>WBZP01003886.1_pt1 | contig 13861 bp, 11 predicted proteins | sample 5204301 | NCBI WGS metagenome assembly WBZP01 (sample SAMN12412401, study PRJNA552823) | activated sludge metagenome | isolation source: activated sludge from nitrification reactor of wastewater treatment plant... | place: USA: Pennsylvania | collected 2017 | reverse complement strand
CACAGCCGGGATGGTGGCCGTGAAGGCGGCCGTCCGCCGTTCCAGCGCAGTGGCGGCCCGCGTGGTGGCGGGGCTCCCGCCTACATGCCAGGCGCCGCCGGCCGCCCGCGTGAAATCGAACTTCCGATCCCGCGCCGCGGCGCTGCCGCCGCAGCCGCCCCCGGCGAACCGGCCATTGAAAAACCGTCGCGTCCCGCCCGTCCGGCCGTTGCCAAGCAGCAGGTCGTGGAGGAGGAAGACGTCCGCAAGCGCGGCGGCCCGGGCGGCGCAAAGATCGTGCGCCCTGCCGTCAAGGACAACGACGACAGCCGCCAGCGCCATAAGATTTCGATCACCAACTTCGATCGCGAGGCCCAGCAGCGCTCGCTCGCCTCCTTGAAGCGCAAGCGCGAAAAGGAAAAGCTGAAGGCCATGGGCATTCAGCAGACGCGCGAAAAGATTGCCCGCGAAGTCATCATTCCTGAGGTCATCACCATTCAGGAATTGTCGAACCGCATGGCCGAGCGTGCGGTCGATGTCATCAAGTACCTGATGAAACAGGGCGCGATGCACAAGATCACTGACGTGATCGATGTCGATACGGCCGAATTGATCGTTTCGGAATTCGGTCATACGCCCAAGCGCGTGTCGGAATCCGACGTCGAAATCGGTCTGGTGGGCGACAAGGATATCGACGATCATCTGGAGCCGCGTGCCCCCGTCGTCACCATCATGGGCCACGTCGACCACGGCAAGACCTCGCTGCTCGATGCGATCCGCTCGACCAACGTCGTCTCCGGTGAAGCCGGCGGCATCACCCAGCACATCGGCGCCTATCAGGTGCTCACCCCGTCGGGCAACAAGGTCACGTTCATCGATACGCCCGGCCACGAAGCCTTCACCGCCATGCGCGCCCGCGGCGCCAAGGTGACGGATATCGTCGTGCTCGTCGTCGCCGCCGATGACGGCGTCATGCCGCAAACGGTCGAGGCGTTGAACCACGCCAAGGCCGCCGGCGTGCCGATGATCATCGCAATCAACAAGATCGATAAGCCGCAGTCCGATCCCAACCGGGTCCGCACCGATCTGTTGCAGCATGAGATTGTCGTTGAAAGCATGGGCGGTGAAACGCTCGAAGTGCCGGTTTCGGCTTTGAAGCGCACCAACCTCGACAAGCTGTTGGAAGCGATCAATCTGCAATCCGAAATTCTCGATTTGAAGGCCAACCCCAACCGCTCGGCCGAAGGCATCGTCATCGAGGCGAAGCTCGAACGTGGCCGCGGTCCGGTCGGCACCGTGCTGGTCCAGCGCGGCACACTGAAGGTCGGCGATATTGTCGTCGCCGGCATGGCCTGGGGCCGCGTCCGCGCCCTCCTCGACGACCATGGCAATCACATCGTCAAGGCCGGCCCGTCGGTTCCGGCGGAAATTCTGGGCTTTGATTCCGCGCCGGAAGCCGGCGAACAGTTCTCTGTTGTTGAGAACGAGGCCCGCGCCCGCGAGATCACCGATTACCGTCTGCGCAAGCGCCGCGAGACGCTGGGTTCTGCCGGCACGCCGCGCACGCTTGAACAGATGATGCAGTCGCTCAAAGACGCTGCCGGCCAAAAGGAGTTCAACCTCCTCGTCAAGGGCGACGTGCAGGGCTCTGTCGAAGCCATCGTCGGTTCGTTAAAGAAGCTCGGTACGGACGAAGTCATCGCCCGCATCGTCCACACCGGCGTCGGCGGCATTACTGAATCCGACGTTGCGCTGGCAAATGCGTCGAAGGCGATCGTGCTGGGCTTCAACGTCCGCGCCAATACGCAGGCCAAGCAGGCGGCCGATCAGCAGGGCATCGAAATCCGCTACTACAACATCATCTACGATCTGGTGGATGACGTGAAGCAGGCGATGTCCGGCTTGCTCGCGCCGACCAAAAAGGAAGTGTTCCTCGGCTACGCCACGGTCAAGCAGGTCTTCAACATCTCGAAGGTCGGCAAGGTTGCGGGCTGCCAAGTAACCGAAGGCAAGGTCGAACGCGGCGCCAAGGTGCGCCTGCTGCGCGACAACGTCGTCATCCACGAAGGCTCGCTGTCGATCCTCAAACGCTTCAAGGACGACGTGAAGGAAGTCACCGCCGGTCAGGAATGCGGCATGTCGTTTGCCAATTACCAGGACCTGCGTGAAGGCGACCAGATCGAGTGCTTCCAGGTCGAGATCATCGCCCGGACGCTGTGATAGCTGCGTTTCCCTCTCCCCTTGGGCCTTTGCCGCTTCGAAGCGGCATTGGCCATACAGGCGGGGAGAGGGTCAGGGTGAGGGGGCTGTGTTTCTGGTTCCGCCTGAACGGACAGTCCCTCATCCGGTCCTTCGGACCACTTTCTCCCCAAGGGAGAAGGAGATTGCATAGAGGCCCTACGCGGTCCAATCCCGCGGCGGTCAGAGACAATGACGGAAGAACTGAACACACCCCTTCGCCAACTTCGTTTCACGCTGACGCGCGAGGATATCGCCGCGTACGAGCTGCTGCCGCGCGAACTGATCGGCCTTGAAAAGCTCTGGCTGGTCGGCCCGATCCTTGTCTGCGGCGCGCTCGTCGGGCTGTTTCAGGACAATCTCAAACCCTATTTTCCCTGGGATCCGGAAACGCAACTGGGCCAGGTGCTGAGCGTGCTCACTGCCGTCGCGGTGGGCTACGTGCTGTCCCTCATCGCGCTGACGGCGCGGGCCCGCGCCCGCATCGCGCGCGCACCGCTGCCAGAGGGACCGACAACCATTGATGCCTATCCGCAACTGCTGTTTGCAGGCAAAGGCGGCGATCAGAGTTCCTATGCGTGGACCAAGCTCAACGTCGTCGAGACGGCCACTCACGTTTTTCTCGTTGAGACCGGCCGGCCACCAGTCATCCTGCCGCTCCGGGCCTTCGCCAATGCCGCAGATATGGCCAACTTCGCAGCCCTTGCGCGCGTCATGGGACGCGACGAGGCCGAAGAGGCCGGTACCAGCGGGCCGGACCATGCCACCGCCACCAAGGAAGACAGTCGATGAGCCGTTCGAAGAAAAGTAGCTCAGGTGCCGCCAAAGGCCCCTCGCAGCGCATGTTGCGCGTCGGCGAGCTGATCCGCCACAGGATCGCCGAATTGCTGGTGCGCGGCGACATTCATGACGATGTCATCGCCAGCCATTCGATCACCATTCCCGAGGTGCGCATTTCGCCCGATTTGAAGCTGGCGACGGTGTACGTCATGCCTCTGGGCGGCAGCGACGTGAAACCGGTGATCGACGCGCTGACGCGCAACAAGAAATATATCCGCGCCGAAGTCGCCCACGCTTTGAACCTGCGCTATGCGCCCGATCTGCGCTTCCGCGAAGATGAAACCTTCGAGGAAGCGACCCGCATCGATCGGCTGCTCGACAGTCCGAAGGTGAAGCAGGATACGGACAAGAAATGAGCGAGTAGCGAATGGCAAGTGTTGTCGATCCGCTGCTCGCACCTTGCTGCTCCCACTCGCAATTGGCTACTCACAATCCGCTTGAGACCACATGTCACGACGCAAAAAAGGCAATCCCGTTCACGGCTGGGTCATCCTCGACAAGCCGCTCAACATGACATCGACCCAGGCGGTCGGCGCCGTGCGCCGCGCCTTCAACGCGCAAAAAGCGGGGCACGCCGGCACGCTCGATCCCTTGGCGACGGGGCTCCTCCCCATCGCGCTTGGCGAAGCGACCAAAACCGTTCCCTACGCCGTTGATGGCGAAAAGGCCTATCGGTTCACAGTGCGCTGGGGCGCCGAAACGACCACGGACGACACCGAAGGTCCGGTGACGAAATCGTCGGACAAACGTCCTTCCCGCAGCGAGATCGATGCCATCCTGCCGCGCTTCATCGGCGAAATTATGCAGGTGCCGCCGGCATTCTCGGCCATCAAGGTCGACGGCGCGCGGGCCTACGATCTGGCCCGCGATGGCGAAGAGGTGGTGCTTGACGCCCGGCCGGTCATCATCGAGCGGCTCGAACTCGTCGATCAGCCTGATGCCGATACCAGCGTGTTCGAGGCCGAGTGCGGCAAGGGCACGTATGTGCGCTCACTCGCCCGCGACATGGGCCGGTTGCTCGGATGCTATGGACACGTCATTGCCCTGCGCCGCACCCGCGTCGGCCCGTTCGATGAGCCGCGCTCGGTCACTCTTGCCGCCATCGATGATGCGGCGAAGCTCGAGGATGGCGGCGCGGCGCTGATGAAGCTGTTGGCGCCGGTCGAGACGGCCCTGGAGGATCTGCCCGAGCTGATCGTCAGTCCGGCTGATGCGGCGAGCCTCGTGCGCGGCCAGGCGGTGCTGATCCGCGGCCGCGATGCGCCGGTTCTCTCCGGTCCTGCGTTCGCAACCTCCAAAGGCCGGCTGATCGCGCTTGGCGAATTGGATAAGGGCGCGCTTCACCCGACCCGCGTCTTCAACTTGGGCTGATGCCGTCCATCACGTCAGTGGCCACGCCCACAGGATCAGCGGCGTGCCTGCCGCCAGGACGATGAGCGACACCGGCAGGCCGAGCTTCCAGTAGTCCGTGAACTTGTAGCCGCCAGGTCCCATGACCAGCAGGTTGTTCTGGTGGCCGATGGGGGTCAAAAAATCGCAGGCACAGCCGAGCGCCACGGCCATCAGGAACGGATCGGCATTGTAGTTCAGCGTGCTGGCGACGACGGCGGCGACGGGGCCGAGCATCAACACCGCCGCAGCGTTGTTCAAAAATGGCGTCAAGATCATCGCCGTCGCCATCATCAGAGCCACGGCGGCTGAACCTGGGATCTGCGTGGCGACGCTGGCAATCGTCGTTCCGATGATGTCGGTCACGCCCGTCGTTTGCAGACTTTTGGCAACCGGGATCAGCGAAGCCAGTAGCACCAACACCGGACCCTCGATCGACTCGTAAGCGTCTTTGAGCGAGATCTGTTTCAAGATCACCGTCAGCAGCGAGGCGGCAAAAAAGCCGATCGCTGCGGTGACTAATTTAAAGCCGATCAGAACCACGGCGATGGCGAGCAGGCCGAGCGGGATCAATCCGTCGGTCGATTTTCCGAGCCCCAGGTTGCGATCGGCGAGCGGCAGGACGCCCAGCTCTTGCAGCGTTGCCGCCAATCCGCTTTCCCAGCCCTGGAGCACGACGACATCGCCAACCTGAAAGGTGTGCGACAGCAGCCGGTCGGCGCGCCGCGTGCCCGAGCGGCTGATGGCCAGAACGTTGACGTCATAGGTTCGGCGCAGCGCCAAACTCTTGATGGTCTGGCCGACGAGCGGCGAATTCGCCATCACCACGGCCTCGACGGTGCTCAGTTCGTCGCGGCTTCCCTCATCCTTCTGCAACAGCCGCGCCTGATCGAGCGTCAGCTTGGCGTCATCGATCAGCGCTTTGACGGCCGCCGGTTCAGCCTGGATGGTCAAGAGATCGCCGGCATAAAGCGGCCACGTCGCGCTTGGGATGTAGTTGTGGCCGCCATCGCGGATCACGGCGAGCACGACGATATCATCGCCCGATTTTTCCAGATCGCCGACCGTCTTGCCGGCAAACGGCGAGTCTTCGGTCATCATCAGTTCGGTCGTGTAGTTCTCGACCTTGAAGCGCTCTTCGGCGGACGGCGCGCCGGTGCGGTTCTTGGGCAAGAGCCGCCAGCCAAACGCCAGGAACACGACCACCAAGGCGGTCAGCGGCAGGCCGGCATAGGCGAAGTCGAACAGTCCGAACGGTTTGCCCGAAACGTCATTGCGCACGTTGGAAATGAGCAGATTGGGGGATGTGCCGACGAGCGAAATGGTGCCGCCGATCAGCGAGGCGAAGGCGAGTGGCATGAGATAGAGCGACGGCGATTGTTTGGATCGGCGCGCGATCTGCATGGCGATCGGGATGAAGATCGACAGCGTGCCGACGTTCTTGACGAAGGATGATAGCAGCGCCACCGCGCCGCCGAGCATGCCGATCTGCAAGGTCGGGCTGTCGATGCCAGCAAGAAGGCGGCGGACGACTCGGTCGAGGATGCCGGATTTGGCAATCGCCTTGCTCACCACCAGAACGGCGGCGATGACGATGATCACCGGATCGGAGAATCCGCTGAAAGCGTCATCCTGCGGCACCAGACCCGCCACAACGGCGGCAAGAAGCGCGCTCAAGGCGACGACATCATAGCGCCAGCGATCCCAGATGAAGGCAACGAGCATCGCCACGACGATACCGATCGCGGCCAATTGCGATGTGGTGAAGTCCATTGCGTTCCCCGCATGCCAGCCCAACAGTGTGAAACGCGCGAGGGTGCGATTTGGTTCCCGCTCTTTAGGTGAAATCAGTCGGGATGATCAGCGTGCCGAGTGGCGGCTATCGCCGGAAGGCCCGACCGGAAAGGGCGACGGTGATCGCGGTCACCAGGATTGCAACGGCGCCGACACCGGCCGCCATGTCGCCGCTGGACACGCTGTTCATGACGTGAACGGTCATGCCGAGTACCGCGGCGGCCGAAGCCATGGCCACGAAGGGGGGCCGCTTCGGCGCAGTTTGGCCGGGTGCCGCATCGCTTTGCGGCGCCGGAGCTGCCGTCCACCACGACCAGACGATATTTGCGGCCAGCGTTCCCAAAAACGCGGCGGCGCCGATAAGAACGAGGTTGTCCATGTGAGGCCCTCCGGATGGATATGGTTCGCCCAAAAGCCTCGCGGCGATCCGCGCTGTGCGCAGTTCCGTTCGGAACATACCAACTTCAGCCGGTTTGACGCTGAGCCCGGCTCGGATCATCATGCGCGCATGCCGAATGCGACGGTCGCCAAATATCTGCTGCAGCGTCTGAAGGAGGCGGGCCTGCGCCACGCGTTCGGCGTTCCGGGTGACTATGCGCTGACCTTCATGGACCGCTTGATCGCTTCCGGCATCGAATTCGTCGGCACCTGCAACGAGTTGAACGCCGGCTACGCGGCCGATGCCTATGCCCGCATCAACGGCATCGGCTGCATCGCCGTCACCTGGGGTGTCGGCGGATTTTCGGCCATGAACGCGGTTGCCGGCGCCTATGCCGAGCAGGTGCCGTTGGTCGTCATCGTCGGCGTGCCGCGCACCACCCAGCTCAAGGCCTCTATGCTGCTGCATCACGGCGTCGGCAACGTTTCGACCATGCGCCGGGCCTATTCGCACATCACCGTTGCTTCGGTTCTGCTCGACGACGCGGGCGAGGCGCCGCGGCGGATCGACTATGCGCTGTCGCGGTGCGTCGCCGAGAAGCGCCCGGTGCTGATCGAAATTCCAGCCGATATGGTCGACAAGCCATGTGCAAAGCCCGCGCCCTTCAAGCCGCTGCCGCGGCCGCCGTCGAATTCCGATGCGCTTGGCGAAGCGCTGGATGAAGTCTCATCGTTGCTGTCGGCAGCCAAACGCCCGGTGATCCTCGGCGGCGTCGAGTTGCATCGATACGGCCTGACCAAGGATTTCTACGCCCTCATCGAAAAGGCGAAACTGCCCGTCGCCACCACGCTTCTCGGCAAGACCGTGATTTCCGAGCGTCATCCCCTCGCGATCGGCGTCTATGAGGGCGCATCCTCGCGCCAGGAGGTACGCGGCATCGTCGAAAAGGCCGATGTGCTGCTCTGCCTCGGCGCCTGGATCAGCGACATCAATCTGGGCGTTCACACCGGCCGCCTTGAGGGGCGGCATCTGATCCTCGCCAACTCCGGGCGGCTCAAAATCAGCCAGCACGTCTACGAGGATGTGTGGATCGGCGACGTTTTGACCGGGCTCACCGCGCGAATTGCCGAAAGAGGCCTGCATCATCCGCCGTTCAAGCCGGTGTCGGAGCTGCTCCACGCCAACCACGCGGTGGAGGGCGATCGCGCTCTGACGGTCAGCCGGGTGATGGCCCGCATCAATGCCTTTCTCGGGCCCGAGACGACCGTGATCGCCGAAACCGGAGATTCGCTGTTCGCCGCGGCCGATCTCGTCCTCCATCACGATGTCGGCTTCATCGGCCAGGCGTTCTATTTGTCGATCGGCTACGCGCTGCCCGCCACGCTCGGCGCCGCATTGGCGGATGCGGCGCGCCGCCCGCTGGCCTTCATCGGCGATGGCGCCTTTCAGATGACGGCGCAGGAACTCTCGACGCTGTGCCGCCGCAAGAGCAACGCCATCATCCTGGTCATGAACAACGGCGGCTACACCACCGAGCGCATGATCCACGAGGGACCTTACAACGATATCCAGCCCTGGGCCTATCACAAGCTGCCGGACGTGATGGGCGGCGGCTGGGGCGTGCGGGTCAGAACGGAGAGCGAGTTTGAAGCGGCGCTCTCGCGCGCCCGCGACAGCAACGAAGGCCCGGCGCTGATCGAGCTGATGCTCGACACCTACGACACCTCCGACGCACTCAAGCGGCTTGGCGCGGAGCTCTCGCCCGATAAGGGCCATTCCGGCAAGTGTGGGTCCAAGCGATAGCTGAACCGCTCTGGTCCTGAAGACATGCCGGCTTCGCCGGAGCCCAGCCGACTTTGGCGGCGCGAGCGTCGGCAATTGCAGTCCGAATTCGCCCGTTTGCTTGCCTTAGAGGCGTTCAAAATCCGTCGCTTCCACCGAAAGCGCACTTTTTTGGCACTAAGTATGAATACCTAAGCAATCAATCCGCATCCAAGAAAAGATAATTTTCTCAGTGCAGTAAAAGGAATGGTTGTCAGTCCGTTTCTCCCGCGCCCCGGTCCGTCCCGAAAACATCAACCTCGTAATAACCGGCCACTGAGTATTCCCTCCAGGCGAGACGTGGACATGACTTCGGATAGGAGAGACGGTGGAAATGAAAAAGCATATTGGTGAGTTCGTCCGTGACGAATCTGGCGCAACAGCGATTGAGTACGGTCTCATTGCTGCGCTCATCGGCGTCGGCATCATTGTCGTTCTGCAGAACGTGCGTGGGCAGTTGCAGTCCACGTTCACGAAAGTTCAGACGGAACTGAAGAACGCCACCAATTGATGCGGCGGCATGACTGCTCAACTGGGCCGCTGAATAGCGGCCCAGTCCCAAGCGCGACCCGAGCAACCTTGCCGGGCGGTTGTCTTTGATTAGTTTACGATTTTTAGAGAAATTCCCATGCGCACAAGCTCGGCCAGCGTTCCGGCTGCCATTTTGTTCATCACCCAGGTGCGGTGAATTTCGACCGTGCGCGGGCTGATATTCAGCCGCGCCGCGATTTCCTTGTTCGCCAGCCCCTTGATCAGCAGGCACATCGTTTCCCGCTGCCGGTCGGTCAGCGATTGGTATCTCTCTAGAAGCAGACGCTTCTCGCTGTCCTCGGCCTGGCTCTTGGCCGAAACGGCAAGTGCATTCGATACAGCACTCAACAGGCGGTTGGGATCGAATGGCTTTTCGATGAAATCGAAGGCGCCCTGTTTGATGGCGTTCACAGCCATCTCGATGTCTCCGTGACCGGTCAGCAGTATGAAGGGCCGGTTATCGGATTTGGCTTTGAGATCGAGAAGCAGTTCAAGACCGCTCATGATCGGCATTCGCACATCGCATACAATACAGTTGGAGGGCTTATTGCGTGCCAGAAAATCAGTCGCGCAACTGTAGGTGTCGGTCTCATAGTCGTGGGCGGTGAGCAGGAGACCCATAGAGTCGATGATCGCGGTGTCGTCGTCGATGATTGTGATGATCGGCATCATTCAGCTCTCCGCCGCGGGCAGGACAATCTCGACCGATGCGCCGGCAACGTCGGTCTTGGTTAGAAGACGCCCACCATGGGTTTCGGCAACCGTCCGGGCGATGCTAAGACCGATACCTGTTCCTTCGTCTTTGGTCGTAAAAAATGGCGTCGGTTCCTTGTGGTTGAACCCGGGAGGAAACCCGGGCCCGGTATCCGTCACTAAAATGCTGACGTTCCTGGCGTCGGACTTTGTAACGCGTATGTGCACGGTCCCGCGCCTGCCGCTGCTGGCAATCGCTTCAGCAGAATTGTTGACGAGGTTGTGCAGGGCCTGGATCAATTGCACGCGATCAACCGACACGGGCTGCAGGCCGGGTGAAACCTCGATCGTGAGCCGTGCCTCAGTCGATCTGAGTTCCGGGGCGATCAGCTCTGAAAATTCCTGCAGCAGTGCGGTCAAGTCGACGGGGGACGCATTGATTGCGCCTTGATGCAGAAGCTCCCGAATGCTTTTGATGATTTCGGCAGCGCGCGCACTCTGCAATGATAACTTGCGCAAAACGCCGAGAGCCGCGTCTGTGTCGCCAGATTGCAGCTGGCTTTCGGCAACCGAAGCGTAAGCGCGAATGGCAGCCAGAGGCTGGTTGACTTCGTGTGCAATACCTGCGGCGATTTCTCCGGCCGCCCTTAGCCGCAATGCCCGGCTCAAAGCGAATTGCTGATCTCTCAGGCGTGCTGCTGTCGTTTCGCGCTCGGTAAAGACAGCGCCGGCCAGCAATCCGGTGATTGTCAACGCGATCATGAGAACCTGCAGCGCCGTCAGCCCGGGATCGGACCCAAAGCGAAATTCCGCTCCGATCACAAGACCGAACTGTATGACGACGAGTGCGAAGATCGCTCCTCTGCTGCCTGATGTGAGAGCAACCCAAAGCAGTGGCAAGAATAGCAGATAGAACAGTTGAAATGCCGTTGCGTCGCGATAGCCGAAGATGATGACCAGAGCAGACACTATAGCTAGTAGTTGAATCGCCCATTGCCATCGAAATGAGCGAAACGTTAGTGATGGCAGCATGAAAATGGCCGGAGCAATAACGATAATTCCGATGAAGTTGCCAATGAACAATCTCCAGGAAACGTGACCGAATTCACCCCTGCCCAAAGCTCCTGCCACGGACAGCGTCACTGTATAGGCGATCGCGGCCAGTGCGGTCACGCAGCCAACGATCACGACGAAGCCGACCACATCACGAACGGACAGGAGACGCCGGTTGAAGTCGTGCATGCGCCTCAACATGACCGACGGCATGATCATAGAGGTGCCCGTCACCGCAGAGGTTGCGAGTTCGAGAGGCAATCCCAAGGGGCCGGATCTTAAAACGAAGTCAGCAATGACCTGCGATGCGAGGATGACCGGCCAATAAGCGGCGCCTCCTACGTACGCAAGTGCCACGCCGAACCCCAACTGAGGGTTCCAAGCCGTTACGCCCAAATCGCCATAGGGCTTCACATAGCTGATGTAGTCGAGGCCGATAAAGACAGCGAGATATGCCAAACTGACTGCTGCTATCCGGGCGATCGTCTGGTCTAGGATCATCGAGTTTGCGATTCAAAAATGGTCGCGCCTAGATTAGCACCTTTGACTGGGGCAAACGCATCCTGCGGCTACGTAGAACTACGTAAGCATCAATCTCTAAGTAGCCGGGGCCAATTTGCTACCTCGGTCAAATCGACTAGATTCCATGCTGCTGGGGTTTACGAGGGACGCTCATGAATAATGATGACACACTTGCAGGCTCCGCGACCGCCGAATTCATCCTTCCCGCAGCCTATTCATATGGCGGGTTTGTTCAGCTAAGGCCCGTGCAACCGCAAACAGCGGTTCAGGACGAGCCTGCTGAGGCTGAAGGCGAGGACTGTATAAGCGTTTCATTGCCGGCGTCTCCCCGGTCTTAGAACGCAGGTCCTCGCCATGCCTCCGAAACACAACGAAATTTTCTACGTCCTCATGCTGGTCTACGCGGTGGGCTTCATTGCGGCGATTGTGTTTTCGGCGCCGCCGGATAGCAATCACTGGGCCCGCACCGCAGATAGCTACAATCGCCCTCTTAGCAGCCAGACCATGATCAAGCCTGCTTCCGTAGGACCGGCGTGTGAGCCTGGAAAGTCCACTGCTGATGAAAAGGGCTGTGCCGTGCTCGGGAACGACCTGCGACACGCGATCTGAGATGTCAGCTCAAGGATATTTACCCCTTCGCTCTTTTGTGAGCCGCGTCCGGCCAATTCCCCGTCTGTGCGGCCGGACGTGACTCACAAATTTTTCTCGAAGAAATTATCCCCGCGCCTCGGCCCTGCGCGATACACTCCGCACGCGCCTCAAGATGAGGGATATCGATACCCGCCGAATTCCACGACGAGGCGCAGCGTGGCAGGCCGCCCGCGAGCAGGCCGCTGCACGAATTCCTGGACCAGCGCAACACAGTGCGGCGGCAACCCAATGCCAAGAATTCGGATAGCGACAGAGGTATTGTCGCGAGCGACGCCGGCCTTCGGCCGCTCGGGTCGAGGTGTTCAAGCTCGGATCACAGCAAAGCCGCCTCCGGCGTACTCCGCATTCTGGCCGGCTGCCGCCTGGATCGGGTTGGAAGTTGAGTTTGGATGGGTTATTGACGCAATCACGGATTTGCATCGCATTCGGGGAAGTGTATGGCGTACCTAGCTTCGATGGTTCGACCCAACTGTTGTCGATTCAGGCTATCCGCCATCCTGGCACTTGCCTCTGTCGCCATACTGACCGCTGCCACGGGTCAGGCCCGCGCGAATAAGGCGAATACCGGCTTCGAAGCGGCGCCGCGCGCGGCAAGTGAGCCCATCATGGCGATCGTTTCTATCAAGAGCCAGAACATCACGTTCTATGACAGTGAGGGTTGGACACTACGTGCGCCGGTGTCGACGGGCGTCAAAGGGCGTGAAACTCCGGCCGGTGTGTTTTCGATTCTGCAGAAGAACGAGGATCATCGTTCCAACCTGTACGACGACGCGCACATGCCTCACATGCAACGCCTCACCTGGAACGGCATTGCAATGCACGGAGGCCCGCTTCCGGGCTATGCGGCCTCGCACGGCTGCGTGCGCTTGCCGTTCGCATTTGCGGATAAGCTTTTCGATAAGACCCGGATCGGCATGCGCGTGATCATCTCGCCGGACGACGCAACTCCGGTAGATTTCGACCATCCGGCGTTGCTGGTGCCGGACGCGAAGACCGTTGCGGAAGCCCCGGCGCGTGCCGCGGCGCTCAGTCGTGATGTTGCCGAGGCCCTCAGAACAGTCGATGAAGCAAAGAAGGCGGCGAAAGCATCCGAGCGCGACGCGGAAAAGTTCAAGGTTTCGCTGTCGAAAGCACAAGCGCTGAAGACGAAGGCTGACGCGGAGTTCAAGATTGCCGAAAAGGCGTTCGCGGCCGCGACCAAAGACAACAACGAAGCGAGGGCGCGAGCAGAAGACCGGAAGTCGAAGGCTGTATCAAAGCTCACGGAGGCGGAAACACGGTTGAACGCCGCGAAAGCCAATGTTGCGGCCAAACTTGATGCCGCGGCCAAGGCCAAAGACGCCGCCAAAGCTGCCGCGGTCAGGGTCGTTGATGCGGCCAAATCGAGCGATGCGCCCGAGGCCAAGAAAGTTTCAGCACAAGCAACGAAATCCGTTGAAGTGGCGCAACGGTATGTATTCAAGGCCAAGGCGTTGCTCTCCAAAGCGCAAACCGTGAAAGCAAAGTCCGACACAGAATTCACGACGACCGAGAGGGTTCTCGCGACCGCCGTAAAAGCCGAGGCCAAGACGCGCGCCGAAGACCGCAAGCTCAAGGCTGCTGCCAAAGCAGTGGAAGCAGCCACACGGCTCGACAGCGCGAAATCTGAAATGTCGTCCAAGCTCGATGTCGCGACCAAGGCCAAGGATGCTGAACAGGCCACGGGCAGCCTCGGCAGCGGTGGCGCGGCGTCGCCCGGGCCCCGGACGCCTCCCGACAGGCGGCTAGAGCGGCGACCCCGGCGGCTCCTTCCGCGCGGCGAGGGCGGACTTCAGGGGCCGCATGGCCTCCGTCATCGGGAGCTCGCTCGCGACGTGGATCCGCGAAGGCCGCTCGTGCTCGGCCAGCTTGGCCTCGAGGAGCGCGAGGAGTCGCTTCCGATCGAGCTCGGCTCCCTTCGCCGGGACGATCACCGCCTCGGGGGTGGCCACG
>WBZP01004845.1_pt1 | contig 13864 bp, 14 predicted proteins | sample 5204301 | NCBI WGS metagenome assembly WBZP01 (sample SAMN12412401, study PRJNA552823) | activated sludge metagenome | isolation source: activated sludge from nitrification reactor of wastewater treatment plant... | place: USA: Pennsylvania | collected 2017 | reverse complement strand
CGAAGCCAGGGTAACGCGGACGCTGAACTCGGCCGTGTCCCCCTCTTGCAGTTGGGCCAGCGGCTGGATGTGGACGCCCTCGATGGAGGCGGTGTCCATCGTCTCGGCGTAGCGCTCGACGAAGGCGGCGCTGTCCACCACGGCCTGGCTGCTGGGGGCCAACAGGCTATACATGCCCAGGTAGTCGCCCGCCTCCCAGGCGCGGTAGAAGGCGCGGGCATAGCCGCCGGCGTCTTCGGTGATGGGCGCTTCGGTCGGCTGGGGCGTCAGGGCCAGGTCGGCCGGGTCGAGCGTGGCCGGCGCTTCGGCGCGCGAATCGGCGGGGATGAAGGAGCCACAGGCGGGCAGGGCGGCGGTCAGGAGCAGCAGGACAAGGAGCAGCAGGAGGCTGGGTTTATGTGTCATGGGCGTACTTGTTGATGGATTTGCAGGGGGAATTATAGCCGGGACGAGCGGGGTTGCCGTGGTGAAGTTAGGGTGAGTTAATCTAGAGTTGGCCGTACCGTGTTATAATCAAAGGCAGAATCTTAGGTAAGTAATCTGATGCGAATCGCAGACATCATTTGGCGACCGGAAGTAATCGACAAATTGGCTTGGAAGCATGGCGTTATCGCCGAAGAGGTCGATCAGGTGCTATTTGGGCAACCATTCTTCCGTAGGTTACAAAAGGGGCACGTCCCTGGTGAACACCTGTATGCGGGTTACGGGCAGACTGAATCAGGTCGCTATTTAACCGTCTTCTTTATTTACAAGCGTTCGGGTGAGGCGCTTATCCTTACAGCGCGAGATATGGATAACAGTGAGCGAAGGGCTTATGAACGAAGATAAGAGAACAATACCTGAGTTTTCCTCCTACGAGGAAATGGCCGATTTCTGGGATACCCATAGTCTAGCCGACTATTGGGACGAAACAGAGCCGGCCGAGTTCGAGATCGATCCAAACGCACGCCGACGCTATCTTGTCGCTCTTGATCGCGAGTTGCTGTCGCGGGCCCAACGAATAGCACTGTCGCGCGGCTTGTCAACAGAAAGCCTCGTCAACCTTTTGCTTGAGCAACGTTTGACCCAGCTAGAGGGAGCCGTGTGAAGGTAGATGTAATGGACTGGAAACTGGAAGTCGTCATCGTGCCCGTGTCGGACATTGACCGGGCGCGCCATTTCTACGAGACACAGGTCGGCTTCGTCGTTGACCATGACACGCGCATCAGCGACAGCGTGCGCCTGGTGCAACTGACCCCGCCCGGCTCCGGCTGCTCCATCGTCATCAGCATGGGCATGGGCAACGACATGACGCCGGGGTCGCTGCGCGGGCTGCAACTGGTGGTGGATGACGTGGACGCCGCCCACGCGCAACTGGTGGCCGGGGGCGTGGCCGTCAGCCCAGTAGTACACTTTGAGGGTGCGCAACAGGTGGAAGGCCGCGGCGGGCCGTGGAACTCGTTCGTCTTCTTCAGCGACCCGGATGGGAATTCGTGGGCTGTGCAGGAGCGGCCGAAGGACGATTAGTTTTAAGCATGATATGTCGACACCATCTAGAGGAACGATGAGTCAGGAAGCCCTTAACCGACATCTGGCCGACCTTATCAAACGATTGGCCGAGAAGGAACCATGCGAGACTCTGGCCGAGGCCGATATCAATAGCGAAGTTAAGCGTGTGCGTACATGGCTTAGATACGAAAGCCTGGCCAAAGAGTACGAAACGAAGTACCGCTGCACGTTTGAGGAATTCCGCCAACTGGTGCTCAGTGGGGAGCCAAACGAGGAGCAGGAAAAGGACTACTTTGATTGGGAACTGGCAGTGACGGGTATCGAGGATATGAAGTCATGGGATACTCAAGCCGGCGATAGGACTACCTCATCAGACCTTGAATTGCGCGACGCCTACACCGACTATTTGATTGACAAGTATAGTTGATGCGCGTTCTACTAGTGCCTAGGTAAGCTGGTTTTCGCGCTTTGTAGTTCAGCGATTTATCGCAGTTGCCAGAGGTGGGGCTAAAGTGCCACACCACGAACAATGTACGACAATCAACTTAACTGAGCACTAGGTACGAACGTTATCCTCGATCTGTTCTTGGATGCTGTGCCGTTTACCGAGGCCATAACAGTGTAATTAGCTTATTTAAGCGTTAGTTGAGCGTTAGTTGTGCGCTTTAAGAATTAACGGTAAGGCAACATACCAACTATCTATTGGCACGGTGGGTATAACGGTTGGCGTAGAAGATGGCTCCGGCGTATGTGTAATAGTAGTGGTTGGTGAAGGCAATGGCGTTGTAGTCATTGTCGGTTCTAATGTTGGAGTTGCAGTAGGAGGAATCTCGTGTCCATATTCAAAGGCTCCAGTGTCACATTCGTTAGCTGATAAGAGGCCATCACCGTCAAAATTACGGAGTAAGCCTCGTTGGTCAGTCAACCCCTCACAATCTGAGGAGGGACTGAAGTCAATTGCTGGGCTATGAGGAACAAGAGCATGGGTAAGGGTTGATCCGCCATTGAAATCAAGCGATGTATTCAAGATCTGATCAAGGGCATAAGGAGTTGAGCTATTACTGGAGGCATTAATGTCATTCGAATCAGGTATAAATCCTGTAAATGCCTTTTCAGTGGTTAACTCAGCATGGCTAAAGACGTTGTAATAGCTGGAAACAATTGCACCTTCATCAGCGCTATGAATTTCAGCGGAACCAACAACTGGAGTTGTGGATGCACTATAAGCAATGTTCCCACTTATTACACTATTTGTTATGTTGACTTCAATTCCCGAGATGCTATTGAGGGTTATTCCTCCCCCAAAACCAGCTTCCACTTCGTTACCAGTGATCGTGCTGTTGATAATGTGAACTGTGCCGAAGTCAACTGCAATGCCTCCACCAAACTGCTCTGCTGTGTTACCACTTATTGTGCTGTTAATTAGAACTAACTTCCCAGGACCAGAGAAAATCCCAGCCCCTCCTGAGGCTTTATTACCATGGATCGTGGAATTGATGATTGTAAGATCTCCACCTTTATTCCAAATAGCACCACCAACACGGAAAGAGCCTGAGGACCCTCTCCTTAGTATCACATTCTTGATCGTCAATCGGCCGTCACCCGTATTTGTAAGTAGCCGGAAATCATCGACCTGATGATCTCGCACAATGGAGTGACCATTTCCTTCAATAGTGATCTCACTAGAAACAAGTGGAAGGCCTGTCGCGCCGAAATAGTCTGGCACGAATGGAGTTGTCAATAAAACGTCATTCTTAAGGACGATAGTGTCAGCTCCTTGAGGATTCCCCGGAGCACATTCAGGAAAAAAGTGCCCATCAATACTATCATTAGCATTTACAATTGCTTTGGCTAATGTGCAGCTTTTTTCATCGACTTCGATTATTGAATTTAACGCTAAAGGGTTGGAATCGATCACCGTCTTAAAAAACAATAACGGAGAGACTACAAATGGGATAATCAAGACTCTACGTATTAAATTGATTTCCCACCTATGCCGCGAGGCAAGGGCTTTATATTCCTGGACAGTCTGCCGAAGCAACCTAGGATACATCACGAAGACTCACAATACATGATTTGGCGATAATAAGCCAGTGTCTATTGCTTATTCTCTACTACCAACGGACTGGTTTAGTACTCAAACCGAAGTTCAGGGAAGTGTTAGAACCCGAGTTTCTCTAAAGAAACTCGGTTTCTATCAGCCTCAAATATGTATCGCCTGCCCCTCCACTCCATGCGCCGCCTCCATGAGCGCTTCGCTCAGCGTCGGGTGGGCGTGGACATTGCGGGCGATCTCCTCGGCCGTCAGTTCGTTGTTGTGGGCCAGCGTCAGCTCCGGCAGTAGCTCGGTCACGTCCGGGCCGACCAGGTGCGCGCCGAGGATTTCGCCATAGCGGGCGTCGCTGATGATCTTGATGAACCCCTCTTTCTCGCCCAACCCCAGCGACTTGCCGTTGGCCACAAACGGGAACTGGCCGACCTTGACCTCGTAGCCCGCCTCTTTGGCCGCGGCCGTGGTATAGCCGAAGCTGGCCACTTGCGGCTGGCTATAGGTGCAGCGCGGCATCATGCGGAAGTCCAGCGGCGTGGTGGGGTGGCCGGCGATGGTCTCGGCGGCGATGAGGCCCATGGCCGAGGCCACGTGGGCCAGCCGGGTGTCGGTGGCCACGTCGCCGATGGCGTAGATGCCGGGCACGTTGGTGCGCATCTGGCCGTCAATGGCGATGTTCTTGCGCTCGGTCAGTTGCACGCCGGCCGCTTCCAGGCCGATGCTCTCAGTGTTGGGCAGGAAGTTGATGGCCACCATGCACTGCTCGGCTTCCAACGGCGGCCCGCCCTCGACCTGCACGCGCACGCCGTTGTCGGTCTTCTCGATGCCCGTCACCTTGGCGTTGGTGTGGAACTTGACGCCCAGCTTCTTGTAGGCCTTCTCCAGCGTGTCGCTGACTTCCGGCTCCTCGTTGGGCAGCAGGTGGGGCATCATCTCCAGGATGGTCACGTCCACGCCGTAGTTGACCCAGACGTAGGCGAACTCGACGCCGATGGCCCCGCCGCCGATGATGACCACCGACTGGGGCGGGTTCTCGGCCAGAATGGCGGGGATGTAGGAGATGACCTTCTGCTCGTCGAACTCGACGCCGGGGAAGGGGCGGGGCCGGGCGCCGGTGGCGATGATGATGTTCTTGGCGCTCAGGCCCACTTCCTTGCCGTCGTTCAGCTTCACCGTCAGCGCATTCGGTCCGGTCAGCGTGCCCGTGCCGTCGTAGACGTCAATCTTGTTCTTCTTCATCAGGAAGCTGATACCCTTCACCAGCCGGTCGGACACCTGGCGGCTGCGCTTGAAGGCGGCGGGGTAGTCGAGCTTCAGGTTGTCGAAGCTGAAGCCGAACTCCTTGGCCCGGTGTTGCAGCGTGTGGGCCACTTCGGCGTTCTTCAGCAGGGCCTTGGTGGGGATGCAGCCGATGTTGAGGCAGACGCCGCCCATGTATTGCCGTTCGACCACGGCCGGGCGCAAACCCAGTTGCGCCGCGCGAATCGCCGCCACGTAGCCCCCCGGCCCCGCGCCCAGCACTATCACGTCGTATTGATCGGCCATAACGCTCTCCAGTAATTACGAATTAGGAATTAAGAATTAGGAATCAAAGAGCACTCTTTAATTCCTAATTCCTAATTCCTAATTCTACAGTTGGTACAGTTCCACCAACACCCCCCCCGTGCTCTTGGGGTGGACGAAGGCGTACTTGCGGCCGCCGTGTCCTTCCTGCGGTCGCTCGTTGATGAGCGCCACGTTGCGGGCGCGCAACTGCTCCAGCGTGGCCTCGATGTCGTCCACCTCGAAGCACATGTGGTGGATGCCGGGGCCGCGCTTCTCCAGGAAGCGGGCCACGCCGGTGTCGGCCACGGTCGGCTTCAGCAACTCGACGTTGCTGTCGCCAATGGGCAAGAAGGCCACGTCCACGCCCTCTTCCGGCACGGACTCGGTGCGCGCCAGCTTCAGCCCCAGCGCGCCCTCCCAGAAAGCAATCGCGCCCTCCAGATCGGGCACGATGATGGCGATGTGGTTGATGTTCTTGATCATAGAAAGACCTCAAAGAGTCCACAGATTACACAGATTTTCACAGATTGAAGCAGAATGATCCGCAGATTCGGCAGATTCGGCAGATTTTCAGAGGCTCTTCATGAATCTGCCCAATCTGCGGATCATATTCTCTTCAATCTGTGAGAATCTGTGTAATCTGTGTAATCTGTGGATGCTTTTTCCTACCGTAGCAGATCGGCGACGACGGCGCGTTCTTCGCGCAGTTCGTCCTGGGTCAGGGCGACCTTCTCCTTGGCGAACTCCGTCCACTTGAGGCCCTGGACGATATGGTAGCCGCCCTGGCCGTCGCTGACGACGGGGAAGGAGAACATCAGCCCCTCGTCAATGCCATAGCTACCGTCGGACGGCACGACGGCCGAGAACCAATCCCCCTCCGGCGTCTTGTGCAGGAAGCTGCGCACGTGGTCGAGCGCGGCGTTGGCCGCCGACATGGCCGACGACAGGCCGCGGGCGGCGATGATGGCCGCGCCGCGCTTCTGCACCGTCTCGATGAACGGCCCGCGCAGCCAGTCGTGGTCGGTGATGACGGTCATGGCCGGGTGGCCGTTGATGCGCGCGTTCTCAAAGTCGGGGTACTGCGTGGCGCTGTGGTTGCCCCAGATGGCCATATTGGTCACGGCCGTCACAGGCACGCCCGCCTTCTGCGCCAGTTGCGCCGCGGCCCGATTCTGGTCGAGGCGGGTCAGGGCGCTGAAGCGCTGGGCGGGCACGTCGCCGGCGTTGTTCATGGCGATCAGCGCGTTGGTGTTGGCCGGGTTGCCGACGACCAGGGCGCGCACGTCGTTGGCGGCCACTTCGCTGAGCGCCTGCCCCTGGCCGACGAAGATGGGGCCGTTGACCTTGATCAGGTCGCCGCGCTCCATGCCCTTCGACCGCGGCCGCGAGCCGATGAGCAGCGCCCAGTTGACGCCGTCGAAGGCCACGCGCGGGTCGTCGCTGATGACGATGTTCTCCAGCAGCGGGAAGGCGCAGTCGTCCAGCTCCATGACAACGCCTTCGAGCGCGCCGAGCGCCTGGGGAATCTCCAGCAGGTGCAGCGACACGCGGGTATCGGGGCCAAACACTTCGCCGTTGGCCAGGCGGGGGAGAATGGAGTAACCGATTTGACCGGCCGCTCCGGTGACGGCGACTTTGACGTGCTTCGACATGGTAACTTCTCCTTTAGGGCGGCAGCCGGGGCGCGAGCCGGGAGGCTCACGCTACGGGCAGGCTAGAACTGTAAAGCGCGACCGGTGCTCCCCGGCGCGGGTTGGGTAGTGGTACGAGTGTATTATGGGCTGTTTTGCGTGGGGCGGCAATGCCCACGGCGGATTCAGGCTAGTGTCAAGTCGCTTGGGCCAGGCCTAGCGGATCACAGGCCCTGGCCTGACGAGCCAGCCCCTAACGGTGCGACGCCCGGCGCGTCTAATCGATCATAGGGTTCCGGTTCAACGTCAGGAGCTTTGGCCAAAATCTCCAACAGTCGCTCGCGACTACCCCGCGCGGCGCGCTGCTCAAGATAGTCAATGGCTCTTAGCGTCGCCACCTTCTCGGCCAGCGCCAGCATGACGAACTGGTTGAGCGACACGCCCTCGTCATGGGCCAACTCTTTCACTTCCTCGTGTAATGATTTAGGGATACGTAGGCTTAACACGTTGCTCATGGGATCACTCCAATTTCGCGCAAGAATGATTGTGGATCGATCGCGCGGATACCGAACCGTTCTATGCCGCTAAAGTCGCGCACATTGTAGGTAATGATGGCCTGACACTGAGCCTTAACCGCCAGATCAAGGATGTGCTCATCGCGCTCATCGGGCAGCATCGGCCGCCACGTGAAATAGATGCGATCATGGCGGCGCGCTACGGCACATAACGAGTCAACCAGTTCAACGACATCGTTGGCCGACAGCCCTAACTCATCTCGTTTTCTCAGCAGAACGTCTTCATATTCCAGAGCCAGAGGGACAGAAATATGCATCTCGAACAGCCCGCGGTCGAGCATGGATAGAAGTAAGGCAGACGCGCCGCGTTGTGAGCGAAGAGCAGAAACGATGACGTTCGTATCAATGACTACCTGCGGAACACTCATTGTTGTATTGTATACGATACTACCAGCGACTACAAACGCCAAATTTCAGAGGTCATACGGCTCCACTCCACAAATGAACTCGCCTCACTCCGGCTCCCCCGATAGGCAACCAAGCAACCCGGTCAAACGTGGTATAATGGTTGTATATGGAATCGCAATCCCTGCCGGCGCTTCGCGTTGATAGAACCGTGCTGACCGTGGCCGGGCTGACCGATGAGCCGGACGACCGCGCTTATTGGCATAGCCGCACCCCAGCGGAGCGACTGCAACACAACGACCTGGATAATCTCCCTAGTTGAATAAGCAGCGAAGCGAACGCCAGTCTTTTACCCCCGCTCCCCTGCCCCCCCGCTCCCCTGCCTCTGCCGTACCACCTCATACAGCAACAACGCCGTCGCCGCCGACAGATTGAGGCTGTCCACCTGCCCGGCCATGGGGATGCGCAGGCGCACGTCGGCCGCGGCCAGCCACGTCTCGCTGAGGCCCCACGCCTCGCTGCCCATGACCACGGCCACGGGGCCGGTCAGGTCGGCGGCGGTGTAGAGCGTCGTGGCCGCCGGCGTGGTAGCCACAATGGCGATGCCCTGCCGCCGCAGCCAGGCGATAGCCGCGTCGGTCGGGGCGGCGACGGTGGGCACGGTGAAGTAGGCCCCCAGGCTGGCGCGGATGACGTTGGGGTTATGGGGGTCGGTACCCCGACCCATGTCGGTGCCGGCGCTGCCGGGCAGAGTGGACACAATGAGCGCGTCCACCCCGGCGGCGTCGGCGGTGCGCAACACCGCGCCCAGGTTGCCTGGCTTCTCCGCCTCCTCGACGATGACCACGAACGGCGCGGCGCGGAAGGTCAGCGCGTCGAGCGACGGGTTGGGGTAGGCGATGACCAGCAACAGCCCGCCGCTATTGCCGCGATAGGCCAGCTTCTCGAAGACGGGCGGAGTGACGTAGAACAGTTCGGTCATGCCCGTGGCCGCCAGGCCAACCAGATGACGCGCCGCCGTTTCCGCCTCCGGCCCGGCGATGAGTTCGGGGCAGAGGTAGGCCTCCACCGGGGCCACGCCCGCGGCCAGCGCCAACCGCACTTCGCGCACGCCCTCGACCAGGGTGCGGCGCGCCGCGTCGCGCGTGCGGCGGTCGGCCAGCTTGACGACGGCTTTGATGTGGGGGTTGGTGGGGCTGGTGATAGTTGTGGTCATAGGCTTTTAAGAGGAACACGGAGAGCCACGGAGGGAAGACACGGAGGGACACGGAGAAAGAGGAAATGACGTTATTCCGCAAGTCGAATGCGAACACGAGTGCGCTCCGCGGTGATGATAGCGCCCGCGACCAGATCGTCCGCATGATCGGAAACGACGCGCAGACAGACGGCTGCCTGGTCGCGCGTAGACAGATTGACAAGGCGAATGATGCCCCGATGGGGATGCCCTTGGCGAACTGCCAGCGTTCCAAAGTCCTTGTCCAGAGTTACCAGAACGCGGCCTTCGCGATAGGCGTGCGCCAAAATAGCCTCATCGCCGGGATCATGATCCCAATTGCCTGACCACTCTACGTCGTATCCGGCTTCGGCCAGCGCGGGGAGTACGAGCGTGCCGGCCACACAGGTATCCAGCAGGACTCTCATGCTGGGGCCAGGTTGAGCGGTTCGATGCGTTCCTGGGCGACAACTTTGCGCGCGTAGAGCAGGCAGGCCCGAACGTCATCCAGTTCAAGCCAGGGGTAGGCCGACAAGAGCGTTTCGGTCGTGTCGCCCGCGGCCAACATGCCCAGCACGTGCTCGACGGCCAGCCGCCGGCCGCGCACGATCGGCTTGCCGCCGAAGATCAGCGGGTTGAATGTGATTCGGGCCAGCAAATCGCTTTCGCTCATGGTGAGAGCAGTATACCACAAGAGGCCAGAGGAGAGACACGCGCACCGTAGATATGCCAATCAACCGCATCGCATCGGCCTTCCTCTGTGTGCCTCTGTGTCTTCCCTCCGTGCCCCTCTGTGTCACTCTTCTCTTTCCTCAAACCGCCCCGGATAGCCGCGAATGGTGGCCCGCAGCACCTCTCGGCCGTCGGCGCTGCTCACCCGCCCGGCCAGCCGCACCCAGCCGCGCTCGCTGACCTCGACGACCTCGGCCGTGGCCGTCACCGTCTCGCCGACGTAGACCGGGCCGACGAACTCGAACGACATCTCCGTGGCCAAGAAGGCCCACAGCCCGCCCAGATGGGTCAGCAAGCTGGCCGTCAACAGACCGGGGACGATGCGGCGGCCGAACTGCGTCTGGGCCACGTAGCTGTCATCGGTGTGGTAGGGGTTCACGTCCCACGTCACGCCGATGAACAGCGCCGCGTCGGCCTCGGTCAGGGTGCGGGTGAAGGCGGCCTTCTCGCCGAGGCGGGTGGCACGGAGGGTACGTTGGGGAAGAATGGGAGTAGGCATTACATCACCTTCGTAATCTCCAATCCCACCCCGTCCGCGTTCGCGTTCGCCATCGCCTCCCCACTGCCCAGCACCACCACGTCCCCCACCTCCGCCACCCGCGCCACCACCTCGGCCAGGGCGTGGAAATCGGCCACGGTCGTGCCCAGCACCTCGTCGCGGTAGGCTTGCAAGCTGGCGTCCGTCTCGTTGGTCAGGTGGCGGACCAGGGAGGTGTAGCCCTTGGCATCGGGCAACTGGTAGGCGTCAATGCGCCCGATGGCCCCGACGATGGCCGGCGTCAGGGCGGCGTCGCTCAGGTCGAGGGCGCGCAGGAAGTCGGCCGCGCCGTCGTAGGCGCGCAGGGTGGCCGCCAAATTCGGGTCGCGGTAGGACAGGAAGGTCAGCGTGCCGGCGTTGGGGCTGAAGCGGGCGAACGCGCCATAGGCCCCGCCCTGAATGCGAATCTTCGACATCAGGTAATCGGCCCCCAGCACGTTGGCAATCACCGCCAGCGAGCCGTGGCGGCTGTAGCCCAGGTCGTAGAGGTTGGCCCCCTTGGCCACGTAGTTGACGGGCGAGGGGAAGGAGAGGCCTTCGCGCTGGGGAAAGGGACCAGGTTCCAGGGGCCAGGTTCCAGGGGAAGAGCGCTCTTCCCTTGAACCTGGAACCTGGCCCCTGGCCCCTTCTTGAGCGGGCAACTCCGCGAGGAACGCCTCCAGCCGCGGCTCGAACGCGCGATAGCTCGCCTCGTCCACCGTCACGTTGGCGATGACGCCGGCGCGAGCGACCAGCGCCGCGCGGAGTTGCTCCAGCCGGGCCAGCACGCCGGGCCAGTCGCGCTCCACCTCCTCGGCCAGCCGCCGCAGGAAGAGGAGCTGGCTGACGCCGTTGAGCGCCTCTTCGACGGCGAAAGCGGGGTGCAGGTGGGCGCGCAGCCGGGTGTCGGCCAGCACGTGGCCGGCCGGCGACAGTTGCGCCTCGGCCCCCGCCTTGGCCTCCAGCACCATCTGGCGGAAGCGCTCCTGGTTGTCCAGCCGCACGGTCGTCAGCACGTCGCGCAGGATGTCGAGCATGGCCGGGGCCTGGGCGGTGGTGGCCTTGCCGCGCAGGATGAGGTAGGAGACAAGCGCCCCACTATCAGGTTCCAGGTTCCAGGTTCCAGGTTCCAGGGAAGAGCGTTCTTCCCCTGGCCCCTGGCCCCTAGCCCCTGGCCCCTTTCTTACAGGTGCCACGAGCGTTGTCGCATGAATGCCCCCCGTCGTCCGCCCAATGCGCTGCGACAGGCGCACGAAGTCCTCGGCCTCCGTGCCCATCTCCAGCAGCGCCTGGCCAAAGAGGGGAGCGAAAGGCAGCAGGCCGGCCGGCAGGCCGCTCAGGTCGAGGCCCAGGTCGAGGTAGACGATGCCGTTGGTGAACAGGTCGTGGGACAGCACGCGCGCGCCGGCTAGCGTGTGCTCGGCCAGGGGAATCGGCTTATGGCGCGGCTCCAAATCCTCGCGGCGCAGGCTGGGCAGCAGGGCGATGACCTCGGGCGGGTCGGGCGTCTCCTGGCGGCGCTTCAGGTCGGCCGCCTGCTCGATGATCGCCCGCGCCTCGTCGGGCGACAGGGCGGCGTGGGCCGCGGCCAGCCGCTCGGCCTCGTCCGCCTCCTGCCGCCGGGCCAGCTCGGCGTCCGGCTCCAGGATGACCGTCACGCGGTGGGGGTTGTCCAGCAGGTAGCGGCGAATGAGGCCGCTCAGGGTGGCCGGGTCGTCGGCCAGCGCCGCCTTGAACGCCGCCAGCGGGGCCTCGAAAGCCAGCGGGGCCAGCGGGTCGCGGCCGTGGAGCCAGGTGCTGAGGGCGCGCAGCAGCAGCCCCAGCCCGCGCGGCGCGCGGCCGGTGTTGTTCTCGCGCAATTGGAACTCGGTCGTGTTGACCACGGCGGCAATCATCGCCGGATCAATGCCGTCGGCGGCCAACTGCGCCAGCGTATCCAGGATGAGCGGTTCCACCTTCTCGGCGTCGCCCACAGCCACGCCCTTCAGCCCGGCCGAGAAGGTCATCTGCCGCGTGTAGGTACTGAAGCCGCCCAACACCTCTTCGCCCAGCCCGCTGTCAATGAGCGCCTTGCGCAGCGGCGAGGCGGGCGTGTCCACCAGGCAGTCGGCCAGCACGCCGAGGGCCATGACCAGCGCCGGGTCGTCGTACTCCGGCAGCAGCCAGTTGACCTCGACGAAGGCCCGCGGCGCGGCCCCGTCGCCGTTGGCGCTGTAGGGCTGGCGGGCCTGGCGCGGCGCGTCGAAGGGCGCTTGCAGAGCCACGGCGCTGTCCACCGCGGCCCGCTCGAACGGGGCCAGATAGGCGTCCATGCGTCGCAGCCGCTCCTGCGGGTCGTCGTCGCCGTAGAAATAGAGCAGGGCGTTGGACGGGTGGTAGTAGGCCTGGTAGAAGGCGCGGAACTGTTCATAGGTCAGGTCGGGGATGACCGCCGGGTCGCCGCCGCTGTCCACGCCATAGGTGGTGTCGGGGAAGAGGGCGCGGCGGCTGGTACGGTCGAGCAGGTTATCGGGCGAGGAGTAGGCTCCCTTCATCTCGTTGAAGACGACGCCCTTGAAGGTCAACGGCCCATCGGGGCTGTCCAATTCGTAGTGCCACCCCTCCTGAGCCAGCTTCTCCGGCGTCATCAATGGATGGAAGACGGCGTCGGCGTAGACATCCAGCAGGTTATAGAAGTCCTGCAAGTTGGTGCTGGCCGCCGGGTAGACCGTCTTGTCGGGGTAGGTCATGGCGTTGATGAACGTGGCCAGCGAGCCTTTGACCATCTCGAAGAACGGGTCCTTCAGCGGGTACTTCGCCGAACCGGCCAGGACGACGTGCTCCAGGATGTGGGGCAGGCCGGTGGAGTCGGCCGGCGGGGTGCGGAAGGTGATGCCGAAGACCTTGTTCTCGTCGTCGTTCTCCAGCGACAGCAGTTCCGCCCCCGTCCGCGCGTGGCGATAGAGCCGGGCGTGGGTGTTCAACTCCGGCACGTGGGCCTCGCGGATGAACTCAAAGCCATGTGTCAAAGTCATGTCCTACTCCTTGAAAAAGAAGCTCACGCAAAGGCGCTAAGGGGCTAAGGCGCAAAGAAGATTCTTAAGCCTTTTCTTCTTTGCGTCCTTCGCTCCCTTAGCGCCTTTGCGTGAGCTCCCCTAGACAGTCATGTTCAGAAAGTTTTGCAAGATGCGCTTGCCGTGCTCAGTCAAGATGCTCTCCGGGTGGAACTGGACGCCGACGACCGGGTATTCGCGGTGTTGCAAGCCCATCACCTCGCCGTCGCGGGTGAAGGCGGTCACGGCCAGCGCCTCCGGCAGCGGCTCCTCGACAATGAGCGAGTGGTAGCGCGTGGCCGTGAACGGGCTGGGCACGCCGTTGAACAACCCCTGGCCGTTGTGGTAGACGCTCGACGTTTTGCCGTGCATCAGCCGCGGCGCGCGCGACACCACCCCGCCGTAGACCTGCCCCATGCACTGGTGCCCCAGGCAGACGCCGAGGATGGGCGTGGTCGGCCCCAGGCGGCGGATGACCTCGTTGGAGATGCCGCCGTCGTCGGGCGTGCCCGGGCCGGGGCTGATGACGATGTGGTCGGGCCGCAGCGCGGCGATCTCGTCCACGGTGATCTCGTCGTTGCGCGCCACCCGCAACTCCGCCCCCAACTCGCCCAGATATTGGACGAGGTTGTAGGTGAATGAATCGTAGTTATCTATGACCAGTACCACTGTTGCCTCCACAGAGCAGGGGCCAGGTTCCAGGTTCCAGGGGCCAGGGAGGAGCGTTCTTCCCTGG
>WBZP01004843.1_pt1 | contig 13866 bp, 12 predicted proteins | sample 5204301 | NCBI WGS metagenome assembly WBZP01 (sample SAMN12412401, study PRJNA552823) | activated sludge metagenome | isolation source: activated sludge from nitrification reactor of wastewater treatment plant... | place: USA: Pennsylvania | collected 2017 | reverse complement strand
CAATTTCTTCCACCTCATAATCGCCTCCTTTGAACAGAACATCGGGCATGATGGCTTTGATGAGTTCCAGGGGCGTGTCTTCACTGAACAGTACGATACGGTCTGTCATGATCAGCGACGCCAGTAAAAGAGCACGCGCATTTTCATTATTGACTGGCCGTTCGGGCCCTTTCAGCCTTTTGACCGATTCATCGGCATTCAGCCCAACCACCAGTACATCGCCATGCGAGGCCGCTTCGCAGAGAGAAGCGATATGTCCTTCGTGTACTATATCAAATACACCGTTGGTGAATACGATCTTTTTACCCAGCATTTTCCACCTGGCTGCCTGCAGGCGGATGCCATGGATGTCAGTGATCTTGTCTGGTATCGATTGAATGGCTTTCATGTTTTTGTTTATTCATGTATGGCAGGAGGAGCAGGGCGATGCAGCCTGCGATGATCATAATGCTGGTGGATACGCCCCATATCAGCCATCCGAATGCTTTGCCCAGCGGATGTGCGATGCCGTAAATGGCGAGTGTTTGCATGACAAATATCGGGAATGAACCGATCCCGCCCGGCGTGGCGATCATGGCCAGCGTTGCCAGTGTCAGCACGGAGAAGGCCGCTTTTACAGACAGGTGGTCGGTGCCGTCCATGGCATAAAACCCAATATAGATCTGCAACAGGTACATCGACCAGATGAAAAGGGTATGCAGGATAAAGGCCCGGCTGTGGCGCAAGCGGCGGATAGTGGAAAAGCCTTCGCCCAAACCTTTGATGAAAGCGTTGATCCGGCTGATGAACCTGTTATCGGGATATTTCCTGAAAAAGTATTTGATCAGTAGCCAGATCATGACGATCGCTGCGGCAACGATCAGCGCCCTTGCCCAAAGGGGCATGCCCGGGGAGGAAGCGATGGTTTCCAGTTTTTGTTCCACATACTGGCCCACCACATCAATCTGTATCAGTACGGTGATGCCGATGAAGATCAGGTAACAGATCAGGTCGAACGTTCTTTCAACTATAATGGTTCCAACGAGCCGGTTCAGTTTCAGGTGTTCGTACCTGGCGAGAAAGCTGCATTTCAGGATCTCGCCCAACCGGGGAATGGCCGAATTGGCCAGGTAGCCAACCATGGTCACGGCAAACACGTTTTTGAGTTTGGGGTGATAGTCCATCGGTTCCAGCAGCAGCTTCCAGCGCATGGATCTGCTCAGGTGGCTCAGCAGGCTCAGGATGATGATGGGCAATACCAGCCAGTACCGCGCCTGGGTGATGGCCGTCACAAATTCATCTTTTTCCTGTGTGGTCATAGAACGTAATTGCCACCAGACCAGGAAAAGTCCTCCGCCCATGAATATGATATACTGGAGAATGGAGAAAATGCGCTTGTACATACCGGTTACAAGTTACAAGGGAAACGGATAAGAAGAGCAGGGTGTTATGGAAGTCAGGAGAAAATAATATCGTTATCGATCAGCCTCACCTGGCCGGAGTAAGCGGCAACAAGCGCCACTACAGGGGTATGTCCATCCCAATGATCGAGGATCCGGAGGTTTCCGGCATCGGCCAGTTCCACATAATCTACCCGGAACCCCTGGCTTTGCAGCTCCTCTGCCGAGGCCAGTTTCAATGCATTCAGGTCACCCGGTTTCAGGGCATTTCTGAGTTTGGACAGCACCCGGAATATGGCCAGGGATTGTTTCCGCTGGTCTTCATTGAGGCGGGCGTTCCGGCTGCTCATGGCCAGTCCGTCCCTTTCCCTGACGGTATCGCAGATAACGATCTGTGTTCTGGAACCGACCAGTTCAACCAGCTTCGAGATCACCATACATTGCTGGTAATCTTTCCGGCCAAGATACAGCCTGTTGGGGTTGACGATATCCAGCAGCCGGTCCACCACCTGGCAGACGCCCTGGAAATGCCCGGGGCGGTAATGGCCTTCCAGGATGGTTTCCAGGTAGCCCAGGTTGTAGTGTTTTTTTTCCAGGCCGGGAGGGTAGACTTCCTCCACCGTGGGCAGGAAGAGCAGGTCGCAGCCGCTTTTTTCCAGCTGGTTGATGTCTTCGGCAATGCTGATGGGGTATTTCTCAAAATCTTCCCGGTTATTGAATTGGGTAGGGTTGACGAAGATGCTGCATACGGTGAGGTTATTTTCCTCTTTGCTCTTGCTTATCAGGGAGATGTGGCCGGCATGCAGGGCCCCCATCGTGGGTATAAAGCCAACGGTGTTCCCCCGGTCCCGGGCCTCCAGCAGGAAATTCCGCATGTCTTTTACCGTCTTATATATAAGCATAAGCATTGGTTTATGGTGGCCGGAAAGCCCCTACGGTCGGATATTCAATAAAATATCAGTACCTTTGCGCACCTTTTGTGGGATTTAATTGAACCTAACCAGGAACAAATGTCGTCAAAGAAAAGAATTTTATTCATTGCAAATGAAATGTCTCCCTACCTGGAGTTAACAGAATTTGCGGAGGTGGTCAATAAGCTGGCTGTAATGTCTAACGACAATAACATGGAAGTCAGGTGTATCATGCCCCGTTTTGGTGTGATCAATGAGCGCCGTCACAGGCTTCACGAAGTGGTCAGGCTTTCCGGGATCAATGTGACCATCGACAACGACGACTATCCCCTGATCATCAAAGTGGCCTCATTACCCAATGCCCGTCTGCAGGTTTATTTCCTGGATAACGAAGACTATTTCAAACGCAAGTCGATCTTTACCGACGAAAAGGACAAGTGGTTTGATGATAATGCGATCCGTACGGTATTGTTCTGCAAGGGAGCCCTGGAAACAGTCAAAAAATTCGGATGGCCTCCCGATATTATCCACTGCAGCGGCTGGATGACAGGCCTTATCCCGATGTTCATCAAAGTGGCTTACAAAAAGGAGCCGGTTTTCAGTAACAGCAAAGTGGTGTACACCATCGGCACTTCCACGTTTAAGGATAAGATCGGGGCAGACTTTACCAAGCTGGCCACCATCAACGACCATATCGGTAAAAAAGAACTCGACATCCTGAAAGACAACAACAATGCCTGCATGTTCCGGGCAGGTGCAAATTATGCCGACGCCATCACTTTCGGCGCCGATAATGTTGATAAAAAACTGGTGGAAGAATTCTCCAAAGTGAAAGGTAAAAAGGTGCTTAAATTCAACGCAGACAGTGATTTAACAGACTATTTGCAATTATATGCCGACCTTTCAAAATAGTTACCAACTAATCCATCCATAAAATATTTATTGTGTACAGAAGATTTGTATCCCTTGTTCTGACCGGATATCTCTCTCTTATTATTATCAACTGGGGTTGTACCAAACTGGATACCACGCAGGTCGGGGGCGACCTGATCCCGGTGGTTGACAATATCAACACCTTTGCCGATACGCTGGACGTTTTCACCACGCAGGGCGTATTTGCCGATACCACCAGGCTTACCCTGTATGAAAACTATGTTCTCGGAAAGATCAATAACGACCCGCTGTTCGGGCAGACGAACGCCCGTTTGTTCATCCAGTTCAAACCACCGTTTTATCCTTATTATTTCGGGCTGGCGAATGACACCATCCTCGGTGTGGACTCCGTGATGCTCTGCCTCAATTATAAAGGATTTTACGGCGACAGCACCACGCCATTACAGTTAACGGTAGACGAAGTTTCGGATCAACAGCATGGCGAGTGGGACACACTCCGTACCCTGCGCACCATCAATTATGCCCCGCAGGTCGCCGGTTCCCTGGTAGACCAGCCTACACAGGTATACATACCCAATCTGTCGAAAACCATGCTCATCAGAAAGGGCAAGGATTCCGTTCAGAATCAGATACGCATCAGGCTCTCGAACAGTTTTGCACAGGAACTGATCACCCGCGATACCACATTAATAGGTAACGGTAATTTTAAAACGGACTCTTTGTTCAGGTCGTTCATGAATGGTTTTGCCGTTTCCGCCAACAGCGGCAACGCGCTCATGTATTTTAACCTCAATGATTTTCAAACCAGGCTGGAAGTGCATTACCGTCGTAAGAACGGCGGCGCTCCGGATACCACTTTTGCCTATTTCTTCTACAATAATGGAAGCGGCGGATCTTCAGCGCCGGATCGCGGGCAAGTGGCTAACAATATCGTCAGGAACAGGCTGGGGTTGCCAACCGGTAGCGAGGAAATTCTCCTGCAAACCACCCCCGGCACTTACGCCAATCTCTCCATACCCGAACTCTCCAATTATTCCAACCGGGTGATCCACCGGGCAGAGATCAATGTGGAACAGATACCGGACAACCCGATCTATGATACCCTGTTCAAAGCGCCTAATTACCTGTATTTGGACCTGATCGACTCGTCAACCGCATCTCCGAAGTGGAAAGCGATCTATTATGACCTGAATCCATCATCGCCTTACGATCCGGATTATAAATCGGGACTGCCGTTCTTCCCGTCGGGTGGTTCGGTCGATTTTGGATATTTTGGCGGTTACCTCAGAAAAAAGGCCGACGGCGCCGCGATGAGGTATTTCTATGATTTCAACATCACCCGGTATGTGCAGCAGATCGTGACCAAGGGGATACCGAACTATTCGCTCCGCTTATTTGCCCCGCAAAGTTTCAGTTATCCGCAATACCTGACAGCCGGCACTACATTCGCTATCGACAATTTCATCCCGTACAACAATTCCATTGCCTACGGACGTATCAAAATAGGCGGCGGGCAGAACAATAACCCGGCATACAAGATGCGGCTCCGGATCATTTATTCGAATATCAAATAAGTTATTAACCATCGGTGGACAGGCCCTTCCAAACTAAGGAAGGGCTTTGTTCTTTCGGTTACTCCCCCTTATCTTTGCACTCTCAAAAAAAACATACTCCATGCCGTATTTATTTACATCAGAATCCGTCAGTGAAGGCCACCCGGATAAGATAGCCGACCAGATCAGCGATGCGCTGATCGATTACTTTCTGGCATTTGACCCCAACAGTAAAGTAGCCTGCGAAACACTGGTGACAACCGGACAGGTTGTACTGGCCGGTGAAGTAAAAAGCAATTCATACCTGGATGTGCAGGACATCGCCCGTGAAGTAATCCGCAAGATCGGTTATACCAAGAGCGAATATATGTTCGAAGCGAACTCCTGCGGTATCCTCTCTGCCATTCACGAGCAGTCAAGTGATATCAACCAGGGCGTTGACAGGAAGAAGAAAGAAGAACAGGGCGCCGGCGACCAGGGTATGATGTTCGGATATGCCACCAATGAAACGGATGATTACATGCCGCTGGCTTTGAACCTCGCACACAAACTGCTGGAGGAACTGGCCACCATCCGCCGCGAGAATAAACAGATCAAATACCTGCGCCCCGATGCTAAAAGCCAGGTAACGCTGGAATATGACGACAATAACCGTCCGATCCGCATTGATGCGATCGTGATCTCCACACAGCATGATGAATTTGCCAAAGATGCTGAGATGCAGGCCAGGATCAGGAAGGATATGATCAATATCCTCATCCCAAGGGTAAAGGCCAAGTATCCCAAATACGCACATCTCTTCAATAACCAGATCAAATATCATATCAACCCGACCGGTAAGTTTGTGATCGGTGGACCGCACGGCGACACGGGTCTTACAGGTCGTAAGATCATTGTGGATACCTATGGTGGAAAGGGTGCCCACGGTGGCGGCGCTTTCAGCGGAAAAGACCCCAGCAAGGTTGACCGTTCCGCCGCATATGCTACACGCCATATTGCCAAAAACCTTGTGGCAGCCGGCCTGTGCGACGAAGTACTGGTTCAGGTGTCTTATGCCATCGGTGTTGCACAGCCTACCAGCATCAACGTCAATACTTATGGTACAGCCAAGGTTGCCCTGACGGACGGCCAGATCGCCGGTATCATCATGAAAATGCCCTGCTTCGATATGCGCCCTTACTTCATCGAGAAACGCCTGAAACTGCGTCACCCGATCTACAGCGAAACGGCCGCTTACGGACATATGGGCCGTAAGAATGAAGTGGTGGAAAAGACATTCTCTGCACCGGGTGGCAAATTCCTGAAGCGTAAAGTGGAACTCTTTACCTGGGAAAAACTCGATGCTGTGAAAGAAGTGAAGAAAGCCTTCAAACTGAAATAATCCGAACGGAACAGGAACCCTCCCCAACCGGAGGGTTTTTTGTTTCCGTATTGAGTAACTTCGATAAAACCGTGTGTGTGAAAAAATTCAGGAACCAGCAACAACGTCCTAAAAAAAATACCCTGGTCATTGGCCGTGAAGCTGTGATCAAAGCCATGAATGAAGGCAAGCATCTGGATAAGATTTACCTGCAGTCAACCGTGCACGGGCCGCTCATCGATGAGATCAAAGCCCTGGCCGCTGATCGTATGGTGCCAGTGAGTAAGGTGCCCGTGGAGAAACTCAATGGGTTCAACGTATTCAATCATGAAGGGTGCGTGGCACAATTGTCGCGCATCGCATACCAGGACCTTCAGCAAGTGATCTCATTCGTGGTCGATCAGGGCAAAGCTCCCTTACTGTTGATCCTGGACGGTATCACGGATATCCGTAACATCGGGGGAATCGCCCGCAGCGCTTACTGCTTTGGGGTGGATGCCATCATTATACCTGAAAAGGGAGTGGGATCGCTCAACGAAGATGCCATACTCACTTCTGCCGGCGCACTCGAAAAAATACCGGTTTGCCGGGTGAACAGCCTCATGAAAGCAGTGGACGACCTGCACCTCAATGGCATTAAAGTGTATGCCACGGTCATGAAAGCCAGCAAGGCCATTGCCGATGTGGACCTCACCGAACCCTGTGCCTTTGTCATGGGCGGGGAGGAGCATGGCATTTATCCCGCGCTCATGAAGATCTGCGATGAGCAGGTTCGTATACCCATGACCGGTGACTTTGATTCGCTCAATGTATCTGTTTCCACCGGTATTGTATTGTATGAAATGATGAGACAGCGAAATGTTGGTTGATTTGGGAATGTGATATTGTGGTAATGTGGCAATGTTGTAATGTGATAATGTGGTAATGTGGCAATGTTGTAATGTGATAATGTGGAAATGTGATACTGTTATATTTATGAGTGGGTGTATGGTGTTTGTTTGGATGATATAACGGCTCATGAATGATTTATGAAACTTTGTGTACTGTTGTATTGTGTTCAAAAAAAGGCGAAAGTATAAAGCCGTTAATACGCTTGGCAAATAATTTCTGCTTTCTTGGAGAATTATTGACAGGATAACAAAACCCTTAGCTCTAATATGATAAAAGAATATTTCGCCTGTTAAAAGTGGGAGTAAATTATTTATGATGAAGCATCACAAACAAATCAAACTCATTGAATGCCCCCGGGATGCCATGCAGGGGTGGCCCCATATGATCTCAACCGGGCAAAAAGTTCAATATATCAATGCATTGCTGAAAGTCGGTTTCGATACGATCGATTTTGGCAGTTTTGTTTCGCCCAAAGCCATTCCGCAAATGGCGGACACCAAAGAGGTGCTGACTAAACTCGACCTGGCGGACTCCGTATCATCCTTACTGGCCATCATAGCCAATATGCGGGGCGCTGAAGATGCCATGCAATTCGATGCCATCCAATACCTGGGGTTCCCTTTTTCCATTTCAGAAACCTTTCAGCAACGGAATACCAACAGCTCTATCTCGCAATCTTTCGATGTGGTCCGCGATATCCAGGAATTATGCCTGAAGAACAATAAAAAACTGGTCATATACATATCCATGGGATTCGGTAACCCATATGGCGATCCGTATGATGAAACCATTGTATTTGACTGGGTAAATAAATTAACCGGGGAGGGAATTGAGATCATTTCACTGGCAGACACTGTCGGGCTCGCGGAACCAGGTCAGGTTAACAGGGTTACGGGTTATCTCGTTAATGCCTTGCCAGACATTGAAATCGGCGTTCACCTGCATTCCACACCGGCAAACAGGAATGAAAAACTGCAGGCCGCACTGGAGGCAGGATGTAACCGATTCGATGGTGCTATAAAGGGTATTGGTGGCTGCCCCATGGCTGCTGATACGCTCGTGGGTAACATGGATACGGAAGGCATGATAGAATTTTTTGAAGAACAGGGCTTCCCGATACAATTGAATAAAGAAGCATTGGCGGAAAGTATCCGGCTGGCGGGGGAATTGTTTGTGTGATGTATGATATTTACTGTCTGTTCCGTTTTGATTTCTTATTAATTATTTCTTATTTATTCTATGGATTTTCGATTGCCCCTGACACCCAAGCCCTTTACCGACAAGATACGTCACCGCGATAAGCTCTTCCTGATCGGTTCTTGCTTTACAGAGCAGATCGGGCAGAAGCTGGCCGCACACAAGTTCAGGGTCATGGATAATCCCCATGGTATTTTATTCAATCCTGTCAGTATCTCGCGTTCCCTGCGATCATATATCAAACCAGACCTATTAACGAAACAAGATCTGTTCGAGCACAACGAACTCTGGGGAAGTTGGGAACACCATACGCGTTTTTCTCATCCTGATCCGCATATTGTACTGGACAGGATCAACCATTCACAGGTAAGTTCAAACGAATTCCTGGCTGAAGCAGACTGGGCCTTATTGACCCTGGGTTCTGCATTTGTGTATGAACGCCAGGGCCAGGTTGTTGCCAATTGTCATAAAGTGCCCACGGATAAATTTAATAAACGCCTGTTATCTGTTCAGGAAACTGTACAGGTGCTCCGCGATGCCATTCAATCCTTGCAGGCATTCAACAAGGGTATTAAATGTATATTCACCATCAGTCCGGTCCGGCACCTGCGCGACGGATTTGTGGAAAACAACCGTAGTAAGGCAACCCTGATACTGGCCGTGGAAGAACTCATCGCATCCATGACCGATTGTTTTTATTTTCCTGCGTATGAACTGGTCATTGATGATCTCAGGGATTACCGTTTTTATGCGGAAGACATGGTGCATCCTAATTACGCAGCCACCAACTATGTGTGGGAGAAATTCCTGGAGGCATGCGTGGATGAAGCGGACCGTAAACTGATGAAAGAAATTGCTGATATACGCTCGGCGGCCAATCATAAGCCTTTTCATCCAACCTCCAATGCACACCGGGCTTTCCTTGCATCCAGCCGGGATAAATTAATTAAACTGAAAGAGCAATACCCATATATTGATTTTGAAGAGGAGTTAGCCATATTTGATAAACAGGCGACCTGATAGATTGTAAGGATTACTATCTGAATTTTCAACGGCTGACAAAGGAGGCGATTTCGTAACTTAGTACCCGGGTATATCCGTCAGGTGTTAAATCAAGCGTGTATGAAAAATCTGTCATTCTTTCTCTCATGCCTGCTGACGATCTTCTTCATGGATTCCTGTAAACCCACACAAATGAACCAGCCATCCAGGGGAGCCGATCACCAGGGGAGTGAAGCGTTATACCAATATACATGGAACCTGCTAGAACTGGAAGGCACCGCAGTTACATCATTTAAAACACCATACCTGCAATTCAGCCAGGGTCAGGTGAACCGTGTTTCGGGTAATACCGGATGCAATGAACTGTCGGGCGCTTTTGTATTATCCGGTGAAAGAGGGATACGATTCTCGCCACTGGCAACCACCCGCATGGCCTGCCTGGGAGATTATAACGAGTCAGCGTTTCTGTCTGTCTTGCAAAAGGCAACGGAATGGCGTATCAGTGACAAAGATATGTTCCTGTATGAAGGAAGAATGCAACTGGCGCGTTTTCATGCCGCCCTGCCGTCCAATGCCGCCGGTCCCGGTAACCCGAATGCCATCAACGGTTCCTGGGAGTTGACTTATATCACGGGCCCGCGTATAAGCTTCGAAGGACTTTACCCCGAACAAAAGCCGGAACTCATCATTAACAGTTTATCTCCGGAAGCAAATGGACACAGCAGTTGCAACCCATTCAGTTGCCCGATGACCATTCAGGGAAATAAGATCAGTTTTGGCGATGCCCGGGCTACCCTGATGTATTGTCCGGGTATCGGGGAATCTACATTCTTCAGCCTGTTGAAAAATGTGAACAGATATGCCATGGAGGATGACCAAACGATGTTGTTATTGCAAGATGAAGTCCCCTTGATGAAATTCAGGAGAAAATAAAAGGATATGATATATCGGTTATTCCTTGCCGTTATGCAGGGGGCGATCGACTGAACAGGACATAAATGACAGAGCAGATTTGAAAAGAAAAATGAAATATTACCGGCTGATCTGGTTTAAGCACGACCTGCCGGCGGGATTATCGGTCTTTTTTGTTGCCCTTCCACTTTGCCTGGGTATTTCCCTGGCATCCAATGCGCCTTTATATGCCGGTCTGCTTTCGGGGATCATCGGCGGATTGGTTGTTTCATTGATCAGTGGCTCATCATTAGGCGTATCAGGCCCCGCCGCAGGCCTTACTACCGTTGTGGCCGCATCGATCCTGAGCCTGGGAGATTACCGGATATTTTTGCTGGCAGTTATCGTAGCCGGGTTATTTCAGCTGTTACTCGGTTTGTTTCGGCTTGGGGCCATAGCCAATTACTTTCCATCCTCCGTGATCAAAGGAATGCTGGCGGCGATCGGCATCATACTCATTTCCAAGCAGCTTCCGTTGGCCATTGGATATGATAAACCGGATTTCTGGACGAGCGGATTCTTACAGTTGTTTTCCGAAAAAGATGTATTGGGTAATGTCAGGTCGTTGAATGATCATATTACGATGGGGGCGATCATCATATCATCAGTATGCCTGGTTGTTTACCTGGTCATGCAATTGCCCTTTGCAAAAAAGTTCAAAGCCTTGCCTTTGCCCTTACTCATTGTACTGGCCGGTGTGATTACACAAATCCTTTTTGCCAGGTTTTCTGCGGGCGTCGGACTCAAGCAAACCCAATTGGTGCATATACCCGGAAACCTCTATGGGTCCATCCAGTTTCCGGATTTCTCATCGTTATTCTCGAGTTCCGCTATATGGAAAGACGGATTGATCATAGGCTTACTCGCCACACTGGAAACCTTGTTATGTGTTGAAGCGATCGATAAACTCGACCAGCATAACCGCATCACCCCGGTCAACAGGGAACTGGTGGCCCAGGGAATCGGGAATATGTTATGCGGTTTACTGGGCGCCATACCGATGACTGCCGTGGTGGTGAGGGGAGCGGCCAATGTGGATGCGGGGGGCAGAACATGGATGTCTTCTTTCACGCATGGCCTTTTCCTTTTACTGGCCGTCTTGTTGATCCCATTCGCACTTAACCAGATTCCATACGCCGCGCTTGCCGTGATTTTGCTGATCACCGGGTATAAGCTTACCCGCCCCAAACTATATAAAAATATGTGGAGCCTGGGCAGGAAACAATTCATGCCTTTCATGCTGACCATTGTGGTGATCCTGCTGACCGACCTGTTGATCGGTGTCTGTATCGGTCTGTTAATGTCGGTCTATTATATTATACAGAATAACTTCAGGGCCGAATACCGTATTCAGAAAACCAGGCAGCATGAAACGGACGTATATTATATTCGCCTCAACAGCAACGTAACTTTTCTGAACAAGGTCAACCTGCGTAAAGCACTTGACCAGGTACCGGAATACAGCGTATTGACGATCGATGGGAGCGAGAGTAACTTTATCGATTATGACATCCTGGAGATCATTAGTGAATTTGAAATGAAGGCACATGACCGTCATATCGAATTGCACCTGGTGGGCATCAGCAAAGTGAATGTGCAGGCCATACATTAATGATCTGCCCCATGCGGGATACATATCAGTTCACAGGCGATCATCCGATCGTTCAATTGGAAAGATGAAAAAGAAAAACAGGTTAGTGCGGTTTTGGAGGAAACTTGGCCCGGGACTGGTTACTGGTTCCAGCGATGACGATCCGTCGGGCATTGCCACATACTCGCAGGCTGGCGCCGCGTATGGGCTGGCAACATTATGGACGGCCTTTATCACATTTCCGCTGATGGCATCCATCCAGGAGATCTGCGCGCGGATAGGTATGGTGACTTCGATGGGGCTGACGGGTACACTCCGTTTATATTACCCAAGAGCCGTACTCTACCTGATGGTACTGTTCAGTTTCCCGGCGATCATCTTCAATATCGGGGCAGACATTGCCGGTATGGGCGCCGTAGGTCACCTGCTGTTTCCTTCGGTGGAAGCAACTTATTTCAGTGTACTCTTCACTGTTATATTGCTGCTGGCGATCATTTACCTGCCTTACCGTCGTTTTGCCGCCGTGCTGAAATACCTGTGCATCGTGTTGCTGGTGTACCTGGTGGTACCATTCCTGTATAAGCAGGATTGGCTTGAGATACTGGCATCAGCATTCATTCCCCATATCAGTTTTAACCGCGATTACCTGGCGATCCTGGTGGGCATCCTGGGGACCACGATTTCCCCGTACCTATTCTTCTGGCAGGCCACGATGGAAGTGGAAGAAATGAAACACAGGCGGCGTAAGATCATTGTCGACAAACATGTCATCGAGGCGATGAATACGGATGTCAATGCGGGTATGCTGTTTTCAAACCTGGTCATGTTCTTTATAATCCTGACCACCGGAACCGTGTTGTATGACGGCCATATCCACCAGGTGGATACAGTGGAGCAAGCGGCCGCCGCCCTCCGGCCCCTTGCAGGCGATTCCGCTTACATACTCTTTGCCATCGGTGTCATAGGAACCGGTTTCCTGGCCATTCCTGTTCTGAGCGGATCTTTATCATATATCTTCTGCGAAACCTTTGGATGGGAAAATGGGATGGATAAGAAATTTTCCGAAGCAAAGCCCTTTTACCTGATCATCTCCGTTTCCCTGATACTGGGTCTTTCTTTGAATTATATCGGCATTACGCCCATTCAGGGATTGATCTACTCGGCCGTATTATACGGACTCACGGCGCCGGTATTGATTGGCATCATCCTGCATATCGGTAATAATAAAAAAGTCATGGGGGAATTCACCAATGGAAAGCTGTCGAACCTGCTCGGCTTTACTGCCCTTATATTTATGACGGCGGCTGCCGTACTGCTGATTTGGTTTGAATTGAATTAAGTGATATTGGCCGGTTGCTTAGTGAATCCTGTCGCCCCGCACTTCCTGGCTGTTCATCAGTTCTTTTTCATATGCCAGCCATTCGGCCCATCGCTTCCGAACAACCTTCTTATCAATGTAATGTTCCGCAAGGGTAATGAAGAGGGTATAATGTCCCGCTTCGCTTTCCATGAATTTGCGGTAAAACTTTCTCATATAACTGTCATCCAGTTGTTCGCTGAGCCTTTTGAAACGTTCGCAGCTCCGGGCTTCTATCAGCGCCATGATCAGCATTTGGTCGAGGAATCTTTCCATCGGGCTGCCGCCTTTCTTCTGGAATTCCAGTAATTTATTCACATAAACGTCTTTGCGCTGCTTACCCAGCGGAAGTTTTCTTTTTTTCAGCTCCGCCAAAACAGAGCGAAAATGACCCCATTCTTCCGTTACTATCGGACTGAGTTTCTCAACCAGCAGTTCCTTGTCGGGGTTTTTCTGTATCAGGGAAATGCAGGTGGTTGCAGCTTTTTGTTCGCAGTATGCATGGTCGGTCAGGATCTCAGCCAGTTGGATGCCGGCCAGGTTCACCCATCTTGGGTCGGTGGGTAATTTAAGCCCGAGAATGTTACGGGTGTCTTCGCTGATAAGTTCTCGCATGCCCAAAATTACAATAGGGGGATGATATTTGTTCTTCGCGGTAATTCTGTAGCCCCTTTTCTGAAATTTCAGTTATTTTACAGCCTATAACTCCAGTCATGCGTGTATTCCTATTCCTGTTATCCGCCGTCATAACCGTGGCCCTGTGTATGGTACTGAACAGCC
>WBZP01004841.1_pt1 | contig 13867 bp, 11 predicted proteins | sample 5204301 | NCBI WGS metagenome assembly WBZP01 (sample SAMN12412401, study PRJNA552823) | activated sludge metagenome | isolation source: activated sludge from nitrification reactor of wastewater treatment plant... | place: USA: Pennsylvania | collected 2017 | reverse complement strand
GTGGCGTGGTCGCCGCCGGAGACACCGCATCGTCCCCGCAGGCGGAGAGCACCACCGCGGTGGCGACAGAGGCAACGAGGAACAGGGAACGTCGACGCATGGGAACGGCCTTTCGTGAGTGACCAGGCCATCGTCCGCGGTAGTTCTGTCCGGGCGGGAGCGCGGCGGAGAACAACCGGAAAACTCCGCCGTCTCAGCCGAGGCCCTGCTCCACCAGCCAGATGTAGCCCAGGGCGTCGAGGTCCGCGGCATCACCGTCGAGGCGCGCTCCGCTGGCGCGCACCGTGTCCGGGTCGATCAGCCCGACCTCACCCATGCCGATCCGCTCGGGCTGGTCGCCGACGTTGGCCAGCATGACGAACCGTCCATGCACCGGATGGGTGCGGCTGTAGCACAGCACCGCCCGCCGCCCGACGTCCACGACACTGGTAGGGGTCGCGGCGTCGAGGGCCTCCACCGAGCGCCGAGCCTCACCCAACCCGACCAGGGCCGCGAACAGGCGGGCCTCCACCGTGCCGGGCGTGCCGCGGCGGGCAGCCGCCGCCCAGTCCATCGGTGGCCGGTGCATCCACCGGTTGTCGTCACGGCGGGCCGGGTCGGTCAGGTAGGTGAGGTCGTTGGTCAGGCCGAGCTCGTCGCCCATGTACAGCAGCGGGATCCCGGCGTAGGCGTACACCGCGGCATACATCACCTCGACGCGCCGGCAGGCCAGGTCCAGCGCCACGTCGTCGCCCGCGGCCACGGCCCGCTCGATGCCGCACAGCGCCGCCGCGGTGCCCGAGATCCGCCCGTCGCCCGTTGCCGGGTTGAACTGGAACACGGCACCCGACGCCGTCGTCCACGGCGGGACCCCGGAGTAGAACTCGTTCAGGAAGGTGCGGTGGGCGTGACCGGTCCACCCGGCGACGGCGGCGTCCTCGTCCATCACCGCCCAGCCGATGTCGTCGTGGCAGCGGGCGTAGTTCACCCATCCGGCATGGGTCGGCATCCGGCCCAGCCGGCGCAGAGCGTGCCCGAGGACGCGGGTGTCCTTGGCAGCCAGCGAGCTCCACAGCTGGACCATCAGCTGGTTGTTGTACCCGATGTCGCACTCGTGGCGTTCGGGTTCGCCAGCGCCGAGGTAGCCGAGCAGGTCCTCGGGCGCCACGATCGCTTCGGACTTGAAGATCGTCGCCGGCGCGGCGATGGCCAGCAGCGCCCGCAGGGTGGTCAGCAGCGTGTGCACCTCGGGCTGGTTCTCGCAGGACGTGCCCTCGCGCTTCCACAGGAAGGGCACCGCGTCGAGGCGCAGCACGTCGATCCCCTGGGACGCCAGGTGGAGGATGATGTCCACGAACTCGGCGAAGACCTGCGGGTTGGCCCAGTTGAGATCCCACTGGAACTCGTGGAACGTGGTCCACACCCACTGCCCGCAGTCGTCCAGCCAGGTGAAGTTCTTCGGGGCGAAGGTCGGGAAGACCTCGCGCAGCGTGCGCTCGTAGCGATCCGGCATGGTCCGATCGGGGAAGAAGAAGTAGTAGTCCCGGTACGTCTCGTCGCCGGCACGGGCCTGCACGGCCCACGGGTGCTCCGCCGCGGTGTGGTTGAGCACCACATCCACGCACAGGTTGATGCCGTGCTCGTGGAGGTGACCAGCCAGCGCCCGCAGATCCTCCATCGTGCCGAGCGACGGGTCGACCTCGTCATAGGCGGTCACGGCGTACCCGCCGTCGTTCTCGCCGGAGCGGGCGCGCAGCACCGGCATGACGTGCAGGTAGGTCACGCCCAGCTCGTCGAGGTAGTCGAGGTGCTCGGCGACACCGGCCAGCGACCCGGCGAAACGATCGGCGTAGCACACGTAGCCGATCTGGTCGCTGCGCTGGAACCATCCCGGGTCGGCGTCACGCCGCAGGTCACGGAGGAACAGCACCGGGTCACGCTCGTCCACGAAGGCCCGGACACGCTGCTCGACGACCGCAGCGAGGGCTGGGGCAGCGTCGGGGTACAAGTCGGTCAGTCCGCGCCGGACCACCCCCCACCTGCGGGCCAGCCGCGCCTCGACGATCAGGCGGCGCATGGTGGCGGTGTCCTCACCCGGCGGTTCCCCCTGGCGCTTCACCGGGCGGAGTGTATTCTCTCCCGAGTGCAAGCGCTTTCACCGGATCGCCTGCCGGGCAGTCCGGCAACGATCGAGGACGTCGCCTTGCGTGCCGGAGTCTCGACGGCGACAGTGAGCCGCGCCCTGCGCAACCACCCGAACGTCACCGACGGCACGCGCCGCAAGGTGCTCGACGCCGCCGCAGCGCTGAGCTACGTGGCCAACCCGAACGCCTCACGGCTGGCGTCGGGTCGCTCGGGCACCGTGGGCGTCCTGGCCCCGATCCTCACCAGCTGGTACACCAGCGAGGTCCTGGCCGGCGTGGAGGAGGTCCTGGCCGGGGAGCACTTCGACCTGCTGATCGGCACGGCCACCACCACCGTGCGCGACCGCGTCCTCAACGGAGACGCCGCCTTTCGCCAGCGCGTCGACGGCGTGCTGCTGGTCGACGTGTTCTGCGAGGAGTCGGGGGCCATCGCCCTGACCCGCCACGGACTCCCCGCCGTGGTCGTCGGCGAGCAGCTCGGCGCCGTGACGTCGATGTCGGTCGACAACCGCCTGGGCGCCGGGTTGGCCGCGGAACACCTCGTCACCCTGGGGCACCGGCGGATCGCGATGATCTCCGGTGGCGCCGATCCGCTGATCGCCGCCAGCGTCCCCGCCCAGCGGGCCGCCGGATTCGTCGCCGCCCTCGGGCGTCACGGCATCACCCTGCCAGACCGCTACCGCGCCGACGGCGGCTTCAGCATCGACGGTGGGCGGCGCGCCGCCCACCGACTGCTGGCCCTGCGCCAGCCACCGTCGGCGGTGTTCTGCATGAGCGACGAGATGGCCTTCGGTGTGCTCCAGGCGGCGGTGGAGCGCGGCGTCGCCGTTCCCAGCCAGCTCAGCGTGGTCGGCTTCGACGATCACAGCGTGTCAGGCGCCTTCGGGTTGACCACCGTGCGCCAGCCGGTGCGGCAGATGGGCCGGGTGGCGGCGCGAGCACTGCTGGAGCAGCTGGCCAACCCCACCGGCCCCAGCCACCACGCCATCCCCGTCGACCTGGTCGAGCGATCGAGCACCGGTCCGGCGTAATCGGCCGGCGGCGCCGTCCACCGGACACTTGACGAGCCGGCGAATCCGGGCTACGTTGCAAGCGCTTACACACGAGTGGAACCCGCCACTCCGTACCACGTAGGGGGAACTACCCATGGCTCACCGCCGCCGCTGGGGCATCGCAGCCTCAGTCGCCCTGTCGGCTCTTGCCGCCAGTGCCGCAACCGCATCCGCGACGACTCCTCCGGCCACGGGTGACACCGCCGCCGCAGCGCCGGCGGAATGCACTCCGAATGCCGAGCAGCCGCTGAAGGACAAGACGGTCTCGATCTTCAGCTCGATCCGCTCCCCAGAGGACGCTCTCCTCGCCAAGGCCTGGTCATGCTTCGAAACCCAGACCGGGATCAAGATCCAGCACGAGGGCTCCGGCTCGTTCGAGGCCGATCTGAAGGTCCGTGTGGACGGTGGGAACGCCCCCGACCTGGCCTTCATCCCGCAGCCCGGCCTCGTCGCAACGATGGCCCAGACCGGCAAGCTCGTGCCGCTCTCCTCGCTGGAGGAGAGCACCAAGGCCGACGACGGCACCGACTGGGCCGGGTACGGCACGGTCGACGGCAAGTTCTACGGCCCGCCATTCGGCGCCAACACCAAGAGCTGGGTGTGGTACAGCCCGTCGGCGTTCAAGGACAAGGGCTACGAGATCCCCCAGACGTGGGACGACATGGTCGCCCTGAGCGACAAGATCGTCGCCGACGGTGGCACGCCGTGGTGCGTGGGCGCCGGTTCGGGTGACGCCACCGGCTGGCCGCTGACCGACTGGCTGGAGGACGCCGTCCTGCGCTTCGAGGGCCCTGAGGTCTACGACCAGTGGGTGAAGCACGAGATCCCGTTCAACGACCCGAAGATCGCCGACGCGCTCGACAAGGTCGGGGCCATCGTCAAGAACGACAAGTACGTGCTGAACGGCGTGCAGAGCATCCCGACGACCACCTTCCAGGACGCCGGCCTGCCGCTGCTCGACGGCAGCTGCTACATGTACCGGATGGCCAGCTTCTACGGGAACCAGTTCCCGGAGGGCACCACCAAGGGCCCCGACGGCCAGGTCAACGCCTTCTACCTCCCGGTGGCCAAGGCGGGCGACAAGAAGCCGATGTTGGGTGGCGGCGAGATCATCGGCGCCTTCAACGACAAGCCCGAGACGGTGGCTGTTGCAACGTTCCTGTCCAGCAAGGACTGGGGCAACGCCCGCGTCCCGCTCGGCAACTACTTCACGCCCAACAAGCAGGTCGATGCCACGCTGATCTCCGACCCCCTGACGCGCACGTTCCAGGAGGCCCTGACCGGCGCCGACATCTTCCGCTTCGACGGTTCCGACCTGATGCCGAGCGCCGTCGGCGCCGGCACGATGTGGAAGGAACTGGTCAACTGGGTCCTCGGTGAGAGCACGGCTGACGCCCTGCAGAAGATCGAGGATTCCTGGCCGAAGGCGTGAACCCACTGATGTGAGTTCGTCAACGGGAGGGGTGTGCCAGAGCGCACCCCTCCCGTCACGCACATGCCATGATTCGTGCACGTCCAAGGTCGAGGGGGATCGATGGGTGAGTTACTGAGGACATTGCTGCTGGTCGCGGTCGGCCTGGCCGTGTTCTTCGCGGCGATCGCGCTGCTCTACTGGCTGGCAAGCCAGTTCCGTGAGCCGATGCGGGAACGGGCCAGGACCCTGGTGTTCGTCGGCCCGGCCATGCTGCTGCTGATCGGCGGGTTGATCTACCCGGCGATCAAGACGGTCATCCTCGCCTTCTACAAGGGACCGGTGCCCGACAAGTGGGCCGGGCTGGAGAACTTCAAGTCGCTGTTCACCAACCACGACAACCTCCTGGTGCTGCGCAACAACCTGTGGTGGGCGATCCTGGCCACCGTGGTGAGTACGGCGATGGGTGTCCTCATCGCCCGCCTCGCCGACCGGATGCGCGGCGAACCGATCGCCAAGGCCCTCATCTTCCTGCCGACCGCCATCTCGATGGTGGGCGCAGGCATCGTCTGGCGGTTCGTCTACGCCAACGGCGGCAACAACATCAACAAGCAGTTCGGTCTGCTCAACTACGTGTGGGTCAAGCTCGACCCGATCCTCCCCGGCAAGCAGACACCCCAGTTCTGGTTGCAGAACAACACCTTCTTCGGGCTCAAGAGCAGCTGGCTGCCAGGCATGAACACGGTGTTCCTCATCGTGATCTTCATCTGGATCCAGGCCGGCTTTGCGACGGTGGTCATCTCGGCGGCGATGAAGGGCGTGCCCGACGACCTGGTCGAGGCGGCCAAGATCGACGGGGCGACGGATCGTCAGGCGTTCTTCCGCATCGTGATCCCCTACATCCGTCCCACCATCATCACCGTTGCCACCACCACGGTGATCGCCGTGCTGAAGGTCTTCGACATCGTCCAGGCCACCACCGGCGGCCTGTTCGACACCAACGTGCTGGCCAACGACATGTACACCAAGAGCTTCACGCAGGGTCTGCCCGGCTACGGCGCGGCGCTGGCCGTAGTGCTGTTCATCGCGGTCATCCCGATCGTGTTCATCAACGCCCGCAACCAGAAGTCGTTGCGAGAGGGGGCCTGACATGACCGATGTCGCCATCCAGCCGGGCGCCCTCAGGGCGGCCGCCGTCAAGGACGCGACCCCCGTGGGGACCAAGGCCGCCAAGGCCGTCTCCGGGCGCACCGGGCGGATGATCGTGTGGATCATCGCTGCGCTGTGGACCGTCCCCACGTTCGGGTTGTTCATCTCCTCGTTCCGACCGGAGAAGGAGATCAAGACCTCCGGATGGTGGAACGTCTTCGCCCACCCGAAGTTCACCACCGCCAACTACTCCAAGATCCTCGACACGCCGATCAGTGGTCAGACCTTCTCGACCTACTTCTGGAACACGGTGAAGATCACCATCCCCGGCGTCATCATCCCGATCGCCATCGCCGCGTTCGCCGCCTACGCCTTCTCGTGGATGAAGTTCAAGGGCCGTGACTGGATCTTCGTCGGCGTGGTGGCGCTGATGGTCGTGCCGCTGCAGATGTGCCTGATCCCGTTGCTGAAGTGGATCTCCAACAAGTCGTGGTACTCACCGCTGCAAGGCGGCATCCCGGCGGTCTGGTTGGCTCACGCCATCTTCGCCATGCCGCTGACCATCTTCCTGCTGAAGAACTTCATCGGATCGCTTCCCCGCGAAGTGATGGAGGCCGCCCGGGTCGACGGCGCAGCGCACATGACGATCTTCCGCAAGATCGTCATCCCGCTGTCGGTGCCGGCGCTGGCCTCGATCGCCATCTTCCAGTTCCTGTGGGTCTGGAACGACCTGCTCGTCGCCAAGGTCTTCGCCGGCGACTCGAAGAACCAGCCGCTCACCAAGGTCATGGTCGACATCGTCGGCTCCAAGGGCAACGACTGGCAGCTCCTCACTGCTGGGGCGTTCGTGATGATGTTCGTCCCGCTGATCGTGTTCCTCTCTCTCCAGCGTTTCTTCGTCCGCGGCCTGCTGGCCGGAAGTGTCAAGGGGTAGTCCATGTCCACGCTCACCATGCGCAATCTGCAGAAGCGGTACGAGAACGGGTACGAGGCCGTCCCCGGCCTCGACCTGGAGATCAACGACGGCGAGTTCCTCGTCCTGGTCGGCCCGTCGGGGTGCGGCAAGTCCACCGTGTTGCGGATGGTCGCCGGGCTCGAGGACATCAGCGGCGGGGACATGATGATCGACGGGGTGCGGGTCAACGAGATGAACCCGCAGCAGCGTGACATCGCCATGGTCTTCCAGAGCTACGCGCTGTACCCGAACATGACGGTGGGCGAGAACATCGCCTTTGCCATGAAGCTGCGCAAGACCCCCAAGGCCGAGGTCGACCAGAAGGTGCGCGAGGTCGCCCAGTTGCTGGAGCTCGACAAGGTGTTGGACCGCAAGCCAGGCCAGCTCTCCGGAGGCCAGCGCCAGCGTGTCGCCATGGGCCGGGCGATCGTCCGTCACCCGAAGCTGTTCCTGATGGACGAGCCGCTGTCGAACCTCGACGCCAAGCTGCGCGTCCAGACCCGCGCCGAGATCAGCCGCCTGCAGCGCCGCCTCGGCGTCACCACCATGTACGTCACCCACGACCAGGTCGAAGCGATGACCATGGGCGACCGGGTTGCCGTGTTGCGACGCGGTGTGCTGATGCAGTGCGCCAGCCCCCAGGAGCTGTACGAGACCCCGGCGAACCTGTTCGTCGCCCAGTTCATCGGCTCGCCGTCGATGAACGTCGTGCGCGGCAAGGTGATCGGTGGCGACGACGGGATCGGCGTCGATCTCGGTGACCAGGTGGTGCGCCTCGGTGAGGTCGGCGCGGCCAGGTTCCCCGGTCTCGGTGAGATGGTCGGCCGGGACGTCGCCTTCGGCGTGCGACCCGAAGCACTCGGCGGCGACGGCAGCGGCAGCCTGACGATGCACGTCGAGCTGGTCGAGATGCTGGGCAGCGAGCTGCTGGTGCACGGCACGGTGCACGCCCCCGCGGTCAAGGCCATCGACACCGGCGTCGAGCAGTCCGACAAGCCGAGCTCGATGATGATCGCCAGCATCGACCCGCGGCGCAAGGTGGACGTCGATCACCCGCTGACGCTGGCCGTGGACATCAACCGCGTCCACCTCTTCGACCTCGACACCGGCCTGGCCATCGGGCGAGGCTGACCCACCCCGGCTGCGGCCCGGGACACGTCATGCGCCTGCAGCTCAGCAAGCCCGGTGATCACCCGGCGGTGGTGGTCTGGCCGCTCCAACAGCCGCTGGCGGACTGGTCGATGCCGAACCTGCAGGACGTCACCGGCCTGCACCGCCACGAGGTCCGCCTGGTGGAGGAGCCGCCGGTGTCCTACGTGGTCAAGGAGCTCCCGGATCGCCTGGCCGAGCGGGAGTTCCGGCTGCTGCGCGAGCTGCACGAGGCGGGACTGCCCACGGTGGAGGCCGTCGGCGTGGTCACCGGTCGCAGTGACGACCAGGACGGCCTGCTGATCACCCGGTTCCTCGACTACTCGCTCCCCTACCGGACCCTGCTGGCCGGGCGCGGCCTGCGCATCCCCTACCTCGGTGAGCGGCTGCTCGACGCGCTCACCGGGTTGCTGGTCAGGCTGCACCTCGCCGGGTTCTTCTGGGGTGACTGCTCGCTGTCCAACACGCTGTTCCGCCGTGATGCCGGGGCGCTGTCCGCCTTCATCATCGACCTGGAGACGGGCGAGCGGCACCCCGTGCTCACCGACGGGCAGCGGGCCCTCGACCTGAACATCGCCACCGAGAACGTGGCCGGCGGGCTGCTCGATCTGCAGTCGGCCGGGCGGCTGAGCGACGAGGTCGATCCGCTCCAGGTGGCGCTGGCCATCGAGGAGACCTATGGCCAGCTGTGGCAGGAGCTCACGGGCGTGGACGAGTTCGACGCCAACGAGTCGTACCGGGTCACCCAGCGCCTCGATCGGCTCCACGAGCTGGGCTTCGACGCCGAGGAGATCGACATCGAGACCACCGCCGAGGGCTCGGTGCTGCGGCTCGTCCCGCGGGTGGTGGAGCACGGATTCCACACCAACCAGCTGTACCAGCTGACCGGCCTGCGAACCGGCGAGAACCAGGCCCGCCAACTGCTCAACGACATCCAGCGCTACGGCGCCGTCACCGAGCAGCGCATGGGCCGCAAGCAACGTCAGGCGGTCATCGCCGACCAGTGGCTGGCCGAGCGGTTCGAGCCGGCCCTGGCCTCGATCCCACCCGAGCTGGTCGGCAAGTTGGAGCCGGCCGAGATCTACCACCAGATCCTCGAGCACCGCTGGTACCTGTCGGAAGCCGCGGGGGTGGACGTCGGCCTCGAGCTGGCGGTGAAGTCGTACGTCAAGCTGCTGGCGGCGGTCCCCGGCGAGGCCCGCACCCAGGACCCGCCCTCGTTGATGCTGCCGGCGATCGGCACGGACATGCCGCCGCCCGACGATGGCGAGTAACGTCGTCGCCGTGCCTCGCCGACTCGTCGCCGCCCTGGTCGCGGTCCTCGCCATCGCCTCGCTCGCGTCCTGCAGCTCCGTCGACAACCAGGCCAACGTGGCCACGCTGAACGGTGTGAGCCTGAGCCGTGCGGACTTCGACGCATGGATCAAGAGCCCCCTCGGCTCGACCCTGCTGGGTTCGGAGACCACCGACGGCGTGGTCGACGGCGGTGCGGCGCGATCCCTGCTCAGCGTGTGGGCGGTGACCAACCTGGTGCGCGCCGTGTCCGGTGACCAGCTCGATCTCGCCGCGGCGGAGAAGTCGATGGCCGATGCCAACCCGACCACCTGGGCCGCTGCCCCGGCGGGGCTGAAGCAGCTCGCCACCGACTACGCCGCGGCCACCGCGCTGGCCCAAGCCGGCTCACTGGACCAGGACGCGCTGGCCGAGGCCGCCAAGCGGGCCTCGGTGTCGATCGATCCGCGTATCGGCCGGTGGGACCCCGACAACGTGAAAGTCGTGTCCGCCGGCTGATGCCGCGCATCACCATCGTCGGGCTCGGGCCGGCAAGCCCGCTCGACGTCAGCGAACGCACGGCGCGGGCCATCGCCACCACCCCCGTGCGGTTCCTGCGCACCACCCGCCACCCCTCGGCTGGCGCGGTCGGCCAGGCGCGGTCGTTCGACGATCTGTACGAGGCCGCCGACACCTTCGAAGATCTCTACGCCGAGATCGCCGAGCGGTTGGTCGCCGCGGCCATCGAGCACGGCCACGTGCTGTACGCGGTACCGGGTTCACCGCTGGTGCTGGAGCGCACGGTGCGCCGGCTCCTGGCCGACACCCGGGTGACCTGCGAGGTCCTTCCGGCGCTCAGCTTCCTCGACCTCGCCTACGACCGGCTGGGCATCGACCCGGTGGAAGCCAGGCTGACGTTGATCGACGGGCATGAGTTCGCCGTCGCCGCCGCCGGGCTCAGCGGCCCACTGCTGATCGCCCACACCCATGCCAACTGGGTGCTCAGCGACATCAAGCTGGCTGCCGAGGGCGCCAGTGGCGACGAGCCGGTCGTCATCCTGCAGCGCCTCGGCGCCGACGACGAGCTCGTCACCCGCACCACCTGGGCGGACCTGGACCGGGCGGTCGAGGCAGATCACCTCACCTGCGTCTACGTCCCGCACCTCGGCGCTCCGGTGGGCGGCGACGTGGTGCGCTTCCACGAGCTGGCCAAGACCCTGCGCGAGCAGTGCCCGTGGGATCAGGCCCAGACCCACGAGAGCCTCGTCAAGTACCTGCTGGAGGAGACCTACGAGGTGGTCGACGCCGTGCAGGCCCTCGACCCCGACGACCCGGCCACGGACGAGGCGCTGGTCGAGGAGCTCGGTGACCTGCTCTACCAGGTCGAGTTCCACGCCGTGATCGCCGAGCAGCAGGGCCGGTTCACGATGGCCGACATCGCCCGCGAGGTCCACGACAAGCTGGTCCGCCGCCACCCACACGTCTTCGGCCACACCGAGGTGGCCGGCGCCGACGAGGTGGTGGCCAACTGGGACGCGATCAAGCATGCCGAAAAGCGGCGGACCTCGGTCTTCGATGGTGTTGCCCAGTCCCAGCCGTCACTGATGTACGCCTGGGCCGTGCAGCGCAAGGCCGCCAAGGTCGGCTTCGACTGGCCCGACGTCCACGGCGCGCTGCCCAAGATCGCCGAGGAGACCGCCGAGATGATGGCCGCCGCCGAGGCCGATGATCGGGCCCAGCTGCACGGCGAGGTGGGCGACCTGCTGTTCGCCGTGGTCAACGTGGCCCGGCATCTCGACGTCGAGCCGGAGGCCGCGCTGCGCGCCGCGGCGCACAAGTTCCGCCGCCGCTTCGAGGCGGTGGAGCGGCTTGCCGCGGCCCGCTCGATCGAGCTGCGCGCCGCTGATCTGGCCACCCTCGACGCCCTGTGGGACGAGATCAAGCGCGCCGAGTGACCTGCGGGTAACGTCGAGCCCATGAGCGACATCGTCAGCATCGTCGGCCGCGAGATCCTCGATTCCCGCGGCAACCCCACCGTAGAAGTGGACGTCACCCTCGACAGCGGCGCCACCGGCCGGGCCGCCGTCCCATCGGGCGCCTCGACGGGCGAGCATGAAGCCGTCGAACTACGCGACGGAGGCACCCGGTACCTGGGCAAGGGTGTCCAGACCGCGGTCGGCTTCGTCAACGGTGAGATCGCCGATGCGCTGGTCGACGCCGACGCCCTTGACCAGCGGCTCGTCGACCAGCTGCTGGCGGACCTCGACGGTACCGACAACAAGGCCCGGCTGGGGGCCAACGCCATCCTCGGCGCCAGCCTGGCCGTGGCCAAGGCGGCGGCCGACGAGTTGGACACCCCGCTGTTCCGCTACGTCGGGGGGACCAACGCCCACGTACTCCCGGTGCCGATGATGAACGTGGTCAACGGCGGCGTGCACGCCGACAACTCCATCGACATGCAGGAGTTCATGATCATGCCCGTCGGCGCCCCGAGCTTTCGGGAGGCGCTGCGCTGGGGCACGGAGACCTACCACACGCTGAAGAAGGTGCTCCACGACCGTGGACTGTCCACGGCGGTGGGCGACGAGGGCGGCTTCGCCCCCAACCTGGCCAGCAACGAGGACGCCATCAAGATCCTGATCGAGGCCATCGAGCAGGCCGGCTACACGCCGGGCGAGCAGATCTCCATCGCCATGGATCCGGCGATGAGCGAGCTGTACCAGGACGGTTCGTACCACCTGGCCGGTGAGGGCAAGATCCTGTCGCCCACCGAGATGGTGGACTACTGGGTCCGGCTGGTGGACACCTACCCCATCGTCAGCATCGAGGACGGCATGGCCGAGGATGACTGGGACGGATGGGCGGCGATGTCGGCGGCCCTGCGTGACCGCATCCAGCTGGTGGGTGACGACCTGTTCGTCACCAACGTCAGCCGGCTGCGGATGGGCATCGAGCGCAAGGTGGCCAACAGCGTGCTGGTCAAGGTCAACCAGATCGGCAGCCTCACCGAGACGCTGGAGACCGTGGGTCTGGCGACGCGCAGCGCCTACAGCAGTGTGATGAGCCATCGCAGTGGCGAGACCGAGGACGCCACCATCGCCGACCTGGCGGTCGCTACCAACTGCGGCCAGATCAAGACCGGCGCCCCGGCGCGCAGCGACCGTGTCGCCAAGTACAACCAGTTGCTGCGCATCGAGCAGTACCTCGGCGAGTCGGCCGCCTTCCTGGGCAAGGCCGCTCTCGCCCCGCGATGACCGCCTGACCGCTGACCACCCGGGGCATGCCGGGACGGCGCGCCGCGGTGGTGCGAGAATGTCACGGTGAGGACCCGGAACCGCGACGGACACAAGACGGCGTCGATCCGCCGGCCGCGCACCGACGAACCCACTGCGCCGACCGCGACGGGATACCGCCGCGACACCACCCGGCCGCCCACCGCCCTGTCACGGCTGGCCGACCGCACCCGACCGACCGCTGCCGACAAGCGGCTGGTCACCGGGGCCCGCAACCGGGCGCTCATCGCCCTGGCCGCGGTGGCCATCATCACCGCGCTCCTCGCCGCGCTGTTCATCCTCCCCGTCCAGGCCTGGTTCCGCCAGCGTGACGACATCGCCACGCGCACCCGTGACCTGGAGGTCATCCGTGACTCCAACGCCCAGCTGCAGGCCGAGATCACCCGGTTGAACACCGACGACGGCGCCCGCCAGGCGGCACGCGACGAGCTCGGCTACGTCCAGCGCGGCGAGCGCCGCTACCTGGCGGTGAACGACGACGCCCTGTCGATGACCATGCCAAGCGGCTGGCCGTACGACACGGTGGGGCGGGTCCTCGTGGCACGCGGCGTCGTGCTCGCCCCACCCGCCGCCCCACCGACCTGACCGGCCCGTACGAAGCGTGGCGGCACGTCAGGCAGGACCGGCGTGCACCGTGGCGGGTGAATCGGACGCGTCGAGCACGACGCCCACCAACCACGATCCGGCCACGGTGGAGACTCGCCACTGCGCCCATGTGACGCCATCGCCGTCCACTACCACCGGCGCGCCCGTCATCCGGCCGGCAACCCGGGCGACGCCGGCCATGTTGTCCCACGGCGGCAGCGGCCGGGCGCCATCAGCGGCAGCGTTCCACACTGCGGCCAGCGCACGGCGGGCATCGTCCAGGGCGCGACTCGGGTGGACGGCGACATCCACATCGAGGGCCATCAACTGCACCGGCTCCGTGGGCGTCAACATCATCGTCAGCTCGGCATCACCGCGCTGGCCGGCCAGCCGCCACCGACCGTGCAGCGCGCTGGTCATGACCGTCTCGGTCAGCGACGGCGCCGCGCCGAGCACGGCGCGGCAGTGGCGCAGCGACAAGCGCCGGCGCGCCCACGGTTCGTCCAGCTCGACGTTCATCGCCACGGGCACGTCGGCGGGCAGGTCGTCCAGCAGCGCCGTGACCCGCTCACGGATCGCCACGAACGACGGATGGGCCACCACCGTGTCCGCCGGGGTCGGAACGGCGGCGGCGCCTGGGGCGACCTCGAGTGGTTGGGCAACGGCCTCATGGAGCACGTCCATGGCGATGCGCGTCGCCGGGGCGTAGCGGCCGTTCATCAGGATCACCAGCCCGACGCCGCGTTCGGCCAGCCAGACCATCGACGATCCGAACCCGGGGTACCCGCCGCTGTGCCAGACCACCCGTCCCAGCACGGGCGACAGCGCGGCGTTGAGCCCGTAGCCGTACGCCGCGGCGAGCGGCGCGAAGTGCGGCC
>WBZP01004242.1_pt2 | contig 13867 bp, 10 predicted proteins | sample 5204301 | NCBI WGS metagenome assembly WBZP01 (sample SAMN12412401, study PRJNA552823) | activated sludge metagenome | isolation source: activated sludge from nitrification reactor of wastewater treatment plant... | place: USA: Pennsylvania | collected 2017 | reverse complement strand
CGGGCCGCGAAGAAGACCTTCGGGTGCAGGCGCCAGTCGGCATGGCCGTGCAGCACGCCGTCGGCGGTCAGGCCCCGGGCTCCGAGCGGCTGAAGGCCTGCCGCCTTGAGCATCCGCTCGAGCTCCTGGCGCTGGTAGTGGCGCTGCGCGTGGCGGGCCGTGGACCGGGCCCACTCCCCGCTCGCACGCAGATCGAAGATCTCGATTGCCGCCTCGGCGATGCCGGACTGGGGGTTCCACGCGGGGCGCCAGGCCACGAGCTGCGCGGTCCCCTCGATCACCCGGTCTGCGGTGAACGCCGCTTGGTAGGCCGCCGGGGTGTTCGCGTCAAAGACCAGCACGCCGCGGTCAGCCATGCGGGCGCGGATGCTCGCGAACGCCTCGGTGAGGCCGCCGGGGTCGCGGAAGTGATTGACGACGTCGTCCAGGCACAGCACGAGATCTGCCCGCTCGCCCGCCGGGAGGGCACGCAGGTCTGCCTGATGCAGCTCGACGCCCAGGCAGCGCGCCCTGCCGGCTGCGCGCTCGAGCATCCGCGCCGAAGCGTCGACGCCCTCTGCGCGCCAGCCAGCGGCGCACAGATGAGCGAACGCGTGGCCGGTCCCGCACCCGGCGTCCAGGCACAAGCCCGTGGTCGCCCCGTGCCCAGCCGCCACCTGCAGGGCGCGCCCGACGAACATCTCGTAGTCGTAACCGGCGGTCAGCAGCCCATAGGCTCGGGCGAGTGTGTCGTACTCGGGGCTCGAGGCGGGTGCGACCGGCCGGGTCATGCGAGACAGACCCCGGCTTGGTGTCAGAAGGTTGCACCAACCGCGCGACTCACCGCATGCGATGACGAGCCTGCGGCAAGGATGCGAGCCGGGAGATGGCCCCTGGGACTGGACGTCCCTCCGCGCGGCAGCGCTCGCCGAGGCCCGCCGGATTCTGGGGCCAGGACCGGACGCCGAGGATGCCGCGCAAGCCGCGCTGCTGCGGGCGTGCCGTCACGCCAGCGGATGCCTGACGCCGTCGTGCCCGGAGGCGTGGGTGGCGGCGATCGCGCGCAACGAGGCACTGCGGCTTGCCTCACGCGCCGCTGGCCGGCGGGAGCTTCCGACCGACCCGTTCGATCTGGGACGGGCGTCGCCGCCCGCGCCGGAGGGGCCTGAGCCCGGCCGGCCTGGCTACGACGCGATCGTGCGCCTGCTCGGCCGGGGCGACGGCGAGATCCTCGAGCTGCGCTACGTCCATGACCTGACGCACGAGCAGATAGCGCAGCGCCTGGGCATGCCCGCCGGTACGATCAAGGCCCGCCTGCACCGGTTTCGCCTGCGCGCCCGCGCGTTCATGGCAGAGCGCGAGCGGCCCTCCACCCCGAAATGATCTCCTGATGGCGACGCCCACTGAGCCGCTGAAGCAGTACGAGGTGATGAAGGCGCTCGCGCATCCGCTGCGCCTGGAGATCCTCGAAGCGCTCGACGGGCAGGCGGCAAGCCCAAACGAGCTCTCCCAGCAGCTCGGCCAGCCGCTGGGCAACGTCAGCTATCACATGCGCCAGCTCGCCGACCTGGGCCTGGTGGTCCTGGATAGCACAGCCCAGCGTCGCGGGGCGGTCGAGCACTACTACCGGCTCGCGGAACGCCCGGTCATCACTGACGACATCTGGGGGCGCATGCCCTCCTCGATGAAGAACTCGATCATCCGCACCGTCCTGCGCGACGTCGCCGGCGACATCAACCGCGCCGCCGAAATCGGCGCGTTCGAGCAGGACGACATCCACCTCACCCGCACCCCGGTTGTCCTTGACGCCAAGGGCCGCCGCGACCTGCGCGCCGCCACCGACCGCCTGCAGGCCAGGGCCGCCCAGATCGAGGAGCAGGCCGCCCAGCGAATCAAGGCCGACCCGCACGCCGAGGCCGAGGCCCACCGCCTGATCCTCATGCTCTTCCCCACCCCCCGCCGCAAGCGCCGCGCGTAGGCGCCGCGCCCGCCCGCGACATCTCCGCACGGCCGGCATGATCGGGCCGACGAAGGCGCGGCATTGCGGCCCCCGCCGCCAATTACTCGAACTACCTTGTGCATTCGAGGGCCGCTGTGTATGTTGCTCCGGGCCGGCGGGGCGGCCAACTCGAATCAAGGAGCCAGGCACGCGCATGAGAACCCGCTATCCGCACGTCGTCTCGACCCTCGCGCTCGTGCTGGCGCTGACCGGCACCGCCGCCGCCGCAGGCCTCATCGACGGCGCCAAGATCAAGCCCGGCACGATCACCAGCCGCCAGATTCGCGACGGCGCCCTCAGCGCCGCCGACATCTCCGCCGCCGCGGCACGGACGCTGCGCGGCAGGCCGGGGCCGGCGGGGCCCGCGGGACCCTCGGGCGCCCCAGGGCAGCCCGGGAGCCAGGGTCCCGCGGGCCCGGCCGGCACCCCCGGCAGCGCCCGCGCCTACGGCCTCGTGACGGCCGCCGGGAGCCTCGTGGCCGCCCGGAGCAAGGGCATCGCCGCCGTCACGAGCCCCGGCATCGGCACCTACTGCCTGCGCCTGGACGCCGCCATCGACGCCTCCAAGGTCATTGCCCAAGCCGATCCGGAGTTCAGCCTGACCTCTGACCCCGCGCCCACGGCCGACTGGGCCAGCGCAAACGCCGGATGCGCCGCCGTGCCCAACTCGATCGAGATCGAGACCGGAATCCTCGCCACCCCCAACCCCAACGACCCCGACACGCAAGTCAGCGCCGCCAGCGTCGCCGAGCCATTCACCGTCGCGATCCCCTGAAACGAAGCGCCATGTCTGCAGGCGCCGCGGCCCTGTCCGGGATCTGCCTCTGACTCAGGGAACCCAGCCGTGACCCAGCCAACGCCATCACTCAAGCCGATGGCCTCGAAAGCAACGCCCGTGTTCAGATGGACGCCGGTCCTGTTGACCTTCGGTCCGTTCGCGTGCCTTTGCACGCTGATCGCGGTCTTGCTGTCGGAGTCCGAACTCGCGCGAATTGACTACGACACGGTAGCTCAGGTCATCCCGACTGTCTTGATTGCAATGGTGTTTGAGACCGGGGCCTTCAATAGTCGGCGCGAGCGCGAACCCGGATGGATGGCCTCCGCGCAGTTCGCCGTCACTGCGGTTGCTGTGATCGGCGTCGGCCTGGCGCTGGCCAGCGCCGCGATTCATCCATCGTGGCTTCAACAGGCCGCGCAGAGCGGCGCGCTCGCAAGCTGCGGCCTGATCCTCGCCTGGCTTGCCCTGATACCGGTCGTCGATGTGGAGTCAGGCCGCAAGAAGGACCGCCGCCGCCAACGCAGTCGCAGCTGACGCGCTCCACACCCAGAACGCAGATCGTCGGGTGCGCGGTGCGAACGGCAAGGCCAGCACGACAGAGCTGCAGGTGAAGATGGCGGCTGGCCTGGGAGACCGGGCTCTACGACGAGTCCCTGGACGAGTGCGAAACCCTCGGCCTGCGCGAGGCCGTGGACACCGGACGGCCGTCGGCCGGACCCACCAGCGAGCAGCTCGCGAGGCCATGGCGGCACGCAACGACCAGCCGCCGGCCCCGCCCCGCGGCCGCATCGTGCCCGCCAGCGAAGAGCGCACCGCCGAGACCGCCCCGCCGGCAGACGCCGAGTAGGGCGCAGGGCCGCCGAGCCCCAGCCGCCCAAGCCACACCCCCGAAAGCGCAAGCGCCCCGGAGCCCATCAGGCTCCGGGGCGCTTTTCGTCGTTCTGGCGCCGCGCCGAGCAAGCGGACGCGAGTGAGCGCCAACGCGCCAGGTTCAGGCGCGTATTTTGCGACTCGAATCGGCGGGGCCTGGTCCGCAAGAGGGCCGCCGCGGGCCGAATTTTGCGATTCACGATAAAGCCCCTGCAAACGCGGGGGTTCTAATTTGCGACTGATTTTGCGACCGACCGAAGAAGCCCTCTGACGGACTCGAACCGTCGACCCCTTCCTTACCATCGTCGCCGGGGGGTGGAATGGCGGGGCGTGTGCGGGCATGGCTGACGTGAATGTACCTGCAAATGGGCGGGTTGTGGGATTTCGGCTGTGACGGCGTGGGACAGCGGTTGTGCGGCCGATGTACCCGTTTGGTACCTCGCACTCTCGGCGCGCGAGAAGTACGCGTGGAGTCATGCCCGGCGGGAAGTGGTCCGCTCACCGATCCGCGAGTAGCGGGCCTCGAAGGCTTGCTGTCCTCCCTCCATGACCTCGCATACAACCGAGCGCACCGCCTCCTCCTGCAAGCCGCCAACCTCCACGCACACCTCGCCAGCGGGCAGCTCGAGGGAGGCAACGAGCTCCGCATCCGCGTTAACGACGATATTCGGGTTGTGGGTCACGAGGATCACTTGGCGACGCGGCTTGATCTGCAGGAGCTGAGCGACCACCAGGTCGGTGATCAGGGAGTTGTCCAAGTCGCTCTCAGGCTGGTCGATTACGATCGGCTCGGAGCCGTGGGACAAGAGGAAGGCAAGGATGGCCGCGTTCTGCTGTCCTGCTGATCCTCTCGAAAGGGCCTCGAACCGCCCGTGCCCGCGGCTATAGCTCGGGATGAGTCGATCCTCGGGGAACCACGTATCGAGGCGATCCAGCGCCTCCTCGTTCAACCCCTCAAGTCGTGTGCGGAATCGGTTATCCGCGACGTGAGTGGAATCACCAGCCGCGATCGAGCGGACCCGCTCCTTGAGGCGCATGACGCAGTCTTCCGGAGGATCGCCGCCTGCCCCGAGCAGCGCCGCGATCCTGTCGATGTCCTGCTCAAACGAAACCTCAATGCCGAGCAGATCCCGCAGGTCGCCGGGGACGCCGTCGGTATCATCGAGCCGTCGCACTTCGATGCGTACGAGAGGGTTGTCGTGAAGGAGCTCAGCCAGGAACCGCTCACGACGTTCGCTCAACTCGATGCGCAACGAGACGACGCGCTGAAACGCCTCGTCCGCCTGGGAACGCAGTGCGTCTGCCCGCTGGCCCTGCGTCGCGTACTCCTCGAGGCGCTGCTCCAGCGTCTGCTGACGCTGCACGAGTTCACCGTAACGTTGAGGGTCGTCGACTCCTGCCGCCTTGAGGTCCTCGACAAGCGCGCGGTAGGCGTCGTCGGCCGCACGCGCTGCCTGCTTCCATGACGAAGCGTCGGCGCGCGTCAAGAAGTCGTCAAGGGCGGCCTCGACCGATGTCGCGGCCTCTGTCGCCGACTGGAGCGCCGCCCGTGTCCGATCGGCAGCTCCGGCGGCGAGGGAAAGCAGGTCAGCGTCTTCGACGCTCCCGGTGCTGAATGGGCCCGAGTCAAGCTGGAGTTCGGATAGCCCATCGACCGTGTCTCGCAGCGCCTCGACGATATCCCGACCGTGCGCCACGAACCGGTTGACGGCCTGTTGCTGCGCGTATCGCTGCTGGTACATCGCAAGCGCGTCCCGATGCTCGTCAGCCGCGAACACTTCGAGACTCCGCCCTACATCAGCAAGCTCGCCCCGAGTCTCGGACTCACGTGCCAGGTTCGTCGCGACTTGCCGCGTCTGCGCTCGGAGCGCGAGAAAGCGGGCGACTTCCGTATCAAACTCCTGCTGCCACTCGGCCCGCGCCACCGCGCTCGCTCGATCGACGATGCCAAGCAGAGCCCGTGGCTTGCGCGCAGTCTCATGGATCTCGCCTTGGCCAAGGATCTGAACCGGCAGTCGTGTAGCGACCGAGCCTTCGGCGGGAACCCACTCACCGCCGCGCTCCTGCTCGAGAGTCGCGGCTTCGCCGCCTGTGGTCCAGGAAGCGCGAAACCGGGCACCGTCCTTGCGGTAGGTCACCTTGACTGCGGTGTTGGCGGTTAGGGCGCCATCCACATCTCTCCCCCCTACCTGTAGGAACAGATCCAACGCGTTCTTGACCTCGCCGGCAGCGTCTCGCTGGTCGAGCGCCGTGCGAAGGAGGTTCACTACGCTCGTCTTGCCCGATCCGCGACCGCCGATGATCGTCGTGAGCCATGGGTTGAAGACGATTTCCAGGGGGGCGGAACGCCCGATGTGCTTCGCCTCTGCTACCCACAATGACTCGATCACCCACCCGGGGGCGTCGTTCGCGTCCTCGCTGTCGACAACGGCACGTACGGAGTGATCGCCGTCGCAAAACGCGAGCCGCAGACCTTCGTGCGTTGGACGCGTCATCTTGATCCACGTGCTGCGCCGCCCAATCTCGTCGAGCGCGTGCGCATCGGAGAAGCGCGCCAGGGCCAGACCAGGGGCGCGACGAGCTCCGCGGTCCGGCGTGAGTCCCCTAAGCAGCAGGTGCTCTGCTTCATCGTCGCCCCAGACCTCGACGGCGCATAGGTGCGGACTCGCGAGGACTCGCCGAAGCGTGCGGGGATCGAGCGAACCACGAAGAAGACTGGCAGTGGAAGGGTTTCGCTCGGTCACCTCCGAATCGGCGTGGGCGGTGATGCAGAGCCCGTGGTGCGGCGGACCCGCGGCGATTTCCATGCAGCGCAACAGCGGCTCGGTGGCACGAGCCGGTCCGGTGCCCCACTCGGCGGCGGGGACCCCGCACGCGCCCAGCAAGGATCGGATCGAGTCCTCGTCGGCAGCTTCTCCCAGAAGGACTAGGAGATGCACGCCCTCGCTCGACGTCAGCTCGACGCCTGCTAGGACAGTCAGGCGGTCACCAGCGGCCGCACGGGCTTCCGAAACGAACCCAGCCTGGTCGTGGTCGGTGACGGCGACGACGTCGAGTCCCGCTCCAACCGCTCGTTCGATCCACTCTCCGGCCGTTGCGTCCTGATCCTGGAAGTCGTGTGAAGCGGGCGTGTGCAAATGAAGATCGCATCGCCACCATCGCGCGCCAGGCCATTCCCACGGGGTCGAGGGCACGGAGATGAAGATACGGGTACAAGGAGACGCCAGCTGCGTGGATTCGAGCGGACGGCCGACTGAAGAGCCGGGAGTCGGTCGGTCGACCGCGGGCCGACGCGAACAGACCCAAAGTTCGCGAAGCGCGGTGGCCGAGCACTCCGTCCGCGAGCGACGCGTCGCTACAACCGGCGCCAACCAGTGGCGAGCCGTGCCTGATCCCGGGTCCACACGCGAGGCGTGCGGGCGACCCTGGTCACCTGCGGCTTGCTAGTCCTCGGTAGGCGGCGGGGTCGTGCCGCTGGCGCGCTGGATCAGGTCGACAAGTTGGTCGTGGTACTTGTCGATCTCACCGGCAGGTTTCAAGCGCAACCGGTACCGGCCCCACCGCTTGTCGTACCCCATAGCGTCTGCGCCGCACTCCTCGATCAGCGCATCGACATCCTCCGAGCGGGCTATGCGAAATTCCGCGATCAGGTAGTCCTTGCGCGCACGGAACGAGACGAAGTTGTCGGCCATACCGTCGTGCGCCAGGCCGATGTAGTGCTTGTTGTATTTCAGGTCCAAGGCTCGTGCGGTGACCTCGTTGATCAGCGCGAGCATCCGATCGGCCGCCTGCACCGATGGCTTTCCGCCCCGCTTCACCCAGTAGTCACGGTCCGTCGGTTGGCCCGCCTCGTCCTCTTCGTCGGTGCCGAGCGGAATCGCGTCGAAGACCTTCGTGGCATGCAACGTCAGCATGCCGCCGACCTCCAACGCACGCATCTCGATCGCAATGAGCGGGATCGCCTTGTTGAACAGCGCGATGACGTTGAGGAAGCGGCTCGTGATGTCCTCCGCGACGAGCACGGCGAAGTGCTCGTACTGCGGATATCGGCTCTTCTCGATGTCCCAGTACTCGATCGTCCGAATGATGTGCGCCTCATCCGTCGGGCCAAGCTGGATCTCGACCTCGTACCGCGCGTGCGAGTCCGGGTCGACGAGCAGCAGGTCCAGTCGGCCCGCTCTGGGCTGGCGTCGCTCACGATCCTTGAACTCGAGATCCCCGAGGCCTAGCAGAGCTGGATCCTCGGCGAGACGGTCCTGCAGCCACTTCTCGCTGAACTCCGGACGGCTCCGGAGGCTAACCGGGGCCGCCTTCTGGAACTTCATCGTCATCGGCCATCACGATGCCCCATGAGGGATGCTGCGCGCAAGCCAAGCAAGGATCCGACCGACCATCAACTCCCGACGCGCGGGAAGGACACGACGCCGTTCACGGTGTCCGCAAGCGCGCTGATGCGCTCGTTGCGCGAGCGCAACGCACCTCGCCGCGCCGAGGTACTCCGCCGCGTCGCCGCGCTGCGACGGATCGTGGGGTGTCAAGGCCGGTCGAAGAGTTGACCCTTTGCGAGGCTGTCGCGCAAACCTGCCTCTTGGAGGCTGTCGCGCAACCCTTGTGAGGGCTGGGGGTGGCGGTCCGGTCGTCGTTGGCGCGGCGGCTTGGCTTCGTTTGGTCTCGCGGCGGCGCGCTATCCGGTCGCGGGGGCGGCGCGGTAGAGCTTGAGGAGGTTGTGGGTGGCTGCGATCAGCCGCCATTCGGACCGGCAGGCGGCGAGCCCTCGTCGTTGGAAGCGGTCAGCGCGTCTGGTGACCTTCGTCTGGGCGAAGATCGGCTCGATCATCTGCTGCCGGCGGCGGTAGAGCGCGGCGCCGTGCGGGCTGGTGATCACGCGTTGCATGTGGGCGTAGAGGAGTGAACGCGCTTGTTGCGCAGCCGGCGATCGCCGGCCGGGCGTGTCGGGCGGGCGCTGCTGTCGGGGTTGACGATCACCTGGCTTCCGCCGGCGACAACCTGCTCGATCTGCGGGACGTTCCAATAGCCGCCGTCGGCGAGCACGACGCCGGGGACGTGATCGAACCCGGCGGCGGCCAGATCGTCGCGTCCGGCGCGGATCATCGGTTCCAGCAGGCGGCCATCGGGCGAGTTGGTTGAGAGCTCGGCGGCGAGAATGACCTTGGCTTCGGGGCACCGCCTGGGCGTTGTAGCCCTGCACGAACCCGCGCGGCGCGCGGACCAGCCGGCTGTCGGGGTCGGTGACGTTCGCGCGGGCGACCGGATCGACCGCGGCCGGCGGCGCAACGGGCTTGCGGCCGCGCAGCTTCCGGCGGCGGGCCGCCTCCAGCTCGGCACGAGCCGGCAGGTGCGCGCCATGGGCGTCCTCGGCCTCGCGGACCTCCGCCTCGAGGCGCTGCTTGGCGGCGCGCAGCCGCGCGCGCCGCGAGCTGTGGTCCGCGAGCTCGCCGGGGAGCTCGTCGCCGCGCATCCGGCCGAATCGCTGGTCGTCATCGGCATCGGCAGCCGCAGCCTCCTCGAGGATCTCCCTGGCGATCTGCTCGTAGCTGCGGTTCGCCTCGCGCGACGCGATGCCGGCGATCTTCGTGCCGTCCACGGCGATCAGCCCGACGTTGACCAGGCCGGCCTGCGCGCAGAGCCCGAGGACCTGCGTGAAGACCTCGCCAAGCGCGCGCTTGTGGCGGACACGGAAGCGCGCGATCGTGGCGTGATCCGGCGCCTGGTTGGCGGTGATCACCCGGAACGCGATGTCTTCGCGGCAGCGACGCTCGATCGCCCGCGACGTGCGCTCGCCGATCGCGTAGGCATAGAGCATCAGCGCGACCATCATCGCCGGGTCAAACGCCGCCCGGCCCCACCCATCCTGCCGGTACTCGGCCAAGAACGCGGCGAGATCAAGCTCCTCGACGACATCGAGCACGAACCACGCGGAGTGATCAGCCGGAAGCCAGTCGCGCAGACTCGGGGGCAGCAGCAGCTCCTGCTCGCGGTCGCACATCAAGGAGTCCTGAGCCATGCCCGAACTCTCCCGGCCGCACCGGACAATCGACCGTCCAAGAGGCAGGTTTGCGCGACAGCCTCGGAGGGGGGTCAGTTTCCACCGGGCGCCGACAGTGCTCCAGCGAGCGCTCAGCATCGGGCTTGAACTGGCCAACATTAGGAACAGCGGAAGTGCCGATGCACTCAGTCTTCCAAGAGGCGGTCCGACAGCGTCGCGGCGCCCATCTATGGTCCACGGGATGGCTAACTACGAGCCGACACCGGAACAGCGAGCCGTCCTCGGCCACGAGGCTAGCCGGCATGCTCGACTCCTGGCTGGACCGGGAACGGGCAAGAGCGCGACGGTCGTCGCGCTGATCATGAAGCTGCTCGATGCGGCCCCGGCACCGCGCATTCGGCTGCTGACGTTCACGCGCGCGGCGACGGCGGAGCTCGCCCACAAGGTCAGCGAGCATCCACAGGCCGCCGTCGACCGCCCGAGCACCATCCACTCGTTCGCCATCTCGGCACTGCTGAGCAACCCGGGCGCCGCCGACTTCCCGAGCCCCTTGCGCATCGCCGACGACTGGGACATGCGCAACCTCGTCGAGCCGCAGCTCGCCGCGATGGTGGGGGTCACCCCCACGTTCGTCCGGCGCCGGCTGATCCCGGAGATGGCGGCGAACTGGGAATCGCTGGAGCCGCACGCCGATCCGGAGGTCGACGAGCACTCGCGCAACCGCTTCCTGGGAGCCTGGGACGAGCACCGCCGCGTGTACGGGTACACCCTCCTGCCCGAGCTGCCCGACCTCCTTCGTCGCGCCTTGGAGAGCCATCCGGACCTTGAGGGCCTGGATTTCGAGATGGTCGTCGTCGACGAGTACCAGGACCTCAACGCATGCGATCTCCGGGTCCTGCGTCTGCTCGCCGATCGCGGCACGGCGGTCTTCGGCCTGGGCGATGACGAGCAGTCGATCTACTCCTTCAGGAAGGCCGCGCCTGAGGGCATCCGCCGCTTCCCCTCCGACTACGACGGTAGCGCCGACTACACCTTGTCGGTCAGCCACCGATGCGGCGCTGAGGTCATCCGCTGGGCGCGGCACGTGATCGAGGGCGATCCCGACCGCCCACAGGATCGTGAGCGGCTTCGCGCCGCCGACGGGGCAAGCCCCGGCGAAGCCGCGCTGCTTGCATTCCCGTCGCAGGTCAGCGAAGCCCGCGGCGTCGCCGCGCTTGTCAAGCATCTCGTGCGCGACGAGCGCCTCGCGCCGTCCGACATCGTCGTACTCTTCCGCGGCGATCACAACGCCGCGTTCAGCGGCCCGATCAAGGCCGAGCTGACCGAGATGGACATCCCCGTCGAGGATCCGACCTGGGTGAACACGGTCCTCAACGACCCGCCCAACCGGACCGCGCTCCTCGTGCTGCGGCTTCTGGCGAACCGGCATGACTCCCTCGCCTGGTCTGGGCTGCTCAAGCTCGAAGCTGGGGTCGGTCCTGCCTTAGTCAACGCGATCTACGACCGGGCCGCCGAACGACAGAGTTCGTTCGCCGATGCGCTTCTGGACGCGTACGCCGGAGACTTCGCCGGTGCGCCGACCACATCGGCGAATCGCGCCAAAGAGCTCGTCGGCCGGTGCGTCGAGTGGCTAGACCGCCACGATGTCCCAGGGGAGTTGGACGACAGCCGCTGGGGCGCGTGGATAGTCGAAGCGCTGCGCGCCGACCCAGGCGCGCCCATGTCCGAAGAGCTCGCAGATCTCCTCAGCAGCGTCGATGACGTGATCGAGCCGGGAGTAGGCCTCAGCCGCTACCTCGGGCAGATCCAGCCGCTTGCGCGCGACCAAGCCCAAGCTCAGGCCGGCGGCGTGCGCTTGATGAGCATGGCCAGCAGCAAGGGGCTGACCGTCGAGGCCGCGATCGTCGTCGCCGCCGAGGAGGGCATCATCCCGCGTCCCGACGCAGACGTCGCAGAGGAGCGGCGCCTTCTGTACGTCGCCATGACCCGCGCCCGAAGGTTCCAGTACGTGACGTGGGCCCTCCGCCGGACTGGCCCGACCGCCCGGGCAGGGGCGCCGCGTGTCCAGGCGCGCCGGACCGAGAGCCGCTTTCTGCGCAACGGACCCGTCCAGACCCAGAGTGGCGAGACCTACATCGTCGAGCGCTGGCGCCTGGCAGCCTAGAGGCTTGGCGAACCATGGAGGAGGCGGGGTCGTGATCCGGAGCCGAGCACGCTCCCCATCGCGGCCTGAGCCGCGAACGTCACACGTCGACGCACCACGAGGTACACCACAAGTCGCTACTTGGCTGGAACCCCGAAGGTGCCCCGCATCGAACGCCGAGCCGGACCCGGCGCACGTAGCGTCCAACGCTCGTCGACGCGAACGCGGGCGAAGCGGCACCCGCCTGGTACCTCTCTCCAGGGCGGGCGCGCGGCGCGCGAGGCGACCGTTTGGTACCTCCGGCGGCCCGGTCAGGCGGTCACTCGAAATGGTAGCCCGAACGGTGTTGGCTGGCCAGCGCTACGCGACTCGCGGGCATTGAGGGTCCGTCCCAGCGGGTAGGCTAACCACCAGGGTTCAAGCAGAATGGATGATCAACTGCGTGTGTCGCTCGACAACCTCCGATCGAGCGAATGGAAGCTCTTCGAGGACTTCGCGAACGCGTTCCTCGTCTCCGAATTCCCGCATCTCCGCCCGATAGGCGGAACCAACGACAAGGGCCGCGACGCTGTCCTCTTCGAGCCACATCCGAAGGACGCAAACAGCGTCGTCTTCCAGTATTCGGTGACCGCCGACTGGCACTCCAAGATCAAGCAGACCGTGTGTCGCCTCGCCGAGAAGGAAATACCGTGCTCCGTCTTGATCTACGCGACCAATCGCGAGATCGGGCCAGCGTCGGACACCCTCGAAGCTGAACTTCGAGCCAACGGGATCGCACTGTCGATCCGCGATCGCGACTGGTGGGTGGCCCGAACTGGTCGGGACTCAGCGACGAGGCACGCCTCACAGGCCCTCAAGGAGCGAGTGCTCGGGCGTCTCGTGTCGGGAGCGGCCGCCGGCGCCAGGGATCCGAGCATGAGCCGCCACGAGGTCGAGACCGCACTGTTCTTCCTCGAGCTCCACGTCCGCGATGCCGACAGCAAGCGAAGTCTCACGCGTCAAACGACAGAGTGGTTGTTGCTTTCTGCGCTGGCCGACACGGACCCCGACAACAGGATGACGTTCGATGAGGTGCTGGATGCGGTGAGGCTTCAGTTGCCGACGCAAGACGCGACGCGTACCGAAGGCCTTGTCCGGGTGGGCCTTCGTCGACTGAAGAACGCCCATCGCGTGACGGTCACCGGAGCCGACGACTCGTACGCGCTCCACTTCAGCGAGCGGCAGCGACTCGCTGAACTCGCTGCTCAGCGCGCGGTCGAAGCAGAGCTGCTCGACGAGGCCCTCCGTGTGCATGTTGGCGAGGCAGCGGAGGCACTCGAGTATCCGGAGGACGAGCTGGACAAACCCCTCTTGACTAGGACGATCGTTCGTGTTCTTGCACAGATCGCAAGCGACTTCGGGAACTCGTTTGCGTCGGCAGTCACGCGAGACTCGATCGAGGTTCCAAGGTTCAGCCTGTACGACACCGTCGAGCATCTCCTGATCACCGACGATCGAACGCTCTCCATGCTGAAGATGAAGCAGGTCGACACCTTCAACCTGATCACTGAAGCAGCGTCGCGCGCCCTGCTGAGTCCGACGCCACACGTCGCAGCGTATCTGCATGACCTTGCCGAGGCCTACACGATCCGGGCGTTTCTTCGCGAGGCGCCCGATGTCGAATACGTAGTCGGCAGGCTCTTCAGCAGGGGCCAGCTCGTGCTCGACACGACCGTGTTGCTGCCGGTGTTCGTCGAGGTCACCCTCCCCGAGAGCTACCAGATATTCACCAACCTCCTGCGAACCGCGGCGCACGCTGGGATGACGCTTCTCTGCACGCCGGGGGTGGTGAACGAGATAGCCACGCACCTCCAGAACTCGCGGCTCGCGTCGCAAATCGGTGACGGCTGGCAAGGACCTATCCCGATGGTGTTCGACCGGTGGCGTTCATCCAACGGGCAGGGCAGCTTTCAGTCCTTCGTGGACGACTTCATCGGGGAGGAGCCGGCAGCAGACGTCGAGCAGTTCCTCGCAGACCACCTAGGCGTGGCCGTTCAGAGCCTCGAGGCCGACGTCGATTATTTCGACAGCGTCGTCGTCGCGCGGGTAACC
>WBZP01004839.1_pt1 | contig 13869 bp, 14 predicted proteins | sample 5204301 | NCBI WGS metagenome assembly WBZP01 (sample SAMN12412401, study PRJNA552823) | activated sludge metagenome | isolation source: activated sludge from nitrification reactor of wastewater treatment plant... | place: USA: Pennsylvania | collected 2017 | reverse complement strand
CCCGCCTCAACGAGGTCCGCGACGGGGTGGATGCCCAGATCGCCGGGGTCGTCACCGAGATCAACTCCTACGCCAGCCAGCTGGCCGAGATCAACCAGCGCATCATCAACGCCCGGGCGGCGAGCAGCAGCCAGAACCCCAACGACCTGCTCGACCAGCGCGACCAGCTGATCGCCGACCTCAACACCAAGATCCGCGCCACCGCAGTGACCGAGTCGGACGGCAGCTACAGCGTGTTCATCGGCAACGGCCAGCCGCTGGTGATCGGCACCCAGACCTTTCCCATGACCGCCACCGCCGCCACCGAGGACAGCAGCCGCAGCGTGGTCGGCATCACCCTGGGCGGCGGCGGCACCGCCGCCATGCCGGAGTCCCTGCTCTCCGGCGGGGAGCTGGGCGGCCTGCTCAAGTTCCGCAGCGAGAGCCTGGACCCGGCGCAAAACAGCCTGGGGCGGGTGGCGCTGGTGCTGGCGGAGACCTTCAACAGCCAGCACCGCCTCGGCCAGGACCTGAACGGGGCGCTCGGCGCGAACCTCTTCACTGCGCCGACGCCGGCCGTGATCACCCGCAGCAGCCCGGCCTACGCCGGCACCGCCGTGATCGGGGTGGCCACGGCGACGCCGGCCAGCCTCACCGCCAGCGACTATCGCCTGACCGCCGCCGGGGCGGGCAGCTTCAGCCTGATCCGGCTGTCGGACAACGTCACGGTATTCAGCGGCGTCGGCCTGCCGCAGACGGTCGACGGCCTGACCCTCAGCGTCAGCGCCGGGGCCGCCGCGGCCGGCGACAGCTGGCTGATCCAGCCCACCCGCAACGCCGCCGCCAACATCGGCGTGGCCCTGACCGATGCGCGCAGCATCGCCGCCGCGGCGCCGGTGCGCACCGGCGCCGGCGCCGACAATCTCGGCTCGGGCAGCATCAGCGCCGGCAGCGTGACCACCACCACCGGTCTGCCGCTGGCGGCCTCGCCGGGGGGCGACATCACGCTGGCCTTCGATTCGACCCTGAACCAATTCACGGTGACGGGCGGCCCGGGCGGCACGCTGGCCTACAACCCGGCCACCGAGGGCGCCGGCAAGACCTTCAGCTTTCCCACCGTGGGCGGCTTCACCTTCACCCTCGCCGGGACGCCGAACGATGGCGACAGCTTCGTCATCAGCCGCAACGCCAGCGGCGTCACGGACAACCGCAACGCGCTGCTGCTGGGCGGCCTGCAGACCGCCAGCACCCTGGCCGGGGGCACCGCCAGCTACCAGTCGGCCTACGCCCAGATCGTCAGCAGCGTCGGCAACAAGACCCGCGAGGTGGAAGTCACCGCCGCCGCCCAGGAGAGCATGCTGCAGGAGGCGAAGGACGCCCAGCAGTCGGCCTCCGGGGTGAACCTCGACGAGGAGGCGGCCAACCTGCTGCGCTACCAGCAGCTCTACCAGGCCTCCGGCAAGATGATCGAGATCGCCGGCAAGCTGTTCGACCAGTTGCTCGAGATGGGACGCTGACCGCCATGCGCATAGCCACTTCCATGATTTTCGACGCCGGTGTGTCCTCGATGCAGCAGCAGACCGCCAAGCTCCTTCACACCCAGCAGCAGGTGGCCAGCGGGCGGCGCATGCTCAGCCCCGCCGACGACCCGGTCGCCGCGGCGCGGGCGCTGGAAGTCGGCCAGGCCAGGGCCCTCAACGCCCAGTACCTGGACACCCAGAAGGCGGCCGGCGAGAGCCTCGGGCTGATGGAAAACAAGCTGGTCTCGGTGGGCGAACTGCTCACCCAGGCGCGCACCCTCGCCATCCAGGGCGGCAATGCCGCGCTGACCCAGCGCGAGCGCGACAACCTCGCCGACGACCTGCGCGAGCAGTTCCAGCAGCTGCTCGGCCTGGCCAACGCCAAGGATGGCCTCGACCAGTACCTGTTCTCGGGCTACATGGGCGCCACCACGCCGTTCTCGGGCTCCGTCGAATCGGTCACCGCCAGCGCCGTCTCCGACATCGCCTATGCCGGCGACGAGGGCCAGCGCCGGCTGCAGGTCGCGGCTTCGCGCCAGATGGCCATCAGCGATTCCGGCTCGGAAGTCTTCATGCGCATCCGCAACGGCAACGGCACCTTCGCCACCGCGGCGGCGGCGGCCAATGCCGGCAGCGGCATCATCGACCAGGGCGCCGTCACCGATCCCGCCCTGTGGGCCGCCGGCAACATCCCGGCCACCGGCCTGAAGATCGTCTTTTCGACGGTCGCCGGCACCCTGAGCTACGACATCCAGGATGCCGCCACCAGCACTTCGCTGCTCACCGCCCCGATCGCCTACACGGCGGGGCAGGCGATACCGCTGCTCAAGCAGACGGCGCCGGCCGCCGACTACGGCGCCCGGGTGACGATCGCCGGCACGCCGGCCGCCGGCGACACCTTCACCCTGGCGCCGAGCAGCAACCAGAGCCTGTTCCGCACCCTGGGCGACCTGATCGACGCGCTCGAGGCGCCCCCGCCGGCGGCGGGCGGCAACGTCCTGCTGATGAACCGCATCGGCGCCGCCCTGGCCAACTTCGACCAGGCCGAGGACAACATCCTGCGGGTGCGCGCCACGGTCGGCTCGCGGATGAGCGAACTCGACAGCCTGGGCAGCGCCGGCGAGGAGCTCGGCGTGCAATATGAGCAGGCCCTGTCGCGGCTGCAGGATCTCGACTACGCCGACGCCATCACCCGCCTGACCCAGCAGCAGACCTATCTCGAGGCGGCGCAGAAGTCCTTCCTCAAGGTCAGCGGCCTGTCGCTGTTCAACTATGTCTGAATTATTCGCCGTGCTGCGCAGACCGACTTTTGCCGTCCTGGCCCTGGCCCTGGGCGGCTGCTACCACACCGCGCAGAACCTCAGCGACGCCCTCGATGTCGGCGCCATCTCGCGCGGCACCGACAGCGGCGGCGCCACCAAGTATTCGCTGCCCGCCACCTCGCTGGTGCCCAACGCCAGCCTGCGCCTGACGCCGAACTTCAGCCTGTCGCTGGAGAACATGCTGATCGGCGCGGCGATCTTCTATTTCGTCGACCCGCTGGCCCCGAATTGGGAGGGCGAACTGCGGCGGGTCTCCGAGGACACCTTCAGCATCGCCATGCGCTCGAAGCGCTTCCGCAGCACCGGCGGCGACGGCGAGGCCGGGCGGGCCTTCCGCCGCAACGCCGAGCGCATTGTCCGCGAGGGCGGCTTCGCCGGCTACGACATCCTGGCCTACAACGAGGGCATCGAGTCGGAGCTGATCGGCGCCTACCGCGTCGCCGAGGGCACCATCCGGGTGCAGCCGCGCCCGACCGCCCTCAGCGGCCGGCCAGCAACACCGCCCTGAGCGCCTCGAAGCCCTGGCCGAACAGCCCTTCGAGGGCCGGCGCGAAGTGGGGCATCGACAGCGCCAGCACGACGAAGCCGGCCATCAGGGTGACGGGGAAGCCGACGGCGAACAGGTTCAGGGTCGGCGCCACCTTGGTCAGCACCCCGAGCGCGATGTTGGCCACCAGCAGCGTGCCGACCAGCGGCAGGGCCAGCAGCAGGCCGATGCCGAAGAGCATGCCGGCCCAGCGCAGCAGGGCGCCCCAGCCGGCCGCCGGGAAGGCCGCCGCGCCGATCGGCAGCAGGCTGAAGCTCTCGGCCAGCAGTCCCAGGGTCATCAGATGCCCGTCCAGGGCCAGAAAGATCAGCAGCGCCAGCAGTCCCGCCAGCTCCGCCACGATCGGCAGCTGGGCGGCATTCTGCGGGTCGTAGAAGACCGCGAAGCCGAGGCCCATCTGCAGCCCGATCAGCTCGCCGGCGAGGTCGATGCCGGCGAAGACCACCCGCAGCGTGAAGCCCAGGGCCAGGCCGATCAGGCCCTGCTGGAGCAGCACCGCCAGCCCGGCCCAGGAAGCCGGCGCGATTGCCGGCAGCGGCGGCAGGATCGGCGCCACGGCCAGCGTGACGGCCAGCCCGAGGGCCAGCTTGATGCGCATCGGCAATGCGGCGTTGTTGAACACCGGCGCCGCGGCGACGAGGCCGAGGATGCGCGCCAGCGGGAACAGGAAGGCGGCGATCCAGGCCTCCAGCTGGGCGTCGCTGACAGTGAGCATGGCTCAGCCGATCATCCCGGGAATGCTCTCGAACAGCCGCCGCATGTAGTCGGTCAGCACGGTCAGCATCCAGGGGCCGGCCAGCACCAGGGTGAGGAACATGGCGATCAGCTTGGGCACGAAGGAGAGGGTCATCTCGTTGATCTGGGTGGCCGCCTGGAAGATGCTCACCACCAGGCCGGTGACCAGGGCGGCGAGCATCATCGGCGTGGCCACCAGCAGGGTGACCTCGATGGCGACGCGGCCGATTTCGATGACGGAGGAGGGGGTCATGGCCTGTTTCCGTTCAGCCGAAGCTTTGCACCAGCGAGCCGACGATCAGGTTCCAGCCGTCGACCAGCACGAACAGCATGATCTTGAAGGGCAGCGAGACGATCACCGGCGACATCATCATCATGCCCATCGACATCAGCACCGTGGCCACCACCATGTCGATGATCAGGAAGGGGATGAAGACGATGAAGCCGATCTGGAAGGCCGTCTTCAGCTCCGAGGTGACGAAGGCCGGGATCAGGATGCGCATCGGCAGGTCCTCGGCCTTGTCGACCTTCGGCGCGTTGCCGATGCGCGAGAACAGGCCGAGGTCGGCGCTGCGGGTCTGCTTCAGCATGAAGGCCTTCAGCGGCACTGCGCCGCGCTCCAGCGCCTCGTTGAAGCCGATCCGGTTCTCCGCCATCGGCTGGTAGGCCTCGGCATGGATCTTCTCGGCCACCGGCGCCATCACGAAGAAGGTGAGGAACAGGGCCAGCCCGACCAGCACCTGGTTGGGCGGCGAGGTCTGGGTGCCGAGGGCATGGCGCAACAGCGACAGCACGATGATGATGCGGGTGAAGGAGGTCATCATCAGCAGCATCGCCGGCAGGAAGGTCAGCGCCGTGATGAACAGCAGGGTCTGGATCGACAGCGTGTAGGTCTGCCCGCCGCCGGCCGAAGGCGTGCTGGTCAGCGCCGGCAGGCCCTGCGCCAGCGCGGCCGGCGCGGCCAGCAGCAGCAAGGACGGCAGCAGATCCCTAGTCCGCATGGCGGCGTTCAGTCATCTGCTTCAGCCAGGCGCCGAAATCCTTGCCGGCGGGCAGGGCCGCCGCGGCGGCGATCTGGCCGCGCGGCATCTGGTGCAGGGCGCTCACCTGTCCCGGCGCGACCCCCACCACCAGCCAGGTCTCGCCGATCTCCACCAGCACGACGCGCTCGCGCGCGCCCACTGCGGCGCCGGCGATCACGCGCAGGGCGCCGGCGGCCGCGCCGCGCGGAGCCGAGACGCGCTTGAGCAGCCACAGGGCGCCGATCAGGGCGGCGATCACCACGCCGAGGCCGTAGGCGACCTGCAACAGGCCGGTGCCGGCCTCGGGCAGCGGCGCGCCCGCGGCCTGGGCCAGCGCGGCGCCCGGCAGGGCGGCAAGGAGCGGGAGGAAAAAATTGCGCATGGCGGCAGAGTACTGCCGCCGGCGCGGGGATGAGACGGGGATTAGGCGGCGAAAATCGCCGCTATTCGCCGGGCATGCTCAGCGGTTCAGTTTCCGCATCCGCTCGCCCGGGGTGATGATGTCGGTCAGGCGGATGCCGAACTTGTCGTTCACCACCACCACCTCGCCCTGGGCGATCAGGGTGCCGTTCACCAGCACGTCCATCGGCTCGCCGGCCAGGGCGTCGAGCTCGACCACCGAGCCGTGGGCCAGCTGCAGGAGGTTGCGGATCGAGATCTTGGTGCGGCCGAGCTCGACGGCCATCTGCACCGGGATGTCGAGGATCATGTCGAAGTCCTGCATCGCGGCCGCCTTGGCGCCTTCGCCCAGGGGCTGGAAGATGTCGGCGGGCTTGGCCTGGGCCTCGGCGGTGGCCTGTTCGCCCATGGCGGCGGCCCAGTCGTCGGCGCTGACCTGATCTGCGGTTTCGTTTTCAGCCATGCTGTTCTCCTATCGTCTGTCGGCGCCGTCGGGGGTGATGAAGCGCTCCACCTTCAGCGCGTATTGGCCGTTCTGCAGGCCGTAGCGGCATTCCATGACCGGGACATGGTCGACCTCGGCGCTGATGGTCTCCTCGACGTTGAACGGGATCACGTCGCCGGCCTTCAGGTTGAGGATCTGCCCCAGGGTGATCTGCGAGCGGCCGAGCATCGCCACCAGCTCCACCTCGGCGGTCTGCAGCTGGCGGGTCAGGGTGCCGATCCAGCGCTTGTCCGAGACCAGGTGGTCGCTTTGCATCGAGCTGTAGAGGATGTCGCGGATCGGCTCGACCATCGAGTAGGGCAGGCACAGGTGCATCTCCGCCGTCGAGCCGGAGAATTCCAGCGAGATGGTGTAGGCGACGACGATCTCGCTGGGGGTGGCGATGTTGGCGAACTGGGAGTTCATCTCCGAGCGGATGTATTCGAGCTTCAGCTCGAAGACCGGCTTCCAGGCCTTCTCCATCTCGGCGAAGATGACGTTGAGCAGGCCCTGGATGATGCGCTGCTCGGTGGGCGTGAAGTCGCGCCCCTCGACCCGGGTGTGGAAGCGGCCGTCGCCGCCGAACATGTTGTCCACGACGAGGAACACCAGGTTCGGGTCGAGGACGATCATGCCGATGCCGCGCAGCGGCTTGAAGTGCACCAGGTTGAGGTTGGTCGGCACCACCAGGTTGCGGACGAACTCGCTGTATTTCTGCACGCGGATCGGGCCCAGCGAGATCTCCGTGGTGCGGTGCATGTAGTTGAACAGGCCGATGCGCAGGTGGCGGGCGAAGCGCTCGTTGATCAGCTCCAGGGTCGGCATGCGGCCGCGCACGATGCGCTCCTGGCGGCCGATGTCGTAGGCCCGCACGCCGCCGGTCTCTTCCTCCTGAACCGGCTCGTCGCTCTCGCCGGTGACGCCCTTCAGCAGGGCGTCGACTTCATCCTGGGAGAGAAAATCCTGGGCCATGGCGAATCACTGGATGATGAAGGAGGTGAAGAACACGCTCTGCACCGGATCGTCGGCCGCCGCCTTGGAGAGCGTGGTGGCGGGCTTGGGCGCGGCCGGCGCTGCGGCCGGGGCCGGCGCGGCCTGGGCGGCGTCAGCCGGCGCCGCGGCCGGGGCGGCCGCCGTGGCATCGGCCGCCGGCGCCATGCCCTCCTGGGGCTTGGCTTCCTCCGGCTTGGTCTCCGCCGGCGCTTCTTCGCCGGTCTTCGGCACATCGAGCAGCACCGGCTTGACCGGCTTGCCGGCCGCGGCGAGGATGATGTTGTTGGCGGTCTGCCGCATTTCCTCGGCCAGCCGCTCGCGCCCTTCGGCCGTGGCGATCTGCGAGGGCTTCTTCGACGACAGCAGGGTGAGTGTGCGGTGCCGTACCTCCGGCATGTATTGCTTGGCGGCGTCGGCGGCCGACTGGTCGAGCACCTTGAGGGTGGCGGCCACCTGCAGGTACTGCTCGTTCTGCTCGGCCGACAGGTTCACCGTGAAGGCGTCGAGCGGCACGAACACCGGCGGCTTGGGCGGCTGCGGCTTGGCCTGCTGCTGGGCGGCTTGTTCGCCCTCGCCCTTGCCCTTGAAGACGAAAAACCAGGTCGCGCCGCCGCCGGCGGCCAGCAGCACCACCAGGCCGATGATCAGCGGCAGCTTGCTTTTCTTCTTCGGCTGTTCGCCTTCGCCCTCGACTTCGGCTTCGGGCTTCTTTTCGTCTTTTTTGGCCGGGGCTTTCGCCATGGTTTACTCCTGGATCGGGTTCCTGATTATGTCCGTCGTGGCGCTTGCATCAAGCCGTGAAATGCGGGCGATCGGGGCCGCAATTCAGGCAAAGGTGTCGACCAGGCCGTTGCCGCGCCGCGTCCACTGGGGCGCGGCGGCCGGCACTTCGCCGCGGCGGGTTTCGCCGCGCGCCTCGAGCGTTTCCTGCTCGCGGCCGTTGCGCGGCGATTCGGCATTGACACTGGTCTGGCCGAGGGTGATGCCGGCATCGGCGAGGATTTCCCGCAGGCGCGGCAGGGCCTGTTCCAGGGCCTCGCGGGCGGCCGGGCTGGCGGCGACGAAGCTGGCATTGGTCTGGTCGCCACTCATCGTCAGGGTGACATCCACCTTGCCCATATGGGGCGGGGTCAGCGTCAGCTCGGCGCGGCTCTCCGTGCGGTTCACCATCCAGACGACCTTCTGCCCGACCTCGGCATCCCAGCCACGGGCGCCGACCGGGGTGTCGATGCGCGAAGCGGCCGGCGCTTCGACCGCCCGGCCGACATGCAGCGGCGCGGCCGCCGCATGTTCGACGGCCGGGGCAGGCAGGCCGCTGTCGATGGCTGCATTGAGGCGCGGTTCCGCGGCGGCGCGGCTGTCGGCCTGGGCGACCGGCGCCGCGACTTCGAGGGCGGGGCGTCCGGTTGGCTGCGGGTTCGGCTGGAAAGGCGGGTCGCCCGCGGTGGCCAAGGGCGGCTTGGCCGCCTGGACCGGCTGACCGGCAACGAGGTTCGCCGGCGCCGGGACGAGGGGCGCGGCTGGGCTGGCGCTCGGCAGGCCGGGTTGGCTCGCGGGCAGCGCCGCGGCAGCAGTTGGCAGAACCGGTTGGCTTTGAGGCAGTGCCGCGGCGGCCACCGGCAAGTCCGCCGCCTGACTGGCGGCCGGCAACGCGGCAGCGGGATTCAGGGCCGGTGCGTCGGCCGGCTGCGCCAAGGTGCCGGCCAGGGGCGCCACCGGCGCAGGCAGGCTCGCGGCGATGGCCGGCAGCAGGCCGGACAGATCCGGCGCCGTCGGCAGCGCCTCCGCCGGTGCCGGATCCGTTCCGGCGGAGGCGGACGGCAGGAGGGCGGCAAGATTTTCTGCGGCAGCGACATCTTTTGCCGGCGTATCGATCTGCGCCTTGAGCACCGCGGCGAAATCCAGCCCTCCTTCGGCCGCTCCGGCGGCCTCGCCCGCGGTCGGGGCGCCCGAGGCGGAAGCGGGGGCGAGGTTGGGCATGGCGGGCGGGGCGACCGACATCTGGGTCATGGCTGGCTCCTGGCGAATCCGGGGTTCATGCCCTGAATCAGCAAGCGCCGTGCCAGAAGAATCGAATGGGGGTGCGGCAGGGCGGCCGGGCGGGCCGCGGCGGGGATCAGTCCTTGGCCAGGGGACCGCGGGCGGCGTGCTCGTCCTGGGCGCGCTGCTCCTGCCGGGCCTCGCTGCGCCCCTGGTTGGCCTTGTGGCGCTGCGACAGGGTGTCGAAGGCCTTGACCCGGTTGCGTTTGTCCAGCCATTCCTTTTGCCCGTTCTCCGTGCGTTGCCGCGAGCTCTCGACCAGCAGGCGCTGCTGGGCGATGGCCTCGTCGAGCCGGCCCAGGAAGGACTGATAGTTGGCCCACTCGTCGCGGCCCAGCCCGTCCTGCGCCGCCTGGCGGAAACGCGCCTCGTATTCCCCGCGGTACTGCTCGAGCAGCTCCAGGGTCTTGCCCACTTCCTGCTCGCTGGCCAGCAACTGGCCGAGCTGGCGCGCCGCATCGTCCATGCGGAGGTGCGACAGATCCAGCAGCGACTGCAGGGGAAAAGCCTTCATGCGGCTGCTCCAGACGGCTATTACGGGCGGGAACCGTTTTTACTTTAGCAGGATTGCCGATGACTGCCTACGGTTCCAGGCCGAACAGACGGTGCACCTTGAGGACCGCATCCTGATAGGTTTCCCGCTCGTGCATGTCCTGCTGCAGGAAGGCCTCGAAGCCGGGCTGCATGGCGATGGCCTGATCGATGGTCGGATCGGAGCCGGCGACATAGGCGCCCACCGAAATCAGGTCGCGCGAGCGCTGGTAGCGCGAGTAGAGATGCTTGAAGCGCCGCACCACGTCCAGGTGCAGCGGCTTGACCAGGCTGGTCATGGCGCGCGAGATCGAGGCCTCGATGTCGATGGCCGGATAGTGGCCCTGCTCGGCCAGCGGGCGCGACAGGACGATGTGGCCGTCGAGGATGGCGCGGGCGGCGTCGGCGATCGGGTCCTGCTGGTCGTCGCCCTCGGCCAGCACGGTGTAGAAGGCAGTGATCGAACCGCCGCCCTCGGGGCCGTTGCCGGCCCGCTCGACCAGCTGCGGCAGGCGGGCGAAGACCGAGGGCGGATAGCCGCGGGTGACCGGCGGCTCGCCGATGGCCAGGGCGATCTCGCGCTGGGCCATGGCGAAGCGGGTCAGCGAATCCATGATCAGCAGCACGTGGCGGCCCTGGTCGCGGAAGTGCTCGGCGATGCTGGTGGCGTAGGCGGCGCCCTGCAGGCGCATCAGCGGGCTGGTGTCGGCCGGGGCGGCCACCACCACCGAGCGCTTGAGGCCGGCCGGGCCGAGGATGTGCTCGATGAACTCCTTCACCTCGCGGCCGCGCTCGCCGATCAGGCCGACCACGATCACCTCGGCGGCGGTGAAGCGCGCCATCATGCCGAGCAGCACGCTCTTGCCGACGCCGGAGCCGGCGAACAGGCCGAGGCGCTGGCCGCGGCCGACGGTGAGCAGCGCGTTGATGGCGCGGATGCCGACGTCGAGCGAACTGGCGATGGGCGCGCGCTGCAGCGGGTTGAAGGGCCGGCTCTGCAGCGAGCGGCTGTGCTTGGTGTGGAGCGGGCCGAGGCTGTCGAGGGGCCGGCCGGCGCCGTCGAGCACCCGCCCGAGCAGGGCTTCGCCGACCGGCAGGTGCTTGGCGCGGTCGGACAGGCGCCGGCTCGGCGCCAGGCGCTCGATGACCGAGGGCAGCGGGGTGCGGCTTTCCAGGGGCAGGACATGCGCGCCGGGGGCCAGGCCGTAGACGTCGTCGGTCGGCATCATGAACAGCTTCTCGCCGGAGAAACCGACCACCTCGGCCTCGACGGCGGCCCCGCCGGGCAGCGAGACATGGCAGCCGGAGCCGAGCGGCAGCTTGAGCCCGGCCGCCTCCATGACCAGGCCGTTGATGCGGGTCAGCCGGCCGCTGAGCTGGAAGGGCTGGGCCTCGGCCGCCAGGCGCCGGCAATCGCCGAGGAAGCCGCCCCATTTACCGTGGTGCGGATTCACGATGGGTTCTCGATCCACTCCGAGGCGGCGCCCATGCTCTCGATGACGCGCCGCCAGCGGGTCTCTACGCTGGCGTCGAGGTGGCTGCCGCCGGCGTCCACCCGCACGCCGCCGCGCGCCATGGCGGGCTCCTCGTGCAGGCGATGGCCGGCGTGGGCCAGCTGGTCGCCGAGATAGGAGCGCACCAGCGAGGCGTCCTCCGGGTGCAGATAGAGGGCGGCATGCTGGTGCGGCAGCTGCAGCAGCGCTTCCTTCACGACTTCGAGGATGGTCTCGGGCCGCGCGGCGATGGCCTGGCGCAGCACCTGGCGGGCCACCTCGAGGGCCAGGCCGAGCAGTTCCTCGGCGACCTTCTGGTCGAACTCGGCCAGCGCGCCGTCGAGCTGCTCGACCAGGGTGTGCAGGCGCAGCGCCTCCATGCGGGCCCGCGCGGTGCCTTCCTCGTAGCCGGCGTCGAAGCCCTGCTTGTGGGCGTCGCGGTGGATGCGCTCGATGTCCTCGGCGGTCGGCAGCCTGGCGGCGGACTTGGTCTGCGTTCCGGCGGCCGGGATCCTGGCCGCGGCCGGGCCCAGGCTGGCCAGCTCCCAGCGCTGCCAGGCGGTCTGGTTCTCCTTGGGAATGACGGCGTTGGACATCTGGCTTCAGGCGCGGCTCAGACGAACTCGTCCTCGCCCTTGCCGCCGAGCTGGATCTGGCCCTCGTCGGCCAGCCGCCGGGCGATCTTGAGGATCTCCTTCTGCTCGCGCTCGACCTCGGAGAGCCGCACCGGGCCCTTCGATTCGAGGTCCTCGCGCAGCATCTCGGCGGCGCGCTGCGACATGTTCTTGAAGACCTTCTCGCGCATCGCCTCGTTGGCGCCCTTGAGGGCCAGGATCAGCGACTCGGATTGCACCTCGCGCAGCAGCAGCTGGATGCCGCGGTCGTCGACGTCGATCAGGTTGTCGAAGACGAACATCTCGTCGATGATCTTCTGCGCCAGGTCGGGGTCGTACTCGCGCACGTTGTCGATGATCGCCGTCTCGTGGGCGGTGCCGACGAAGTTGAGGATCTCGGCGGCGGTGCGCACGCCGCCCATCGCCGCCTTCTTGATGTTGCTGGAGCCGGAGAGCACCCGGGTCAGGGCCTCGTTCAACTCCTGCAGGGCCACCGGCTGGACGCCGTCGAGGGTGGCGATGCGCAGGATGACGTCGTTCCTCAGGCGCTCGGTGAAGTGCTTGAGGATGTCGCCGGCCTGGTCGAATTCCAGGTGCACCAGGATGGTGGCGATGATCTGCGGGTGCTCGTTGCGCACCAGGTCGGCGACGGTGGCGGCGTCCATCCACTTCAGGCTCTCGATGCCGGCGGTGTCGCCGCCCTGCAGGATGCGCGAGATCAGGTTGGCGGCGCGGTCGTCGCCGAGCGCCTTGGTCAGCATGCCGCGGATGTACTCCTCGTCGGCCACCACCGGCGCGCCGCGCTGGGTCTCCTCGTAGAACTCGTTGACCACTTCCTCGACCTTGTCGCGCGGCACCGACTTCAGCCCCGCCATGGCGGCGCCCAGCTTCTGCACTTCGCGCGGGCCGAGATGCTTGAGCACCTCGGCGGCCTCGTCCTCGCCGAGGGTCAGCAGCAGCATGGCGCTCTTGGTGATGCCGTCGTCGCTTCCCATGATCGATCCTTATTGAACTTTGCCGGCCGGCTGGTTGCCGCCGACCCAGTCCTTGATCACCGTCGCCACGGCCTTCGGCTCCTGGCGGGCCAGGTCGCGCGCCGCCTGCACCTTCTGGTCGTAGCTGGCCGGGCCGCCAGGGCCGCCCTCGTAGGCGAAGGCGCCTTCGGCCGGCGCCTCGGGGAGGGTCGCGGCGCGCTCCATCAGCTTGCGCAGGAAGGGCTTCACCACGCCGAAGAACAGGTAGCCGGCCAGCCCGGCGAAGACCAGGTACTTGAGGCCTTCCAGCACCCAGCCGATCAGGGTCGGGTTCTTCCAGAAGGGGGTGGATTCCACCTCCTGCTTGTCGCCGCTGGCGAACGGGGTGTTCTGCACGTTGAGGCTGTCGCCCCTGTCCTTGTTATAGCCCATGGCCTCCTTCACCAGGTCGTTGATCTGGGTCATCTCCTTGGCGCTCATCGGCTTGGAGCCGGCCTTGCCGTCGCCGCCGACGTCCTTGCGGTGGTTGACCACCACCGCCGCCGACAGGCGCTTGATGGCGCCGACCGGCTGGCGCACGTGGCGGATGGTCTTGTCGAGTTCGTAGTTGGTGGTGGCGTCGCGGCGGCCCTGGGCGGCGGCGCTGACCCCGGCCGTCGCGCCGGGCGCCGTGGCGCCGGGCGCCGCGCCCGGCGTGCCGGGGGCGGGCGGGGCGGTGATCGGCGCGGTGGCCGGCACCGGCGGCTGGTTGGACAGCGCGCCGGGCACGCCGGCCGCTGCCGGCTTGCCGCTGCCATCCTCGCTCACCTGCTGGCTGCGGATGGAGGCTTCGGTGGGCGGGTTCGGCTTGTAGGTTTCCGCCACCTGCTCGGATTGGGAGAAATCGATGTCGGCGGTGACCTGGGCGCGGAAGTTGCCCGCGCCGAGCAGCGGGGTGAGCAGGGTTTCGATGCGACGCACATACATCGATTCGACATCCTGCAGGTACTTCAGCTGGGTGGCGTCGAGGCCCGTGTTGCGGCTGGCGCCCTTCTCGGCCGAGAGCAGGTTGCCGTTCTGGTCGATCACGCTGACGTTGGCGGCGGGCAGGTGCGGCACGCTGGCGGCCACCATGTGGGCGATGCCGGCCACCTGGTTCGGGTCGAGGTTGCGGCCGGGCGCGACATTGAGCACCACCGAGGCCGAGGGCTTCTGGTCGTCGCGCAGGAAGCCGGTC
>WBZP01002676.1_pt1 | contig 13870 bp, 10 predicted proteins | sample 5204301 | NCBI WGS metagenome assembly WBZP01 (sample SAMN12412401, study PRJNA552823) | activated sludge metagenome | isolation source: activated sludge from nitrification reactor of wastewater treatment plant... | place: USA: Pennsylvania | collected 2017 | reverse complement strand
GCCCGACGCCGACGCCTGCGCCGACATGCAGGATGCCATCGAAAGCGAGCTTGCCGCCGCCGGCTACATTCACTACGAAATCTCGGCCTTCGCGCGCCGCGGAAACGAATGCCGGCACAATCTGAACTACTGGCACTTCGGCGACTACCTCGGAATCGGCGCCGGCGCGCACGGCAAACTGACCCTGCGCGAGGGCGTCGTCCGACAAGTTCGTTGGCAGAACCCGCAGACCTACCTTGCCAAGGTCGCCGCCGGTACGCCTGTGCAGGATGAGCATCGCGTAGCGGCGGCCGATCTGCCCAGCGAATTCCTGATGAATGCGCTGCGCCTGCTTCGCGGCTTCGACACACGATTGTTCGCCGCGCGCACCGGCCAGCCGCTCGCGTGCATCGAGAACGCCCTGCGCCAGGCCGAACACGAAAGCCTGCTGGAATGCGACGGGGAACGTATCGCACCGACCGATCGCGGACGGCGTTTCCTCAACCGTCTTCTGGCAGGCTTTCTGCCACGCGGCGGGTAAATCAAGATGTCATGACCGATCTCTCGATCACGCTCGACAGCCGTTACACGGCCAGCTCGGGACGCGTTTTCCTGACCGGCACGCAAGCGCTCGTCCGCCTGCCGATGTTGCAGCGCCAACGCGACCAGGCAAGCGGACTGAATACGGCCGGCTTCGTCGCCGGCTATCGCGGCAGCCCGCTCGGTGCAGTCGACCAGGCTTTCTGGCGCGCCAGGCCACACCTCGAAGCGCAGCACGTCGTTTTCCAGCCGGCGGTGAATGAGGACCTGGCGGCCACCGCCGTCTGGGGAACGCAACAGATCAATCTCTTCCCAGGCGCCAAGTACGACGGCGTCTTCGCCATGTGGTACGGCAAAGGCCCTGGCGTCGATCGCTGCGGCGACGTTTTCCGGCACGCCAACGCTGCCGGCACGGCGAGGCTTGGCGGCGTTCTGGTCATTGCCGGCGACGACCACGGCGCCAAGTCGTCGACGCTGCCGCACCAGACCGAGCACATCTTCAAGGCGGTCATGATGCCGGTGCTCTACCCGGCCAACGTTCAGGAGTATCTCGACTACGGTTTGCACGGCTGGGCAATGAGCCGTTACTCCGGCTGCTGGGTGGTAATGAAGGCACTCGCCGACACAGTCGAAACGTCGGCCTCGGTGACGATCGATCCGCGCTCGCCGCTCATCCGCCTGCCGGATGATTTCGCCATGCCGGCAAACGATCCACACGGCCTCAACATCCGTTGGCCCGACCCGCCACTGCAGCAGGAAGCGCGCCTGATCAACAGCAAGCTGTACGCCGCCCTGGCCTATTGCCGCGCCAATCAGCTGAACCGGATCATCATCGACAGCAACGATCCGGCCTGCCCTGCCCGCCTTGGCATCATCACCGCGGGCAAGGCTTATCTTGACGTCCGTCAGGCGCTCGACGAACTCGGCATCGACGAGCCACTTGCGGCGCAAATCGGCCTGCGCCTCTACAAGATCGGCATGGTCTGGCCGCTCGAAGCCGACGGCGTGCGCCGCTTCGCCGAAGGCCTGGAAGAAATCCTCGTCGTCGAGGAAAAGCGGCAACTGCTTGAATACCAGCTCAAAGAGGAACTCTACAACTGGCGGGAGGACGTGCGGCCACGCGTCGTCGGCAAGTTCGACGAAAAAGGCGAGTGGTCGTTGCTGCCGACCGGCAGCGGCCACCTGACGCATGGCGACTGGTTGCTGCCGGCTGCCGGCGAGTTGTCGGTGGCCCAGGTGGCGCGCGCCCTGGCCGCACGCATCGGCCGCTTCTTCACCTCGCCGACGATAGAAGCACGCCTTGCGCTCATCGAAGCGAAGCAGAAGGCTCCGCTGCCGGGCTGCCTGCCGACCACCGGCGGCGGTGGGATGCCGATTCAGCGCGTTCCCTACTTCTGTTCGGGCTGTCCGCACAATACCTCGACGCGCGTTCCTGACGGCTCGCGCGCGGTTGCCGGAATCGGCTGTCACTACATGGTCACCTGGATGGACCGCCGCACGGCCACCTTCACGCATATGGGCGGCGAAGGCGTCACCTGGGTCGGACAGGCACCGTTTTCGAGCGACAAACACATCTTTGCCAATCTCGGTGACGGCACCTACTTTCATTCCGGCTTGCTGGCGATCCGCCAGGCCGTCGCTGCCGGTGTTTCGATCACCTACAAGATCCTCTACAACGACGCCGTTGCCATGACTGGCGGCCAGCCGGTCGACGGCAGCCTCAGCGTCGCGCAACTGACGCGCCAGCTTGCCGCCGAGGGCGTCGGCAGGATCGTCATCGTGAGCGACCAGCCGGAAGATTACCGCCAGGCGCGCGACCTGGCTCCGCACACACAGGTTCATCACCGGAGCCGACTCGATGCGGTGCAGCGCGAGCTACGCCAGCATCCCGGTGTCTCGGCACTGATCTACGCGCAGACCTGCGCCACCGAGAAGCGCCGTCGGCGCAAGCGAGGCAAGCTCGCCGACCCGCCGCGCCGCGTCTTCATCAACCCTGCCGTGTGTGAAGGCTGCGGCGATTGCAGCGTGCAGTCGAACTGCTTGTCGGTGATTCCGCTGAACACCGAATTCGGCCGCAAGCGGGCCATCGACCAGTCGTCGTGCAACAAGGATTTCTCGTGCCTGAACGGCCTCTGTCCGAGCCTGGTGACAGTCGAAGGTGGCGGGCCGCGTGCCGGACGGGCGATCAGCGCCGATGAAAGCGTTTTCGCCGACCTTCCGTCGCCACCGCTGGCCGACACGCGCAAGCCATTCAACATCCTGCTCACCGGTGTCGGCGGCACCGGCGTCGTCACGCTCGGTGCGCTGCTCGGCATGGCCGCGCACATCGATGGGAAGGGCGTTTCGGTGCTCGACATGACCGGCCTGGCACAGAAGTTTGGCGCCGTCTTTGCCCATCTGCGCATCGCCGACCGGCCGGAGGACATCCACGCCGCGCGCATCGCCACCGGCGAGGCAGACGCGGTGATCGGCGGCGACCTGGTTGTTGCCGCGAGCGCCGAAGCCCTGGCGAAGGTTCTCGCCGGCAAGACGCGGGCGGTCGTCAACGTGGCCGAAACGCCAACTGCCGATTTCACGCGCAACCCCGACTGGCATTTCCCGCAGGCGCAACTGCGCGCTCTGCTTGACGATGCCTGCGGCGACGGGCAAACGCTCTTTCTCGACGCGGCGGAACTGGCGCATCGACTGATGGGCGACACGATCTACAGCAACCTGTTCCTGCTCGGTGTCGCCTGGCAGCGCGGCCTGGTACCCCTCTCGCTGACCGCGCTTGAACAGGCGATCGAACTCAACGGAACGGCCGTCGAGCACAACCGCAAGGCTTTTCTCTGGGGCCGTCGTACGGCGCATGACGGGGACGCTGTGCGCCGTCTGAGCGAACCGGAGAAACGGACGAGCGCGCCGCACGAGCAAGGTTTTTCGCACACCCTTGACGAAACGATCGCCCACCGGCAGAAAGCCCTCACCGCCTACCAGGACGCGCGCTACGCCGAGCGCTACGCCACACTGGTCAGCCGCGTCCGGCGCGCCGAGGCAGCAACAGGCGGAGACTCAACCTTGCTCAGCCTGGCCGTTGCGCACAACTACTACAGGCTGCTGGCGTACAAGGACGAATACGAAGTGGCCCGCCTGCATAGCGACCCAGCGTTCGCTGAGCAATTGTGCGCCGAGTTCGAGGGCGACTTCAGCCTGCGCTTTCATCTCGCTGCGCCGCTCTTCGCGCGCCCAGACGCGCATACCGGCAGGGTGGAAAAACACGCCTACGGCCCATGGATGCGGGGTGTCTTTGCCGTGCTGCGGCGTTTCAAGTTCCTGCGCGGAACGTTCTGCGACCCCTTTGCGCACAGCGCAGAACGGCGCCTGGAGCGACAATTGCTGGCCGACTATGAGGCCGACGTCGAGCTCATCCTGGACAAGCTGGCCCGCCGCGACGACAGCACGCTGGAGAAAGCGGTCGAGCTGGCCAGGCTGCCGGAACAGATTCGCGGCTTCGCGCACGTCAAGGCGGCGGCAGCCGAACGGGCCGGCGAACAACGCGCCGCGCTGCGCCGGCAATTGCGCGCTGAGGCAGCGACCTGAACGATCGGTGGAGGTCGAAACGAAGAGTGCGTGCTGCACGCGGACGCCGCCCGGCAGACCGTACAATGCGCGCTCCACTGCTCTTTGGGAGCCTTCCTTGTCTTCGCCTGCTCCAGAATCCAGCCAGCCTGCGCCAGGCCACCTGTCCGTGCCGCCAGGTGCCGGCCGCTACCTGCGCCAGCTTGCCTTGCAGTCCGCGGCGGTGCTTGCCGTCGTTTCGCTGGCCTGGCCGTACTACGGCGTACGCGGCGAAGCGCTACCCTGGCCGCCGACCGCTTTCGCCATCGGCGTCGTTGCCGCCCTGCTCGCCGTCCTGAGCCGGCAGGCCTGGTGGTGGTGGCTCATCCACCTGGTGTTTGCGCCGCTGACCTGGAGCGTCGCCCGCCTGGCAATCGATCCCGGCTGGTTCCTGCTGCTCTTCATCGCCTTGCTGCTTGTCTATCGCGGTGCGCTGAACGGTCAGGTGCCGCTCTACCTGTCGAACACGCCGACGGTGCGCGCGCTGGTCGAGTTGACCGAAGACATTCCAGCCCTGCGTCTGGTCGACCTTGGTGCCGGCGTCGGCACCGTCGTTCGCGTGCTCGCCCGAGCGCGCCCCGACGGCCGCTTGACTGGCGTCGAAAACGCTCCGGCAAGCTGGTTGATCGGCCGCCTGCGCACGGCGAGGCTGACCAACTGCCGATGGATCTGGGGCAACCTCTGGCAGACAAACCTGGCGGCCTTCGACGTCGCCTACGCCTTTCTCTCGCCGGCTCCAATGGCAGCGCTGTGGGAAAAGGCGAAGCGTGAAATGCAGCCGGGCAGCCTGCTGATCAGCAACAGCTTTCCGATCCCGGGCGTGGAGGCGACGCGTGTTTTCGCCGTCGCCGACGGCCGACAGACGCAGCTCTACTGTTACCGCTTGTGAGTTGGACCGCACGGCCGGCCAGCAGGCGACACCTGCCGACCAGGTCAGTATACCCGATAGCCACCGGGCGGCGGCGCATGAACGACTGGCGGCGGAACGACGCGCGGCGGCACGACATAAACCGGCGCCGGCGCATAAACCACGCCATAGGCGGGCCCATAGGCCGGTGCGTAAGCCGGCGGTGGCGGCGGGGGCGGATCGACATAGACACGGCGAGGCGGCGGCTGCGAGGCGACGACCCCGGCGACGATTCCCGTCAGCGCGAGAATCGCCAGCGGAGCGAGCCAGCGATCACTGCGGTCGTGCCGCTGGTGATGATGGCGACGCTCCGCCTCACCGTAGTAGCCGCGCTGGCGACCGTAGTCATCACGGTAGTCACGGTAGTACTGCCCGTTGGCCAGCGCCGGAGTGGATAAGCCGAGTGCGAGACTCAGCGCGAGGATCAGAGGGGTTGTCGTGGTTTTCATAAGCGAAGTAACGACTCGTCGCGCTCCCCGATGACTGCTGACAGGGTGCCGATGGTAAGCATTTGTAACACGCTGCTCAGCCCGACACCACCCGACGGCCTGAAACGGGCCGGCGTCGACCGGCGGCGGCTCGTTCGCGCCGGGCGATCGAGCGGGAACCGTCGCGCTGCCTGACCGGCCACCGGGATCGCCCGTATGCCGCCGGTCAGCCAAGTCCCTTCTGACGCATGGCATTATCGGTGAACAATGGCAGCGCGCAACGCAGCGCCAAGCGTCGACGACGATGCGACTGCCGCCTGCTGCCTACTTGTGCATGGGCAGCAACGTGCTCTTCCCGAACAGGCTCTCGACAAGGTCCACCGCCAGTTCGGCCGTTATATTGCGCAGATCAAGCGCCGGGTTGAGTTCGACGATGTCGAGCGAACGCAGCCACCCCGTGTCGGCGATCATCTCCATGCACAGCTGCGCCTCACGATACGTTGCCCCCCCGCGTACCGTGGTCCCCACTCCGGGTGCGACTCCCGGGTCAAGAACACAAGGCGATTGCCCGGCATGAACAGCCGGCGGCCCTTGGAGCGATGCACGCCGGACGCGCAGTTCAGCGCTGAACGCGACCACCGCAAGCCGAAGGCGCACTTGCCACTTGGTGGCCGTGCGTGCTGATTGCGATGTCGCTCAGTCCGCAACGGTCGTTGCCGGCTGGCCGCCAGTCGGACATTGCTGCACTGCAGCTTGCAATCGTCGTCGGCCGGCGTTACGGTCGCCTTGCCGAGTGATGTGGCAAACGAGAGCGGACAGGGCGCTCACCTGCTCCGGCCCGCTGATCACCCGGACCGGGCGCAGCGGACCGATGGCTGTTCGCGGTGTTGCCTGATTTCGCTGCTCCACGACAGGCCGGAGTTCCGTTTTGCGTACTCGAATTTGTTCACGAAAGCCGAGCGTGCTCAGCGAACGCTCTTGGCGCGCACCACTCCGCTACCCGGGCGCCGGCGCAGCGCGGCTCGCCGTGCCCTGGTTGCGCCGGGTTGGAAACGAACGGTTCTGCGTGCTCAGGCTCGCCACCGGTCCACGACTCGAATAACCACAGCAGCACAACTGGAGGAAACACATGAACAAGCATATCCTGGCCGCCAGCATCGGTCTGTTCACCCTGGCCGGCAGCAACGCCTGGGCCGATCATCTGGTCGCAATTGCCGGGCCGATGACCGGACAGTATGCCTCGGCGGGCGACCAGATCCGTAAGGGCGCCGAACTGGCGATCGCCGACATCAACGCCAAGGGTGGCGTCCTGGGACAAAAACTGAAGCTTGAAATCGGTGACGACGCGTGCGACCCGAAGCAGGCCGTTTCGGTCGCCAATACGATGGTCAACAAGAAGATTGTCTTCATGCACGGCCACTGGTGTTCAAGTTCGACGATTCCCGCCTCCGACGTTTACAACGAGGCGCAGATCCCGATGGCCACCGTGTCGACCAATCCGCAGGTCACCGAGCGAGGACTGAAGAACATTTTCCGGATCATGGGCCGTGACGACCAGCAGGGTCTGGTCGCCGGTGGCTATCTGGCCGAGAACTTCAAGGGCAAGAAGATCGCCGTCGTCGACGACAAGAGCGCCTACGGCAAGGGACTGGCCGATGAAATCGCCAAGGCGATGGAAGCCAAGGGCGCCAAGCCCGCCCTGCGCGAAGCGATTACTGCCGGCGAGAAGGATTATTCTGGCCTGGTCAGCAAACTCAAGTCGGCCGGTGTTGAAGTCATGGCCTTCGGCGGCTACCACACCGAAGTGGCGCTGATCTTGCGCCAGGCGCAGCAGGCCGGCCTCAAGCTGGTGGTCATGGGCGGCGACACGATGACCAACTCCGAACTGGTCACCGCGGCCGGGCCGGCGGTCGATAACGTTATGTTCACCTTCGCACCCGACCCGCGCAAGAACCCGGCCGCCGCAACCGTGGTCAAGAAGTTTCGCGACGCGAAGGTCGAACCCGAAGGCTACGTCATGTACGCCTACGCCGCCATGCAACTGTTCGCGCAAGCGGCCGACAAGGCGAAAAGCACGAAGTACGCCGATCTCGAGAAGACAATGCGCAACGGCAGCTTCGACACGGTCATCGGCAAGTTGAGCTTCGACGCCAAAGGCGACAACAGGCTGCCGGGCTTCATGGTCTATCAATGGAAGGGCGGCCAGTACGATTACGTGAAGAAGTAGGAAAACAACAGACCTTGACCGCGCCGGGCGTCCACCGCCCGGCGCTGCCTTGCTGATCCGGAGGCGTCGCCTGCGGCGCGCCGCAGGCGCGCTGCCCGCCCGCTGCCACCCATCTCCGCGCGACCTTTTTCGGCGCGCCTTGCCGACTGGAGCCTGCGATGAACCCCGCTGACCCCCAAGCGCTGCGTCGGCGTTTGCGCGCATACCAGCGCATGGACGAGGCCAGGCTTGTCGATGAACTCATCACCCTGGCGCGTTTCTCGCCTGCCGAACAGGAAGGCATCACGCGGCGCGCCACGCCACTCGTCCAGACGGTGCGGGACAGCCGCCTGAAGACGGGCGGCATCGACGCCTTCCTGGCCACCTACGACCTCTCGTCGCGCGAGGGTGTGGTCCTCATGTGTCTGGCGGAAGCGCTGCTGCGCATTCCCGACGCCGAAACCGTCGACCGCCTGATTCGCGACAAGATCGGCAGCACCGAATGGGAGAGGCGGCTCGGTGCTTCGCACAGCACTTTCGTCAATGCCGGCACCTGGGCGCTGATGCTGACCGGCCGCATCGTAAACCTCGGCAACGACGACACCAATCTGAGCGGGACGTTCAAGCGCCTCGTCGCGCGCGCCGGCGAACCCGTGATCCGCCAAGCGGTGAGCAGCGCCATGCGCATCCTGGGTCGCCAGTTCGTCATGGGACGCAACATCGACGAAGCGCTCGAACGTGCGCGCAGCGCCGAGAAGACCGGCTACCGGCACTCCTACGACATGCTCGGCGAGGCGGCCCGGACAAGCGTCGACGCGCTGCGCTACTTCGAGTCTTACAGCCAGGCGATCGCCGCCATTGGCAAGGCTGCAGCCGGCCGTTCAGTGTTTGCCGCGCCATCGATGTCGATCAAGCTTTCCGCTCTCCATCCGCGCTACGAAGTCGCGCAGGAAGAACGCGTCCGTCATGAACTGCTACCAGCAATCAAGGCGCTCGCGCTGCGTGCCAAAGCGTGCCCTATCGGTCTCACGATCGACGCCGAGGAAGCGGACCGGCTGGAAATGTCGCTCGACCTGTTCGAGGCACTCGCCATGGACAGCGAACTGGCTGGCTGGGAGGGTCTCGGCCTGGCCGTGCAGGCCTACCAGAAGCGCGCGCTACCGCTCATCGACTGGCTGGCCAACCTGGCGCGGCGCACCGACCGGCGATTGATCGTGCGCTTGTGCAAAGGCGCCTACTGGGACGCCGAGATCAAGATCGCGCAGGAGCGCGGTCTTGCCGATTACCCAGTGTTCACCCGCAAGGTCGCGACCGACGTTTCCTACCTCGCCTGCGCTCGGCGCCTGCTCGCCTACCCGCAAGCCTTCTATCCCGCTTTCGCGACGCACAATGCGCACACGCTGGCCGCTGTCGCCGAGATTGCGATCAGCGCCGGCGGCAGCGACGAGTGGGAATTTCAGCGCCTGCACGGCATGGGCGAGGAACTCTACGACCAGGTCGCCGGGGAAGAAAGATGGGGACCTGCCTGCCGCGTCTACGCGCCGGTCGGCAGCCACGAGGATTTGCTTGCCTACCTGGTGCGCCGTTTGCTGGAGAACGGTGCCAACTCGTCGTTCGTCAACCGCATTGCCGACGCCGAGTTGCCGATTGCCGCGCTGATCGCCGACCCTGTGGGCAAGGCGGCAGCCCTCGCCGTCAAACGCCAGCCCCGCATTCCCCTGCCGAGCGCGCTTTTCGGCGCCGAACGGGTGAACAGTGAAGGACTCGACATGAATGACAAACCGACCCTCGAGGATCTGCGCCGAGCCATCGAACGGAGCCGCCGCATCGCTTACGTGGCCGCGCCGCTGATCAGCGGGCACGCCACCAGCGCCCGCGGGCAAACGCGGACGTCACCGGCCGACCAGCGCGACATCGTCGGCCAGGTGAGCGAAGCGAGCGTCGCCGACGTCGCGCGGGCATACGAGGCGGCCAGCGCCGCGTTTTCCGCTTGGCACAACACGTCGGCCGGCGAGCGCGCGGCAGCACTCGACGGTGCAGCCGCGCTGCTGCAGGGCCGCCTGCCCGAGCTCGTCTCGCTGATCGTCCGCGAGGGTGGGCGCACCCAGGCCGACGCCGTTGCGGAAGTGCGCGAGGCGATCGACTTCTGCCGCTATTACGCGGCGCAGGCGCGCGCCAGGTTCGCCCAGCCGATTGTCCTGCCCGGCCCGACCGGCGAACGCAACAGCCTGTCGCTGCATGGCCGCGGCGTATTCGTCTGCATCAGCCCGTGGAACTTCCCGCTTGCCATTTTCGTCGGCCAGGTCGCTGCAGCGCTCGCCGCTGGCAACTGCGTGCTCGCCAAACCGGCCGAGCAAACGCCTCTGGTCGCCGCTCTGGCCGTCGAACTGCTGCACGCCGGGGGCGTCCCCGGTGACGTGCTCGTCTTCCTGCCCGGTGACGGGCGCATTGGCGCCGCATTGGTCGAACATCCGGCGTGCGCCGGTGTCGCGTTCACCGGTTCGACCGAGGTGGCGCGCCTGATCGCCCGCGCGCTGGCCGCCAAGGACGGCCCGCTGGTGCCGCTGATCGCCGAAACCGGCGGCCAGAACGCCATGATCGCCGACTCTTCGGCGCTGCCCGAACAGGTCGTGCGCGATGCCGTCGCCTCGGCGTTCAACTCCGCCGGACAACGCTGCTCGGCCCTGCGCGTGCTCTTCGTGCAGACCGATATCGCCGACAAGGTCAACACGATGCTCGCCGGGGCGATGCAGGAACTGCGCATCGGCAACCCGGCCGAGCTGGCGACCGACGTCGGCCCGGTGATCGACCAGGCGGCGCGCGAAAGCCTTGTTGCCCATAGCCGCCAGCTCGACAGTTTCGCGCTGCCGATCCACACCTGCGCGCTCGACGAAGAAACCACGCGCCACGGCACCTTCTTCGCCCCGCGCGCGTACGAGATCGACAGCCTGACGCGTCTCGGCGGCGAAGTCTTTGGCCCGATCCTGCACGTCATCCGCTGGCGCAGCGGAGCGCTTGATCAGGTCTGCGCCGCCATCGCCGCCACCGGCTACGGCCTGACGCTGGGCATCCACAGCCGGATCGACGAGACGATAGAGTACATCACGCGCCGCCTGCACGTCGGCAACACCTATATCAACCGCAACATGATCGGCGCCGTCGTTGGCGTGCAGCCGTTTGGTGGCGAAGGCCTGTCGGGAACCGGACCGAAGGCCGGCGGACCACACTACCTCTATCGTTTCGCCGCCGAACGGACGCGCTCGGTCGACACCACGGCGGCCGGCGGCAACACCGGCCTGATGTCGATGGAGCAGAGCGAAGAATAGGCCGTCGGCAACAGCCCGGCGCCGGAGCCTGTTCTGCTGCCCGTCGGCTACCGAAAGAGGACACGAGGCGAAGGAACATGGCACTCGCGCTACAGCAACTGATCAACGGCCTGACACTGGGTGCCGTCTATGGCCTGATCGCGATCGGTTACACGATGGTCTACGGCATCATCGGCATGATCAACTTTGCGCACGGAGACATCTACATGGTCAGCGCCTTCATCGCGATCACCGTGTTCACCCTGCTCGCCACTTTCGGCATCAGCTCGGTGCCGCTTTCGTTGCTCGTCGTACTGCTCGTTGCCGTGTTGTTCACCTCCGTCTACGGCTGGACCGTCGAACGCACTGCCTACCGGCCGCTGCGCGGCTCGACCCGCCTGGCGCCGCTGATCTCGGCGATCGGCATGTCGATCTTCCTGCAGAACATGGTCCAGCTCACGCAGGGCGCGCGCGTCAAACCGATCGCACCGGTACTCGTCGGCGGGCTTGATGTGCTGACCGTCGACGGCTTCACTGTCCGCCTGGCCTACACACAACTCCTGATCATCTTCGTCACCGTCACGCTGATGGCCGCCTTTACCTGGCTGATCGCACGCACGTCCTTCGGCCGCCAGCAACGCTCGTGCGAACAGGACCGGACGATGAGCGCACTGCTCGGCATCAACGTCGACCGCACGATCTCGCTCACCTTCATGCTCGGCGCCGCACTTGCCGCCGTCGCCGGCGTCATGGTCACCGTCTATTATGGCGTCGTCGACTTCTTCATCGGCTTCGTCGCCGGCATCAAGGCATTTACCGCAGCCGTCCTCGGCGGCATCGGCTCGCTGCCGGGCGCCATGTTGGGCGGCCTGCTCATCGGTCTCATCGAAGCCTTCTGGGCGGCCTACCTGTCGGCCGAATACAAGGATGTGGCGACCTTCAGCATCCTCATTCTCGTCCTCATGTTTCGTCCCTCCGGCCTGCTTGGCCGCCCGGAAGTGGAGAAAGTCTAATGCGCGCCCTCGTCCTTGCCCAGCAGCCGGCATCCTGTGCCGAACGTCTGCGCGACGCCGCCGCCACCGCCTTCATCGCCCTGTTGCTCGGTATCCCGATGATCGGCCTGACCACCGTCGACCAGGGTGGTACGCTGCGCATCGCCACGCGCTGGCCGGCGCTGCTCGCTTTCGTCGGCATTTGCTTTGCCGGCCGCTTCCTGCTGCGCTGGACCGCCGATCAATGGCGGGCGCGCCGCCAGGCGCGCGAACACGCAGCCGGCGCCGCCGACCGGCAAACAGCGGCCAGCGTGCTGCTGCGACGGACAAGCGGGTTTGCCCTGATCGTCGCGCTCGCCCTGCCGATCGGCTTGGCCGACAACCGTTATGTGGTCGACACGGCGACCACAGTGCTCATCTACGTCATGCTCGGCTGGGGCCTGAACGTCGTCGTCGGCCTCGCCGGCCTGCTCGACCTCGGTTACGTCGCCTTCTATGCCGTCGGCGCATACACTTACGGCCTGCTCGCAACACAGCTCGGCTGGGGCTTCTGGCAGGCCCTGCCGGTCGCCGGCGCGATGGCGGCAGGCTTCGGCATCCTGCTCGGCTGGCCGACGCTGCGTCTGCGCGGCGACTACCTGGCAATCGTCACGCTAGGCTTCGGCGAAATCATCCGCGTCATTCTGGTGAACTGGACCGATCTGTCGGGCGGGCCGAACGGCATCACCTCGATTCCCCGCCCGTCGTTCTTCGGTCTGCCGTTCAGACCGCCGGGCGACGAACCGACCTTTGCTTCCTTCTTCGGCCTCGACTACTCGCCACATCAGCGCATCATCTTCCTCTATTACCTGATCCTGGCACTCGCCCTGCTCACCAACCTCTTTGTCTCGCGTCTGCGCAAGCTACCCGTCGGCCGCGCCTGGGAAGCCATGCGCGAAGACGAGATCGCCTGCCAGGCGATGGGCATCAACGCGCGCAACGTCAAGCTCTCGGCTTTCGCTCTCGGCGCCATGCTCGGCGGCTTCGCCGGCGTCTTCTTTGCCGCCCGGCAAGGCTTCATTTCGCCCGAGTCGTTCACCTTCAACGAGTCGGCAATCATCCTGGCGATCGTCGTTCTTGGCGGCATGGGCAGCCAGCTTGGCGTCGTTCTCGCCTCACTCGTCCTCGTCCTGCTGCCCGAACTCGGCCGCGATTTCGCCGAATACCGCATGCTGCTCTTCGGTGCCGCCATGATTCTGATCATGATCTGGAAGCCGGGCGGCATCCTTGCCCAGCGCGAGCCGACGCTCGCCTACGACAACGACGAACGAAGCCGATGAACATCGCCACCAGCGCACCACCGATCGGCCGATCCGCCGGCGCGTCTGGCAGCGTCGTGCCGCTGCTCAGCGTCGACCGGCTGACCATGCGCTTCGGCGGCCTGCTGGCCATTGACGATCTCTCGCTGGATATCGCCGAGCGCCGTATCACCGGCGTCATCGGGCCCAACGGCGCCGGCAAGACGACGTTCTTCAACTGCCTGACCGGTTTCTACAAACCGACGACCGGCAGCATCCGGCTCAATCACCCACAGCGCGGGCTCCTGCGCCTCGAACAGCTGGCCAGTCACCAGGTTGCACGCCGCGCGCAGGTCGTCCGCACCTTCCAGAACATCCGGCTTTTTCCGCGAATGACCGTGCTCGAGAACCTCGTTGTCGCTCAGCATAACGCCCTGCAGCACGCCTCGCGCTTTTCGCTCGCCGGCATCTTTGGCCTGCCCGGATACCGCCGGGCGGAAGCTGCGGCGATCGCCAAGGCAGTCGCCTGGTTGGAACGTCTGAAGCTCATCGCGCACGCCAACAGCGCCGCCGGCGCGCTGCCCTACGGCATGCAGCGGCGCATCGAGATTGCCCGTGCGCTCTGCGTGGACCCTCTCC
>WBZP01001503.1_pt1 | contig 13871 bp, 17 predicted proteins | sample 5204301 | NCBI WGS metagenome assembly WBZP01 (sample SAMN12412401, study PRJNA552823) | activated sludge metagenome | isolation source: activated sludge from nitrification reactor of wastewater treatment plant... | place: USA: Pennsylvania | collected 2017 | reverse complement strand
CCCCAGATCTCCCGGCAATGGCGGCCCAAGCCGGGGAACGCCGGCATAGTCTTTCGGCAACGTCGCCAGGCCATCTGCGATGTTGTGATGATCCGTGCTGTAGAGTTCGTCCGGCGCCGGATTGTGCGGATGGTTACCCCTCAGCGCCCACAGCACCGCTCCAGAGATGAGCAGCAAAGCCAGCACGGTGCCGCCGGCAAGGACCTTCCGGGAAAGCCGCGTGATCCTGCGGCGCTCTGCACGCAGGCGCAAGGCCTGCGCGGGCTCGTCAGGTGATAGCCCTGGCCCAGATGCAGGACCGCGGCTCTCGCTTGGGCCATTGTTCGTCATGATCGTCCCCCGTCGTTTCTGACAATTCGGACTTTCTGCTGATTGTCTGCACCAAGGCGAAGCTCGGCCGCGGCGAACAGACGATCGACAATCAGGACATTCCTGTAGACGCGATAGTTGACGAGTTCAGGCCTTCCGTCCTGGCCGACGACGAAGAGCGGCGGCATTTCGCCCTGGCCGATCCCGGGCGAGAATTCGATATAGACCTTGCGACCGTCGTCATAGGCGTTGACTGGCCGCCAGGGCGGATTGTCGCCTTCGATGACGTAGCGGTACCGGCGCTGACCCATCTGCGGGATGACGGGCATTGGCGGAAAAGCCTTGGAGCGGCTGGACCGGTCTTCCGGGTAATACCAGGCGACCGACGGCATATATGGTTTTTCGCGAGAGCGGAGTTCGATCAGGTAGGTTCGTCGATCGGTGTTGACGACAAGATTCGTCTCGATGGCGGGCCGCGTCGGTTTGACCATGATGTGGACACGCCTGGTATCGCCATTGCCGCTTTCAGTGTCGGCGACGATCCAGCGCACGGTATCGCCGGCGGCGAGCGGACCCGAACCGGTTAGCTGTTCGCCCGGCTCAAGCGCGATATCCGTAATCTGTCCTGGCGAGGCGTAGATTTGATAGAGCGCGCCGGGACTGTAGGGAAAGACCTGGACGGCATTGAAATACCCTGCCCGCCGCGGCTGAACACGCGCCACGTCATTGGCGACCTCGACGCGACCGGTCGGGTCCTTTGACTCCGCTTCACCCTTGTTGCCGCCACGCGTTGGGGTCCAGGCCGGAGGGACATGCAAGGGACGCGCGTGGTCATCCGCCGGCATCGGGAGATCGGGAGATGGCGGCACCTCATCATCATAGCTGATCTGTGGGGGCTTGAAGGTCGTGCAGCCGGAGAGCGCGACCGTGAGAAGAAAAGCGAGACATAAGGGCGCTCGATTCCATTCGGGGTGCGCGGATCGCGGTACGGGTTTTCTCACTAGCCCAGCTCCTTCGACCAGTTGATCGCATTGACATAGACGCCGAGCGGATTCTTGCGGAGACGATCGGCATCGCGTGGGGTCTCGATGACCACGGAAAGGATCGCGGTCCAGCGCTCGGTCGCGGCAAGCTGGCCACTGTCGTAGCGGCGTTCAGTCCATGCGATCCGAAAGCTTTCCGGTGAGGCACGGATGACGCTGGAGATCTCGACCGCAACTTGTGTGTTGCCGAGCCTGGCAAAGGGGTTGTTGCTACGTGCGTAGTCGTTCAGCGCTGCAGCGCCACGATCGGTCGTAAAGTCATAGGCGCGGAGCCAACCCTGGCGCAGCACAATGGCGTCCGATGGAAGGCCTCGCACATCTTCGATGAAGCGCGCGAGATGAAACGCGATTTGCGGATCAGTCGGCTGATAGAACGGACTTGCCGGCGCGACCGCCTGGCCCTGACCGAGACGATCAACCTCTACCACCCATGGCGTGACGGTACCTTTCGTAGATTGCCAGACAAGGGCCGCCGAAAACCCTCCCGACAGCAACAGACATCCGAATGCCATCAACCGCCAGTTTCTGGCCTGAACGCGCGCTGACCCGATGCGCTCATCCCAGACCTGGGCCGCTTTCTGGTAAGGCGTCACCGGCTCTGGCGTGCGGCCATAATGAACGGATGGTCGCTTGAACATCATTGCCCTCCCTCGGACAGATCGACGGAGGATCCGCCACCGGCACTATCGCCGCTACGGACGGCGTGGGTGGCGGCGGACACGCCCTGGTTCACGGTCTGCGCGCGCTTCATGCGACGTGCCCAGGCCGGAGGCCCATCTGTTGGTGGTGAACTACTTGTCATTCCAGCGGCCATGCGGCGCAGCGGACTAGCGATTGCCGAGCCGCCCGCGCTGGCGACACCACTTAATCCTCCGGCCCGGTAGGCACTTGCCGTTCCTGTCGCTATCGTGGCTGCGCCACGGGCGCCACCTACGAGCGCTCCACCTGCTAGTCCTGCGCCGCCGGCCGCGAGGCCGGCGCCAGCGACGATGGCGCCCCCTGCGGCCAGGCCAGTGCCGACCGCGGCGCCGGCACCGAGTTGCGGTCCACCGGATACGATGCCGTTGGCAATACCCGGACCGAAGATGCCGAGGCCGAGCAGCGACAGTGCCCCGAGCACGAGCGCCATGGCATTGTTGATGGTCGGCTGGTTGCCGCCAAATCCTGCCGTGAATTGCGCAAACAGCGTCGAGCCGATGCCGACGATGACGGCGAGCACCAAAACCTTGACGCCCGAGGAGATCACGTTGCCGAGCACCCGCTCAGCGGCGAAGGCCGTCTTGCCGAAGAGGCCAAGCGGGATCAGCACGAAGCCAGCGAGCGTCGTCAGCTTGAACTCGATCAGCGTGATGAAGAGCTGGATGGCCAGAATGAAGAAAGCCAGAAGTACCACGATCCAGGCGAACAGCAGGACCGCGATCTGGACGAAGTTCTCGAAGAAGCTGACATAGCCCAACAAGCCCGGAACCGACTCGAGAATCGGCCGTCCGGCATCAAGGCCAACCTGGGCGATCTTTCCCGGCCTCAAAAAATCGGCTGCGGAAAGGCCGGTGCCGGAGGCTTTCAGACCCAAACCGGCAAAGCTTTCGAAGATGATGCGGGCCAGGCTGTTCCAATTGCCGATCAGAAAGGCGAAGACGCCGACAAAGAGAGTCTTCCTGACAAGGCGTGCCAGAATGTCCTCGTCCGCGCCCCATGCCCAAAACAGGCCGGCCAGCGTGATGTCGATGGCCGCCAGCGTCGTGGCGAGATATCCGACTTCGCCTCCGAGCAGCCCGAAGCCGGAATCGATGTAGCGGGTAAAGGTTTCCAGGAACTGGTCGATAATGCCCGTGCCGCTCATCGCTTAATCCTTTCCAGACTGCGGAACTGAATCGTGTGGCCCGAGCCTGGGCCCGCTGTCGTGCTCAGAGGGAATGAACAATGGCGATGCGCCGTGAGAAGTGGCGCTCTCCGATGACGTTGGGGATGTCTGCCCGAGGAATTGACGACGTTTCTCAGTCCAAGCCTTGCGGCATTCCGACAGAGCCTCTTTCTGCTCTGAGGTCACGGAGCGGCACTCCGCGAGCTTTGTTGCCAGCGGATCGGCGGCCTGGTCCGACGATATGGCGGACGCGGTTTGGTTTCGGTCGTCACGCAGGCGAATCGCGCAGGCCGCGACGGTGAGGACGACGAGCACCATGGCCGCCATCATCGGCAGCTTATCGATTTTTGACTTCTTCATCAGTGAAACATCCGAACGGCTGTGGGTTGATATCCCTGACCCGGGGTCAGGAAGCGGCGCAGCTGCTCCCTGCTCTGGTCCTGCGCGGCGGCACGCTGAGCAGACTCCAGGTTCTGTGCGCGCCCATGAGCCGCGACGACCGCCGTGAGGTCGGCTAGCTGCTGAGCTTGCAAGGCCAAAAGCTGATTGCCGGCCTGGCTCGCCTGCAGAGCCCCGGTCGCGCCCTGGCTCGAGGTGACAAGCGCGGACATCTGGGTACGGTTGGTATCAAGGTTGCCGACGACCGTCGCCTGCATCCGCATGGCGTCCTGCAGGCCCGCCATAGCGTTCTGCCAGCGGACTTGCGCGTTCGCGATCAGCGCTTGATCTGAAACACTCGCTGATGCCGACGCGTAGGTCGTCGAGAATGCGCGATCGATCTGCCTGACGTCGTAGGCGATGCGTTGGGCCTGAGCGAGAAGCTGCTGGGTGCGCTGGATCGATTGCTCCAGTTGCAACAACGACGAGAACGGCAACGTTGCCAGGTTCTTGGCCTGATTAACGAGCATCTGCGCCTGATTCTGCAGAGACACGATCTGGTTGTTGATCTGCTGCAGGCTGCGAGCGGCTGTCAGCACGTTTTGTGCATAGTTGTTGGGATCAAAAACGACCAACTGCGCCGACGCGGGCCTCGAGCTGACGGTAACGATGATCGCGATCATGCTGGCGGTAGCGAGACGGTAGAGGCGGTTCATTTGGAAGCCTCCAATCCGTCGAGATGCGGGATGAGGTCGGTCGCCCAGGAGATGTCGCGCGCCCTGAGCCAGCCGCGCACAAAGTCCTCACGGCCATGTTCGGCAAGGACCTGTTCGATAAGGGCCTGATCGGCTTTGGAGGAAGCAGCCGTGAAGGCCAGGGCAACCTCGCCGAGACCGAGCTCGAACAGGCGATTGCCTCGGCGCGACTGGCAGTAATAGTCGCGCTTCGGCGTTGCGCGCGCCAGGATCTCGATCTGCCGGTCGTTAAGCCCGAAGCGTCGATAGATTGCGGTGATTTGTGGCTCGATGGCGCGGTCGTTCGGCAACAGAATGCGCGTTGGACAGCTCTCTATAATGGCCGGCGCGATCGCGGAGCCATCGATGTCTGCCAATGACTGGGTGGCGAAAATGACGGAGGCGTTCTTCTTGCGAAGGGTTTTCAGCCACTCACGCAGTTGACCGGAAAATTCTCCATCATCGAGCGCGAGCCATCCTTCATCGATGATGAGTAGAGTTGGCCGGCCATCAAGCCGTCCTTCAATACGGTGGAACAGATAGGAAAGGACTGCTGGTGCGACTGCGGTTCCGATCAGCCCATCGGTCTCAAACACCTGGACGGATGCATCGCCAAGGCGCTCGAATTCCGCATCAAGAAGTCGACCATACGGCCCCCCAAGGCAATAAGGCTGCAGAGCCTGCTTCAACGCATTTGACTGAAGAAGAACGCAAAGACCTGTCAGGGTCCGCTCCTGGATCGGTGCTGAAGCGAGCGAGGTCAGTGCCGACCACAGATAATCCTTGGCTTCCGGCGTCACTTCGACCCTTTCACGACCGAGGATCGCGGTGATCCACTCTGCTGCCCAGCCGCGCTCGGACGGTTCGTCAATTGCCGCCAGCGGCTGAAGCTCAACGAACTCCGCGGATTCGCCCGAGAGCACGCCGCCGATGTCATGCCAATCGCCGCCCATAGCAATCGTGGCGGCGCGTATGGAACAGCCAAAATCGAATGCAAAGATCCGAGATTCGGGATAGCGGCGGAATTGCAATGCCATCAATGCCAGCAGCACCGATTTGCCGGCGCCGGTCGGTCCCACCACCAGCGTATGTCCGACATCGCCGACATGAAGGGAGAAGCGGAATGGAGTGGATCCCTCCGTCCTGGCCAGGAACAGCGGTGGCGCATTGAAATGGTGGTCCCTGGCCTCACCCGCCCATACCGCGGACAGGGGAATCATGTGTGCCAAGTTCAATGTGGAGATCGGCGGCTGCCGGACGTTGGCATAGACGTGTCCCGGTAAGCTGCCGAGCCAGGCCTCGACCGCATTGACCGTTTCGGCCATGCAGGTGAAATCCCGCCCCTGGATCACCTTTTCGACGAGGCGGAGCTTCTCGTCGGCGGTAGCAGGATTGGTGTCCCAGACCGTGATTGTCGCCGTGACAAAGGTCTGCCCGATTTGATCCGAGCCCAATTCCTGCAGTGCGGCGTCGGCATCCATGGCCTTGTTATGCGCATCGGTATCGAGGAGCGCGGAGGCTTCGTTGGTCATCACCTCCTTCAGGATCGCGGCCACTGACTTGCGTTTGGCGAACCATTGCCGCCTGATCCTGGTGAGCAGTTTTGTTGCATCCGCCTTGTCGAGCATGATCGCGCGGGTCGACCAGCGATAGGCGAATGCGAGACGGTTGAGGTCGTCGAGAATCCCGGGCGTCGTCGCCGTCGGAAATCCGACGATGGTCAGGACGCGCAAATGGGCTGAGCCGAGCATAGGCTCGAGGCCACCGGTCAGCGGTCGATCGGCAAGCAGCGCGTCGAGATACATCGGGATCTCGGGCACCCTGACCCGATGCCGCTTGGTCGAAACCGTCGAGTGCAGATAGGTCAGCGTTGACTCGTCATCGAGCCAGGCGCACTCGGGCATGAACCCTTCTACGAGCTGAAGCACGCGACTGGTTCGGTCGATGAAGCCGCGGAGGATCTCGCGCGCATCGGCATCAACGGTGCGGTTGCTGCCTTCGTAAAGCAGCCGCTCTGCTCTCGCTGTGCCCTCAGCCGGCGGCAGATAAAGAAATGTCAGGAAATAACTCGACTCGTAATGGGCGCCGGCTTCTTCGAACTGCGCTCTCCGCTCCGCATCGACCAGGGCGGAGGCGACATCCGGAAAGGTGTTGGGCGGATAGGCTCCGGCGGAATGGCGCTGGGCTTCGACAAAAATCGCCCAGCCGGATTCAAGCCGGCGCAGTGCGTTGTTGAGACGGCCGGCAACAGCAACAAGCTCTGCCGGTACGGCGCTGTCGAGGTCCGGTCCCCGAAACTTTGCCGTGCGCTGGAAGGATCCGTCCTTGTTCAGGATGATTCCTTCATCGACAAGGGCAGCCCACGGCAGAAAATCGGCGAGCCGAGCACTGGAACGACGGTATTCGGCAAGATTCATCATTTAAGACCTCACGTGTTGAGATGGCCGGGGATGCGGAGGTGCCGGCGGACGACCTCGACAAAGTCAGGGTCGCGCTTGGCAGCCCAGACGGCGACCATGTGGCCAACGAACCAAAGCAGGAGGCCGGCGACCCAGAGGCGCAGTCCGATGCCGAGCGCCGCAGCGAGCGTGCCGTTTAGGATGGCGATGGAACGTGGAGCACCGCCCATCAGGATCGGCTCGGTCAGCGCGCGATGTACCGGCGTGACGAAACCTGGGATCTCACCGTCCATCAGATCGTCACTCCGCCGCCAAACGAGAAAAACGACAGAAAGAAGCTCGAGGCGGCGAATGCGATCGACAAGCCGAACACGATCTGGATCAGCCTGCGGAAGCCACCCGACGTGTCGCCGAACGCGAGCGATAGTCCGGTGACGATGATGATGATGACGGCGATGATCTTGGCGACCGGTCCTTCGACCGATTGAAGGATCTGGTTGAGCGGTTGCTCCCACGGCATGTTGGAGCCGGCGGCCTGGGCTGTGCTGACGGTCATGAGGACCGTTGCGAACATTGCAGTAGCAACGAAATCTCGCCCGCGAGGCAGAGTGATACTCATGATTGGTCCCCTGTTGCTGTCAGGCTGTAGTCGCCGGAAATTCCGAGTCCTGTGACGCTAGTGAGTTCGGCCAGACGGCGATCGGCGCCGCGTCCGGAAAGGACGGCAATGACATTGATGGTTTCCGCGATCAGGGCCCGCGGCACCGTGACAACAGCTTCCTGGATCAGCTGCTCGAGCCGGCGCAGCGCACCAAGCGCCGTGCCGGCGTGGATGGTGCCGATGCCGCCGGGATGGCCGGTCCCCCAGGCTTTGAGCAGATCGAGCGCCTCGGCGCCCCGCACCTCTCCGATCGGGATGCGATCAGGTCGCAGGCGAAGCGATGACCGCACGAGTTCCGATAGCGAGACCACGCCGTCCTTGGTGCGGAGCGCGACAAGATTTGGCGCCTTGCACTGAAGCTCCCGAGTGTCCTCGATCAGAACGACACGATCCGAGGTTTTGGCGACTTCCGCCAGGAGTGCGTTGGTCAGCGTCGTCTTGCCGCTGGAGGTGCCGCCTGCCACAAGGATATTCTTGCGTGCTTCGACCGCACCTTTCAAAGCGCTGGCCTCGCCCGAAGTCATGATTCCGGCCGCGACGTAGTCATCCAGCGTGAATACGGCGACGGCTGGCTTGCGGATCGCAAAGGCCGGTGCCGCAACCACCGGCGGCAATAATCCCTCGAAGCGCTCCCCCGTCTCGGGCAACTCGGCCGATATACGCGGGCTGGCTGCGTGGACTTCGGCACCCACGTGGTGGGCGACCAATCGAATGATCCGCTCTCCATCCGAGGCAGACACCGTTTCTCCGGTATCCGCCAAACCACTCGACAGCCGGTCGATCCACAACCGCCCATCAGGGTTGAGCATGACCTCAACGACGCCGGGATCTTCGAGGAAGCGCGCGATCGCAGGACCGAACGCCGTGCGCAGCATGCGCGCGCCGCGCGACATTGCCTCCGATTGAATGGAATGGATCGCCACCGCCGTCCCCAACGCATGAGGCCGTCCCGAGCGGCCTCAGATGGGGATGAATAGAAAAGGCAGGAATTGGCTCAGAGCAACAAGGCAGTCATTGGGTTAGTAGCGCAGCGTAGGAAAAGAGCGATAGAGGACTGTCCGGAGTCTTCACTTTGCATTGCGCGCACGGTGCCGTGTTCTGGCCGGGTGATGCCATCGGGTGGGCTAGCCTTTGCGATGGGGGGTGTCGGTCGAACGATCTCTTCGTCTTGGCACGCGTCGGATTGGAGGCGACGGTCAGGAAACGCGCCGATCTCCTCACGCTCCTCGGTGAAACCGCCAAGCGCGCCGGGCCAAGCCGGTGGCCGAAGTCCTCCACGTGTAGATTGCCGGGATGGCCACTCACCCGCATTTCGGAAAGCTTAGAGCGAGTCGACATGCGGCTTTAGCAGATCAACCGTTTCGATTAGCCCGGCCGCTTCCATCAGGAGAAGCAAATCTCCCGCTGTCATTGTGGGCTTCTTGAAACGCTCTCGCATTTTGCGGATCGCGGCGACAGCACGGCCTTCATCGAGGGCAATCGTGTCGGCGATGAATGCGTCGGCCGACTTTGCTTCGATATTCACGGTGGCCAGGACGTCCGCCGGGAAGTCCTTTAGGTTTTCCGTCACAATCATGGACGCTTGCGTTTTGACTGCTGCGGCGAGGACGTGAGCGTCGTCAGGGTCCGGCAATTTTTCGGCAATCGGCAGCAAATGATCGAAATCCGTGACCATTGCGTCCTCGAAGGCGGACTCCATATTGGCGCGTGCCCTTTTGGCGTGTTCGGCTGCCTCCGCTACGCCCTGACGATGGACCATGTCTTCTATGGCTGCCTGCGTTTCGTCCAACACGCGCGCAGACCAGCGGAGGCGGAAAAAATCTGCCTCCGCAAGTGTCAACAGAAGATTCCGCTTCAGCACACTCGCCAGCGAGCAGGCGTCAATGAAGGCTGTAAATCGATTTGCGAACAAGCTCTACAGATGCTCCGCGTCCAATTCGGCAAGATCGGTAAGCGCCTTGCTGCGCTTCTCGTCTCGCCTGCGCTTGTAGCCAAATAGATCCTCCGCCCTGATCCTTCGATGGCGCCCTACTGTCGCATAATGGATGTCTCCCTTCTCCAGTAAAGAGATCAGAAACGGACGCGAGACATTCAAAATGTCCGCTGCTTGCTGCGTAGTAAGCATCTCGTGCACGGGCACGAGTGTCACCGCATCCCCACGGCCGATATGTCGAAGCAATTCCATCAAAAGGCCCGACAAAGCTGGAGTCAGAGTAATCTCGGCAGGCTTTTGCTCATCGTCCAGCACGCGCAGCTTGGCGTCTCCCGTGGCATGGGCCGCGAGAATCTTGCGAAGGTGATTGGCTGCCGCCTTCTCACTTTCAGATGGCAGTCGGCCACCCAGTTCCTGGGCATAGGCTGGCATGGTCATGATGGCTCTCCCTCCATGGGTCTTATCTAAATCACATTCGCAGCAAACGCAATATCCGAAATAACCGAAACGTCTGACGGTTCCATTAAGAATTAGAAAAGGTTCTTAAATACCCTTTTTTGGACCCTACCCCCTAGCTGAGCGTCGCAAAGGTTCCACAGCTGGCGGATTTTATCCAAATGGCCGACGGCGGCCGAGGGCAAGGCGCGGCTGATGTTCGCCCATCGAAGCCCCCGAGCCGGCGGAACGTCAAATGACCAAAGTCAGGTAACCCGACTGGCAATCCAATCTGCCTCACCGAAACGGAATGGACTCTCGGTTCGGCGCAACAACTGACCCAGCCACCACTTCGTCGGCGCGGACGGCACTGTTGGAGGAACGGTGAGCCCGAGCTCCTTGCAGGTCGCAAGATTGAGGCTGAGCCGGAAACGTTGTTGTACGGTCCGAGCTCAACGAGCGAGCTGTTGTCAGGCCGCCGACCTAACAAGCCGCGCGGCGCGCCACCGGCGAATGACCGTTGCGTCTTCTCGCCAGCGGCCCCGTTCAACATAGTGAGAGACTCCTAGGACTGACTTTGAGCTCTGCTTACCAATCCACTCCGTCACACGCCTCAAAAATGGGCCGCTCGAAGGCTGGCCATCCGGATCCGACCGAGATGCCGCGCGCATTGGGAGGCCGGGACAACGGACGGCAGAGACTTTTGCCGAACGTACGTATCCACGGCATCGCAAACCACACCAACGCGACCGTTTGAAGGGCAACGCTGAGACCGAATGCGGCCTGATACGCGGCCACCGGATAATGCCCGTCCTGAGACGGCCATTGTCCGACCACGAGCCCAATGCCGTATTGAACCATGAACGCCCAGCCGAAGTGCAAGAGATTGAGAGCGCCGTTGGCGCGCGCGGCAAATTGCTTCGGGAAATAATCGGCTATGGCCGCAAAGCTTAGCACGGTTGCGGCGCCGGCGATCGACACCATGGACCAAGGCAGAAGTGACGGCAGCGGGAGGCGGAAAATCAACGCAAGTTCGGCAACCACGAACAGGCCTCCCACGCCCGCCAACAGGATTTCCGTTGTTATGTTGTGTTTGCGTAGACGATCGGCGATGGCACCGACAAACAAGGCTCCAAAGCTAAGTACAACAGCCATAAGGAACATTTGATGGACGCGGCTCTGTTGGTCGAATGCTTCTACATCCGTAAGCCAGGCTGCGGCCCACAATGACTGCAACGCCCAAGACGATCCGATGCAGGCCGCCGAGAGCGGTGCAACCCTCAGGAATCGCGGATCCGAATAGACGGACCACAAGGTAAGTGGCTTTTGAGCTGATGTAACGATCTCTGAATCCCCGGCCCGTTCCGGAACGACCGTATAGATGAGCCCAGCTACCGCGACCGTCCCAATGGTCAGGACCTCGAACAGGCTTCGCCAACCCATCCAATTCAGCAACCAATCGGTCGGCGCAGTCGCCGTGACTGCTCCCAGGGACCCCAACATGATCATCCAGCCGTTCATGAGCGCGACGCGCTCTTTCGGAAACCAGGTGACGACGGCCTTGAGTCCGGCCATCAACGAGCCGGCAACGCCGAGTCCGATCATGGCGCGCGCCGCAAGAAGCTCGGGGAAGCTTGATGCGGTACCGAACAACGTAGCGCCGCCGGCCGCGATGACCAGCAGCACGCCCTGGACTCGACGCGGCCCAAGGCGGTCCAGAAATACCCCTATTGGAAGCTGGACCAGCCCGAACACCAGGAAATAGACCGACGCCAGTAGCCCGATCTCTGCGGCGTCAATCCCGAAGTCGGAAGCCAATGCCGGCGATATCGCGGCATTGATCGTCCTAAAGAGGTAAGCAAGATAGTAACCAGCGGCGAAGGGCAGGAAAACAGAGAGGATCAGGTGCCATTTTGAAGGCAAGGACTTCTGCGAGATACCCGAGTCGCTCGTCGACTCTGAATCGGAATCGATAGATCTCGGCTGCGGGTTCGGCTTTCCAAATCCGACGGCATCAAGCCGGCCGGCCGAACGCGCTTGGACGCTCGCGAAAGTACAAGTTGCCGCCGCCCTCCCCGGCGGCAGCGAACGATGCGGGCTTGATATCAACCCCTTCCGTAGCAGGTCCCTGATCTCTTTGTTGCTGATTTGGGCGGCGCGATATGTCGTTGGCCTCGCTGTCTCTGGAATCGAGGCGGTCGATCGTCTCCTGCATCAAGGGCCGGCCCTGCCGAACGCGCCGGTCGACCTGCTCGGCCAGAACCTTGAAGCGCTCGTCGCCGAGGTGAGCGGCTTCCTGCTGCCGCGCTTGCGGGAGCGGTGGCATGACTGCAAGGTGATACCGGGCGTGCAGCGCGACGGTTTCGGCCATGATCCGCATGTTTCGCTCAAGGCGGTCGAGCTTATCGTCCATGTCGTCAAACCGGTCCCTCGCGCTATCCTCAATCGAGGGAGCTACGCTCAGAAATCGTTCGAGGGCGGCTTCGACGACCATGCTTTTGCCGACACCAGGACGTTCGGTTGCAGCGGCAAATCGATTGTAGAGCTCCTCGGTAAGCCTGATGGTCACCTTGCGGCTTCGCTTAGGTCCACGCTTGGAAGTCGACCCGGCTTCGGCATGAGCATCGCTAGCCTGCATATCGACTTCGCTGTGGAGCTGCATGACCATCATCCCATTTGCCAAGGACACACTCGTTTGCACCGGGCCGACCGGCACGAGATCAGGTGACCAATCCTGGACGAAGTGAGAAAAAAGCCTCATCGGCGTTGCTTTCAAGCGAACGAAGATGTCGATCGTAGTCTGGCGCAGCAAAAGAAAGGAATGGCGAGGTCAATCAAGCCGAACCAGGCTCGCTCGATTGCTCGCCTTGCGGCTCGGCATCCACGGATATCTCCTGTGCCAGGCTCTGGCCTTTGGCCAGCCTTCGCGCCAACGCCTCGACAAACCGTTCGTAACGTTCGCGCCCCTTGGCTTGCGCAGCAGGAAGTGCGGCCTCAGGTACAGGCGACGTTGCGGTCAGCCAGAACCGTACGAACAGAGCGACCGCTTCATTGGAGATCGTGACATGACGTTCGAGCCGCTCGACCTGTCGCGTCACCGGTCCAACCGTTTTCCAAGAGCGGCTTCCATTCTCTCGGAATTGTCGGGCGATAGAAACGAGGCCAGTGCCGTCTCGACGACAAACGCCTGATGCACGCGCTTTCGACCGGCATAGTCGGCGAGTTGTCTGGCAAGCTCGGGCGGCAGACGGAATGTGTGTTTGGTCCTCATCCCAGAGCTCATAGGCCGAGGCCGTCGCCGGGATCCATCGCTGCCTGGCGGGCGATATCCACCCCCTGCTTTCTTAAGGCCGCTGCGCGCTGGACCTCATCATCCGCCTCTTCGTCAGCAAAATCGAATTCGGCCTTCGCTAGACGGGGTTCCGCTACGACTTCTTCGTGTTGAGGAAGCTCCGGCTCGCGCCGAAGGCCGCTGTTGACTGGATCATTGCTGGTTTCCGCGGTCTCGGGCTGAACTATTGACTTAGACTGAGTGATATCCGCGATAGGCCGGTGCAGGCCGCTCCAGTCATCATCGCGCATCTCGCGAGGCGCTGGCCCTCCACCAAGCTTCGCGGGAGGAATGACGCGCTCGCGAAATCGCTCGTCTTCGAAATAGCGCGCTTTCTTGGCGCGGATCGGCGAGCATCCGGAAACCAGGACCAATTCGTCGTCAGGCGGCAATTGCATGACCTCGCCCGGCGTCAGCAAGGGACGGGCGGTTTCCTGTCTTGATACCATCAGGTGTCCCAGCCATGGACTGAGCCTGTGACCAGCATAGTTCTTCATGGCACGCAGCTCGGTTGCCATTCCCAGTGCATCCGAGATGCGCCGTGCGGTGCGCTCGTCGTTGCTCGCGAAGCAAACGCGGACGTGGCAATTGTCGAGGATTGAGTTGTTCGGACCGTAGGCCTTTTCGATCTGGTTGAGCGATTGTGCGATCAGGAAGCTTTTCAGCCCATAACCAGCCATGAACGCCAACGCCGATTCGAAGAAGTCGATGTGTTTCGGCGTGCAATTTTGACCCCCTGAGCCGGGGGATCGGCGTCCAAAATTGACCCCCTATAGGTTGGCCT
>WBZP01004837.1_pt1 | contig 13873 bp, 10 predicted proteins | sample 5204301 | NCBI WGS metagenome assembly WBZP01 (sample SAMN12412401, study PRJNA552823) | activated sludge metagenome | isolation source: activated sludge from nitrification reactor of wastewater treatment plant... | place: USA: Pennsylvania | collected 2017 | reverse complement strand
CAAGGCGCGGAGCCGCAGGTGCAGCACCATGTGGACTGCGGACGCCCTTGACGTTCAAGCCCAGGCGCGCCGCCCCAAGCCGCGCCCGACGCCGACAGCGACCGTGACTCCGACTCCGACTCCGACGCCCATGCCCACGCCCACCGTGACACCGACCCCGACGCCGACTGCAACAGTGACGCCGAGCGCGACTCCGACGGCCACGGCCACCGTGACACCTATCCCAACGTCTACTGCAACGGTGACGCCGAGCGCGACGCCCACGACCTCGGCACCGACTTCAGCGCCCGTCACACCGGAACAGTTCGGCGCCAAGGGCGATGGCCTGGCCGACGACACGGCCGCCCTGCAGTCGGCGTTCAACTCGTTGAAGTCCGGTGACACCCTGAACTTGGCTGCGGGCAAGGTCTACAAGCACACTGCGGTTCTCAAACTCTCGGCCGCCGGAGTCACCATCTCCGGGTCCGGGACGTTGCTGGCGGCCAACGAGGCCACGTCTGCGGTCTACCTGGCTGCGGACAACATCACCGTCGATGGCCCCACTTTCAGGATGGGGACCACGACCGCCCGTTGGAGCACCTTCGAGCAGATGAAACTCAGGCTGGGTCGTTTCGCCGGGATCGTCGTGCGCAACGTCGTCGTAGACGGTGCCGCGGCTGCCGGGATCTACGTGGGCGGTGCCAGCAACTTCACGCTGGCCAATGTCACCGTGCAGAACACCCGGGCCGATGCCATCCATATGACGGGGGGCGCCAGCTTCGGCACGGTTGTATCCCCCCGGGTCCTCAATCCGGGCGACGACGGTGTGGCCGTTGTGTCATACAAGAACGACGGCGCTCAGGTGCATGACATCACGGTGAGCGATCCGCGAGTCGAGAACCAGAAGTGGGGCCGCGCGTATTCGGTGGTCGGCGGATACAACGTGACGTACAACAACCTCTATGCGAGCAAGTCGGCCGGTGCGGGCATCTACATCGCTGCCGAGAGCGAGTTCAACTCCTACGGCGTCGACCGTGTGGTGGTCAACGGGGGCAACCTCGTCAACTGCAATCAGCAGGCCGATGTGGACGCGGTCGACCGTCCGAGCCCCGACAAGGGTCGGGTGGTCCACGGTGCGGTCATGGTCTACAACTCACAACCGGCAGAGACCATCAGCAACGTGACGATGAGGAACCTCACCATCAAGGACACTCACCTGGACGGCTACGACCAGGTGAAGTTGAACAACACATCGACCGGGACCATCTCGCGCCAGGAGTTCAACTCCGTGGCCATCAGCGGGGGTTCGAGGTACCTGTTCAAGGCGATCGGAACCCCCACCAGTTCCTACCGCACGCTGAACTGGACCAAGGAGGGCGCCGCAGTCGCCGACGTGGCCGGGTGGTGACCCTCTCCCAGCGAGCGTCCGGTAGAGATCATGCGACTGGGTGCATCGTGTTGTCGTGAGGCAGCATGGGGGGACCATGCAGATCGAGCCCCTCACCGAGCCCCGTGCGGGCTCAGGTCCGATACCGGGCGCGCCGCTGCGATGGTCACGCCTGCTGGGGGCACTTGTGACCGGTGTGAGCGTCGGGGCGCTCATCGTTGCTCTTTCGCTCGGGGTTGCATCAGCCGGTAGCGAGGGTGTTGCGGCGGGGCCCGCCGCAACGGCGCAGAACGGGCGTTCGGTGGTCACACCGGAGGAGTTCGGTGCAGTCGGCGACGGTGTCACCGACGACGGGGCGAGCTTGCAGCGGGCGTTGGACGCGCTTGCCCCCGGAGACGCACTGATGCTGGCAGCGCAGCACACCTACCGGCATGACCGAGTCCTGACAGTCGCGACCCCGGGCGTGACCATATCCGGAGCGGGGACGCTGCTGGCGGGTCACGAGGAGACGTCGGCGGTCTTCCTCGCCGCGGACGGGATCACTGTCGATGGTCCGACTCTCGCAGCCGCCCGGACAACGCGGCGTTGGCACTCGTTCGAACAGATGAAACTGCGCCTGGGGCCCTTCCGGGATCTCACCTTGCGAAACGTGATCATCGACGGCTCCGCGGCCGCCGGGGTGTACGTCGGAGGATCCGTCGACTTCGAATTGACCGATGTGATCGTGCGGGACACCCGCGCCGACGGCATCCACATAACGGGCGGCGCTCATGGGGGGACGGTGACCGGGGCGCTGATCCTCGAACCGGGTGATGACGGGGTATCGGTGGTGTCGTACCACTCAGATGGTTCCATCACCCGGGACATCACGGTGCAATCGTCCCGGTTGCAGGGTCAACGGTGGGGCCGCGGTTTCTCTGTGGTCGGGGGGTCCGATATCACGATGCGCGACCTCACGTCCGATCGCTCAGCCGGCGCCGCCCTGTACATCGCTGCGGAACGCGAGTTCGACACGTTCGGGGTGAGCAGGGTCCTGATCGAGGATTGTCGCTTGACCGCCTCCAACCAACAGGCAGCGGTTCCGGCTGTCGAGAGGCCGACGCCCACTGCAGATCGCATCGTGCACGGCGCCGTGATGGTCTACAACTCGCAGCCCCGTGAGGACATCGTCGCGGTCACCATGCGCCGTCTGACCATCGAGGACACCGACACCGATGGACTCGACCAGGTGAGCGTGCGCAGAACCGGCGCCGGGTCCATCGACCGGGTGTCGGTCGAGGACGTGGTGGTGACCGGCGGATCCCCCTACCTCGTTGCGCTGCGTGGGGTGCCTGACTCGTCCTTCCACGCGTTCGGTTGGCAGTTCGACGGCGCCGCAGTCGGCGATCGACCGGGTTGGTAGCCGACAGGAGTCAGGAACGTGATCCCACGAGTTCGTCCCACGAGCCGCCTGGCGGCCCGCGGGACGGCAGGATAGGGCCTGCGCGTCCAACCACCGAAGGGATCGACTGATGAGTGGGGTTCTGCCCGCCGGCCTGCGCTGGCGCGATCTGATCACGGTGGCCCTGTCGGCGGTTGTCGGCGCTGTACTGGTTGCCGCGCTGGGACTCCTGTCGGGCGTCACCTACTCGGCCACCGCCCTGGTCAATGGCGGTCCGGGACCGAGCGCATCGCTTCCACTGGATTTGTCGACGGACGTCACCCAACGGTATGTGGCCACTGAGCTGATCTACATCGACACATTGACCGAACAGATGGCGACCGACATCACGGCGCGCACGGGGGTGTCCGACCCGGCTCCGGTGGTCTCTTCGCAGGAGGGCAGCACGAACGTCATCAAGATGTCGGCCGTGGGGGAGACCCCCGAACAAGCCGCCGAGATGGCCAACATCGCCGCCGACACGTACATCCGGAACTGGCGCGAACGTACCGCCAAGGACCCAGAGGCGACACCTGCCGATCTCAAGTCCGATCGTTATGTCGAGCGTGCCCTCGCCGCTGACGCAGTCAAGACGACTTCGCTGATCTCTCTTGTCCTTCTGGGCCTTGTGCTGGGCTTCGCCATCGGCTGCCTGATCGTCTATCTGCAGCATCGGCGCCGTTCGATCGAAGCCGACGATGCCTGATCCCCTGGTCAGTCTGGTCGTTTCGACGATCGGCCGGCCAGACCAGCTCGAACGCCTCATGACGTCGCTCGTCGGGCTCCAGGATCCCTCCATCCTGGAATTCATCCTGGTCGATCAGACCGAGGACCTGAGCAGCTCCCGCTACGTGGAGCAAGGGTCGTGGCCCTTTGACGTGCGGACGACGACGTCGCCACGCGGGTTGTCCCTGGGCCGCAACACGGGCCTGGAACTCGTGACCTCGCAATACGTGGCGTTCCCCGACGACGACTGCTGGTACGAGCCGGACGTCCTGTCCCTGGCCGCTTGGTTCTTGGATCGGAATCCGGACATCGCCGGCGTCAGCGGGATCCAACTGACCATGGACGACCGTAACTCGATGCTGCGCTGGGCCGAAGGACCCTGCTGGATCACACGGGACAACTTCTACCGGACCGCGATCTCGAGCACGTTGTTCCTGCGCACGAGTGTGGTGCGCGATGTCGGGGCCTTCGATGTCACCCTGGGTGCCGGTTCCGGCGAGGGGTACATGTCGGGAGAGGAATCCGACCTGGTCCTGCGCATCCTCGAGGCAGGGATGCGGATGCGATACGAGCCCCGACTGGTGGTGCGCCAGGACGAGCCGCGTGACGACCTTCCGCCGGACTACACCAACAAGATGGCCGGATACGGCCGCGGTTTCGGGCGGCTCTTCGCCGATCACCACCTGTCGCTCGCCCTCTTCGCAGCTCTGCTGGGGCGCAAGGCGATGGGGGCTTCGGTCAACCGGCTCCGGGGCAAGACGGACCTGGCGCGCGCGGATGTCGCGTTCCTTACCGGAGCTGCGGGGGCGTACCGGGACCGGCGATCGCGGTGACAACCACACGCGTGCCGTCGTCGGATCGTCGCAGTCCCCGGGGCCTGTGGTGGATCAGTCCCGCCGGCGCCATGGCCTTCGTGGTGATCCCCACGATCCTTCTGGCGGCATCGATCGCCGACAAGGCCTATCGCACGTCGTGGGGGACCCCGAAGTACTTCGACTGGCACTCCGCGATGCTGCTCCTGACCGGCGTCGTTCTGTTCATGGCAACCAGCACGATTCCTCTGTGGAAAGCGGGACGACGCCCGGAGTCCCAGCCCTGGCCCGGCTTGTCCGAGCACGTACTGGATCGCCTGACCGTCGCCTCGCGGTGGCTGTTCCGGATCACGCTGTTCGGGTACATGATCTACGGACTCGTGGGGGTGGCGCGCGGTGCTCGGCCGGCGATGCTTCTCGAGGTCCTGATCAGCCAGGACAATCTGAGCGGCGACCTGAAGGAGATCTTCGCCCCGGTCTCTGGCGTCACGACCCTGACACAGGTGGGCATCGCGTACGTGGTGATCGCCGTCGCCATCCTTCTTCACCGCCCGCAGCGGGGACTCCTGCCGGGCATCGCGGTGATGTGTGGCCTCGGCCTGTTCCGCGCGTTCTTCCTGACCGAACGCCTGGCCATCCTGGAGATCATCGTGCCGGTGGTGGCGCTGCTCGCCTGCGCGGCAGCGGGCTCGATCCGCGGCGGGATGCGCCTCGGTGTGCGGCTCCTGCCCGTCGTACTGGTGCCGGCGGCGCTCATGGTGTTCGCGATGTTCGAGTACTCCCGGTCTTGGGTGTTCTACCAGAAGACAGTGGGTGGGTCATTCGTCGACTTCGCCATCGACCGCTTCTCCGGGTATTACGTCACGGCCTACAACAACGGTCAGATCGCGATGAACTGGGAGCACTACCCCGGACGATTGCCACTGCGCACCTTGGAGTCGTTCTGGACAGCCCCAGTGGTGCAACAGGTGGACCTGTACGGGCGCCTGTCCCCGGGCAGCGAGACCCAGTACCAGGATCTCCTGCAGTTGCACGGCAACCCCGAATTCAACAACCCATGCGGGGTCTGCGACCCCTTTGTGGACTACGGCACGGTCGGGGCCCTGGTCTGGTTCGCGATCGCCGGCTTGCTGCTGGGCTGGATCTATCGATCCTTCTGCAACGGATCGGCCTGGGCAGTTCTCGTGTATCCGATGATGGTCACCGGACTGTTCGAGATGCCGCGCTATCTGTACTGGACCCAAGGCCGACTCGTCCCGGCGCTGGTGGCAGTGCTGATCGTGGCCTGGTATGCGACCCGCTCGGGGCAGGACGGGGACGAACCAGCCCTGCGACCCGTTCCCGAGGCCGCAGTGGGAGGGTCGCCGTGACGCTTCGCTGGCTGCTCATCGCATCGCACGTCCCCCCCGGAGGAGCGCTGGGGGGAATGGTTCGGTACACAGTCGAAATGGCCGCTGCCCTGTCGGCCCGTCCTGACGTCGAGTTGCACGTGTTGTGCGACAAAGCCGCCACCGACTACTGGGTCGCTCAACTCGGCGATGCCGATCTCGTCCACCCACTGGCCGGCGTGCCCACCCCGGCCCAGGCCTTCATGGAGCGTCGAGGGATCGGTTCAGCAGCATTCAAGCAGCGGTTCGATGTCATACAGGGCACCAAACACATCCTCCCCAAGGGCACTGGTGCGATCGGAGTCCTGACTGTCCACGACCTGCTCGCGTTGGACCGGCCCGGGGATTTCAGTGCAGTCAAAGGCGCGTTGTTGCCGGGCCCGTACCTCAGATCCGTGGCCGAAGCCGATGTGCTCGTCTGCATCAGCGAGGCAACACGGGATCGGCTGCTGTCCTACGTGCCGCAGGCGTCACAGCGTGCCCATGTCATCCCGCAGGCCAACGAGAGCGCAGGACTGGGCCTTGCGGATCCGCGACCGGTTGCGGAACTGACTGGGGGGCCGTTTGCTCTGGTCGTCGGAGATTCGAGCAGACGCAAGAATCTGCCACTCGTGGTGGATGCGTGGCCCGCCGTCCGGGAGCAGGTTCCGGATGCACGGCTGGCGGTGGTGGGACCCCCACCTGTGGGCCCTGGCTCGCGCATCGGCGCCGAACCGCTCGACCCCGGTGTTCTCCCCTTGGGGCGGGTCGATGACGCCGTGCTGCGCTGGGCCTATGCCAACGCCCACGTCGTTCTGTGCCCGTCATTGCTCGAGGGATTCGGATTGCCGTCCGTCGAAGGGCTGCGTGCCGGAACACCCGTGATCACCTCTGAGGATCCCGCCTTGTGCGAGGCAAGCGGGATCGCGGCCAAGCACGTGTCCAGTCTGGCTCCCGAGCAGTGGGTCGCCGCCATTGTCGAGGCACTGCAGGTACGGGGGGCGGCCTCGCCTCCCCCCACGCGCACCTGGGAGCACGTGGCTGCCGAAACGGTGGCAGCAGTGGAGGCGGTGCGCCATGCGTCCTGAGATCTCTGTGATCACCGGCGTCGATCCGTTCGGCATCGGGATGAGGGTCCTGCACGTCTGGGCGCCGGGGAACGGTCGGGTGGCGGAGTTCGCCACGACCCACGCCGGCTTCCAGGCCGAACGTGGATGGGAGGTGCACACTGCCTGTCCGACATCCGACCTGCCTGCCGGTGTCTGCGGGCACCACTGGTCGGCTGGAGACCGACCGCTGAGTGCGGTGCGTACCGATTCTGATCCGCTGGCGCACATCGTGGCCGAGGTGGCGCCCGACGCCGTGGTCGGTCACGGTTGGATCGGTGGGCTGGTGGCCCGCTGGGCCGTACGGGGCATGGTGCCCACCGTCGTCGTGCCGCTCGGTACGCCGGCACACCCGATCCCTGGCGGATCCACCGCCGTGCTGTGGGAGAAGCGCGTCGCGGGCTGGACCAACGCGGTCGTCGCTGTTCACGAGGCCGAGGCCGAGGCTCGGGTTCGGCGCGGGATCCGGGCGCCACTGTTCCTTGCGCACGATCCGGTGGATCGTGGTCTACCCGACGACCCGGACATCACGTTGATGCGGATGGCAGCCATCATCTCGCGCGCACACGCGTTCGGGCGGTGACGGGGTGAGCGTCGATCCTGCATCCGGATCCGGTCCGGAAGAACGAGATTCCCGCCCGGTCGAAGCTGCTGGTGCGCCCCGCCCGCACCACTCGACCGACGATCCACCGACGCCCGAGGAGCGCGAGAGCGCGGCCATGTCCGATCAGGACCTGATGGGGCGGGCCGGAACCCTGGTGGCCGGCATGTGGAACACCGCCCAGATGGTCATCCCGCTGCTGGGGACCACGGTCGTGTCCATCGTCATCGGACGGTTCCTGGGTCCGACCGAGCTGGGTGAGCAGAGCTGGATCTCCTACATCGAGGGCCTCCTCGTCGCGCTGCTGATCCAGACGCTTGTGCGCGCCGGGATCCAGACGATGGCCACCGCACGAGGGGCCGATGACTCCGAGGGGTTCAACGCGGTGGCGCGCTGGACGATGATCGGCCAGCTCACCGGCGGTGTCGTCTCGGCGGTCGTCATGTTGGGGTTCTCGTTCTTCAGCGAGTACCCCGTCGCCTGGTACTTCGTCAGTGCCACCGCTGCGGTCAACGCCATCGGCTGGGCCTACTCGACGCGGATCATTGCCGTGTCGGGTTGGTCGTCGGTCGCGCAACGTCGCCTGATCACGCAGCTCCTGGCACAGGGCGTGGCGGTTGCGCTGGTCGTGGCCGGGTTCGGGATCACCGGCGTGTTCGCGGCCAACGCCGTCGCGGCTGTGGTGCTCACGGTCATGCTGCGTCGGATGGCTGTCGGGGTCGAGGGGCCGTTGTTCCCTGCCATTCCCCGCCAGTTGGTGCGGATCTGGGGCCTCTACCTGGTCACGGAGCTCTTGGTCCAAGTGGTTGCCCGCCGCGTCGAGTTCTTGTTCCTAGGGGCCTTCTCCACCAAGGAACAGCTGGCCATGTACTCGATCCCCTACATGGTGGTGACCTCTGTGATCATGATTCCCGACTCCGTGGTGACAGCTGTGCTGCCGTCACTGGCATCACAGGCGGGAGCGGGGCGGTCAGACGTGGTGGACCGACATCTGGGTCCGGCGATTCGTGTGATCGCTTTGATGTCGGTCCCGTTGACCGCGGGCATCGCGGTACTGGGCCCACGACTGGTCACCATGCTCTACGGCGCCGAGTTCAGCGAGGCGGGACGTCTTGTGTCGTGGATGGCGCTGTTGATTCTGGTCGTGCCCGTCTTCGACATGCTCAACACCTACTGGGGCGGGTACGGCCGGCTGGGGATCCCGCTGGTGGCCGTGGCCATCGGTGGGGTGATCGATCTGGGCCTGGCCTTCGCTCTGGTCAAGCCGTACGGGGCCTTCGGTGCCACCATCGCCAACGTGGCGGGCCAGGGGATCACGGCGGTGATCCTGATCGCGATCACGCGACACCGGCTGGCCAGTTTGCGCATGACATGGCTGCGCTACGCGATGGACGTCGTGGTGTGTCTGGTGGCTGCGGCCGCTGGCTGGTTCATCCTGTCACGACTCGATGGGCTTCTCGGCTGGCTCGCAGCGCTGGCGGTGATGCTCATCGTGCTGGCTGCGTTCGGCAGCACGGTCGGATTCACCGACAAGGCCGACGGCGGATGGCTCCGCGATTCCGTCCCCGCCAAGCTGCGTCCGCTGGTGCGGTTCGTGTGTGGCGCAAGCGCAGGCTGAACGTCAGCCGGCCGAGCGGATGGCCCGACCCAGACTGGGGAGGCCGGCCACGTAGCCCCTTGGCCCGGTGAACTCGGCGAACTCGCGCAGCACGCGGATTCCAGTCCGCGCCGTGTGCAGGCGAGTTCCGTCCCGTGCGGGTTCCGTCCAGTGTTCGACGGCGCCCAGGTCGGGGTTGGTCACCCCGATGGGCTGCTGGCGCAAGTGCTCGGTGTACGCCTCGAGCAGCGGCAAGCCCGCGGCCTGGATCGCAGCCCACGACCCGAAGAAGCGCGGATTGACGTCGATCAAGTACCCCTCGTCGGCCGAGATGAAGTCGACGCAGATGGCACCCGTGTACTTGGTCTGGGCGACGTAGGCTTCGACGGACTCCAGCAGATCCGGTCGTTGAACCGTCCTGATCCGCACGGACGGGCCTTCGGGATCGTCGGCCGCGTGCTCGGTGGCATAGGCGGCCGCGACCACCAGTTCGCCGTCCCGTGCGAATCCCCCGACGTTGAGCACTTCGCCGGCCACCGGTTCCTGGAAGACCAGCCCACCGCCCTGTCCCGTCCACCGACGAACCCAAACGGGTATCTCGGCAGTCGGCACAATCACAACGGCGTCGCCACCGCTGCCCAGCCGTTGCTTGATGACCACCCTCTCGGTGTCGACCTCTGCAGGGTCGCTCCAGGTCCGTGGCACCGGGCAACCGGCGGCCAGCGCGTCCTGCGTCTGCGAGAGTTTGTCGAACAGGCGCATCTCCCGATCCGGGTCAGGGACGCGGTGCAGCCTCGGATGTTCGCGCCAGCGTGGGTCGGCCAGCAGGGCGGCGCCCACTCGGTCGGCTGCCTGGACGTCCACGACGTTGGGCTGCCATACGCAATCGACACCTGCGACATCAACCGGCTCGGTCCCACCCGGCCAGCGCAGGGACACCTCGGTGCGGTTGTACGCGATCCGGTAGACGGCGGAGCTGACCCGCTGCAGCCGCGTGCCCGGGGGAGCGGTCAGGCGGACGGCCTGGAAGCCGCGGTGGCGAAGAGCCGCACCCAGCCAGGTGAAGGCCTCCCATGCCTCGGTGTCAGCGAGAACAACGACAGGCAGGTCCGGATTCACATCGCCCATGCTCGCGGTTGCGGGCCCGCCAGGCAATCCGCGGGGACTTGTGGGCCATCACGTCAGTTGGGTTGCCGTGCCACCGTGCGCAACAAGTCGGCGTACTCGGCCAAGTTGGCGACGCGACGGTGCTCGTGGACCCGGCGGTAGGCCTCGCCGGCCTCCACTCCGGTGCGATCGGCAAAGTCCGTGTCGCGCACGAACGGGATCAGGGCCTCGGCGAGGGCCTTGACGTCTCCCACCCCCACCATGGCCCCTGCGCCGCCGGCCATGGCCTCGCGCATCCCCCCGCAGTCGGACACCACCACGGCCCGGTTGAGCTGCAGGGCCTCCAGGACCGCCAATGACAGGGTCTCCCAGCGTGACGGGAACGCCAGAACGTCCGCGGCGAGCATCCACTCGGCCACCAGATGACCTCCGGGTGCCTCGCCGAACAGAACATCAGGCCCCGCCATGTCGCGCAATGTCGGCTCGTCCGGACCCTGCCCCACGAGCACGAGCCTGGCCTCGGGCACAGCAGACCGGATGGCCGGCCAGGCACGCAACATCACGTCCTGGCCCTTCTGATGCGTCATCCGCCCCAGGCAGGCGACCAGTGGAGTTCCTGGCGGCAGATCCAGGCCCACCACCCGACGCGCCTGCTCGCGGGTGAGTCCGGGATCCGATATCGAACTGCTGTTCGCGATGACCCGGTAGTTCCCCCGGATCCCCATCTGGGCGCCCTCGGCTGCTTCTTCGGTGCTGCCGCACAACAGCACGTCTGTCCAGCGTGCGGCGAAGCGCTCCCATCCCAGCGCCGCCCTCCGCATGGCTCCGGTCAAGTGGTAGTAGCTCCAAGCGTGTGGGCTGAAGACCGTCGGTCTCTTGTCCCGAAGCGCCAGTCGGCCGGCCAGACCCGCCTTGCTGCTGTGGAGGTGAACCACGTCCGGATCGAACTCCGCGATCAGCCGTGCCAGCGCCTTCGTCTCGCGCGCGGCTGTCGGACCCGGATTGCGGGAGGCCTGCCACGGCAGAACTGGCGCTCCCATGTCATGGATCCGATCAGGCAGGTAGCCGTCGGGTGGACACGCGACCGCCACATCCCAGCCGTCTTCTGCCAAATAGTGCGTGAGATCGCCCACCACCACGGCCACGCCGTCAACGACGGGTTGGGAGACCTGCAGCACTCTCGGAGCGGTGCGGGCGGAGGTGGCCGGATCGGGTGCGGGCATGGGGGAATCCTAGGAGGTCGGCCCCTGAGTCTCACATCGACGATCACGAGTCCCCGCACTGCGCCATTCGGCACGCGTCGAGGCCTTCGAAGCAACAGACTTAGCGGGAGCACGGCTGAGGGAAGGATGGCATGAGCGGCGAGTACGTCATCCAGGACCCCTACAACGACTACGCGATCCGGTTCATCCAGCATGTGCACCGTTCGTTCGGATGGAAAGCCGTCTGCTACTACACCGACACGTCCGACCTTCGCCGCAACTTCCATCTGTTCCCTCAGTTGGGCGATCCGGCCCTGGTCTCAGCCTCGTACCGGGTGTCGGAGTCCGGCATGGCCCGCTTCATCGAGCATCTGCGCATAGACCACGACATCCGTGCTGTGGTGCCGCACAAGGAGCCCGCGGTGATGAACGCGAGCAGGATCGCCGCGGCTCTGGGACTGTCCTGGAGTCAGCCGCGGGTGCTTGAGCGGTTCCGCCACAAGGAGTCGCTCAAGGAGCACTTGCGCCGGGTCGCTCCGGATCTGCGAATGAACGAGTCCCGCCTCGTGGACAACCCCCGGCAGGCGCGGACGGTGGCAGACGAACTCGGTCTGGACCGCTTCGTCCTCAAGCCCAACGACGGCTTCGGCAACGTGAACATCGGATTCTTCGACAGGGGAACCACTCAGCAGCAGTTGTCCCGATTCTGGGGAGGCTCGGGTCGCCTGCTTCTCGAGGAGTACGTCGGAGGTCTCGAGTACCAATGCGATGGCCAGGTCGATGCGGCTGGCACTGTCACCGTGTTCGACGTCATGGAGTACGTCCGGGCCGAGGTGAACGGTCGTCCCAACATCAAACTCGGATCCGGCCAGGTGAGGCACTCGTCTCCGTTGTTCGCCCAGATCGCCGAGTACACCGAACGAGTCGTGCGTGCCAGCGGCCTGCGACGCAGCCCGTTCCACGCCGAGGTCAAGGTCGACGAGCGGGGACCCTGCCTGATCGAGTGCGGTGCCCGGATGGTCGGCATGGGCCAGGGTCCGACCATCAATCTGATGCATGCCGGCGCGCTGGATGTCTTCGACGTCGCGGCGCACTACTACGCCAGCGATCAGGACTACGGCCCGATCCCCACCGACTGGACGGTGTACGACAGTCACTTGGTGTGGCAGGTGTCCGGAGCGGTGACCCGCACGGAACGGGTATTCAATCTGCAAGGCATCGATGACGTCGAGTCATTGCCGGGCTTCGCCTTCTGGATTCAACGCCCCTACGTGGGAGAACGGTTGCACGAGACGACCGACCTGTTCGGACGCTCCTTCATCGCAGTTATTGAGGGGACCGATGAGGCCGAGTTGCAGAAGCGGGCCGACTACATCCGCGAGACCGTGCGCTGGAACACGGAGCCTGTACGAATGACAGACCGCAGGGTCGGAGCGGCGGACCTGGTGAGACGCAAGACGGGGCAGTTGCCTTCTGCCAAGGAGTGGCGGATGCGCAAGTTCACCTGATCCGTCAGCTGACGTCCCGGATGACCTGGTACCGGGCCCTGCGGAACGCCCGTGCTGTGCGTGCCTTGGCCAACGCCAAGCGGGTGGTGGTCCGGGCTTTGCGCATCAGGAGCGGGGCGCCCGACAGACCCTGGTTCCAGCGGATCGAATCTCTTGTGGACGAGACGACGTTGTTCATGGACTCGTCGTCTTCGGTGATCATTCGCACCATCCAGGCGCTGGTGTCCAGGTCAACGGTGGGGGTGACCCGCTGCCCCACGTGCGGCAGCTTGACCCACCCTCGGAACTCGGGCTTGTCCTGCACCGAGTCAGTGCCGGACAAGTCCCAGATCCGGCCTGAGTCTTGCGAAACGCCCATGATCGTGTTGACGACGTGGGAGTTGTAGTACGACCAGTCGGTCGGAACCGGCCCGGGACTGTCGGCGGTCAGGTAGTAGTGAGCGGCCAGCGCGAAAGGGTCGATCGCGTGGTTGTGGGCCGTGGCCATGTCGTCGGCACCACCGACGCCGGCCAACCGTGCCCCGATCTCGACCATGCACGGACCCTGCTCGTCGAACTTGGCGTCCATGTGGAACGGGCTTCGGCGCAGCCCCGACAGGTGGACCGTCGACTCGACATAGGCACGCATCGGGGCGAACACCGGATCCGCCTCTCGAACGGTGCGGGACTCGGTCTGAACGTTCGGCCGACCGTTCCACGGCTCACGGCCCTCACGCGAGATACCCAGGACCGTCACCTCGCCGTCGGCATCGACCATCCCGTTGACCGTGAACTCGTCACCGGCGATGAACTCCTCCATGAGCACAGGGCCGGACTGCGCGGCGAGGTAGGCACCCACGACTTCGTCGCTCGACCCGGTATGGAAGAACGCGATGGAAGTGTTGCCGAAGCCGTCGTTGGGCTTGAGCACGTATCGCTCGAAGTGACCGGTCGCTGTGGCAGCGGTGACGCCGGCCACATCGGTGACAGCGGCAACGGCATTGATGCGTGGCCCCTGTGGCATCGACCGCAACAGCTGCTTGAGGGCGTGTTTGTCCCGGAACAGATCAAGCGCGGGGTTC
>WBZP01001508.1_pt2 | contig 13877 bp, 13 predicted proteins | sample 5204301 | NCBI WGS metagenome assembly WBZP01 (sample SAMN12412401, study PRJNA552823) | activated sludge metagenome | isolation source: activated sludge from nitrification reactor of wastewater treatment plant... | place: USA: Pennsylvania | collected 2017 | reverse complement strand
GTCCCTCTTCGATGCGGTAGCTTTCTTCCTTGCGATTGCCATCAATCGATGCACCGAGGGAAGTCGCAAACAAATATTCCCTCGTGACCGCATGCCACTTCGCAAGATGGTCGGGAGCAATATCATTCGACATTTCGGCGGACATGTTTGACTCCTGTGCTTTGGATGCTGGTGATGGACGGCGCTTGGGGTTTGGGCGCCGGGCCGGCATTCCTGCCCGCGCTCTCCATTGTCGCCGGTTGGGCCGGGGTCTGTTGTCCTGCAGCGGCTCCCCTGCCTTCAGTGGCAAACTCCGCAGGCGACATCCCGGACAAGGCCAGGTATACCAGCCAGTGCGTATACATGAATTCCTCCCCCTTCAATTACCAACCACCGGGCGAGCCGCCCATCCTGCCGCTTCCGCCGCCGCCCCTGCGGGAGCCATACCCCTGTCCGTAGCCGCCCCCGCTTCCGCCACGCCGCTGCATTCCCTGCTGGTTTTCGGCTTGCCTGCTCTCCAGGCGGGCGCGTCCGTTTACGCTGGTATCGCGCATGATCGCCTGCTCGGCCGGGGACATGTTGCGTATGCGCTCCTGAAGTTGTTCGCGGTATTCGGCCCCCTGGGCATCCCGGCCAGTACCGCCAGGCTGACCGTGGGCCGTTGCCGTCTCAGTGGGCTGTGCAGGATCGTCCGCCCACGAGAGGCTGGCGCCCTGAAGCGAAATGCAAACGACTCCGCAGGCAATATATTTTGCTGACTTCATCATCGACTCCTGTTCGGAAGGTTGGGATAACCCCGCCGACTCTGGCCAGTGGGGACAGGTCGCAATCCTCCTCCAGGGACATTTCCGCCGGATTTCCCGTCTCGGAATTTTCGCAACGGTGTGTAACCAATGGTTACCGATCCCGCCTTTTCGGGACGCCCACTCGTAGTATTCGATGACATGAGCGATTCGTTCCCGAAAATCCTGGTTGTTGACGACGATCCGGGCATGCGTGAATTACTGGACGAATATCTGTCCGGGCAAGGTTTTCAGGTAACCAGCGTCCCGGATGGTCCTGCCATGCGGAATTGTCTGGCGGAGAATGAATTCGATCTGGCGATACTCGATGTCATGCTGCCTGGAGAGGATGGTCTTTCGCTTGCCCGCAGATTGCGGTCGACCACCCGTCTTCCGATCATCATGCTTTCCGCGCGCGGCGAAGATGTCGATCGGATCATCGGTCTCGAGGTTGGCGCCGACGATTACCTGGCGAAACCCTTCAATCCCCGCGAACTGCTTGCACGCGTTCGTGCTGTATTGCGGCGCGGCAGCGAAGACGAGAAGAGCGATGGGGCGCAAACGGCTGGGTATCTTGCTATCGGCCCGATGCGACTGAATCTGCGGTCGCGGCGCCTGACCCTGAACGGCGCCGACGTGCCCCTGACTTCAGGAGACTTCGAGCTTCTCAAGATCTTTGCCGCGCATCCGAATCGCCTGTTGTCGCGGGACCAGTTGATGGATCTTGTCCGCGGGCATGATCGCCATCCTTTTGATCGCAGCATTGATGTGCGGGTGACCCGGCTGCGCCGCAAAATCGAACCGGATCCGGCTAATCCGATCTATATAAGAACGATATGGGGCAGGGGATACCTCTTCTCCCCGGATGGCAGCGAAATCTGATGCCGCGTTTTCAATGGCCATCGACCCTGTTTGGAAAGACCGCCATCACAGTGGGGGCGGCGTTCGTTTCCATGCAGTTGCTCGTGTTGGGAGTAGCGTTCGTAACCATTCTGTATCCATTGGCTCAGCGTTCGGCTGATGACTTGGCCGCCCTGATCGTGCTTTCCGCGCAGACTTGGGTGGAACTGCCGCCCGAAACGCGCCGCGATTTCAAGAATGAACTCTCTGCAAATCACGATATCTGGATCATGGACGATGGCGGCCCAGTGTCACTGGGTGAGCGCACCCTGCCCTATCTCAAAATGATGGAAGAAGCGCTTGAGAGACGGCTCGGCAAACCTATTCGAGTCCGAATTGCTGAGACGGGAGAACCCTGGTTCTGGGCAGACCTACCCATCGGAGACAGTCAAGTTCGAATCGGGTTTCCGCAGAGACGCATTGGCGCTCAGCCTGTATTGGCTTTTGCGCTGGTCTTCGGTATCGGAACCCTGATCAGCCTTATTACCTCACTCTTGCTGGTACGCCGGATCACCCGTCCGCTGAGCCAATTGACGGATGCGGTAACCAGGGTGGGCGGCGGCGGAGTGCCTGATGCCTTGCCTGAAACAGGCTCAATGGAGCAGGCCACCCTGGCACGTACATTCAACCGTATGGCGCTGCAAGTCAGGGAATTGCTGGACAACCGCACCACGCTCCTGGCGGGAGTTTCCCATGATCTTCGCACCCCCTTGGCACGTCTCAGGCTGGCTCTCGAAATGGTGTCCGAAAACCCCAGCACCGCATTGCTGTCGCGCATGCGAAGAGATATCGATCTCATGAATGGCCTGTTGGGAGAGTTTCTCGATCTCGCCAGGGGGCTTCAATATGAGGAAACGCAGCAGGTTGACGTGACAGAACTCGTGCGCCATGCCGTGGAGGATGCCCGAAGCACCCACGCTTTAATCGAATATAACTTCGCTGAGCTATGCCTCGACGAATGTGCGCCCAGGGCGCTGAGGCGGATCCTCGACAACATCATCCAGAACGCGATCCGCTATGGCGAGGGAGGGTTGGTCACAGTGCATTGCGAGCGCGAGGGTGGCAAAACCACAATTCGCGTTCTCGACGAGGGCCAGGGCATTGCGGAGGATCAGCTCGAAGCCGTGTTCAGGCCTTTCTATCGCATAGAGAGCTCGCGAAGCATTTCGACCGGGGGGAGTGGCTTGGGTTTGGCGATTGCTCGCCAACTGGCTGAAGCATACGGCTGGCGGCTAGAGCTACGGCGACGTGAATGTCGGGGGATGGAAGCCCGAATAACCTTGTGATGGAATTCGATTGAAGTTCTTATAGCGGAAATTTCTGACAGGAGTCATTCATGAGCGAAGTTCAGCAGTTTTCCTTTACCCTTGAGCAACAAGAAGATTACGCATTCCTGGTTCGCTTCGATAACGACCTGCCTCCTCTGCAGACTGACGAGCCGGCACCGCTCGGCAAGGGAACTGGACCGAATCCTTCGAGACTGTTGGCGGCGAGTATTGCCAATTGCCTGTCAGCCAGCCTGCTGTTCGCTTTGCGAAAATTCAAAAATCTGCCAGGGCCCATCGTTACCACAGTGACTGCGCAGATGGAACGTAATCCCCTGGGGCGTCTGCGTGTTGGCAGTGTCAGTGTCTCCATCCAGATCGGCTCTCCTGCGCACACCCTCAATCATCTGGAGCGCGCTCTTGAGCAGTTCGAGGAATTCTGCGTGGTGACACAAAGCGTGAGGGAGGGAATTCCCATCGAAGTCAGGGTTAGTGATAGCGCGGGAACTTTGCTGAATTAATCAAATACTGAATTCCGTACTATGTACGAAAAGCGACCACTCACAGCCTGCAGTGGCCATTAGTTTCCTGATCCCAAACTAGATTTAGCAACTCAATACTCGAAAGATGTTTCTTGACCGGGCACTCAGGACACCCTCTGCTAGTGGGCTTGTTTTTGCAACCTGCGCATTTCTGAACAGTAGCTTGAGTTGCCCCGATAAGTTTTGCCAAACCCTTAAGCCGTCTGATCTGCGCATGAATGTCTTCAAGCATTTGATCAAGTTGTTCGCTGATTGCTTGCTGGCTATCGTTGCCTGTACGGTACTGCTGCCGTGTCTCGGCCAGCTTTTTGATGACGACAATCGGATAGCCATTTTCGACAAGCCTCTGGATGGCACTTAATCGGTCAATGTGACGCTGCGAGTACAGCCGCGTACCACCATCCGTGCGCAAAGGGGTAATCAGTCCCTCTTCCTCGTAGTAGCGGATAGCCCGTATGGTCGTGCCCAGAACCTCGGCCACATCCCCGATCTTTTGAAATTGTTTTTGATCTTCCAACATTACAGGCCAACAAGTTGCGCCTGATATCCCTTGCTCCTGACCGCATTGAGAAGTGCCGCAGGGCTGGTTTTCTCCGAGTTATACAAAACCACAAGCATATGTGGCAGGTTGAACCTGGGAGCGATGACCCCGTCAATCTCACGCATAGTAGTTTCCAGCGCCTGTTGTGACACTGCATCCAAGGTCTGATTGATGTGAATCGTGATGTCCGGGGTGTGCATGGCATCCTCCATATCTTACGTTAACGTGAGATTGCAATATCTTCCGTTAGCGTTAGATTGTCAAGCCTGGCTCGGCTGCGACTGATATTTGCCCCAATCAGCCGAAAAATTGACGCCCGTGTAACTTTGTGATCGATGTCAATTGGGCGTCTGCGCCCCCCTTCCGACGGGCATAACAATAATCTAAACAACCGCTAGCTAGCGCTTGTCGCTCTCGCCGGACGGATTCAGCCGCGGAAGCCACTGGCGGAAGCGCAGATTGCCGTGGATCAGCCCATGGGCCGCCAGTCCGGCCACCAGCCCCCAGAACGCTCCACCGAGGCCGAACAGCGTAACGTTGGCGGCCGTGGCGAGGAAGGTGATCAAAGCGGTCTCGCGGCCGCGCAGGTCCACCAGAGCCGTGGCCAGGCTGCCGCCGATGGCGCCAAGCAAGGCCAGGCCGGCCAGCGTGGTGATGAAAGTCGGCGGCAGCACCACGAACAATGCCGCGAGCGTGGTGCCGAACACCCCCACCAGGACGTAGAACACGCCGCAGGCGAGGCCGGCGACGTAACGCTTGGCGGGATCCTCGTGGGATTCCTTGCCGGTGCAGATCGCCGCCGTGATCGCGGCAACATTGAAGGCGTGCGAACCGAATGGCGCCATCACTAGCGAACCAAGGCCCGTGACGGTCAGGATCGGGTTGGCGCTGGTCTTGAAACCGTCGTTGCGCAAGACCAGCATGCCGGGCATGTACTGGCCGGTGAGCGTGATCACGAAGAGCGGAAGCGCGACGCCGAGCAGCGCGTTCAGTGAAAACTCGGGCATGACCCACATCGGCACGGCAAACTTCAAGGCAACAGATGTGAAGCTGACCTGACCGAGTCCAACCAGAAGGGCAATTCCGGTCACGAGCACGCCGACGATCGCATAGCGCGCCGTGAACCGGCGCAGCAGGGCATAGGCCAGGATCAGCGCACCCACAAAAAACGGATCGATGCCGGCGCCGCCAAAGGCACCGATCCCGAACCGCAGCAGAATCCCCGCCAGTAGGCCCGCGGCGATGCCCGGCGGGATCATTTTCACCACCCGCTCGAAGTAGCCCGATGCGCCCAACACGATAAAGCCGATGGCCGACAACATGTAGGCGCCGATCATTTCCGGATAAGGCGTGCTGGGGAGCACCGCGATGAGGAATGCCGCGCCAGGTGTGGACCATGCGGTGATGATCGGCTCCCGGTAGCGAAAGCTCAGCCAGGCGCCGGTCAGGCCGACGCCCACCGAAACCGACCAGATCCACGAGGCGGTTTGTTCCGGGTTCAGCCCGGCGGCCTTCGCTCCCTGGAATACCAGAATGAAAGTTCCTCCGTAATTCACGATCACGGAGATCAATGCCGCAACGATCGGATGCAGCAGGTCGGTTGGCTGGAGGGGGGTGGCTTTCACTTGGAGCGTCCTCATCGATGGCGGAGTTGAGAAGTCCGCAGGATGGGTGCAAAATGGACTTAAATAAATATCCACTTGATTGATATATTTAAGACCACTTTCCAGAACCCTCGCTTCGCGCCCCAAGCATCACGCGGAGTGGCCAGTGAGAAGAAACCGTGAAGGACGCAAGATGAGAAGTCGCGCGACCGCCTATCCGATCTGGAATCGCTTTCTCCCCGCCCCCGCCAGCCGCCTGCCTTTGCGCGAGCAATTGGTAAGCTTTCTCCGCAAGGGGGTAGCCGATGGCACGCTGCAGGCCGGCGTCCGCCTGCCGGCCTCGCGTGTCCTGGCGCAGGAGCTGAAACTGTCGAGAATCACCGTGTCCGGAGCCTACGAGCAGCTGATTGCCGAAGGTTTTCTGGAAGCGCGGCAGGGGTCCGGGACATACGTGGTTGTCCCGTCCGGCCATGAGGCGACGCTGCCTGCTTTGAGCGTAAGCCGGCGGCGGCGCAAACCGGGTTCCGAGCGTGCACGGCGCCTGGTCGGACTGGACTCGATGTCCTTGGCGCATGCCGACTGGCCGCTGACGCCGGGACTCCCGGCGCTGGATGCGTTTCCATACGCTTTGTGGGGGCGACTCGAAGGCCGCTTCTGGCGGCGTCGCCCGCCGCCCGATCTGTCCTATGGCGACCCGCAGGGCTTACTGCCCTTGCGGGAAGCGCTCGCGGAATATCTGGGCGCCGCCCGCGGTGTCGTCTGCCGGCCGCAGCACATCGTGATTACGCCAGGCGCGCAAGCGGCCATTTCCATCGCGGCAATTGCGCTCACCGACATTGGCGATCGTGTCTGGGTCGAAAATCCGGGTTATGACGCCGCCCATCGCAGCCTGGCACTATCCGGAGCAAAGATAGTGGGCGTCAACGTGGATGCCGAGGGGCTGAATGTCCAGGAGGGGCGGAATCGCGCGCCTGAGGCACGGCTGGCAATGGTGTCGCCTTCGCATCAATATCCGCTGGGCGGCACCATGAGCCTGGAGCGGCGGCTTGCGCTGCTGCAATGGGCGAACGAGGCCGATGCGTTTGTGATCGAGGATGACTATGACAGCGAGTTCCGATATGAGGGCATATCGAAGCCGGCGCTCAAGGCGCTCGATGGCGGGAATGGACGGGTGATCTATATCGGCACGCTCAGCAAGCTGCTGGTTCCGGGCTTGAGGCTGGGCTTTATGGTCGCACCCGACGACCTGGTGGACAGCCTGCGGACAGTGCGCACCAGTGCCGACTATCGCGTGCCCAGCCCGCTCCAGGCGACGGCGGCGGAGTTCATCGGCAACGGCCATCTGGGCACGCATATTCGCCGCGTCAGGACGCTCTATACGGAACGACGGGCGGCATTGCTCGCGGCGATCAAATCGGAAGGTGAGGGATTGCTTTCGGTGTCGACCGCGGCGGCCGGCCTGCATCTGCTCGCGGAGCTGCCGAACCATTGCGAGGACCAGTCCATTGCTGCTGCGGCACGGGAGAAGAGAATCGGCGTAACCCCGCTGTCCGGATATTTTGTCGAGACGCCAAGGAAGAAACAACAAGGCTTGCTGATGGGTTTCGGCAACACGCCCGCGAGATCGATGCGGGGTGCTATTAAATTTCTGCGTGGGCTGATGTCGATGAAGTAAATGATTGTCTGACGTGCTCAGTCCAATCCGAGTGCTCCGTCAGCGTCAGCAACTTGTGCAATACCGGCTATTCGATAAGGCCACTCTGAACGGAAGCAAAGGCCGAGTTTAAGACGCTGATTTCAGGCTAGTCTCGGCCGAATGCGGATATCCCCATAAGGCTTTCAGCCAGCCAATTCGAACTATCTCAAGTCTGGCCTTTGATTGTGAGATATCAATCATCGGGAATCAATCTGCCAGTCTGATTTCATTTATTTCCGCCACAAGCTCAGTGGCGTTATTGAATGAGATGAGTTCCAAGTGACTCGGCGAGAAATCCGAGAGTTTCAGGGCCATGCGGACAGTTGCATCGACAACCACGTTGCGGAACTCCGCCACATAAAGAAGAAACCAGCCATTCTTTTCTTGCGGGCATTTGACTTGAGGCCTAAGCAGCTTCATCTTCTTGGGAAGCTTGACGGGGCTGCTTGCAGGCGTTGATTCATTCTCTTCCTTAATTTGGCAGATTTCCGCCTTGCCTCTGATGACTGATTTCACGCGGAAGCGGATACGGCGCTCACGGCCTTCGGATGTATGCGCAGGGAACAATGGCATCGTTATGCCGACGCTTCCGGTCGAGAAATCGATCGACACAGCCTGGCCTTTCCGTGAATGGATCAGGCGCCACAGCTCCCAGTCATGCTCTGACAGCCCATCCACCACCCCAGAGAGATTCATCCCGGAGAGGGAGACAAGTCTGCTTGAAATTGCCGCAAGCTCTCCGACTCGTATGGCAGTTGCCTCGGCCTCGTCCCGCAGGCGTGCAAGTTCCATGCAAAGGCTGTTGAACGCCGACGCCACCATTCTTGCATTCCTACCCGAGCCGGCAGTGAGCAGTTGCATCTGTGGAGCCTCGACCAGATCGAAAGCAAGCCACAGCAACCCCTGATCGCTTATGATTCGTTCCTGGAGATAGCAGTGCATGAGATGCCTGGTGGAAGGCATCGTCGCTCGCACAATTCTGTGCGCCTCACCCTTGCGTTTCTTGATCTGTTCATCAGTTAGGCCTGGCTTGGCAGGGCCAAGCGGAATTGAAAATGCATGTATGGATTCACTCATCTGTACCTTCCTCATCGATTGGCAACGACCTAGCAAGCACCTTCTGTGCCTTGCCGCACACCACTGTAGCGAACATCACTGCATTCACACCCCCCATGCCGAGTGCCGCGTTGGGCAAAGCATCGCACTTGCCTCGACTAGGAGGACCTGAAGCAAGCGAGAGATACGCTTTGGGACGCCCATAACGGTACTTGATGACATCTCTTGTCGGCACGATTGCGTGATCGCCGCGAAAGATGTTCTCGACGCCTGCCTTCGCCATTGTGTCGAGCTTTTCCGATTCGCGAACGACCATAAGTGCGCGCGGAAACTCCGCCGCATCGAGCAGGGCGACGAAACCGGAGGCTGCCGCAGGAACATCGAGAGCAAGGTAACCCTCGCGATAACAACGCACCCATGACTCGATCCCCTTCTTCGCCACAGCGCTTTGCAGGTTAGAAGAAAGGAAGTCGTACAGGTATCCCGCCTTGTCTTGGCCTGCGCGGCTAAGCTGAATGTGCTGCCCAACCGGACCATTCAGGATCTGGCCAAGCCTGAATATCGGATCGACTACTGACTGATCTCGGGCTTGCAAGTCTTCCTCGCCAATCGATTGCAGTATTTCGAGGGAAACGGATGCGTAAGCTTTCACTACGTCGAGCGAGCAACCGCTCCTGAGCGAAATGGCTTTCGGAGAGTGGCCATACCAGATGTCATTCAGCAGGTTCAGGGTTCCCGCAAGGTCGAGCAGATTGGCAACTGCCGCTTGGAGAGGACTAATGGGCGCCACCGTCTCCCACCCGTGGCTAGCCTTTGGCACAAGCAGACATGGCGTCGCCTGCTTTATGTAATATAACGCCACGCTGCCCGGCGTTTTACTGGCATCCCTTGTGAGCCAACGTGCACGCCCCTGACGAAAAGCACTGGCGGACAAAGCAACGTGCGGCCGAATCCTTGGCCAGAGATCGAGCCGCTCGGCAATCGCCTGATCCAACTCCTCTCTCAGCCACCTCTCTGGGAAGTGAAAGTAATGCGCAAAGCCAGTCCCGGCGGATTCATGACCCGCTGCTACCGCGCTTTCCTCATATCGATTGATATCGGCTATCGACAAACTGGTGTCGCGCTTTCTGTCCCAATCGATCGATACACGGGTATGCGAAAGTGCATGCGTGCCTACCGTGATGTCACCAGTCGCCGCTTTGATCAAGCGGTTGAGGGTGAGGTAAAGCTGCCCGGTCTTGTACTGGCGCTCTGGCCGGTAAGGGTCTCCGAATAAATAGTCCCTGGGCAACGCGCCATCCTGTTTTCTTCGTTTGAGCCAATCGCGAAGCAGTTGAACTACATGCCCTGCATGCAATGCTTGCGTCCGCCGGCTGGCAGGCGTCTTTACACCGTTGTCGATTGCGCGGGTAGCGATCTCGATTGTGGCGAGCTCGTCGTTCTGAATCTGAATGTTGCAGATTCGCAGATTTAACAGCTCGGCTGCACGAATCCTGATGCCGGCAAGGATCTCGAATGCGACTTTGAGTTGCGCATGAAATCGTTCATCACCCCCCGGAACATCGACCCAGGAGCGAATCAAATCAATCTCGTGATTCCAGAGAATGTTGGCCTTGGGTGCTGAAACCGGAATCCACTTGTGCAGCGAAACAACCAAAGGCTCAATGTCAAGCCAACAGCTCAGAAAGAAGTGCCAACTGCTCAAGGCGGAGGCCAAAGTACGTACCTGACTTGTTGAAAGGCCATGCAACATCTTCCGATAGATAGAGATGAATTCATCAGCGGATATCTCCTCAACCGCCCGGTTTTGAAACGTTTTGAGCAAGTTCATAGCGGCGGCTGTAACGTACTTCGCTGGTGTAATGGCTTTCAGGTTCATCTTGGCGCGTGTTCCGGATTCCAGAAGATCAAGAACCCACGCCAAAATCAGGCCGGAAACCGGGCCTGCAGCATCCGCCCGGTCGACCAGCGCTCGGCACGCTCTCAACATCCTTTTCTTGTCCTCGGAATTAGAAAGCGACTTGTTGCGTCGGCAATGCTGTACGAGTTCTGCGATCAGCCAGGAACCACGATCCGTACCCGTAGGATCCAGATAGGCACCGAGCGCACGAGCAAGCCCCTCCACGAGCGCACGCCCATGCTCCAAATCGCGATCCGATGCGAGCGCGAGTTTTGTCTCCTCCCTGGCCAAAGTGGAACGCGGAAGCGAAGAAATGGGAACCGCGCGAATGCAATGGGCGACAAGAGGATCGGAAACGTTTTCGGCAAGCCAGGCTTGAGCATCGAGGAGCAGCAGATCAAGCGAGTAGTTCTGGCGTGAAGCACGAATCAGTGTCGCTATCCACCGGTTTAAACCAATCAACGTGGCTGCCACGTCGATTGTTGAGCGCCGTGGCACTGCGATAACGGCTTGCGTGAATACGCTGATATAACGACGACATGCGCGGCCAAATGGGTCGCGCCAGTCCAGGCAAAGCTCCGACTGCCACCGGTAGATGTCATCAACCCTTGCGAGTGCACGCTCGAGATCCTCGTACGTCGCAATGCCATCGAAAAGCACAAGGCTTAGCGCAATCCGTTCCGGGACTGGCAAGGAAAGGTTCCCGCGCAGGACGATTTCCTGGATTTTCACAAAGCGCGCAGCAGCGACAGATTCAAGGGCGGCCGCGCGAAAGTGAGAACGCCCTACCATGTCAAGCTTCGGTTTGATCTTGATGTTTGCGGGATTCAGTGATGCATCGATGACATTGATTGTGTGATTCATTGTTTGCCCTTTTGATCCTTTGAGATGAGTCCGGGTACTGGCTGCACACCAAGCACTGCAAGCAGACGCTCCTGGACTGAGCAGATTTCGGCAGCTACAGCTGTGAGCTGGTCGGAATTGGTTGAGCAGTGGGCTTCAACGCCGAGCGTGATGTGTCGAAGAAGCACATCGATCCGCGTGCTACGGACTTGGGCATCACGAAGCTCAACCTCCCAGAAATGTCTGCCGAAGTCACTTGAAAATCGAAGCTCCTCTGGCCACCAGCGAACGAGTGCCGTGCTACCCAGCGGAATGGGACGGCACTCGGTCATGTCGACCTCGAAATAGAGCGCATGGCAGGTACCGCTTAGGTATCCGTCCAACACACGCATCAGATTCTTGGGACGAGCCTCCTCGAATTTTTCAAGACGGCGTCGCAACGCTTGACAATGCGCCATCCAAAGCCTGAGTTGCGCCCTCAGCAGTTCATTAATGGGAACCCGCACCTCGCCGGGGAAAATGCCGACATGCTTGTCAACGAAAATGGCGAACCTGGCCTCCGCACGGAGGTTGTGCGTCGTAAACCGGAGGACCCCAGCCTCACGCGCAGCCAAACACAGCACACTGAGAGATGCGCACAGACGTGCATACGCGTTGTGGTACGTCAGCAGCCGCGTTAGGCCGCAACGACGCCCTGGCGCAAGTGCGTTTATCTCTTCGGCCATCCAGCACCACCACTCCCTTAAGGCCTCGCGCTTCGGCACGATGCGCGAGCCGACCGGCAGACCTGGCTGGAAAGGTACCGGCTCCCCCCAGCCCAGCGCATCGAACAGTACTGCGCTTGCTTCCCAAATTTCATTGCGCCGCAGCCGACAGTAGTAGAGCTTCGAACTCGGAACCACCGAGTAGTCGTTCGCCAAAAGAGCAGCTGTCAAGCGATCGATACCAAGCTGAACAGCAAATGGTGCGGCAGAGGTAAGGAAGCGTTTGACCGACGGCGCAAGTGCTGATGTGTTGTCGGTTAGGGTCAGTTGGCATCCTGACGTACTTGCCTCAGGTAGCAATTCCGCAAGCGTTCTCGCCTTTGATTTTCGGGCATTAAACTCTTTGAGAATTGCCGAGAGGAATGCCGGCAGCGGTTTGACGGCAATGCGACTTGCCGAACGAAAGCATTTGTCGTGGCCATACGGCATTGCCGCGCCGGGAAACAATGGATCAAGGTTCGTCTTGATTGCCCCTGTGTCCACATCCAGCACCATCTGCCAATCGCTCTCGCCACGCCGGCCTGCCAAGGGAATGTCCTTTGTTCGGCCAAGGGTCAAGCCAGACAAAAACGCCACCAGCGTCAGCAGCGCGGTATGGTCAATCGACTTTGCCCGCGTCATCAAGGCCAAGGCCGATGCTTTTATCTGACTGAACGTCTGATGACGGCGGTTGAGCAATGCTTGCCGCTGCCGTGGCGGGGCGTATCTCATCTTCCGCGATAGCTCGTACCTCGCACCGATATCAAACAATCTGACATCTTCTGTTCCCTCCGGATCAGGATCGCCTCCATCTTCAAAGAGCTTCGCAGCCTTGACCCTCATCTTGACGTATTGATTTGTCCAGTCAGCAGGACGACAGAAAGCATTCTTGGTCGTGGTTAGTAGTTCCGGCGCGAGGGTGCGACGTATCTGGGTAGCAAAACCAGAACGAAAACGTTTTGCCGTAGCAAGGCCCATTGCAACTTCCAGCCCCGTAGCCTCGCGAGCCACGCCAATCTCCTCATCACGAAACGCGCCTAACGTTAGGCAGAGCGCATACGGTGAGTGAGCCGTAAGACGACGCATGAGTGGCTGGTCCAATTCAGCGGAAACCGGGAATTGCGCAAAAACAGCAGCTGCGTCTTCATACAAGAGATTCAGGCTGTCCCTTACTAGCTTGAATGTCTTCGACGGTATTGCTAGCGTTGTCTCATACCTCAACACGGCATGGCATACCGTATCCAAGACGATCAGAAGACGCGGCGCATCTTCCGGCGCATTCAATAAATGCAAAAGACAACGAAGCGTGACGGCGGTCTCGGGCTTGAGTAGCTGTTCGAGGCGGCCAATGGTGATACCGGTTTGAATCGGATGTTCCGTTGCTGCAAGCGTGATGAATGCCATGAAGATCTCCCAAAAAATTCAATAAGGAGCTCCCACCGCCAGGGAGCGGACGTAAGGAGGCCTCATCCGAAATTCCAGATGAACCTTGACGATATCTTTCGCGATTAATTAGCTAGGCGGCTAGCTGATGCCGATGCAGGTGGCTTGAATGAGCAACGCCAAAGTGCCGAACGGAAAATGCAATTCTGCAAATGGTGCGACAAGAAAATTTGGGCAAGCTTATCCCACGGTCACCGACGCAAAGCCAGTGTGCGAACTGTGGTGGAGGTCCAGTAACGACATCCAATCCCCGGGGAGGGGAGTGAGAACAAACTGGGTAGAGTGAGGCGTGTACCCAGCCTATTTGGAAAGCTGCCCCAAGAGAGCAGGTTTCGAGAGCGTCAGAATTCGGACCGACGTGGCCTTGTATTTACTCGGTCTGTGCCGATTGCAAAATATGCTGCCATGACTATTGCCTGATTGCAAGGCCCCGTGCCCAATACGAAGCAAAGGTCGTTTGCCAGATACGGCTTTTTGGGGAGCAGGTGTGACAGTGAGCGGTACAAATCGTACCCGCACGAGTTTAAGTTGTCACATTTCAGTGATGGCAGATTCTGGTAATTCTTTGAATCCAATCCAACTT
>WBZP01004834.1_pt1 | contig 13878 bp, 7 predicted proteins | sample 5204301 | NCBI WGS metagenome assembly WBZP01 (sample SAMN12412401, study PRJNA552823) | activated sludge metagenome | isolation source: activated sludge from nitrification reactor of wastewater treatment plant... | place: USA: Pennsylvania | collected 2017 | reverse complement strand
ACGGACACGGTGACGCCGTTGACGTCCTCGATTGTGGTGTCGAAGTCGGCGGATAAGGCGTCGGCGCAGGCGGGCGAGATCATCACGTGGACGGCCACGGTGCAGAACACCGGGCAGGTGGCGTTGACGGTGAACCCGCCGACGGACACCGTGTGCCCTGGGATCACTCGAGTGGCCTCGGACGCGAACGGGCTGCTGGACCCGGGTGAGACGTGGACCTACCGGTGTACGACGACCATGGGGGGCTCGACCGCGACGAACACCTTCTCCGTGACGACGACGGACGGGATCATCGGGACGACCGACCCGACCGGGTCGGCGACGGCCACGGTGACGCCGCTCACCAGCAGCATCGCGGTGACGAAGGTGGCCGACCGGTCGACGGCGCAGCCGGGCGAGACAGTCACCTGGACCGTCACGGTCCAGAACACCGGTGCCGTGCCGTTGACGCCGACGATGGACGATGCGATGTGTTCGCTGACCAAGACCGGCGGCGACGCAGTAAACGTCGGAGTCCTGGACCCTGCGGAGACGTGGACCTACCGGTGCACGACCACGATGGGCGCCGCGAAGGTGACCAACGTCGTGACCGTGACGACCGATGACGGGATCAACGGCACGACCGATCCGCAGCGGAGTGAGCAGGCCACCGTCAACGTGCTGAGCAGCACGATCCTGGTGAAGAAGACCGCCGACAAGACGGTGGCTCAGCTGGGTGAGACGGTGACCTGGACGCTCACCGTGGAGAACACTGGGCAGGTGGGCCTGACCCCGACCGCGGCGGATCCGCTGTGCACCTTGACCAAGACCGGCGGCGACACCGCCAACGTCGGGGTGCTCGATCCGGGCGAGAAGTGGACCTACCAATGCACCACGACCATGGGTGACGCATCGGTGACCAACATCGCAACGGTGACGACCAGTGACGGTATCGCGGCAACGACCGACCCGCAGGGTGAGGATTCGGCAAACGTCAACTACGTCGACTCGGGCATCGCCGTCCAGAAGGTGGCCGACAAGTCGGCTGCTCAACCCGGCGAGACGATCACCTGGACCGTCACGGTGGAGAACACGGCACTGGTGGCGCTCACGCCCACCGTCGATGACCCGGCCTGCACCTTGACGAAGACCGGTGGCGACCTCACCAACGTCGGGCTGCTCGACCCGGGCGAGAAGTGGACCTACGAGTGCACCACGACCATGGGCGCGTCGGCGGTGACCAACACCGTCACCGTCACCACGGATGACGGCGTTCCGGTGACCACGGACCCACAGGGCACCGAGTCGGCGACGGTCAACCCGTTGACCAGCGCGATCCTGGTGAAGAAGTCGGCTGACAAGGTCGGCGCTCAGCAGGGTGACACCGTCACCTGGACTGTGGCGGTCGAGAACATCGGTCAGGTGAACCTGACGCCTACGGTGAGCGATCCCATGTGCACGCTGACGAAGACCGGTGGCGACACGGTAAACGTGGGCGTGCTCGACCCAGGCGAGATCTGGAGCTATCGGTGCACGACGACCATGGGCGGTGCTCCGGTGACCAACACGGCCACAGTGACGACCAGCGACGGCATCACCGGCACAACCGATCCGGGTGGTGCGGACTCGGCCACGGTCAACCTGCTTGTCTCGTCGGTCCTGGTCGAGAAGACTGCCGACCGGGTTGCCGCGAAGCCTGGGCAAGTGATCACGTGGACGGTCAGGGTCACCAACAACGGCCAGGTGCCGCTGACCCCGACGGTGCAGGATCCCCAGTGCGTCCTGGACGCCCCGATCGGTGACAACGGCAACGGAATCCTCGACGTGGACGAGGCCTGGACCTACCTGTGCACGACGACGATGGGTACGGCCGACGCCACCAACACCGTGACCGTCACCACGAGCGACGGCAACGCGGCCACCACGGATCCGACAGGTTCGGCAACCGACACGGTGACCTGCACGCCGCTCGTGCCGGCCATCGAGGTGACAAAGGTCGCGGACAAGGAGATCGCCCAGCCGGGCGAGCCGATCGTCTGGACGATCACGGTCACCAACACCGGGGAGACCCCGTTGACCCCGACCCTGCAGGACCCGCAGGGCACTCCCACCTATGTCAGCGGCGACGCCGATGGCAACGGAGTGCTCGACATCGGGGAGACATGGGTGTACTCGCTCACCACGACGATGGGCGATGCCACGGTCTCGGGGCCCGTCACGGTGGTCGGCGATGACGGCGACCCCCTGACCAGCAACCCGCAAGCGTCTGCGGTGGACACGGTCACGTTGGTGAGCCAGCACATGACGGTGCACAAGACCTCCGACAAGCAGGTCTACGTCGTCGGCGACACGGTCATCTGGACCGTCACCATCACCAACGACGGTGAGGTGGCGATCACGCCGAGTCTGTCCGACCCGATGGGCACTCCGACCCTTGGGTCGGGTGACACCAACGGCAACGGAGTGCTCGACGTCGGCGAGACGTGGGTGTACACCTACACGAGCGTCGTGTCGAGCGCTGGTGACGTCGCGAATACCGTCGCGGTGGCCACCACCGACGGCAACACGTACACGACTGATGTCACGGGCGTGGGAACGCGCACGATCACGGTTGTCCCCGAACCGTCCTCGAGTATCTCGGTGGACAAATCAGCCGACCGCTCGGCCGCCCGGGCGGGCGAACGCATCACCTGGACCATCGCCGTGACTAACACGGGTCAGACCGTCCTCAACCCGACGGTATCGGACTCGCTGTGCACCGATCTGCGACTGGCCGGCGGCGACGCGAACGGAAACGGCCGGCTGGATCCGGGCGAGCGCTTCGTCTACCTGTGCACGTCCACCATGGGCGGTGCGGCCATGACCAACACGGCCCAGCTGACGACCACGCTCGGCGACGGCCGGCCCGGGCCCAACGCGAGTGCCTCGGCGACCGTCCGGTTCATGAGCAGCAGCGCACCGCTGGCGCAGACCGGCACCGACGTGCTGCCCCCGCTGTTGTGGGCCGGGTTCCTCATGGCTGCGGGTGTCCTGCTCATCGCCGGCGCCAAGCGCCGACGGGGGCAGAACGTCACGATCTGACCGGTCCTGACGAGTGCGGCTGCGGCGCGGCATACCAAGCCCTGGTGTGCCGCGCCGTCGGTGCCGACCTCCGCCGGCTCGTAGGCTGGCCCCGTGACCGAACCCATCACGTATGCCGCGGCCGGAGTCGACGTCGAAGCCGGCGACAAGGCGGTCGAGCTGATGAAGGAGTCGGTCCGCCGGGCACAACGCCCGGAGGTGCTCGGCGGGCTCGGCGGGTTCGCCGGGCTCTTCGACGCGAGCGCCCTGGTCCGGATGCGGCGGCCGATCCTCGCGACCTCCACCGATGGGGTCGGCACCAAGGTCGCCATCGCCCAGGCCCTCGACATTCACGACACCATCGGTTTCGATCTGGTCGGCATGGTCGTCGACGACATTGTCGTGTGCGGCGCCGAGCCGCTGTTCATGACCGACTACATCGCCACCGGCAAGGTCGTGCCGGAGCGGATCGCGGCGATCGTCTCGGGAATCGCGGCGGCGTGTGCGCAGGCCGGTGTCGCCCTGGTCGGCGGTGAGACGGCCGAGCACCCCGGGCTGCTCCAGCCCGACGAGTACGATGTCGCGGGCGCGGCCACTGGGGTTGTCGAACACGACGCGATCCTCGGCGCACACCGGGTGCAGGCGGGCGACGTCGTGCTCGCCCTGGGCTCCTCGGGCCTGCACTCCAATGGCTACTCGCTGATCCGCCGGGTCATCGCGCACGCCGGTTGGGGGTTGACGCGGCAGGTGCCGGAGTTCGGGCGCACCCTCGGCGAGGAGCTGCTCACCCCCACGCGGGTGTATGCCGCGGACCTCCTCGCGCTCGTGCGCACGCCCGGTCTCGACGTGCACGCCCTCTCACACGTCACCGGCGGCGGGCTGGCCGCCAACCTAGCCAGAGTGCTGCCCACGGGGTTGCTCGCCACCGTCGACCGCTCGACCTGGCGCCCGCCCGCGGTCTTCTCGGTCATCGCCGAGCTCGGCCGGGTGCCCCGCGGCGACCTGGAACGCACCCTCAACCTCGGGGTCGGCTTTGTCGCGGTGCTGCCCGCCACTGGCGCTCCGGCGGCCCTCGAGGTATGCCGCGCGCGCGGCATACCGGCGTGGTTGCTCGGAGAGGTCACCGACGAGACATCTGTGGCGGCAGCCGCGCAGGACGAACTGATCCGGGGTGCCAAAGGTGTCATCGGGGGGTCGGTGCAACTGATCGGCGAGCACTCGAGCTGAAGGAAGACGACGTCGCGACGGCCACGCCGGTCAACGAGCGATCGACCAGCGATCAGCGCTGACCGGTGGCCCACTTCTCGTAATCGTCACCGTCGTCGGCATCCTCGTCGATGTCCCCGTCGGTTTCGTCGTCGAACTCATCGTCGCCGGGGTCGTCCTCGGCCTCGGCGTCGTAGTCGTCGTCCGTATGGGGAAGATAGCCGCCCCCGTTACGGCCCGCATGCAGTTCGCGCTCAAGCGCCGACAGGTCGGTGTGGGGAGTCGAGTACTTCAACTCCCGGGCAACCTTCTGCTGCTTGGCTTTGGCCCGGCCGCGCCCCATGGCGTGACCCCCTCGTGCGTCTGCCGGGGTGGCATCGCCTGGACCACGCGTGAGGGCCGCGACCGGCCCGACACAGCGGGTCGCCGCGGAGCGGCCCCGGGAAATGTGTGTTCGTCGTGGGGATAACGCTACCTGACGATCGGCCCCCTTGTCGTCGCCGCCGCCCAATGGCGGGGCCGGGTCGCCGCCAGGCGCTGCGGGTCACTCGCGACCGCCCGGCGCCGGAGGCGTTCGGGGCCCCTCCGGGCCACCGGCAGGCGTGCGACCGGTGCCCGGGAGGGCGCTCGTCAGAGCCCGGTGGCGGGATCCCGCCGCACCCTGCAACTTTTGTCGGGTTTGCGGCAAACAGCAGATGCGACATGGCGGTTCGTGGGAAAGTGGCGGAAAGGACCACGTCAGCAGACACCATGCGGGCAGGCCTTCGTGGTCGTGCCGGTTAGACAGGAACCATGACTCGTCGAGAGGACCAGGGCACGTTACTCACACCGGGTGAGGTGGCCGCGCTGTTCCGCGTCGACCCCAAGACGGTCACCCGTTGGGCGAAAGCCGGCAAGCTCACCGCCGTGCGCACACTCGGCGGGCACCGCCGTTACCTCGCCTCCGAGGTGCAGCGCTTGTTGGACGGCGGTTCCTGACCCGACGCACCGCCGGGTCCGGGCCAAGGACGGCTGGTCACAGCCGATCCTGCGGGTATGCCGCGTGGGCCGCGCCGTCCTCGGGCAGCAACACCCAGGCCAGTGGGTAGAGCAGCAACGGTGAGCCGGGAAGGGCGACGAAGGTCGCAATGACGAGCACCCGGGCGAGCCAGGGGTCCAGTCCGAGCCGGCGCGCCAGGCCGGCACACACTCCGCCGAGGACGCGGCCCTGCTGCGGGCGGGACAGACCCAGTCCGGCGATCTGACGGTGGATGGTGGTCATGGCGAGTCCTTCTCGATCCTGTTGGGTGGGCGGCGTGGCTGGGCTGGACGGGACGTGGTCGCCGGCTCTGGCCGGGCGGTCGTTCCGGTGGTACTTCTCCAGCATCGCTGCGCCCCGCGACCAGCGGCATCCGGGACGATCCCGCCGGCACCCTGAGCCGACCCTGATCGGGTCGGCCAGCCGAGCGGCATACCGGATTACAGTGGCGGGGTGACGCACCAGAGCTCCGAGACCACCCAGGTGTTGCGCGTACAGCGCCGCTCACCGGGGGAGGCCGAGCGCCGCCCACAGTGGTTCTCACTCACCCAGGCATCGGCCAAACGCCTGTTGCTCGTGCTCGTCGCGGCCCCGATCATCCTGATGATCCTGACCTGGGCGTTCACTGCGCTCAGTTCGTTCCTGTTCCTGTTGTTGCTGGCCTGGTTGCTGTCCATCGCCATGGAGCCGATGGTGCTCTGGCTGGGCAAGGTCGGGGTGCGGCGCGGGCTGGCGTCGGCGTTGGTGCTGCTGGGAATGGCGGTGGTCACCCTCGGTTTGGGTTTCCTCTTCGGCGGCGTGTTCTTCTCCCAGGCCCAGCAGCTCAAGGACGACTTCCCGACCGCGGTGAGTCAGGCTGTCGCCTGGATCAACGGCCGGTTCCAGACCTCGTTCAACACTGACCAGATCTACTCGGCCCTGCAGCTCACCCCGGAACGGGCGGCGCAGTTGTTCGAGCGCTTTGGCGGTGGCCTGCTCGGGGCCTTTGGGGCGCTGATGACCGGCGTCTTCGGCCTCGTGACGATCCTCGTCTTCGCCTACTACCTGTCCGCCGACAGCATCCGGCTGCGCCAGACCATCGGCTCGTTCCTGCCGCCGCGCTACCAGCCGGTGCTCATGACGGTGTGGACGATCGCCGTTGAGAAGACCGGCGGCTACGTCGTCTCCAAGCTGATCCTCGCCATGGTCTCCTCAGCGTTCTACGCGGGGTTCTTCCTCATCATCAACCTCGACTTCTGGCTGCCGCTCGGGCTGCTCGTCGGGATCATCGGGCAGTTCGTGCCGATCATCGGCACCTACATCGGCGTCGCGGTGCCTGCCCTCTTCGCGGTCGTCAAGGACCCGCTCGACGTTGTGTGGATCATCATCTTCGCGACGGTCTACCAGCAGATCGAGAGCTACTGGCTGACCCCCAAGGTGAGCAACCGCACCATGGACGTGCACCCGGCGGTCGCGCTCGGGTCGGTGTTCGTCGGGGTGGGGCTCTTCGGCCCGATCGGTGCGCTCATCGGCATACCGGTGGCCGCGGCGGCCCTGACGATCATGGAGACCTTCCGGCGCCGTCACGAACTGCTGCCCGAGTTGGAGGCGCTGCAAGAGGACGAGGTCGACGAGGACCCGGACGAGCAGGGCTTGGCTCCCACTCCGGGCGGTATGCCGCCCAGCACCGGTGGGGCCTGAAGCAGGGTGGCCTCAGGCAAGGTGGCCTCAGGCAGGGTGGGCTGAACGCAGCGATGGGGCCGGGTTACCCCGGCCCACCACTGTCGTGTCGAGGGAACTCAGTCGCGGATCGGGGAGTCGCCGTGCTGCTCGTGCGGGCCGGCCCGGCTGAAATCGGGGGCCGGGATGTCGTGGGCGCCCTTGGCCAGGCGCGAGTTGTGACGTCCGTAGAGGAAGTAGATGAAGAAGCCCACGGCCATCCACACAACGAAGCGCAGCCAGGTCTCCACCGGCAGGGTGAGCATGAGGTAGAAGCAGGCGGCAGCGGCCAGCCACGGCACGACCGGGCTGCCGGGCACGGTGAAGGCGCGCTTGAGGTCGGGGCGGCGCTTGCGCAGCACCGGGATCGCCAGTGACACGAGGAAGAACGCGGTCAACGTGCCGATGTTGACCATCTCCTCCAGCTTCACCACCGGCGTGAACGCCGCGACGAGGGCGATGAGGGTGCCCAGGGCGACGGTGATCTTCACGGGCGTGCCCGTGCGCGGGTTCGTCGTGCCCCACGAGGCCGGCAGCAGCCAGTCGCGGCACATCGCGAAGGTGACCCGGCTGGAGCCGATGATGAGCGTCATGACGACGGTGGTGAGGCCTGCCACCGCCCCCGCGGAAATGAGTGTGGCGTAGCCGTCCTTGCCGACCGCCTCGAAGGCCTTGGCCAAGGATGCCGACGGTGCAATCTTGTCGTAGGGCTGCATCCCGGTGATGACCAGGCTCACCGCGACGTAGAGGATCGTGCAGATGGTCAGCGATCCGATGATGCCGATCGGCAGATCACGCTGGGGGTTCTTGGCCTCTTCGGCCGTCGTCGCGACGACGTCGAAGCCGATGAAGGCGAAGAAGACCAGCGACGCGGCGGCGAAGATGCCCATGGCCCCGAAGACGGTCGGGGCGCTGCCGGTGAGCAGCTGCAGCAACGGCAGCTCGAGGGTTGCCTTGGCCTGCGTCGACGCGGCTTGGGCCGGCGGGATGAACGGGCTGTAGTTGGCGGTGTTGATGAAGCCGATGCCCATGAAGATCACGAAGAGGACGATGAAGACCTTGATGGCCACGAGCACCATGTTGACCCGCATCGACTCCTTGATGCCGATCGCGACGAGCGCGGTGAGCACGATGACCAGCAGCATGGCCGGCAGGTTGAAGCTGGATCCGAAGGCGATGCCCTCCGGGATCATGATGCCCAGGCGCTCGAGGAAGACCCCGAGGTAGGCTGACCAGGCCTGGGCCACGACGCTCGCGCCGAGTAGCAGCTCCAGCAGCAGGTCCCAACCGATGATCCAGGCGATGATCTCCCCGAGCGTGGCATAGGAGAAGGTGTATGCCGATCCACTGACCGGCACGGTGGAAGCGAACTCGGCGTAGCAGAGAGCGGCCAACCCGCAGGTGACTCCTGCGACGATGAACGAGATGGTCACTGACGGCCCGGCAAGGGTGTTGGCGGCGCGGCCGGCCACGGTGAAGATACCGGCCCCGATGACGACGCCCACACCGAACACGATGAGATCCAGCGCCGACAGTCGCTTCTTGAGCTGGTACTCCGACTCGTCGGTCTCGGCGATCGACTGCTCGATCGTCTTGGTGCGGAAGATGCTGGACACGACCTGCTCCTCACGTCTGCCGGCGGATGATCGCCCAACGTACTCCCGTTGTGACTCACGGCACACGACCTGAGGGGTCGAAAATTCGCGTGCGTGTCATCACCCCGCGGCTCGTCGTGCCGTCCGTCACGACGGACGGTGCCGGCCCGCCGCCCGGGTGCACCATGGTCGCGTCATGAGCACCTCCGGCTTCTCCGGGCCGCGTCCTCCGGCCCGATTCAACATGGCGGCCTATTGCCTGGGGCCGTCCGTGCTGCGGCCCCCCGAGGCGGTCGGGCTCGTCGTCGCACACGCGGGCGACCTGGGCGCGCCTGGTGCGCAACCGGACTCGCGGTGGACCTTCGGCCAGCTCGACGACTCGGTATGCCGCGTGGCTGGGGCGTTGCGGCCCGCCGGGCTGCGCCGGGGTGACCGGGTGCTGCTGCGGCTGGGCAACACCGCGGACACCCCGCTGCTGTTCTTCGCAGCGGTGGCCGCCGGGCTCGTGGCGGTGCCCACCTCCTCGCAGCTGACCGCCGACGAGGTCTCGTTCATTGCGCGCGACTGCCGACCCGCCCTCGTCGTGGCCGCGCCGGAGCTCACCGCGGGGCTGCCCCGCGGCATACCCGTCGTGGGGCCCGCGGAGGTGGCCCGGTGGCGTCGGGAGCAGGAGCGGGCGGCATACGTGGACACCGCAGCCGACGACCCGGCCTTCCTCGTCTATACCTCCGGCACGACCGGTGAGCCCAAGGGCGTCCTGCACGGGCACCGCAGCGCCTGGGGCCGTCGGCCGATGTATGCCGGGTGGCAGGGCCTGCGCGCGGGCGACGTCATGCTGCATGCCGGCGCGCTCAATTGGACCTACACGCTCGGGGTCGGGCTGACCGACCCGTGGGCCTGCGGGGCGACTGCGGTCGTCTACCACGGGCCGCGCGACCCGGCCGTCTGGGGGGCGCTCATCGAGCGGTGCGGCGCGACGATCTTCGCGGCCGTGCCGGGGGTCTATCGGCAGTTGTTGGCCAGTGGCGGGCTGACCGGGCGTGACCTGAGCCTGTTGCGGCACGGGCTCACCGCGGGTGAGGCGCTCAGCCCGGACCTGTATGCCGCGTGGCAGGCCGCGACCGGCCGGCCGCTCTACGAGGCGCTCGGGATGAGCGAGATCTCCACGTATGTGTCCTCCGGGCCGCAAGTGCCGACCCGGCTCGGTTCACCCGGCAAGCCCCAGGACGGGCGGTGTGTCGCAGTGCTGCCCGTCGAGCGGGCGGCCGGCGCCGAGCCTGACGAGCCCGAGGTGCCACTGCCGGCGGGTGAGACGGGGCTGTTGGCGGTGCACCGCAGCGACCCGGGTCTGCTGCTGGGCTACTGGGAGCGCCCGGAGGAGGACGAGAAGGCGTGGCGCGGTGAGTGGTTCGTCGGCGGTGACCTCGTGCACCTGGATCCCGACGGCTACCTCGTGCACCACGGCCGGGCCGACGACGTGATGAACGCCGGGGGCTACCGGGTCTCCCCGCAGGAGGTCGAGCGGGTGCTCGCCGGGCACCCGAGTGTGCACGACGTCGGCGTCACCGAGGTGCAGGTGCGCCCCGGGGTGCGGGTCATCGCCGCCTTCGTCGTGCCGGAGAACGGCTCCGGCGCAGTCGATCCGGGCACGCCGGTGGACGAGCAGGCGATCCTCGGCTACGCGCGGGAGCACCTCGCGGCATACAAGGTGCCGCGGGTCATCGTCCCGGTCGCGACCCTGCCGCGCACCGCGAACGGGAAGTTGTTGCGCCGGGAGCTGCAGCTGCCCGCGTAGCCCCCGTCGCAGCGCTGTCACATGACAGACTCGGGGTTTCGCCCGCACGAGCTGCCCGAGAGGAATCCCGTCCCGTGACGACCACCGTGCCCCCGACCGGCTCCGCCCGCCCCGACGCGGCGCTCCCGCCGTTGAGTCTGGAGGACAAGTTCGTCGTCGACGAGGGCACCATCCACCTCACCGGGGTGCAGGGGTTGGTGCGGTTACCGCTCGTGCAGCGGCGGCTCGACCTGGCCGCGGGACGCAACACCGGCTTCTTCATCAGCGGCTATCCGGGCTCGCCGTTGGGCGGCTACGACCTGGAGCTGCAGCGGCGGCGCAAGCTGCTGGCCGAGCACCACATCGTGCACCGGATGGGGGTCAACGAGGAGCTCGGTGCGACCGCGGTGATGGGCAGCCAGCTGGCCATGCAGCTGCCCAAGCCGCGGTACGACGGGGTCGTCGGGCTCTGGTACGGCAAGGCCAACGGCTTCGACCGGTCGATGGACGCGATCCGCCAGGCCAACCTCATCGGCACGACCCGCACGGGCGGAGCGGTCGCGCTCGTCGGTGACGACCCGACCGCGAAGTCCTCGCCAACCCCCGGCGGCAGCGAGTTCGCCTTCGCGTCGGTGCTCATGCCGATGCTTTACCCGGGTGACGTACAGGAGGTGCTCGACCTCGGGCTGCATGCCATCGCGCTGTCCCGTTCGTGCGGGCTGTGGACCGCCTTGAAGATGTCCACGAGCGTCGCCGACGGCTCCGGGTCGGCCTTCGTGGCGCCCGACCGGGTGCAGCCGGTGCTCGTCGACATGACCCTCGACGGCCGCCCCTACCTGCACCGGCCCAATGCGCATATGTACGGCCACAAGGTGCTCGCCATGGAGCACTCGCTGCTGTCGGCGCGCATCCCGGCCGCGCTCGAGTACTCCCGGGTCAACGGCCTCAACCGGATCACGGTGCGCACCGACCGCGATCGGCTCGGCATCGTGTCGACCGGCAAGTCCTACTACGAGCTGCGCCAGACGCTGCGCGAGCTGGGTCTCGACGACGACGACCTGCGTGGTCTCGGGGTGCGGCTGCTGCACCTACGGATGCCGTATCCGTTGGACGGCAAGGTGATTCGTGAATTCGCCGCCGGGCTCGAAGAGATCCTCGTGCTCGAGGACAAGCGCCCGTTCATCGAGCTCTACATCAAGGACGAGCTCTACGGTATGCCGCAGCGCCCCCTCGTGCTCGGCAAGCACGACGAGCACGGCCGGCCGCTCGTGCCGATCAACGCCGAGCTGGACACCGCCTCGGTGGCCCGGCTCGTGGCCGACCGGTTGACCCACCGCGCCGACCTGCCCGACCTGCCCGAGTTCCGCCACCGCCTGGAGCGGATCACCCGGCCCCGCGAGCTGGCGCCCCTGGCGATGAGCCGCTCGCCCTACTTCTGCTCCGGCTGCCCGCACAACACCTCGGTGGCCCAGGTGCCGGCCGGCACCATCGTCGGCGCCGGCACCGGCTGTCACGTGCTGGCCGTCTTCATGCGCCCCGAGGACGTCGGCGAGATCATCGGCGTGACCGCGATGGGCGGTGAGGGCGCGCAATGGATCGGGGCGTCACCGTTCACCGACCTGGAGCACTGGATCCAGAACATCGGCGACGGCACCTACGCCCACTCCGGGTCGCTGGCGATCCGGGCGGCCGTCGACGCCGGGGTCAACATCACGTACAAGCTGCTCTACAACGACCACGTGGCGATGACCGGCGCGCAACCGCCGATCGGCATCCCCGCGGTGCCGGAGCTGGTCACCACCCTGCTCGCCGAGGGGGTCAACCAGGTCATCGTCACGACCGAGGACCTCGACCGGTATGCCGGGGTGCGCCTGCCGCCGGGGGCCGCGGTCTGGTCGCGCACCCGCCTCGACGAGGCGATGGCGACGCTGCGGGCCGTCGAGGGCGTGACCGTCCTGCTGCACGACCAGGAGTGCGCCACCGAGAAGCGGCGCCGCCGCAAGCGCGGCACCCTCGAGCAGCCGCGCACCCGGGTCGTCATCAACGAGGCGGTCTGCGAGGGCTGCGGCGACTGCGGTGTGCAGAGCAACTGTCTGTCGGTGCACCCGGTGCAGACCGAGTTGGGCCGCAAGACCCAGATCCACCAGCCCTCGTGCAATGTCGACTACTCCTGCCTCAAGGGCAACTGCCCCTCGTTCGTCACGGTCGTGCCCGGCGACGCGCCGCGCTCCTCGCGTGACACGCTGCCGACGCTGACCGCCGACGAGTTGCCCGAGCCCGAGCTGCGGGTGCCGACGACGGAGTTCGGGATGCGCATCACCGGCATCGGCGGCACCGGCGTCGTCACCGTGGCGCAGACGCTGGCCACCGCCGCGCTGCTGGACGGCCGATTCGTGCGCGGCCTCGACCAGACCGGCCTGGCCCAGAAGGGTGGCCCGGTGATCTCCGACCTGCGGATCACCACCGACCCGCTCGACCAGGCCAACAAGCTCACCGTCGCCGACTGCGACCTTTACCTCGCCTGCGACCTGCTCACCGGGGCCCAGCAGCACAACCTCATCGTCACCGACGCCGAGCGCTCCATCGCGGTCGTCTCGACCGCCCAGGTGCCCACCGGGCAGATGGTCGTCGACACGCACCTGTCCTATCCCGACACGGCCGTGCTGCTGTCGCGGATCGACGGCTCGACCCGCACCGAGCACAATGTCGCCCTCGACGCCTCCGGCATCACCGAGCGGCTCTTCGGCACCGACCAGGTCGCGAACATCTTCCTCGTCGGCGCGGCATACCAAAGTGGTGCGCTGCCGCTGCGGGCGGCCGCGATCGAGGCCGCTCTCGAGCTCAACGGGGTCGCCGTGGCCGCCAACGTGCAGGCCTTCCGGCGCGGCCGGCAGGCCGTCGCCGATCGGGCCGCCCTCGACGGCCTCGTCGAGGGCTTAGGGCGCGCCGGCCGCCGCTCCAGCGAATGGGTCGTCGGCAGCGTCGCCGCCGGGCGGATCGCCGAGCTGGTGCGGGCCGAGCAGGGCAGCGAGCTGGCCCGGCTCGTCGCCTCCCGCACCGCGATGCTCGTGGACTACCAGGACGGTGCCTACGCCCGCCGGTATGCCGCGCGGGTCGAACTGGTGCGCTCGGTCGAGGCCGAGCGGGTGCCCGGCTCGAGTGCCCTCACCGAGGCGGTGGCCTTCTCACTGTTCAAGCTGATGGCCTACAAGGACGAGTACGAAGTGGCTCGGCTGCACCGTGACCCGGCCTTCCGGCGCGAGCTGGCCGACCGCTACGGCGCCGACGCGGCATACCACTTCATGCTGCACCCACCGGTGCTCAAGGCCCTCGGGATGGACCGCAAGATCGCCATCCCGGCCGCCGCCGGGCAGGTGATGTTCGGCGCGCTCGCCCCGCTGAAACGGCTGCGCGGCACCAAGCTCGACGTCTTCGGCCGTGACCACGTGCGGGTGATCGAGCGTGAGCTCATCACCGAGTACGAAGCCCTGCTCGACGAGATCTGCGCCCGCCTCGACACGCGCAACCACGCGGTGGCCGTCGAGCTG
>WBZP01004833.1_pt1 | contig 13879 bp, 10 predicted proteins | sample 5204301 | NCBI WGS metagenome assembly WBZP01 (sample SAMN12412401, study PRJNA552823) | activated sludge metagenome | isolation source: activated sludge from nitrification reactor of wastewater treatment plant... | place: USA: Pennsylvania | collected 2017 | reverse complement strand
GGATTGCCAAGTTTCTCGACGGGCCGGTGCGCAAGACGACGGTCGGCATGATCCTGGGAACACCGCTGTATATGTCGCCGGAGCAGTGCGAAGGACGCGAGGATCTGAACGCGCAGGTCGATGTCTACGCGCTCGGGGCGATGATGTTCGAGATGATCGCCGGACGGCTGCCGTTTCATGCCGATACGGCGGCAGCGCTGATGCGTCAGCACATGTTCAAGGCCGCGCCGCGACTGCGTGACTGTGCGCAAGCTGCGCCGCAGGATCTGGACGACCTGATCGATCAGATGCTGCGCAAAGAGCCGTCCGAGCGTCCGACGATGACCGAGATCGCGCAGCGACTCGACCAGATGCTGCCGGGTGTGTCGGGCAAAGGCTCGCCGCTCGTGGAAGGCGTACGGATTCCGCGCGTGCCACGTCGAACCGGCGTCGGAGGCGATCTGACGCTCGATCCGCTGGCCGAGACGGTCGGTGATGTCAGTCGGTCGGGAAAGACATCCAAAGAGCAGCGCGTTCCGTCGGGATCGCAGCTCAAGTCGGGGCCGCACACGCAGCCTACCGTTGAAAGGCCCAAGACCCCGCTGGTGGTCGGCGCGCTGGTGCTCGTGCTGCTCGGAGCGATGCTCGCGACGATGTCCAATCCGGCGCAGCGGACCAAGCCCGTTGCATCACCGATGCCGAGCGTGACGCAGCCCAAGGAGCTTGCGCCCCCACCTGAGCCGCCCAGGCCCGTCGAACCCGTGACGCCGGTGGTGCCCGCCATGCCTGCCGCTGCTTCCGACGAAAAGGCGAAAGCCACCGAGCCCGCCGAACCGAGCGAGCCGATGAAGGCCGGCAAAGCGTCACCGAAAAAGATGATGAAGATGACCAAGCCGGTTCGTGCGATGGCCGAAAAGCCCGCCGACCGCGCCGCAGCGCCAGCCGAGCCACCAGCCGAAAAGCCGGTCGAAAAGCCGGTCGAAAAGCCGGTCGAAAAGCCGAAGCCCAAGTCGGCCACAGGCTCTGACATCGGCGTGTGGAGAGATCCGTAACACGCCCCTTACAGCGAGTCCGAGCCGCCATGACACAGAGACTCCGTTTCGCAGGTTCAACCGCTCTCCTGGGATCTCTGATACTCGGCTTCAGTATCCCAAGCTTTGCAGCAGAACCCGCTGTCCCAAGTCCGTCCACTTCCGTCGTTACTGCGCAAGCTCCTTCTGCTGCGCAGACTCCTTCTGCTGCGCAGACTCCTTCCGATCCACAGGCTGCACAGGCTCCTTCCGCGACAAGCGAGACAGAGCCTGCGCCTGCATCGAGTCCGTCCGCTGCTGATTCACTGACGAGCGAACAGCACATTCAGCTTGCGCAGACGCTGTTTCGGCAAAACAAGTACGCAGAGGCCGGGGATCACCTGCTCGCGGCGTATGCCCAGAGTCCGAACGCAGTCCTTTTGTTTAACGCGGGACAAGCGTATCGCAAGGCGCTGCGTCCCAAGGAAGCCCGCGATGCCTATCAGCAGATGATCACCACGTATCCTGATCATGCGCTGGTTCCCGAGGCCAAAGGCTACGTCCAGACGCTCACCGCGCTGATTGCAGCGGTCCAAGCCAAAGAAAAGATCGAGCTGTCCTTGCAGCAGCAGAAAAAACAGTCCGAGCTGGATCTGGCCGAAGAGAGAGCGCGTCGGGAAGCGGTTCAAAAAGAGCTGAGCAAGTACAAAAAGCCCTATTACAAGTCGGCGTGGTTTTGGCTGCTCATCTCGGGTGCGGCGATCACAGCGGGCATCGTGGTTGCGGTGCCAGTTGGGGTCAACGCCCAGTCCAAGACCGACGGTGGAACCCAACATCTTAACTTTGCACTTACGTTTTAGGAGTCGTTCCCATGTCGCATCTCAAGCTGCTTTCTGGAGCACTCTGTTCGCTGCTCTGTCTAACGAGCTGCAATGAGACACCGGAGTTTCGGATTTCGCTGACAGGAATCGATGCCACGGAAGACACCCTGTACGTAAACGTCTCGCTCGCAAATCCAACCAATAAAGTGGGCGGCATCCAAGAGCTGACCTTCGATGTCCGCAACCGCCCGGACGGAGCGTTTACGTTTGGACTCACGCTCGATCTCAGCGAAGACGTTGCCTCGCAGGGCCGCAAGGGAACGCTCGATCTGATGCTGGCATCGGGAGGCTGCATCCATCGCATCTTTTCGGCCCCCCTTCAGAACGACAGCGCCAGCACCACAGCGCTGCTTTCATTGACGCTCAATCTGTCCGTGCCTGACAGCTCAGATCCGCCGCTGCGGACGATTCGGATGGTCACCCCCAAGCCAGGCACCACCGATACGTGCTATCCGGTCCGCCGACCGACGATCACCGCACTGGAGCGCGAGATCTCGGGCGTCTACGGCAGCACCACCAACAAGCTGGTGGTGTATGGCTGGGGACTGCTCAGCGGAACGACTGTCATCGGACAGCTTCCGACTTCAGCGCCAGCCACTTGTCCGTCTAACAAAGACTGCAAGACCCCGTGGAATCCGCTCGCGATGACCATACCCAGCGGTGACAATGCCAGCACGGTGCGGCTGCCGCTTGATACCAACGCGCTGAGCAAGCAGCTGTCACCGCTGATTGGCGTCATCAACATGAACCTGCCCAGCGAGTATTCCGGCACGCTTCAGTTTCTGTCGCGTGATCAGACCCAGAACATGGCAGCCAGTGTCTTCCCGCTGCAAGTGACGGTGACGACGCCAGTGGGCGATACGATGCAGACCGACACCTATTCCGAATACCATCCGTAATCAGACGCGAAAGGGACGCTGTTTCGGACTCTGTTTCGATTCCTTTCCGATTCCTTTCCGATTCCTTTCCGATTCCTTATCCGATTCCTGTTTGGGCTTATCGCATCACCAGACAGATGCCGCGCGTGGTGTCACAGCTGACCGTTCCCATCGGCGGCTTGGGACAGTCCGCCGTCACGCGACAGATCGGGACACACTGCAGACTGCCCATCATCACGGTCGCACACTTGCAGCCGAGCGCGCCCATCACGCACGACATCACACAGTCGGAATCGCTTGCGCAGGGACGCGGTCCGCTCATCGCATCGGGGATCGGCATGGCGTCGGACATCGACATTCCGTCTGCCACAGACACGCTCGCATCCGGCTTACACGCCGAAGGTCCCGTCATCGTACACGCCAGACCCAGATCCGGCGGCAGCAGCGGCTCTCGCGAGCAGCTTGAAGCCAGCAGCGTCAGCAGCAGCCACGGAGGAATCGACCCAAGAGACAAGCTCCGCAGCCGCTCGCACAAGTGTTTCGCCATCGTCGTCATCAGCCTGTCTTGGTCCGTCGGCACTGCGATTCCTTCACGCGAAGGTGGTCACAAGCCCACGGCTCGCAGTAGCCTACGTCATCATCCTATGTCGATTGTCACAGCGGAACAGCTATCAATTTCGTTTGGAAAAAAGCAAATCCTCGACGAAGAAAGCTTCGCGATCCAGCCGGGCGACCGTGTGGGGCTGATCGGTCCGAACGGATCAGGAAAGTCCACGCTGATGCGGCTGCTGGCCCAAGAGCGCGAGCCGGACGGAGGCGAGATCCACTTTGCGCGCGGAGTCAAAGTTGGCTATCTGCCGCAAGACATCTTGGCGCTGCCACCGGGAACGCTGGTCGATTCGGTGCGATCGGTTGTGCCGGGCAGTGATGAGCTGCGCGCGTCGATTGCGATGCTGGAAGCGGATCTAGCGTCCGCAGAAGAAGACGAGGTGCGGATCGAGCTGGGTGAGCGCCTGGCGGATCTGCACACGCGGCTTGCGGACTTTGAGGAGCGCTACGGACGACATCGTGCCGAGAGCATCTTGGCGGGACTTGGCTTTGCGGAAGCAGAGTTTGAGCGCGACATCACGACGTTTTCCGGGGGCTGGAAGATGCGCGCGGCGCTGGCCGGACTGCTGCTCCTAGAGCCGGATCTGCTGCTGCTGGATGAGCCGACCAACCACCTGGATATTCCGTCGCTGACTTGGTTTGATCAGTTCTTGCGTCGGTTTCCCAAAGCGCTGCTCCTCATCAGCCATGATCGCGAGTTTTTGAATCGTCAGATTCGCCGCGTGATGACGTTTGAACCGGAAGGACTGCGATCCTATCCGGGTGACTACGACTCCTATCGCCGTCAGCGTGCAGAGGAAGAGCTGAACCTGGAGATCCGCGCCCGCCGTCAAGCGGAAGAGCGCGCCGTTACGCAGCGCTTCATCGATCGCTTCCGCTACAAAGCCACCAAAGCGCGCCAGGTTCAAAGTCGCATCAAGCAGCTTGAGCGATCCGAAGTCATCGAAGTGCGCGATCATCACTCGACGGTGCGCTTCCGCTTTCCTGAAGTGACGCGATCCGGTCGGGAAGTGATTCGCATCGATCAGATCGACAAGCGCTTTGGTGAAAAGGTCATCTATCAATCGGTGACAAAGACGCTGGAGCGCGGCGATCGGGTGGCCATCATCGGTGTAAACGGAGCGGGCAAGACAACGCTCCTTAAGCTGATTGCCAAAGAGCTAACGCTCGACGGTGGCAGCATCACGCTGGGCCACAACGTACAGCCTGCCTACTACGCACAACATCACACCGAACAGCTTGATCGCGAGCGCACAGTCCTAGAAGAAGTGTGGTCGCTGGTTCCAGACAAGCCGCAGTCCGCCGTACGGAGCGTGCTCGGATCGTTTCTGTTTCAAGGGGATGATGTCGACAAAAAGATCGCGGTGCTCTCGGGAGGAGAGCGCGCACGGGTGGCACTGGCAAGGCTCTTGGTGATTCCGTCAAACCTGATCCTGATGGACGAACCGACAAACCACCTGGACCTGGACTCGTCGGAAAAGCTGGCGGAAGCGCTGAAGGAATACGGCGGAACGCTGCTGTTTGTTTCGCACAACCGCAGCTTCATCAACCAGCTTGCGACCAAGATCTGGGACGTTCAAAAAGGCCACATTGTCGAGTGGAGCGGCAACCTAGATGCATATCTGTATCATTTGGAACAGAGTGCGCAGCGCTCCGATTTGATCGCAGATTCCACCGGATCTGTTCGCGGAAAAGCAGCAGGAAGAGCGGATTCCGCATCAGCCGGTCGCGCAGAAGAAAGCGACAAAGATCGGCGCAGGATGAAGGCCCAAGAACGGGAAGCGCGCGCGCTGCGGATTCGTCCTGTCAAACAGCAGCTTGAGACGGTGGAACAGCAGATCACCGCGCTGGAACAGGAAAAGGGAGAGCTAGAAAAGACGCTGTCTTCCCCTACGCTGTATTCGGATCCCCAAAAGGCCAAGCAAGTGCAGCAGCGCTTCGCAGACATCCAGAAGCAGCTGGAAGCGATGTATCCGCGCTGGGAGTCTCTGCAAGCGGAGCTAGAGTCGCTGTCGTAACTGCAATTCCTTTGCATCTACGTGGTGTGTGTACGCAGGCGAAAGACCGGACGGAATCGCGGGCGCACAAGCTGTGATCGTTCGCGCTACGCAGCAGAGTCGGTTTCTTGCTAAGGTCGCGGCATGAGCAAGGGCGATCCCAACGTCTCCGCTGATGGTTCTCAGTCGCAGTCCGGTCCCGACGCTTCGGCTGGACTGTCTCGACGCAGCTTTCTCAAGCACACGGGAGGCGCCGCATCCGCCGCAGCCATCCTATCGGTGCCCGTCGCAGAGGCTGCAGCCGCAGCCGTTCCCGCCAAAGTCGTGACGCCGCCCGCGCAGGTGCTGGGTCCGGGCGCGATTCCGGTGACGCTGCTTGTAAACGGCAAGCCGCAGAAGGTGATGATCGAGCCGCGCGATACGCTGGCGACGGTGCTGCGCGACAAGCTGGGTCAGACCGGCACCAAGGTGGGCTGCGATCGCGGTGGCTGTGGCGCGTGTACGGTCTGGGTGGCGGGCGCTCCGACGCTGTCCTGTCTAACGCTGGCGATCGATGTCGCGGGCATTCCAGGCCGTGAGCCGCAAGCCGTCACCACCGTCGAAGGACTGAGCAAAGGTCCGGCGCTGCATCCGCTTCAGACGGCGTTTGTGGAAAAGGACGCGCTTCAGTGTGGCTACTGCACGTCGGGCATGCTGATGAGCTGCGCGGCGCTGTACGAACAGGCGAAGGCGGAAGGCAAGCTGGCGACGATTTCCGACGGAGATGTTCGTGCTGCGATTGCCGGGAACCTGTGTCGCTGTGGCGCGTATCCGCACATCGTTGACGCGACGCTCAGCGCCGCCAAAGGAGCAGCCAAGTGAGCCAGATCGAAGTTCCGGTTGGCATCGTCGGCGCGGGAATCCACAGCGAACAGCGCGAGGTTCCCGAATCAACGCCTCCCGCTTGGCAGCCAAACGCGAGCCTTCAGCAGGTTGGCAAGGCAACGCCGCGCGTCGATGGCATCGAAAAAGTAAGCGGTCGGGCGCGCTACACGTCGGACATCGTGCGGCCCGGCATGCTGCATGGAAAAGTGCTGCGCTCGCCGCATCCGCACGCGCGGATTCATCGCATCGACGTGAGCGAAGCGCTGAAGATGCCAGGCGTCAAAGCGGCGCTGGCGCTGCCTCACCTGCTGGGGATTGCGGACGATGGCAGTGGCAAGACGACGCAGGTTCAGTCGGTGCGCTATTATGGACAGCCGATTGCTGCCGTCGCTGCGCAGACGATGGAACAGGCCACTGCGGCGCTTGGCAAGATCAAGGTGGACTACGATGTGCTGCCGTTCGTCGTCGATCCGACGGAAGCGCGGCAGCCCTCGGCGCCGAAGGTGTTTGCGCAGCCGGTGACGGCCAGGGGCTCGGCGGGCGGCGGTGGCAGCAAAGACAAGCTCAACCAAGTGGGCAATGTCCGCGGCCCCAAGCGCAGCGCACCGCGAGGCCGTGACGTCGACAAGCAAGCGACACAGGTGACACAGGCGCTGCTTGCGGGACCGCAGGGCGTGCGCGCGACGTACAAGACGCAGGTGCAGACGCACTCGGCGCTGGAAACGCATGGTCTGTGTGCAGAGTGGAATCGCACTGGCGACGAGCTAACGGTCTGGGCGTCGACGCAGGGCATCTTTTCGGTGCGCGATGAGCTGGCTGAATACCTCGGCATCCCGCAGAGCAAGGTCCGCGTCATCACCGACTATTGCGGCGGCGGCTTCGGGGCAAAGTTCGGCGCGGGAAACTACGGCGTGCTGGCAGCGCTTTTGGCCAAGGAAGCCAAAGCGCCGGTGCGGATCATGCTGGATCGTCGCGAAGAACACCTCGCGGTCGGCAATCGTCCCGGTTCGGAACAGACCGTGGCGCTGGCTGCTGCTGCCGACGGAAAGCTCACCGCCATCGAGGTCAAAGGCTTTGGCTTCGGCGGCGCGGGCGCAGGCGCGGGCTTTGGCGGTCCGGCGCTGTCGATGTACGACTGCCCGGCGGTCTACGTCGAGGAATCGGATGTCTTTACGCACAGCGGACCGCTCGCGGCCTTTCGCGCTCCGGGTCATCCGCAAGGGGCGTTCGCGCTGGAACAAGCGATGGACGAGCTGGCCGAGCGGCTTCACCTCGATCCCGTCGCGCTCCGTGACAAAAACGACAGCCATCCCGCACGAAAAGAGCAGCGTCAGCGCGCAGCATCGGCGTTTGGCTGGGCAAGTCGCACCGCCGCAGGACAAGGCAAGCGAAGCGGCAAGCTGGGTGAAGTCCGTCGGGGCAGCGGCATGGCGCAGGGCTGCTGGTATCACTTGGTCAACATGGACTCCAGCGCCGAGGTTCGCATCCATCGCGACGGCAGCGTCGAGGTTCTGACCGGCGTTCAAGACATCGGCAGCGGCATTCGCACTCCGCTCGCGCAGGTTGTCGCCGAAGAGCTTCAGGTTCCCATCACCAAGGTCAAAGTCACCATCGGCGATACCCGCTTGCCACCGGGTCCAGGCTCGGGCGGAAGCGTGACCACCGCGTCGATTACACCGGCTGCGCGCGAAGCAGCCTTCGCCGCAAAGCGAGCGCTCCTTACCGAGCTACAAGCGGTCCTGGGACTGGACAAAGTTCCCGAGCTAACCGGCGGAGCCGTCGTCGGAGTGAAAGCAGGAAAGCCCACCGCACCGCTTCCGTTTGACAAAGCGTGCGCGCGGATGCGACGGGCGGAAGTGCTCGGTAGCGCGACCCGAGGGCCCGACTACGGTGCGACAGTCACGGGACGACGAGGCCAGTTTGCCGCGCAGCTTGGTGGCGTTCAGTTCGCAGAGGTCGAGGTAAACACGCTCACCGGCGTCGTCAACGTGCTGCGCATCGTCGCGGGCCACGACTGCGGACGTCCGGTCAACCCGCTGCTCATCGAAAACCAGATCCACGGCGGCATCATCCAAGGTCTGTCGTACGCGCTGTTCGAGGAACGCCGGCTCGATCCAAAGACTGGACGCATCCTCAACGGCAACTTCGAGCAGTACAAGGTCGCAGGTGCGCTCGATGTGCCCAAGATCGACGTGATCCTGCTGGAAGATCTGCGCGGACGTTCTTCGACGGATGCGAGCGGAATCGGAGAACCAGCGACGGTCCCAACCGCAGCCGCGATCGCCAACGCGGTCTACAACGCCATCGGCGTCCGCATTCGCGAGCTGCCGATCACTCCGGCCAAGGTGCTCGCTGCACTCGCCAGCGCGGGGAAGTAACGCCATGAACTCGTTTACGCTGACCATTCCACGCACCATCCAGCAGACGCTCGACGAGCTGAGTAGCAACAAAGGCGGTCCGGCGCGGCTCAAAGCAGGCGGCATCGATGTCCTCGACCTGATGAAGGAAGGCATCGAGCAGCCGGGACGGCTCATCAACATTCGTCTGCTCGACGAAAAACCGCAGGCCCTGCGCGACATCAGCGAAGTGAAAGCCGATGCGATTCCTGAAGGCGTGTGGCGACTGCTTCCCGGTGGTGACAACGGAAGTCCGCCGCCGCGACGAGACTGTCTGCGCATTGGCACGCTGACGACGCTGACCGAGCTTGCACACAGCGCGCTGATTCAGTCCAAAGCGTCTGCGCTAAGCGCGTCTGCTGCGCAGATTGCCACGCCACAGATTCGTCAGGTTGCGACGCTGGGTGGAAACCTGCTGCAGCGTCCGCGCTGCTGGTACTTTCGATCGGCGGACTATCTGTGCGCGAAAAAAGGGGGCTCTGTCTGCTTTGCTCGCGACGGAGAAAACGACTTTCACGCCATCTTTGACAACCAGCCGTGCTGCGCAGTGCATCCATCGGGAACGGCAGTGGCGCTGGTCGCGCTGGATGCGGTGCTGCTGCTTCAGACTCCGCAGGGAGAGCGCTTTGCCCGACTGTCTAGCTTCCTGGTCGGTCCCAGTCAGCCCGGTGGCGCCGTCGGACGAGAGAATCGGATGGAAGAGGACATGATCCTCAAGAGCATCTGGATTCCCAGTCCTGCTCCCGGTGAACAGAGCCTGTATCGCAAGGTCAAGCACAAGCAGAGCTTTGACTGGCCGCTCGCGGAAGTGGCGATCTCACTGCGTCGAGGAACAAGCGGAAACAAGGCCCCGGAAGCGGTGCGCATCATCCTGGGATCGGTGGCTCCGGTTCCGTATCGCGCACGCACGGCAGAGACGATGCTGTTACAGAGTCCGTCGCTTGATGCAGAGCGCATCCGCAAGATCGGTCAAGCCGCCGTGAACGGAGCGACTCCGCTTTCACGCAACGGCTACAAAGTACAGCTTGTGTCGGGACTGGTTCAGCAAGCACTGGCCGATCTGTTTCTGTAGCAGCCACAGTCGCGACCAATCCACACAGCCGCGCAGCATTGACGCAGCGCATCCGCAGCTCCCAAGCAGAGAGTGATTTCGATGGACGGCGTACTACTCGTCGACAAACCGACTGGACTGACCTCGTTTGACGTGGTGGCGCGTGTACGCAGAGCGCTGCGTGAAAAGCGCGTGGGACACGCAGGAACGCTCGATCCAGAAGCGACCGGACTGCTTGTGATCTGTCTGGGAGAAGCCACCAAGCTGGTTCCCTATCTGATGGATGCAGACAAGGAATATCTGGCCACCGCACGGCTAGGAATCACAACTGACACCGACGATGCAGCGCCCGGATCGAAGGTTCTGTTTGAGTCCCCCGAAGCGTCACTGCGCGCGCTCAGCGAATCCCAAGTCAGCGAAGCGCTGCGAAAGCAAGTGGGCGCGATTGCGCAGAAGCCGCCGCGCTTTTCCGCGCTCAAAGTGGATGGTCAGCGGCTGTATGACAAAGCGCGTGCGGTGCAAACGGAAGAAGACGCGCAAGCAATCGAACAGCAGATCGAAGCCAAGACGCGCACCGTCGAGATCCATGACATTCAGATCGAGTCTGTCTCACTGTCTCTTCCGCATCCCGCGCTGACGTTTCGCGTTCACTGCGGAAAGGGAACGTACATCCGATCGATTGCGCGCGATCTGGGGGAAGCGCTCGGGGTCGGTGCGCACCTGACCGCACTACGCAGGCTCCGTGTTGGTCGATTTTCCGTCGAGGATGCCGTCTCACTGGATGCGCTGACAGCGGCTCCGCTCGCACCTCTTCCCGCTGCGGTTGCGCACCTTCCAGCTGTTTCCGTCACGCCAGATGTCGCACAAAGAGTCCGCCAAGGACATCGCGCCACCGTCGCTGCTCTGCCATTACCCAAGGCCCAGGTTGCCGTCGTCCTTGATGAGCAGCGTCAGCTGGTGGCGATGCTCAGTCACAGTGAAGGAACCTGGCGCATCGCACGCGGCTTTTAGGAATCCGTCCTACTTCATTGCGCGTCGCCAGCCACCAAAGTGACGCTCAATCACACGCGCCGCAGCCAGGGTCAGGTGATCATTTCCTCGACGGGAAATCACCTGAACAGAGACCGGCAGTCCTTCTTCATCAAAGCCCACCGGAACCACCGTCACGGCATATCCCAGCACGTTAAACAGCGCCGTACACTCTGCATCAAACGGAGTCAGCAGCGCCAGCTTATGACGCGGCGCCGGACGACTGTACGGAGGATGCAGAATCACACCGTCTTCCCCAAGCTGCGCATCCAGCTCTTCACGCAGTCGATCAAGTCGCTGCAAAAACGACGCAAAGCCAATGGGAAGACGCAGTACGATCGACTCACTGAGCATCGTCACCAGCGTCGGCAGCACAAAGCGCGAGCGCCCGAGCGGATACAAGAGCAGCTCGCGCAGGATGGGAATGCCGCCCTCGCCTGCCACCACCTTTTCATAGCCGTCGGGATTCGCAGCTTGCAGCGCGCTCATCCACAGCACAAAGCCGCTTTCCAGATCATGACCGGACAAGACGCGATCGCGGGCTCCTTCACTGCGCAGTGCCGCCGCACACAGATCCACCGCTTCACGCATCACAGGACGCACTTTGACCGCGCCACCACCGGGCCAGGAAAAAATCCGCAGCGACGAGATCTTCACCGTTTCAGGATCACGCAGCGGCATCTTCTGACACGCCGGATCGCGACCATCTGGACCCGCCAGGACGCGCAGAATCGGCATCACATCATCGACCCTGCGACAGAGCGGACCAATCACCATGTAGCCGTGAGAGTCCTTGGCCGCTGGAAAGTGTCCGGTGTTGGGAATCAGTCCCGCCGACGGCTTGTGTCCGACGGTGCCACAGAACGCAGCCGGAATCCGAATCGAACCCCCGATGTCCGATCCAATCCCAAACGGAGCCCCACCCGCAGCAACCAGCGCGCCTTCTCCTCCCGATGATCCGCCAGAGGTTCGCGACAGATCCCAGGGATTGTTGGTGCGTCCCCAGATCAGGTTGTGCGTTTCCATCCACAGACCGCCTTCGGGAACGTTGGTCACGCCCAAAGGAACTGCGCCCGCTTGACGAATCCGCGACACCACAACAGAGTCCGTCTCTGCAACGACTCCCTTGCGATACAGAACACCGCCGGTCTGCGGCATTCCTTGTAGCGCCAGAAACTCTTTGATCGAGCACGGAATCCCAAGCAGAGGCGGAAGCTCGGTGTGATCCGCGCTGTCATACACCGCATCTGCAGCCGCCGCTTCCCGTCGCGCTGCATCAAATCGATCGGCCACCAGCGCATTGAGACGCGGATTCACTTCCAACGTCCGTGCGATGTGCGCTTCCACCAGTGCTTGCGAGGTCAGCGTCCGCGCTCGCAGCCGCACAAGCAGCTCCGAAACCGACGCATCCAGCACAGAAGAAGACGCGCTCTCTACCTGACTCTGTTTCGCGATCTGTAAGGCATGCATGGGATGTGCTACCGCGTCGTTCCGTTTCGTTCCGCAGCCTCGGCCCGATAGATTCCGTTTAGCTCAACGTAGTGATCGGCGGAATACTCGATCCACGTCAGCTCATCGGCGCTCAGCGGACGCTTGATGCGACCTGGAGAACCAACCACCAAGTGACCCGGCGGAATCTTGGTTCCCGGCGTCAGCAGCGCACCGGCTCCGATGATGCAGTGATCCCCGACTTCCACTTGATCGAGGATCGTTGCGCCCATTCCGATGATGCAGTGACTGGCCACCGTACAGCCATGCAGCGTGACAGAGTGTCCGACGGTGACGCGGTCCCCTACTTCGACCGGAAAGCGATTGTGCGTGACATGAACAACGGTGTTGTCCTGAATGGATGTCTCGCTTCCGATGCGAATGGAATGAACGTCACCACGCAGAACCGCGCCGTACCAAATCGTTGAACGCGGACCGATTTGTACGTCGCCCACCAGCGTTGCGTTGTCCGCAACAAAGACGCTGTCATGTACCTGTGGAAAGACGCCGCGAAAGCTACGAATGATGGCCATGTCGTGTCGGTTCCTCTTTGAAGAGAGTCACCCTAACACGACTCAAAAGCGCAGTGTGCGACAGAAACGGACGATGTCGTCTACTTCGGTACGGCCCCTGAACCATACTGATTGGTGATGCGCGCCGTTAGGATTTCCAGGCTCTTTATCACCTGATCGACATGCGCACCGTGAATCACAAACGCAGGCACCGATCCACCCGGATCGCTGTACGTCTGATACGTCACTTGCGAGCGATCCGCTGCACCAGGATCCGCTTCAATGATCCACATTCCACGAATGGCAGGAATCCGAACGAACTTGGGATCGGGCCCTGGACCCAGCTCATTTGCCGTCTGAAAAATCATCTGAAAGCGATTCCCACCCAGCGCGACTTTCTGGAGTCGCATCGTGTAGTCGCGATCAGACACCACGGGAGTCTGAATCTGATCGTAGAACACGATCTCTGTCTCTCCCTTCCTTAGCATCTGACGCTTTTTCACGACCGGGCCCGGCTTTTCCACCGTCTTCCACATGTCTTCAATCAGCAGCGCAGGCGCGAGCGGAATCGTCACCATCGCGCGGTATTCATAAAAGGAAGACCCCGCAACGGGCCGACGCTCGACGAGCACACCGTGCTTCACCTTGTGCTTTTGCCAAGGCTCACGCGAGCTAGCCACCACATCCAGGATCGATCCTGATGAGGCCCACGCCAGATTCAGTGCAGACAGACCCAGCGCGCCACACAGCGCCCACGTTCCTACAAGCGATCGGATAGACAGCGATGATCGAGTACGCACAATCTTTGGATTGTGCCAGAAACTTGGCAAAGCGCCGTAGCGCGTAAGTCACACAGCTGAAAAAATACGCATTCCCAGCAAGCTGATATCCGTCGCTGCGGGATGACAGCGCAGCGCATCCGACCTGGATTCCTGAAGTAGGACAGACACCGAGAACAGAGCCTACTTCAGTCGATCAATATTACACATTTCATTTGCATAATATTGTTAGGTTCCCCAATTGCAGCGCCCGCAGACAGACCCTTCACCACAGAGACAAGGTACAGCTCGTGATAGCTCGGGTGATTCCGTTCAGGCTCGCGTCCTTCGAAAACGCTGAAATCTTGCCGTGTAGGAATGCGTCGCGCAGCCTAGCGAGCGCCTGGTCTCGACGGTCCGCAGGCAT
>WBZP01004832.1_pt1 | contig 13881 bp, 13 predicted proteins | sample 5204301 | NCBI WGS metagenome assembly WBZP01 (sample SAMN12412401, study PRJNA552823) | activated sludge metagenome | isolation source: activated sludge from nitrification reactor of wastewater treatment plant... | place: USA: Pennsylvania | collected 2017 | reverse complement strand
GCCGAAGCCGCGCTCGCGCACGAGGATCGCGGGGGTGGTCGGCGGGGTCGCGCTGCTGGTCGCGGCTTCGGTTGGGATCGGGGCGGCGATCGTCGAGCGCCGTGCGCCGGATCCGGTCAGCGATGCACTCAAGCTCGCGCGCGGCGCCGCAGAGCGGGGCGACGGGACGTCAACGATCCAGTCACTCGAGCTAGCGACCCGCTTCAGCAGCCTGGAGATGGATCGGGATGCAGTGCTCGAGATCGCCACTACGGCCGAGCAACTCGGCCACGACTTTCGGGCACTGGGAGACCCAGCAACCGCGGTGAAGGTGTGGGGCATCGCCCACTTCTGTTACGCCGAGTTGGGTGAGGTCGAGGCCGCAAGCCGGATGGAGAGCTTGCTTCGGGGTCGGCTCTAAACGTTGGTGTCGTCGAAGCACTCGACGGTGCCATCTTCATTTGTTGCGCCGTTGGAACAGTAGAAGAGCTCGCCGCCTTCACATCCGCCGATCGTGTGGTGAGGCCAGCACGTGCCGTCGATACAGCACATCGCGTCGCTCCAAGTCGACTCGGGCGCTTGGAAGCTCGGCGAGCACAAGCCTGGCACGGCGCACCCATCCTCCAGCGGCACGAACCCCGTCACCTCGAGCGTGAGCGGATCGACGACGCCATACTTCACGAAGTAGGGCCACCCTCCGGTCGGGCACGTGGCTCCGGTCATGAGCTTGGTTGTCGACGTCGACCGGAACCAGCACACGGTCGTCGCCAGCACCGGCGCGTTGGGCCCGCTGTACTCGCACTCACCGGGCACCGACACGCAGAGATCCCGGTTGGTGGCATGGGCATCCACGCCCGCGAGTCCGAGCACGAGCGCGACGACGAGGGCTGGCAGCATCCGCATGCGGCCAAGGTATCGCGTCGTGGAATCCACCGATACCCGTGGCGCGGGTGCGCGCGCGCCATCCTGCAAGCGCGGCAAACCGCCCCGCGTGGCCTTTGGATCAGCCGGAGATGCAATCGAACACGGCCGCCGCCTTGCTGCTCGAGAGCGTCGAGCACTGGGCGAGCATCGCTAGCGACGAGGGTTGGCGCGCCGGCAGCTGAGCAGGGTCGGTCCGAACACCAAGAGCGCCGCGACGTTGGCCAGCGCTCCTGCGAGCCGGAGGTCGGGCCAAGCCGCCAGATCACCGACAACGCGCAGCGCGAGCCCGCCGTGCAAGACGGCGAGCGGGACGTAGAGTCGTGCACGGAACTCGAGGGGTACGCGCAGCAACACCGGCAGCACGATCGGCGCGTGGGCGAACACCATAGAGAACACGTAGCCGACGAGCAGGGCATGCGCGGCGGCGTCGAAATGTGGGCCCGCAGCCGGGAATCCGAAGCACACCATGACGAGGCCTGCGACGAGCAGCCAAGCGGTCGCTAGCAGCACGCCGAGCGCGGCATGACGCGGCAGCCCATGCTGCACGATGGTGCGACGAGCGACATCGAAGACCAACTGCCAGCACGCAATGGCGGCGAGCGAGGCGCCCAGCAGCAACACCAACCCCGGCCTGTGCTCGAGCAAGAGCAGCGAGGACGTGACCATGGTCGTCACGACAAACACCCACAGCAGCCCAGCGGCCCAAGCCGGACGGGGAGTGAGCCGCGAGAGCTCGAGTCGCTCGGCCACGATCGTGAGCACGAAGAAGCTCAGCCACGCCGGCAGCACCGCAAACACCGGCAGACCTGCGAGGACCCAGGCGAGGTTGCCGACCAGCAGCGAGATCGATCCGAGCACCATCATGGCCATGAAGCCGGCCCACTGGCGCCGCATCAGCGCGAGATTGACGAGCACGAGCACGGCGCTGGACGAGAGCGCGGCGAAGGGCGTTCCTGGAATGTCGAGCAAGCTACCGAGCACGAACGAGGCCGCCAGCAGCGGTGCCGCGTGCGCCCAGGTGCGGGCGAGCGCGACGGAGCGCTCCAACGCGATCAGCGTACCGAACAGACCGAGCACGAGGAGCGGCCCGTGAGCATCGCCGCGCACGGGGGTGTGGCTCGGGAGCAGACCGAGACGCACGAGCCCCGAGAGCACGCCGACGATCGCTCCGCTCAACGCGACGAAGAGCAAGCCGCGGCGAACAGCCAGCTCCGAGCTCAGCTTGGCCATCCCAGCTGTGCCCTCGCCTCGGGCGACATTCGAGCTGTCGTCCACGTCGGCGTCCAGACCAACTCGACGTCGACATCGTCCACGCCGACGATCTGTAGTAGCGCCGCGCGGACCTCATCGACGATCACCTCGCCGAGTGGGCAAGCGGCGCTCGTCATCGTCATCGTCACGCGCACGAGTTGGCCGCACACCTCGACTCGATACACGAGCCCGAGCGAGACGATGTCGAGACCGAGTTCGGGGTCGACGACGTCGCCCATGGCAGCGACCGCGAGCTGCCCGAGTGATGTCGTGGGGGTGTCGCGGACGACGATCTCGGGCTCCATGCCGTTCGTTTCGTAGCAACTGCCGGGGCCAGTTGGGCCCGCAGTTTCTGCGTTTACTCCGTGCTCGACTCGAACACGTCGTTGACCCACGTGAATGCGGCCACCACGGCGGGCATGCCGAGCGTGCCTGCGGCGAGGGCCAGGACTTGATCGATCTCTTCGCGCGTGATGCCGAGCCCACGAGCCTTGCGGAGACTCGCGTGCACGGCTCCCTCCCGCATCGCACCGATCGCCAGCGCGAGCTTGACCAAGCGCTGGGTCTTGGCGTCGAGCGGGCCCTTGGTGCCTGCGTCGGCGAGCTTCGACCAGGCCTCTGCGAGCGCTGGGAAGCGGGCGATGAAGGCCTCGTACGTCTTGGGGGGCTTCGGCATGCCGATGCCTAGCATCGTTCCCGCTCGCCGCACAAGCATGCCGTGGCTCGACGCCGTCATTCGACGGCGAGACAACTGGCCGCGTCATCGAGGCCGTCTTCGGCGTGCTCGATCTCCTCGATGATCGTCCGTTCTTCGAGGATCGCACCGCTGATCCAGGGCTGCTCTTCGGCTTCGCTGGTCGGCAGGCTGGCGATCAACTGTGCCAGCGAGCGCTCGTGCGCTGCGCGTCGCCGCGCGAGCTCGTCGCGGGTGTGCTGCATGTCGTCGAGGGCTTCGCCGGGCAGCACACCCGCCTGCATCGTGATGCTCCGCACGTCTTCGCAGGGCTCGACCGGCGGCGCCAATACGTCGTGGAAGTAGATCGTGATGCCGAGTCCGACGGCCAAGACGACGGCGGCGACGTGAAGCGAGGACAGGGACTTGCGAATGGTCGACATGACACTTCTCCCGGGTGGTTGGCGGCATGATTGCCTCGATTCCATCGTAGCGAGCTCATATCGGAGATATCCTGACGGCCGTCAGCTCGCTCACGGCGCCGACGAGCTGCGGAATTGATGTGGGTCAGCTCGAGGGGGTGTCATTTTCGCCAATCAACGGAGGAACGTGATGCCGCGAGGCATGCAGAACGTGTTCGGCAACGCTTGCGCAGGTTGTCCACGGCTCGTGAGCATACCTGCGTACGGATTGCGACCCCACCTGCCGAAAAACGGCGAGAGCATCGGTGTGTCAGGCACGCTCGATGCTCCTGGTGGGGCGAGCTCAGGACTGGTGGGGCGAGCTCAGGACTCGGGCTCGGGCGGCTGTTGGTTGCGGAGCCACGAGGCGAGCTTCTCGGTATGCAGCTCGAGCCCTCGCTCCGTGCGTCGCAACAGCTGTTGAGCCTCGAATCGCGCGAGCACGCGGATCAGTGTCTCGGTCGCACAGCCCGAGAGGCCGGCGAGGTCGCGGCGTGCGAGCGACCTGGGCAGCTGGACGCGATCTTCGGCCGGGACCCCGCGCTCGTCCGCGAGGCGCAGCAGCACTGCGGCCACTCGCTGGTCCACGGGTCCGGTTCCACCGAATTCCCGCAATCGCCGACACAAGCGAATGGCACGGCCAGCGAGTTGGGTCATCAAGAGCTGCGTGAGACCCGCGTCGACCGGAATCGCCGCACGGGGCAGCGCGAGCAGCTGCGTCGAGCGATTGCAGATCGACTCGCAGCAATGGGGCAGAGCACCGCACACGGCCGGACTGCACAGGATGTCGCCCGGTGTTTGAACGATTCCGATCAGTACCTCGCGCTCGCCCTGTCGTGCCACGAGCCGGACCTCGCCATCGAGCAGGATCATGAACTCGGTCGCTGCGTCTCCGCGTTCCCACACCAATGCGCCGGCGTCGACCCGGATGACCCATCCGGAACGAATCAAGGCGTCTTGCTGGACCTGCGGCAGTGTCTGCAGGGCCGGTACGCACTTGATTGCCTTGCGCACGTCCACTCTTGCATGATAGCCCAGATCATGAGCGTGCGGAATTCGCTCAACTCACGGAACCATGACCGAGGCGATCGAATTTGAGGAGGCTCGTCGTCTGGCTCTCGCCGCGGCACGCGTGCTCGACAGCGAGTGGGTCGCGCTCGACGCCGCGCTCGGCCGCGTGCTGGCCGAGCCGCTGACGGCGAGCTGGCCGCTCCCCATCTACGATCACGCCGCGATGGATGGCTACGCGCTTCGCTCCACGGACATGCGGGCAGCCCAGCCCGTCTCGTTGCCGATCGCAGGCATGGTGGCCGCGGGCGATGTACCCGTCCGGCTCCCAGCCGGACAGGCCATGCGAATCATGACGGGCGGACGCATCCCCGAGGACGCCGACGCCGTCGTGCGCCAAGAGGATGTTCGCGTCGAGGCGGGGGTCGTGGTGGCGAGTGAAGCGGTCATGGCAGGCTCCAACCTGCGCAGGCGAGGTGAAGACGTCCGGCTCGGTGAGCGCCTCGTCGAGGCTGGTGAGGTCATCGATCCCGACCACGTGATGGCGCTCGCCAGCTTCGGGCACGACCCCGTGCGCGTTCGTCGACGGCCCAAGGTGGTCATCATCACGTGTGGCGACGAGCTGGTCGAAGCTCGACATGCGGATGGCGAGCGAGTCGTCGACACCGCTGGACCGACGGTCGTGGCTTGCTGTCGCGCACGGGGGGCCGACGCACGCCTGATTGGTCCCCTACCCGACAGTCCTGCGGCTCTCGAGCTTGCCTTGCGTAGCGCACTCGACGAGCGTCCCGATCTGCTCGTCACTGTGGGAGGTGCTTCGGTGGGTGACCGCGACTACATGCGAGGGGCTCTCGATGCACTCGGCATGCGTTGGTCGTTCACCCGCGTACTGGTCAAGCCGGGCAAGCCGACGGCGATGGGGCAACTGGGCGCGACCTTGGTGTTCGTGCTGCCCGGAAACCCGGGAGCCGCCAAGACCATGTTCGCCCAGCTCGTCTCGCCTGTGCTCGACCGGTTGCAAGGTCGGCCCGACCTGCGTCCGATCGAGTTCGTCACCGAGCGCTCGCTGGCGCGCGACCGCGTCCGAACCAGCGTGGTCCAGGTCGAGCTCGCCACCCGCGAGGGCCGTCTCGAACTCGTCGCGGGCTTCGAGGAGAGCAGCGGGCGGTTGGCGCCCCACCTGCGTGCGCAGGGCTCGTTGATCGTCCCGCCCGGGTCCGCGCCGCTGCCACCGGGCTCGCGCGTCGAGCTGCAGCTGCGTCGTCCACCGGCCCCCATCGTGCTGCCACGCCTCGCGCTCATCGGCGCCTCCGGGTCCGGCAAGACCACGCTCATCGCTGCGCTCTTGACCCGCCTGGCCAACGCGTTGGCGATCGGCGTGATCAAGCACGGCCACCACTTCGAGCTCGACAAGCCCGGCAAAGACAGCGATCGCTTTCGCAGCGCAGGGGCGCGTGCCGTGGTCGTCGCGTCGCCCGAACTGCGCGCCATGCTGACCTGGCCGCAGCGCGACAGCACACTCGACGAACTCGTCGCCACGCTGCCACTCGGCCTCGATCTCCTGCTCGTCGAGGGATTCAAGCACGACCACGGCCTGCCCGCGATCGAGGTGCACCGCGGCGAGCGACCACCCCTGTGTGCCGGCGTCGGCTTCGATCGCGTGATCGCACTCGTCACCGATGCTCCCGCGCTCGCCCCCGCGCTCGTGCGGACGTTTGCCCCCGCAGACATCGATGCGATCGAGGCGCTCGTCCTCGAACAGCTCGAGGCTCAGCGCGTCGCGTCGACCAACCCGAGCGCGGCGGGACGCACCACGCAGCCGGCAATGCACAGCCCACAGGCGACGCAGCGATCTTGATCGATCACCGGCCGGCCGAGCATCAGCTGCAGCGCACCCTCGGCGTTGGCCGGGCATAGGCCCGCACAGGCGCCACAGTCTGGGCCGCGATAGGGCAGACATCGGTCGATGTCGATGTCCACGCGGGCCTGCAAGCGCGGCGTGTGGCCCGGCTCTGGCATCAGCAGCGCGTGCTCTGGGCACGCAACCACACAAGGAAACCCATCGCACATGTGGCAGGCTCGCTCGTCCACGACCATCACGGGTGTGCCGGCACCGGGCGATACGTGGGGAGCGAGCACGTAGATGGCCACGTGCGGACAGGCAGCCGCGCACTCGAGGCAGCCCGTACAGCGGGCCAGAAACTCGCGCTCGGAGACGGCGCCGGGCGGCCGGACGCGCGCCGGTGGCTCGGGATCCGGCTTGGTCACCCGGCGCAGGAAGTCACGGCGATTGAGCTCGGTCTTCATTCACATCCGTCCCACGCGCATGTTCATGTCGAGGACCATCAGCGAGAGGCCGAGGATCGAGATCAAGACCATGATCGCCATCATCGGAATCTGGCTGCGCGTCGCGTCACGAGCGTGAGGGAAGAGTCGATGTGCGATGCGGTGGGCGACGACGATACCCCACAAATGCCCGATCAAGATGAGGCCAATCTGCATGAACCAGATGGTCTGCTCGCTGGCGAGGTGACCGGTCTGCACGCTCGCGGTGCCGAGCAGGTCACTACCGCGCCCGAGCGGATCCGAGAGCAAGGGCACGATCGAGCCACCCTCCATCAGGATGTGCATGAGATTGTGCGCGAGGTGATAGAAGAGGGCGATCGGTAGGAGCGACAGGCTGAACGCCCGAAACAGCGTGCGTGCGTCGACGCCGGAGCCGACCGTCAGCTTGGCCGCCGCGTGGCAGCTCAGCTCGTAGAGCGCGAGCGGCAGGGCGACCACGACCAGCATGCCGAGCGTGAAGTTGACCGTGTTGGAGGTGCCCAGCGTGGTCGCCATCCACTTCATCAGGCTCGGCTCGCCCGGCAGGTAGTTCTCCCACGCGGTCGTCATCGAGAAACCGTGAAAGAGCGTCAGCGCGAGCAGGATGACGCACATCCACGCCTCGTCGGAGCGCACCTTGATCTTGCCGAGCAGGTCGGTGCCGAAGGGGCGCAGGTTGACCGCGACGTTGTTGCGGTCGCAGCTGCGCACGCACTCCATGCACATGGTGCACATCGTCGATTCGTTGAGCACGCGCAGGCTGAGCTGCGTGGGGCAGGGATAGCCGCGCTCGTTGCCCGTCAGGCAGTCTTGCGTCTTGCAGGTCTTGCACACCGCCGGATCGGCCGAGCGCACCTCGACCGGCGCGAAGTTGGCATACATGCCGCTGATGCGACCGACCGGGCACAGGTAGCTGCAGAACGCCTTCTTGCGAAATACCAGGGTCGACGCGGCGGCCAGCACCGCCATGCCGAGGCCCATGTACGCGGTTGCGCGCGGGTCGGTCGTGACACCGAGCCCGAGCTCCGCCCAGGTCAAGAGCGCGAACAGGACGATCGCCGGCCACAAGGTACGCAGCGGCTTGGGCACCGCGAGGCCGAGCGAGAGCGGCTGCTTGCGCCGACGCAGACCGAAGCGGCCGAGCAGATCCCAGGGGCACACGCCGCAGAACACCGGCCCGAGCAGCGCGACGGCAAACACGAGCCCAGCCCACCACAGCGTCCAGACGGCCACGGGCGTGATGTTGCCGATGCGCTGGCCGAACAGCCCGGCGTAGATCAGCAGCACGAAGGCGACCACCGCGGTGCCCTGCGCCAGCGTCTGCGGCACCCGACTCTTGACCAGCGCCGCAACGACGGGGTGGGCCAGGAGGTTGACGCGCATGCCTCGCTTGCCCGCGCGCAGGCCCATGCGCTCGACGACCACGAAGGAGATGATCAAGACCAGCACGGCCGACAACACGAACAGCCAGCCGGGCATGCCGGCCATCACCATCACCGCCTCGCCCTCGGCGGTCGTCGCCATCTGCATGTCGTGACCTTCATGGCCGGCGTGAGGGTCGTGACCAGCGTGGGGGTCGTGACCGGCGTGAGGGTCGTGGGGCGATGCGGCGAGGGGATCGTGGCCGGCGTGAGGGTCGTGACCGGCGTGAGGGTCGTGACCGGCGTGAGGGTCGTGACCGGCGTGAGGGTCGTGGAGCGGTGCGGCGAGGGGATCGTGGCCGGCGTGAGGGTCGTGGGGCGGTGCGGCGAGCGGCTGAGCCTGCTCGGGCTGATCTTGCTCGGGTTGGGCCTGCTTGTTCGGACGCTTGCGGCTCGTGCTCGGCTCGCTCGGCTCCTCCGCCGCGGGAGCCTGCTTTTCAGGCTCGGCCTCGGCATGATTCGCATGCTCGGCATGATTCGCATGCTCGGCATGATTCGCATGGCCGCCATGACCATGGTGGCCGGCGTGCGGATCGGCGGGCGGGCTCCACAGCAACGTCGTGAGGGTGAGCAGCGTCAACATGACTAGTACTCCGGGACGGGGCGATCGAGCATGAGCAGCGACCGACCTTTGCGACTGCGACCGAGTAGCGCGAGACCAAAGATCAAACCGAGGCCTCCGAGCAGACCCCCGACCAACCACCACGACACCGCGCCCTCGTCGAGGTCGATGTAGAAATCGAGAGCTGGCGCGAGCGAGTCGGACGGAATCCGAGCGACCAGCTGGTAGTTGCCCGTCTCGGGCAGCGTCTCGCGCGAGGCATAGACGACCTCGGTATCGGGCCGCTCGCGCACGAAGGTCGAGATGACCTCGCCGTCGAGCACGACATCGAACTCGACCGGGCCCATGTAGGGCGCGTTGGCCTCCAGGTCGTACAGGTACATGAAGAACTTGACGTCGTTGGGCGTGCCCGACTCCTTGCGGTCGTAGCCCTGGAAATTGAAGATGGTGGCGCCCATCTCCCAGCGGCCATCGATCACGATGACCTCTTCCGTGGGGACCTGCGGATAGTTCTCGAAGTAGCCGTAGTGGGGCAGCCCTTTGTTGTGGTGGGCCTGGGCGGCCAGCGGCGCGAGCGAGAGCAGCACTGCGAGCCCGGTCACGATCGGCAGCCGGAATCGGCGAGAGAGCGCGCCCGTCGGGCAGGTCGGGACGCAGTTGCCACAATTGTCGCACATGGGTCGGTGGGTTTGCTCGCGCGGTGAGAGTCCGTAGGGGCAGGTCATCGTGCACACGCGACAGTTCGAGGGGCATGCGCCCTTGGCCGGGTTCTTGCGCAGCTGCAGCAGCGAGCGCCGCCCGAGCTGCTCGAGCAAGAATCCCTGCGGACAGAGATTGCGACAGAACATGCCTGGCGCAACGAGCAGATCGAGCGCCCACCAAGCCAGCGGCAAGGTCAGCAGGCCCATCGTCGTCCCAGCCGTCACACCCAGATAGATCGACGCCCCGAGATCGAGGTAGGGCAGCAGCACGAACCACACCGAGAGCCCCACGCTCAGCGACGCGAGCAAGCCACCCAGCAGCACCCAGCCACCCAGGCGCGTATCGCTGCGCAGATGCAGCAGCGGAACGCCGAGCCGCAGGAGGCCCGCGCGCACGCGCTGGCCCAATTCGAAGGCCAGCCGCATCGGGCACAGGTGGCTGCAGAACACCTTGCCGAGCACGACCGCCACGACCAGCGCCGTGAGGCTAGCGAGCAGCAACTGCGGCATGAAGCTGCGCGTCGACACCATCGCCGAGAGCGCGAGGATCGGATCGACGGTGGTGTGGCCAAAGATCGTGGCGGCCCAGGGCATGCCGAGAAAGTCGAGACTGGCCTCGTAGCTGCGCTCGTTCCAGTGCTTCAGCAACCACTCGTTGAAGCGATACGCGTCGGCCCAGGAGTCGCCGTGCATCAAGCCGACGAGCCGCGCGTTGTTGTGGGCGACCTTGTAGTTGCGCCAGATGCTGCCGACGGTGGCATAAAGGATGAACGCGACGACCCCCAGCTGCAGCGCGCGGCGCAGCAGCTGGGCGGGCAGGTGGGCGAACTTGCGACTCACGAGGCCGCTCCTTCGCCGCGCGGTCCGGCCTTGCGCGTGCGATCCATGCGAGAGGTCAGCTGTTCACGCGGGATCACGCGGATGGCTTGCGGCACGTGCAGGCAGGCTTTTTCGCACAACCCACAACCGACACATTGTGAGGGATCGATGATCGGCGTCTCGTAGAGGCCGATGCGCATCGCTTGTCCGGACAGCGGACAGGCCCGATAGCAAGCGCCGCAGGTGCGGCCATTGTAGCTCAGGCACATGCCCTGATTGACCCGGGCCATGCCCATGTCGACGCTAGCGAGCCAGCCCTCGCGCGAGGCTTCGAAGGGCTGCAGCGCCCCGGTCGGGCACACTTTGGCACACTCGCCACACAGCGTGCAGGCTTGCTTGCGCGGCTCGATGTAGGGCGTGAACGCGCGCTTCGGGCCATCCTTGGGCGGCTGGTATTGGATGCACTTGTTCGGACACGCGTCGCCGCACTTGAAGCAGCGCGAGCAGGCCTGCTGAAAGGCGTCCTCCTCGAGTGCGCCCGGCGGGCGCAGTCGATCGACCTTGCCTTTCTTGGGACCCATGCCCGCAGCTGCGGATCCGGCTGCACCGAGAGCCGCCGCTACGCTCGCGCCGAGCAACGTGCGTCGCGTGACCGACATGGCTAGCCGATCTTCTCGATTCGACAGGCGCACTTCTTGAAGTCGACCTGGCCACTGACCGGATCGAAGGCGCGGTGGGTGATCGCGTTGGCGAGCCAGCGGTTCTTGGCCGGGTCGGCCGAGTCGGCGACCGAGAGGTTCCAAGGCCCGAACATGTAGCCCTCCGGTACGGTGTTGCGCGCCGGCTTGACCTTGGAGTCGAGGCCGATCGAGGCGCGGGCCTCGAGCTCGCCGCGACGCGTGATGACCTTGAGCCAGTCGCCGTCCTCGATACCGAGCGCCTTGGCGTCGTTCTCGTTGACCTCGACGTACATCTCGGGCACCAGCCGGCTCGTGGTGCCGGACCGGATCGTCTTCGAGGTATGGAAGTGCTCGTAGACGACGCCCAGGCCGATCCAGTAGGGGTACTTGTCCTTCGGGATGTCCTGCCAGGGCTTGCCGCGGTGGTCGGCGTCGGGCAGCTCGGGCGTGAGGCCGTTGTCGCGCGCCTTCTTGAGCAGCTCCATGTTGTCACTGATGTAGAAGTTGGGGTCGGTGCCCGCGCGCGAGAGCTCGGCGATGATCGCCTCGCGGCCCTCGTAGTTCTGCTCGCACATGTGAATGTGCAGCTTGCCGTCCGAGGTGCGGAACTCGCCGTAGGGCTTGTCCTTCCAGCCCTCCTCCTGCTCCATGTAGCGGCGCGTGGTGCCGCCGGCCTTGGCGATCTCGTAGGTCGCGGCCGGCCACTGGATGCCGCGGTGTTGACGGATCTGCTCGTAGAGACCGATGCCGTCGCGTTTCTCGACCTCGAGCATGCCGGTCATGTCCGCGTCGGAGCCCTTCGAGGCGATCACGATGTCGCGGAACACCTCTTCGGGGTCGTAGAAGCCGTTCTCCTTGCGCTTGTAGGGGAAGATCTTGTCACCCTCGAGGCCGAGCGCGTTGGCGATCGCGCGGCCCTTGTCGATGACCATGTCCATGTCGGGCAAGGTGCCGGGGATCGGGTTGGCGGTGCCGTCGGTCACATACACGCGCCGCTCCGACTGAATGTAGGTGCCACCGACCCACTCGCCCCAGGTCGCTGCCGGCAAGATGACGTCGGCGTAGAGGTTGTTGGGCGCGTGGCGATAGATCTCCTGCACGACGTTGAAGGTCTTCGACAGGGCCGGTCGCACGAGGTTGTTGAGATCGGGCAGATCGATGTGCGTCGCGTAGATCAAGAAGAACGCTTTGACGTCACCCTTGAGCGCGCGCTCCATCATCCCGATCGCCTGGCCCTGGTTGGTCTGCTTGGCGACGGAGGCCAACTGCTCGCGAGGCACGCGCCACGCGTCGGCGATGTGGTCGCGCCAGCCCTCGTTTGCGAGGCCCTCGTTGAAGGGCAGTCGGTCAGTGAGTCCGCCGGTCAGGCGCTCACCCATCGCGTTGGGCTGGCCGGTCATCGAGAAGGGTCCGCAGCCCGGGCGTCCGATGTTACCCGACAGTGCCATCAGGTTGATGAGGCTGACGATGTTGTTCTGGCCGTGGATGTGCTGGTTGTAGCCGATGCCCCAGAAGCTGAGCACGCCGCCCTTGCCGGCCTTGCGGCCCTTGATCGAGGCCGCCGCCCAGATGGCCGCGACCTTGCGCAGATAGGCCGGCTCGATCATCGTGATGTGCTGGACCTGCTCGGGCGAGTAGCGGGTCTTGCAGGCTTCGACGTAGTCCTCCCAGCCGGTCGTATGACCCTTGAGGAAGTCCCACGCGATGGCGTCGTCGTGCTCGGTCAGCAACACGTGCGCGATCGCGTTGTGGATGGCGATGTCACCGTTGATCGTCGAGAAGTGATAGGAGTTGTCGGCCCCCACCTCCTCATAACCCTGAACGGTGCCCGTGCGGCGCGGATCGACCACGAGCGTGGGGATCTTGTTGCGCAGCTTGTGATCGGCGATGCGCCAGAACACGATCGGGTGCGAGCCACGGGCGTTGTGGCCCCAGTGCGTGATCATGTCACACATCTCGATGTCGTCGTACGAGGTCGGCGGCGTGTCGCTGCCGAGCGACTTGATGTAGCCGGTCACGGCCGAGGTCATGCACATGCGCGCGTTGGCCTCGATGGTGTTCGAGCCGAGTACGCCCTTCATGAACAGGTTCTCGAGCCACTGCCCCTCGACGGGCAGCTGGCCCGAACCGTAGAGCCCGATCGAATTGCCACCGTGCTGTTTGGCGATGCCGACGATTTGATCGACGATGATCTTCTCGGCCTCCTCCCACGTCGCCTCGCGGAACACGTCGTCGTCGAAGCGGCCCTTGGTCTCGCTGACGTGACCGGCGAGGATGTCGGTCATGTCCTTGCGGATCAGCGGCTTGGTCAGGCGGTCGACGTAGATTGCCTCGGCCGCGGCAAGCCCCTTGATGCACTGCAGACCCTTGTTGGTTGGGTGCTTGGGGTCGGGCATGACACCGACGATCTTGCCCTTCTCGGTCTGGATCATCGTGCCGCAGCCCACGCCACAATAGGGGCACTGCGCGAGGATGTTGGTCGGGGTCCCCGAGGTGGTCGGCGGCGCGACCGAGGGTTGATTGGAGGGCGCCTCGCCGGTCGGCAGTGCGTCTTTGTCACCGTCGCCTTTGCAGCCGCTCGCGCTCGCGGCGAGCCCGAGCACGCCACCCATGGCCGCGGTCTCGAGCATGAAGAGACGCCGGGTCTTGCCGGTCGGCAGCGGGTTTTCGGGCGGCTCGCTGCGGATCTCGAGTTCCCGGTTGCCGTAGTAATCTTGGGAGTCTTTGAAGTCGGCCATGTTGTTCACCAGGCGTTGGCACGCATGTAGGAGATCACGTCTTCGATTTGCTCGTCGGTCAGATTGGCGACGGCCGTGGGTGCGTCGAGCTGGAACGACTTCATCTGCGTCTGCGTCTTGCCGTTCTTGATGATGTAGCGAAGGAAGCCGTCCGAGACGGTGTCGAGGAACACCTTGCGGCCGATGCCCGTGCCGCTGCTCGTCTCCATGTAGCCGCCACCATTGCGGCCATGGCAGGCGGCGCAGATGGTCGAGAAGACCAACTTGCCGGCTTCCTGATTGCCCTTCAGCGGCGACTCGTCGAGTGTGACCGCTTCGTGCGGGGCAAGGGAGCGGACG
>WBZP01004831.1_pt1 | contig 13881 bp, 12 predicted proteins | sample 5204301 | NCBI WGS metagenome assembly WBZP01 (sample SAMN12412401, study PRJNA552823) | activated sludge metagenome | isolation source: activated sludge from nitrification reactor of wastewater treatment plant... | place: USA: Pennsylvania | collected 2017 | reverse complement strand
TCCTCAGCGAGCGGGGCCAGCTCTCATGGGCTCTCCCAGTCACCAACGATGGACGTCCGAGGATAGTGCCACCCCGCACCCAGAGGACTACAACGCGGGCAAAGCAAAACCGGTGTTGGCATGACAGTCGTAGCCGTGCGGGTTCTTGTGCAGGTACTGCTGGTGCTCGGGCTCGGCGTAGTAGAACTCCAGACCCTCGGCTGGGGCGACCTGAGTCGTGATCGGATCCAGGCCGTTACTCGTCAGCACCGCTTGGTACTGATTCGCCGTGATTCGTGTCAACTCCTCTTGCGCCGGATCGGTCCAGTAGACCGCCGACCGGTACTGCGTGCCGACATCGTTGCCCTGGCGGTACCCCTGCGTGGGGTCGTGGTTCTCCCAGAACACCTTGAGCAGGTCGTAGAGGGGAAGTTGGCTGGGATCGTAGACGACCAGCACCGCTTCGGCGTGGCCCGTACGCCCTGTGCACACCTCGGAGTAGGTGGGATTGGGGGTGAAGCCACCCTGATACCCGACGGCTGTCGTGTACACGCCTGGCAGGCGCCACATCCGGCGTTCGGCTCCCCAGAAGCAGCCCATGCCCACGTAGATCTTCTCCAGATCGTCGGGGAACCCGTTGGGGCACTCCAGGGGCGTGCCCAGCACCGCGTGCTTCGCCGGAACCGGGAACGGCCGTTCCGCTCGGCCGGGCAGGGCCTGGTCCGGCGTGATCATGGATGACGACTTGCGAAGGCTGAAGAGGTTCACCGATCAATTGTCTCGCTGCCCGGGCGGTTACGCATCCGGGATCGGAATCGCACCGGTCCGTGAACTCGCTGCCACGCCACGGGGGAGGGCCGGGCCGAGAACCGGAATCGGTGCGATTCGGTGCCGCCCAACGGTCACTCGGTGGCCTCCGCTGCGCCTACCCGTCGGCGCAAGGTCTCGGGCATCAGTGCTGCCATGACAAGGGCGAACGCCGCTACCGCCACGCCGACCTCGAACGCTGGACCGTAGCCGAGATTGTCGGCCAGAAGGCCTGCGATCAAGGGCCCCAGGATCGCGCCGAAGTCCGATGTCATCTGGAAGACCGCGATGACGATCCCGCGGCCTCCAGGCCCCACGACATCCCCCGCCACAGCCGCCGGCGCCGACCCCATGAAGGCGGCGGCCAGTCCGGAGATCCCCATGGCCAGCAAGAACAGCGCCGGGGCGGAGGTCAGGGCGAGCGCTCCCATGCCGAGGACGGTGAGTGTTGTGCCCAACAAGAGCGCGGGTCGGCGGCCCCGTTGGTCGGCCAATCGGCCCGCGGGCAACAGCAGCACAGCCTGGGTCGCTGCGGCCACCAGGAACCCGATACCTGACAGGGTCGCGTCCGCCCGCAGTCCCTCGATCACGAACAGTGGCACCAGCGAACTGCGCAGCCCGAAGGTCACGAAACCGTTGGTCAGGTTGGCAGCCAGTGCAGCCTGGTAGGCGCGGTTGCCCAGGGCCTCTCGCAGGGTGGGGGCCGTCGCTGCAGGGGCGTCTCCGTCCGCGGGCAGGGCCTTGCCGTCGGTCGCAGGCACGGGTTCCGCCGTCGGCTCGCCGATTGTCTGGGCCTTGTCGCATTCCGGCGCAACAGGTTGCCCAGGAGGTTCGGCCGGCAGCAGGCGCCAGGACACCAACGCGGCCAGCGCCAGGGTCCCCGCGTACAAGAAGAAGGGTGCCCTGATCGAGATCGCCACCACGAGGCCGCCGACTGCGGGACCCGCAACGCCGCCCAGCAGGAAGCCCGCTTGGAAAGCACCGGCTGCGCGGCCGCGCTGGTCGGCGGCGACCACCTTCAGCAGCAGTGCCATGGCCGACACCGTGAACATGCTGCTACCCACCCCACCGATGCCCCGCAGCACGATGAGTTGCCCGTAGCTTTGTGCCAGCCCCGCCAGCACGCTCGAAACAGCCACGATGATCAGACCGGTTGTCAGCACGCGCCGCTCGCCGAGCCGGTCGACCAGCTTGCCGGCCACCGGTGACGACACGAACCGCATGAGGGCGAACACGCTGATGACGGCACTGGCCAAAAAGGCTGTGACCCCGAATGACTCCGCGTAGATGGGGATGACCGGGGCGACGATCCCGAACCCCAGCGCCACGCAGAACGCGATCGCCGCCAACACCGCGACTTCGCGGGGCAGTCCCGCGAGCAGTGAGGTGTTCCCGGCCCGGTGCAGCAGCCGGTTCACCCGCCGAGCACCGTGCGGAACCGCTCAGCGCGCAGTTCCATCACTTCAGGCTCGTCGAGCGGGTCCAGATCCGTTCCGGTCGCCCAGCTGATGAGTTGGTCGGCGATGTCGGGGTTGCGCACCAGGCAAGGCCCGTGCAGGTAGGTGCCGATGATGTGTCCTGTCACGGCGCCCTCGGTGCCGTCGACATCGCCATTCCCGATACCGGACAGGACCCGGGCCAACGGATCCACTCCGACGCCCAAGGTGGTGCCCCCTGCGTGGTTCTCATAGCCGGTGAATCGGTCCCGGCCCAGCAGTCCCGACGATCCGGCCGGTTCCGCCGCCAGTTCGCCGACGGCCCGCTTGGGCAGACGGGTGGTGCTGATGTCGATCAGTTCCAGGCCCGGTGCCGGGCTGCCTGTGGCGTCGGGGAACACGGAGCCGAGGAGCTGGTACCCGGCGCAGATGGCCAGGATCGCGGCGCCCCGGTCGGCCGCCGACCGCAGCGATCCGTCGTTGCGCAGCGCTTCGCAGGCGGCCACCTGCGCGGTGTCCTCGCCGCCGCCCATGACGTAGATGTCGGCCTGTGCCGGAACCGGGTCGCCGGGCTGCACGACGATGATCCGGGTGGTGATCGCACGCAATGCAGCGCGGTGTCGCAACGTGATCACGTTGCCGCCATCTCCATAGGTGCCCAGAAGGTCCGGATAGATCGAGGCGATCACCAGCTCGTGGCTGTTGTTCACGATGGGACTCCCGTGGTGCGCAGGTGGTGGAACGCGGTGTAAGTGGCGCAGCAGTGCACGACGTCCAGGTCGCGCATGCCCTCGGGCAAGGGGGCGCCAGGTGCGTAGGGGTCTTCGATCACCACATGCTCCACTCCCGCCTGGGTCAGGCGGACCGCCAGGTCGCGGCGGCGGAACCCTGTCGCGACCACGGCACGGCCGCGCAGTTTCTCGAACGGGACGTCCCACAGCCACGACGGGTCGCGGCCGTCGGCGTAGTCGGAGTTGATGGTGACGATGACCGGGGTCGGCGCGGGTGGCATGACGTCGAGCAGTTCCGACCAGCCGGCCGGGTTCTTGGCGAGGAACAATCGGATGCGCAGTTCGCCCACCGTGAAGGTGCCGTAGCGGCCCGACACCGATTCCACGGCGGCCATGCGCCGTAGGCCCTCGGCGGGGTCGAGGCCCAGGGCGGCCGTTGCGGCCAGCACCAATGTGGCGTTGGCCTGGTTGAAGCGTCCCGGCAGCCGCAGGCCCGACAGGTCGTAGCCGGTCCCATCGGGTCCGATCGCGATGCCGTCCTGAAGTCGCCACTGCGGGTCGGGCCGGCGGCGGCCGCATCCCGGGCACCACCACGTGCCGTCTCCGCGCGCAAGCAGGCTGCCGCAGGCCGCGCAGACCGACGAGTCCGAGGTCCACTGCTGTCCCGCGGCCACCCAGATGACGCGAGGTGACACCGATGCCGCGAACTCGATCATGGGATCGTCGGCATTGGCCACGACAGTCACTTCCGGATGCTGCTGCAGCATCGTCCGCCACGACCGCGCCGTCATGGCGACTTCGTTCATGCGGTCCAGTTGGTCCCGGCTCAAGTTGCCGAGCAGCAACACCCGCGGCCGGGTCTGGATCATGGTCCGGGGCAAGTAGGCCTCGTCGACCTCGAGCACGACAGTTGCGTCCGGATCCGACTGTGAGAGGGTCATGACAATGCCCGTGGACATGTTCGCGCCGGTCGGTTGTGTGACCACCGGGCCGGCCTGCTCCAGCGAAGTGGCCAGCAGTTTGGTGGTGGACGTCTTGCCGTTCGTCGCCGAGACAAGGGCGGCCACCCGGCCCCCAGCGAGTTCGGCGATGGCCTCGGGGGACAAGCGCAAGATGACTTGACCGCCGATCACCATTCCTTCGCCGCGGCCCGCGACCCGGGACAGAGCCGAGGCCGCACGGCCGGCGCTGATGGCGGCCCGGGTGCGCAGGGGGATTCGCGGTGGAGTTCCTGAAGTCACCCAGGAAGCGTACGCCGCACTTGCGCTTCCCGATATCGAGTGATCGGGGCGCGAGGGAGCGTCCCCCGTGACTACTCTGCGAACATGAGCGACTCGACGATGCTTCCCCCCGCCGGCTGGTACAGCGACCCGCAGGATCCCGACAGCCTGCGCTTCTGGGACGGCTCGCAGTGGACCGACCAGACCAGGCCCATGGCACCTGAACCGGCGGCGCCGCAAGCTCCCGCAGATGCCGTGGCCGAGGAGCCCCTCGTTGTCGAGTCGGTCGCCGTGGCCCCGGTCGACACCGCCGAAGACGATGTCAGCGAGTCGGTGGCCGTGGAGCCCGTCGCGGTCGTCGAAGTGCAAGAGGAGGCTGCGGACGCTCCCGCGAGCCCTGCCGACGAGCCCGTTGTGCCGGAACCGCCCCTGTCGTTCCCGGGGTTCGCTGCCGAGGTGGCAGCACTGGACGAGTCCGTCCAGGCGCAGGACGACGCCCAGGTCGAATCCGAAGACACCTCTGCGCCCGACAGCGTCATGGTCGTCACCATGACCGACCTGCCAGGACACCGGATCGTGTCCGTCATCGGGCAGGTGTCGGGTGTCGCGGTGCGCGCACGGGCCGATCTGTGGCGCGATGGCGCCGATCACGTCGGGTTGCTTCACGCCACCCGTCGAGAAGCTGTCGACCGACTGGTCGAGGAAGCCGGTCAGGCGGGGGCGAGCGCGGTGGTGGCCATGCAGTTCGACTCCCACGAGATCGGCGACCTGATGACCGAGGTCGTGGCCTATGGCACCGCTGTGGTGATCGAGAAGGCGTGATCACCACCTCATTCGGTGGCGCCACGTTGGCGCTCGACGTCGGCGGCACCAAGATGGCTGCCGGTGTCGTGTCGGCCGGTCACCGCTTGGTGGAGTACGCGGTGACCCCCACTCCGGTCGGTGCGGACGCCGAGACCCTGTATGACACTGCGGTCTTCGTGCTCAACGCCGCGCTGTCGGCCAACTCACTGCCTGTGGCGGCCCTGGGCATCGGGTGCGGCGGGCCCATGGCGTGGCCGCTCGGCGATGTGTCCCCCTTGAACATTCCGGCGTGGCGGGACTTCCCGTTGCGCGACCGGCTTGCCGAGGAGTTCGGGCTCCCGACCCGGATCCACAACGACGCCATCTGTCTGACGATCGGCGAACACCTGATGGGCGCCGGCCAGGGCCAGGACAACATCCTGGGCATGGTGGTGTCCACCGGCGTCGGCGGCGGGCTGATCGCCGATGGCCGGCTGGTCCACGGCTCCAGTGGCAACGCGGGACACATCGGACACGTGGTGGTCGACCCGACCGGTCCGATCTGCGAGTGCGGCGGGCGTGGTTGCCTCGAGGCGATCGCCCGGGGTCCGGCCCTGGTCGACTGGGCCCGGCTCAACGGTTGGGAGCCCGCCGGTTCCGGCGATGCCGTGGAACTGGCCGGCGCGGCGCGCGCGGGCGATCCAGTGGCCACGGCGGCCTTCCGGCGCTGCGGGACAGCGGTCGGGACCGCCATCGCCAGCTCCGCTGCCCTGCTCGATCTGCAGTCCGTGTCGATCGGCGGGGGCATCTCGCACGCCGCGGACCTGATCCTGCCTTCTCTTTATGACGCGTTCCGGCGGCATGCCGGCCTGCGGTTCGTGCAGCGGTGCCGCATTGTGCTCGCCTCGCCTGATGCGGGACTCATCGGTGCCGCCGGCCTGTTCCTCGACCAGTACTGGCCCGAGGCCGACGCCCCTTCGCCGCCTCCCGTGACACGACTGCCGGAGCCTGCCGGAAAGCACCCCCGGATCCTGCTCCAATAACACAGAATTGGCGTCCGGTAAACGGTCGCCAATGTCCTCGTGCTTTTGTGATCGATGTGGCCCGCTCGTAATCTGAGCGCGTTGCGGGGGATCCCGCAGCCCCGGAAACCAGCTGCGGGTGGGGATTCGCGCGGCCGGTCCGGAACGGGCATGGGGAGTGCTGTTGTCGTCGCAGTCGCAGTCAGCGGGGTCGCTTCCGACCCGTGACATCCCGGCTGCCACCGTCGCCCGGCTCCCGATCTATCACCGCGTCCTGAGCCAACTGCTCGACGACGACATCGCGACGGTCAGCTCCGCTGAACTCGCCGATCTGACCGGCGTCAACAGCGCCAAGGTGCGCAAGGACCTGTCCCATCTCGGGTCGTACGGGGTGCGGGGCGTGGGATACGACGTCGCTTATCTGAACTACCAGATCTCACGCGGCCTCGGGCTCACCAACGACGCCTCGGTGCTCATCGTCGGCGCCGGCAATCTGGGCCGTTCGCTTGCGTCGTATGCCGGGTTCGCCAGCCGTGGTTTCCGAGTGGTCGGGCTCCTCGACAGCGACAGCACCCAGGTGGGCCGCGCGGTCGGACCGGTCGCCATCGCGGATGCCGCCGATCTGGAGGACATCGCCCGTCGCGACCGCCCCGACATCGGTGTCGTGGCGACGCCGGCCGACGCGGCGCAGGCCGTCTGCGAGCGGTTGGTGGCCGCGGGCATCACGAGCATCCTGAACTTCGCGCCCACGGTGCTGACGGTTCCGGCGCACGTCGAGGTGCGGAAAGTCGACCTGGGTCTCGAACTGCAGATCCTGGCCTTCCACGCTCAACAGCGGCGCGGCGAAGCCCCCACCAATGGGGCTGGTGTGCCGCAGATCATGGATGTGTCCGGGCTCGATCTGCGCGATGCCGCCACCGGCGCATCCCGCCGGGGAGTGTCGGCATGACTCTCCTGGTGGTGGGTGCCAACCATCTGTCGGCTCCCATGGAGATGCTCGAAGCTCTCGCAGCCGCGGACTCAGACGCGCTGGCCTCGGACGCCCTGGCCAGTCCGCACGTGGCCGAGACCTTGGTGGTTTCCACGTGCAACCGGGTCGAGATCTACGCCGAGGTCGACCGCTTCCACGCCGCCGTCGACGACCTGACCGGAGCCCTTGCCAAGGCTGCGGGACTGTCGATCACCGATGTCACTCCCCAGTGCTACGTCCACTACGACGAGCGCGCCGCGCAGCACCTGTTCGAGGTCGGCGCCGGCCTGAACTCCATGGTGGTGGGGGAGCAGCAGATATTGGGTCAGATCCGGTCTTCGCTGGCCACCGCGCAGGACGCCGGCACCGCCGGTCGTGAGATCAACGAGATCGCGCAGGTCGCCCTGCGCGTGGGCAAGCGGGTCCGCACCGAGACCGGACTCGACCGTGCCGGGGCCAGTGTGGTGACCGTGGCCTATGTCGATGCCTTCAGTCGCCTTACGGACCTGGGCGGACCACCGGCCGAGCGGGCCAATCTGTTGGTGGTCGGTGCCGGCGCTCTGAGTGCACTGGCGGTGGCGCATGCGGGGCGGTTGGGCATCTCTGAGATGACCGTGGCCGGCCGCACCGAGGCCAAGGCTCAGCGCTTGGCCGAGTCCTACGACGCTCAGGGCGCGCCGTTGGCCGATCTGCCCGACCTGATCGCCGCGGCAGACATGGTGGTGTTCTGCACGGGGGCCGTGGGCACCATCGTGGACCACGACGACATCGCCGCAGCAATGGCCCGCAGGCCCGACCGCCCGTTGGCGCTCGTCGACCTCGCTCTTCCGCACGACACCGACCCCCGGACAGCCCTGATCCACGGCGTGGCACGCATCGACCTTGCCGGACTGTCCGATCGGCCCGAGGCCCAGGCAGATCACTCCGACACCGTGGCTGCGGCCCAGATCGTGTCCGACGAGTTGCGCGACTACTTCGCCGCGCGCTCAGCCCGTGCCGTCGAGCCCGTTCTTGTCAGCCTGCGGGGCCGCGCGACCGCCGTTGTCGACGCGGAGATCTCCCGGCTGCGCGAGCGGGTCCCCGGGCTCTCGCCGGACGAGTGGGCGACCATCGAGCAGAGCCTGCGTCGCACGGTCAACACGCTCATGCACACCCCGACCGTTCGCATCAAGGAACTGGCCGCCGACCCCGACGGCCAGCGCTACGCCGACGCACTCAACTCGTTGTTCGACCTGTCGGTCGATCTGGTCGACTCGATGGTCCTGCCGCGCGACTTGACCGACGACGAAGGGGGCCAGCCGTGACCCCGATCAGACTCGCCACCCGGCGTTCCCCCTTGGCACTGGCGCAGTCACACGACATCGCCGAGCGGATCGGCACTCTGACGGGCCGACGGGTGGAACTGGTCGAAGTCGTGTCCGAGGGTGACCGCAACCTCGCGCCATTGACCAGCATCGGCGGGGTCGGGGTGTTCGTGACTGCAGTGCGAGAAGCCGTCCTTGCCGGGCGTGCAGACCTGGCCGTGCACTCGTTGAAGGATCTGCCGACCGCAGATCACGCAGGGCTTTCTCTTGCCGCGGTGCCCCGGCGCGCCGATGTGCGCGACGCCGTGGTCTCGTTGAACGGTGGCTTGATGGAACTGGCGCCCGGATCCCGCATCGGGACCGGATCGCCCCGCCGCGCAGCGCAGTTGCGCGACCTGCGCGCAGACGTCGAGGTCGTGGATATCCGGGGGAACGTGGACACGCGCATCGGGTTCGTCGACCGCGGCGAACTGTCCGCGGTGATCCTGGCAATGGCCGGCCTGGAACGACTGGGCCGCGCGGACCGCGCCACCGAGGTGCTCCCTGCCGACGTGATGATGCCAGCCCCGGGTCAGGCGGCGCTGGCGGTCGAGGCGCGCGCCGACGATTCGCAGACCCAGGCCGTCGTGGCCGGGCTCGACGATCGCGACACCCGCATCGCCGTGACGGCCGAGCGCGCGCTGCTGCGCCGCCTCGAAGCCGGCTGCACCGCCCCCGTGGGCGCCCTGGCCGCTGTGGTGGCCGACATGGTTGTTCTCAAAGCCGTCGTCCATGGCGACGGGACATCCGGAGCCCTCCGGGTGTCTGTCTCAGGCGCTGCCGGCGCCCCTGCGGAACTGGGCCGCGCTGCGGCCGAGAAACTGCTGGCCGACGGCGCCGATCGACTCGTTGGGGGTGCTGTCCGATGACCGTGAGCAAGGAGCGGAACGTCATGTCGTCAGTTGTTGCACTGATCGCCGCCGGACCCGGGGACCCGGATCTTCTGACTGTCAGGGCCGTGCAGTTGCTGCAACGCGCGCAGGTGGTCATAGCCGATGCCGACGCCGTCGAGTTGGCCCGGGACCTGATGGGTGACGACGAACGCCTCACCACCGCGATCGATGGCAACGGACTGCCACTGGATCACCGCTCGCGCGCCAAGATGGTGGCCGAGCATTCCCGCAAGGGGATCCCGGTGGTGCGGCTGCTCAGCGGCGACCCGATCCTTGACGGATCGCTGTTGATCGAGGTCCAAGCGCTTCGCAAGGCCAAGGTCAACTTCGAGATCGTGCCCGGGGTCAGCCCAGTCAACGGCGTGCCCGCGTACGCGGGATTCAGCCTGACCGGCGGCAAGTCGCGCGAGGTGTCGATCGTCGATGCCCACGACACGGATCTGGACTGGTCGGCGCACGCCCGCACTCGCGAGACGATCATCGTGCTTAACGGCGCTGATCGAGCGGTGGACATCGCCGCCGGACTCGTCGCCGCCGGCCGCCCGGCCCAGACCCCGGTGGCGCTGACGCGCTCCGGAACCACGATCGACCAGCGCACGGTCGTCGCAACCCTGGGCACCCTTGCCGCGGCGGTCAAGGCGAGCAAGCAGGCCGGCAACGGATTGATGGTGGTGGGCGACGTGGTCGACCAGCGTGCAGCGATGTCGTGGTTCGAGACCAAGCCGCTGTTCGGGTGGCGGGTGCTGGTGCCGCGAACGAAAGAGCAAGCGGGCCAACTGTCCGAGCAACTGCGCCTGTACGGTGCCGTCCCGGTCGAAGTGCCGACCATCTCGGTCGAACCGCCACGCACACCGCATCAGATGGAGCGCGCGATCCAGGGCTTGGTGACAGGCCGCTATGAGTGGGTCGTGTTCACGTCGACCAACGCGGTGCGCGCCGTATGCGAGCGATTCGTGGAGTACGGGTTGGACGCACGGTCCTTCGCCGGTCTCAAAGTGGCCGCGATCGGGGAGTCCACTGCGGAGGCCCTGCGGGCGTTCGGCGTCAACCCGGACCTGGTGCCTTCGGGTGACCAGTCCAGCAAGGGCCTGCTGGAGGAATGGCCTGAGTACGACTCGCTGGTCGATCCGATCAACCGGGTGTTCCTGCCGCGGGCGGACATCGCGACCGAGTCACTGGTCGCGGGCATGCAGGAACTCGGCTGGGAGGTCGACGATGTCACGGCCTACCGCACGGTGCGCGCCGCCCCGCCGGCAGCCCACATCCGAGAGGCCATCAAGACCGGAGGGTTCGACGCGGTTCTGTTCACGTCGTCGTCCACGGTGCGCAACCTGATCGGTATCGCCGGCAAGCCGCACGCGGCCACCGTCATCGCCTGCATCGGGCCGCAGACCGCCAGCACGGCCGAGGAGCACGGGCTGACCGTCGATGTCCTGGCCGACGAGCCCAGCGTGGCGGTTCTGGCACGCAATCTCGCCGAGCACGGCGATGCTCTTCGCGTGGCTGCGGTCGCTGCGGGTGAGGCGACGTGGCGGCCCAGTCGCCGGCGGTCGTCATCGCGACGCAAGGCGACCTGATCGCCATGCCTGTGCAGCGGCCTCGGCGCCTGCGGCAGTCACCGGCAATGCGGCGGCTGGTCGCGGAGCACCGGCTCGCGCCTGCCGCCCTGATCCAACCGCTGTTCGTGTCCGAAGCGCTCTCGCAGCCACGTCCGATCGCCAGCATGCCCGGCCAGGTGCAGCATTCGCTGGAGTCCCTGTCCGGTGCGGTGCAGCGAGCGGCGGCAGCAGGTGTCGGCGGTGTGATGCTGTTCGGCGTCCCAGAAGATCGCGATGCTGTCGGCACCCAGGCTTACGCCCCCGACGGCATCCTGAACCGGGCCATCAGCCACAGCGTCGAGGCCGCCGCCGGGGCCACGGTGGTCATGGCTGATCTGTGCCTGGACGAGTTCACCAGCCACGGTCATTGCGGAGTGGTCAGCGACACGGGGGTGGTGGACAACGACGCAACGTTGGCTCACTACGCCGACATGGCGGTGGCCCAGGCGGATGCGGGAGTCGCTGTCGTCGGTCTGAGCGGCATGATGGACGGTCAGGTCGCGGCAGTACGCGCCGCGCTCGACAGTTCGGGCTTTCCGGATGTTGTGGTGCTGGCCTACGCGGCCAAGTACGCATCCGCCTGGTACGGACCCTTCCGCGAGGCGGTGGAGTCAGAGCTGACCGGCGACCGGCGCGGCTACCAGCAGGATCCCGCCAACCGGCGGGAGTCGATGCGCGAGGTTGCACTCGACCTTGCCGAAGGTGCGGACATCGTCATGGTGAAGCCCGCCATGGGCTATCTCGATGTGCTGGCCGACACGGCCCGCGTGAGTGACCGTCCCGTGTGGGCCTACCAGGTGTCGGGGGAGTACGCAGCGATCGAGGCCGCCGCGGCGAACGGCTGGCTCGATCGCGAGGCCCTGATGGTCGAAACGGTCCTGGGCATCCACCGAGCCGGGGCCGACGCCGTGCTGACCTATTGGGCCACCGAACTCGCCGAATCGCTCTGAATCTCTGGGCTGCCGCCATCCGGGGCAGTTCCGGGGGCCTGTTACCCATCGTCCCGGGTCAGTGACTAGGCGTATTTACAAGATCACGGAGGGTTCGGGCAACAGGACATTTCGGTACACGTGGGGTGACACGCCCCTCACTCAAACGGCAGGTTCCGAACCTTCGTGCGCAAAGCGGCCAAATTGGACTCGGAAATTGTTGCGTTTTGGTCACGCACCGATTCTCAGAGCGCTAGAACAAGCGTGATGCCATTTGTGGCGCGTTGTCGAAGGAGTTGGCATGGGCAAGACGTTCGTGCAGGGCTTGGTGATTCTGCTCGCCGGAATCGTGGCCCTTGTGCTGAACCAGCTGCTGAACTTGGGGCTCGGCTCCATCACGTTCGGGCTGGCGGTAGGCGGTGTCCTCGGCCTCGTCTCTGACGGCGGCCCCGTGGGTCGGGTCGGAGCGTTCATCGTCGGGATGCTCGTCACCATGGTCCTGTTCGTGGTGTCGATCCTGTTGCTCAACACAACGTTCGTCGGACAGGTGCTCACGATCGTGATCGGTCTTGGACTCATCACGCTCATCTGCGCACTCACCGGGGGCCGGTTGCCGTTGTGGGCCGGATTGCTCGGTGCGGTGCTGGTGGCCGGTGCTTACAGCACTGCCTTCCAGGCCAACCCGGCCGGGCTGCTGACAGAGCTACCCCAGTACGTCACGCAGGCGCTGGTGCCGGCTGCCCTCGGGTTCCTGGGCGCCGTGTTCGTGGCAGACAAGGTCGCGGAGAAGACCAGCATCGACGAGACCTCCGACAGTGCTGCGGCCAACGCAGGCGTCTCGCAGGCGCCGGCGCCGGTGACAGCGGGTGCTCCGGCCGCGGCAGCGCCGGCCGCACCCCAGGCTCCCAGCGCTCCGGCGACTCCGCCGCCCCCCACGACCCCCCCGGCAGCCGGTCCCTCCGGCCCGTCCAATCCGAACAGCGAGGTGTGAGGCTCCCATGGCTAAGCGCATGAAGACAGCCCGCGTGGGCGCGGCCCTGGTGGGTGTCGGAGCAGTCGTGACTGCTTCGGTGCTCCCCGGCTCGATCGCCACCGCCGAGAACACCGGCGACGTCAGCAGCGCGGTGACGCGTGCCGTGCTGGCTCAAGGTGACGTCAACGGTGAGATCAGCATGGCGACCCTTGTCACCCAGATCAACCTGGACGGAAACGGCACAGCCGACTTCACGGTGCCGGTCGTCGACGGCGGATCGCCCAAGAACATGGACTCCTTCGGCAGTCCCCAGGTCGTGGACGGCAGCGCTCAGTACAACATCTCCGTCGACGGGCCCCAGACGTTCCGCACGTCGCAGACGTACGACCCAGCCGACATCCCGGTGACAGTCAAGGTCGAAGCCGAACTCGACGGGCAGCCCATGTCCCCGAGCGACTTGGCGGGCCAGACCGGCCTGGCCAAGCTGAAGTACACCTTCACCAACACGACCAACGAGCCGACCCAGATCACCTACCAAGATGCACTGGGCAACACGATCACCGAAGAGAAAGAGGTCCCGATCCCCATGGGGGCCTCGCTGGTGTTCGAGTTCGGCGAGTCCTGGCAGGAGATCAGCGCGCCCACAGCCGATGCCGTCCTGGGCAACGGCACCGGTGCCACGCAGGTGCAGGGCTCGGTGGCCCTGCTGCCAGACGCTCTCCCGGGCCAGTCCACAACGGGCACGTTCGAGATCGAGGGCCGGGTGACCGACGCGGTCGTGCCGCCCGCCGACATCAAGGTGCCGGTCTTGAACCCCTCCGAGTTCCCGCAACTGCAGGCAGCCGTCAAGACCGGTGAGGACGGCGCGGACCTCGCGGCCAAGCTCACCGACGCAGGCACGACGCTGTACGACGGCGCGGGTTTGTTGGCCGACGGCCTCAAGACCGCGGCCGACGGCGCCAACCAGTTGAACGATGGCGTGCAGGGGCAACTCGGCCCAGGCGTCACGCAGTTGTCCGAGGGTCTGACCACCTTCAACGACGTCGCGATCTCCACGCTCCAGTCTTCTGCTGCAGACCTTCCGGAGTCAGTGCGCAGTGACCCGTCGTTCTCGCAGCTGACTGACGGCTTCGACTCTTTGAACAGCGCCGTCGACGGAGTCCGCGAGGGTCTGGGAACCTACAAGACCAAGCCGTC
>WBZP01004830.1_pt1 | contig 13881 bp, 13 predicted proteins | sample 5204301 | NCBI WGS metagenome assembly WBZP01 (sample SAMN12412401, study PRJNA552823) | activated sludge metagenome | isolation source: activated sludge from nitrification reactor of wastewater treatment plant... | place: USA: Pennsylvania | collected 2017 | reverse complement strand
AGTATGCGCGGTCCAAGTATCGTTCGTCTAACTCTTTTGGCGCTCCTATTCGGTTGATAATCAATCAACCATTTCTTCTCCCCGAGTTTTTTGATCATGGGGCAGTACCTTCTGAGGTGTCATGACTAGCCGTGAGAGGGGAGTACATGACGCGGTGGGTAGACTCATAGTGCTCTATATCCCCAAGAGCGATCCGCCACCGGCTCCTGCGGCCGTTCCCGACTCGAACCGCTGGAAGATCACGGCCGATTACCTGGCGATATAGGTGGTCGACAGTCACCCGCCATCGAGCGGCAAGTTCGAGCGGCGTGAGGAATAGCGGTGGTCTGGTCAGCAGATTCCTTCGAAGAGCGTTTGACGTGAGCGTGTTGTTCGTAGGCATTGGCAGTCCTCCTGCCAGGGTATTACGGGTCATGGATTTGGCGGAGTGGGGGTGAGGGGAGGGCTGTTAGTGGGTTGGAGGAGCTGTCGTTATCACAGCGGGCGTTTGTGGCACGCTGGCAATGAAAATCAGTGCCACTGTGCCACGGACTGATTCATGGCACTGTGCCGCAAAAAATCTCGGCGCAATGTCACGGGTTTATTCATGACACTGCGCCGCAAAAATCGCGGCGCAATGCCACGAGCACAGAAATCACTCCCACTGCCCCATAAATTAGCGGGTATGTTGAATATTGGATGAAGGTGTCCTTCTCAAGTCCGGACCTTCAGATAATTCGGCTACAGTTTGGTTTGACTGCCCGCAGGGCCTTTCAAAAGCTCTAATTCATCGGTGTAGAGTGTCTTTGTGACAGCTAGCGGCTTGCTTGTGGCAGGAGTGGGAATAATTTCAAAGCATTTGGCGCTGCCCCGACAGGGTGAACCGGGGTCGCGGGTCACAGCATCCGCCCCCTCAAGGGCCCCTGCTGTCAATTCTTCGCAGGGAAGGGATGGGTTTTCCCCCTGGGATACATTAGTTGGTGGGGGCGGCCTCGGAAAGGGGGTCCAGGGGGAAAACCAAGGCCGGGGGCGGGCTGGCAAGCCCTCTTTCCGATCTTCTTATCCGACTTTCCGATTTTCTTGTTGATTGCTATGTGAAAGCCGTTGGTTTGTCTGAGCGATGAGATGTGGGATGTACTAATTCAGGTAACACGGCGCGGTCCAGACCAGAGGAAGGGACGGCGCTAAACAGGGGGACTGGGGGAGGTCTGAGTTGAGCATGGCTAGATTCCATGCTCACTCAGACGTCCCCCAGATACTTGGAACTGGTCTCATGGATGGATAGCCGCGCCACCATTGTTCTAACAGGCAGAAGCCGGTATGCTTGCGCCACCGTATCGGGCGAGAGGGCGTTACATGGAGTTTAGGTGAGCCAAGTACTCATCCAGCAGTACCTCAATCAACTGCAAGATCTCCGTAAGGTTTCCGGCACCCATCGAGAATCCGTCGTTCGAGAGGCCTTCAAAGACCTTTTGAAGGGCTGGGCCCGCCAGCACGACCTCGTTTTCGTCCCAGAATACGAAATTACCACACCAGCGAAAGACCGACGTTATGTCGATGGGGCCCTCCTGCATGCCCTACGTATGCCGTTTGGTTACTGGGAAGCCAAGGATGAAAAGGATGATCTGGCTGCCGAAATCGAATTCAAGCTGCGCCGGGGCTATCCTCAAGACAACATCATCTTTGAAGACTCCACGCAGGCTGTTTTGATTCAGAGTAAACGCGAGGTTATGCGCTGTCCGGTGGATGATGTGGACAGGCTTGAAAAGCTGCTCACACTCTTCTTTGGCTATGAACGTATAGAAGTCGCGGAGTTCCGGAAGGCCGTTGATCAATTCAAGACGGATCTCCCGGCAGTGCTTCAAGCCTTGCGAGAGATGATCGAGCAGGCGTACAAGGCGAATGCCGACTTCCGGAAAGCCTCTCAGCGATTCCTGGATCATGCCAAGGAAGCGATCAATCCGAGCCTAACAGAGGGCGACGTGCGGGAGATGCTTATTCAGCATGTCCTTACGGAAGAAATCTTTTCCAAAGTCTTCGGTGAAGACGACTTTCACCATTTGAACAATGTCGCCAAGGAGCTGTACTCGCTGGAAGGCACATTCTTCACCGGAGATCTCAAGAAGCGGACCTTGCGCGGGCTCGATCCCTACTACGCTGCCATTCGCGCCGCCGCCGCTCAAATCGGAAGCCACCATGAAAAGCAGGCCTTTCTGAAGGTCATCTATGAAAATTTCTACAAAGTTTACAACAGGAAAGCCGCAGATCGGCTGGGCGTCGTGTACACGCCAAACGAGATCGTCAGGTTCATGATCGAAAGCGCCGACTGGCTGTGCGAGAAGCACTTCGGCAAGAACCTCATTGACCGCGAGGTGGAAATTCTTGATCCAGCGACAGGGACCGGCACTTTCATTACCGAGCTCCTTGAGCACTTCCGAGGCCAGCCTACTAAGCTAAAGCACAAATATCTTCAAGAGCTGCATGCGAACGAAGTCGCGATTCTCCCGTACTACGTCGCCAATCTGAACATCGAAGCGACGTATGCGGCCATCACAGGGGAGTATCTGGAGTTTCCCAACCTCTGTTTCGTGGATACGCTCGACAATGTTGGCCTGCATACCGCGCAACACGGCTCGCAGGGAGGCTTGTTCGGGAGCGTCAGCGAGGAAAACGTCGCGCGCATCAGGCGGCAGAACGGGCGAAAGATCAGCGTGATCATCGGCAATCCGCCATACAACGCTAATCAGCAGAACGAAAACGAGAATAATAAAAATCGCGAATATCCGGATATCGATCAGCGCATCAAAGAGACGTATATCGAAGCGAGCACGGCGCAGAAGACGAAGGTTTATGACATGTATGCCCGGTTCTTTCGCTGGGCCAGTGACCGCTTAGCGGAAAATGGCGTATTGGCGTTCATTACTAATAGAAGTTTCATCAATTCCCGTACGTTCGATGGTTTCCGTAAGACTGTTGAGAGAGAGTTTAATGAGATCTATATCTTGGATTTGGGCGGCGATGTGCGAGCGAATCCAAAGCTCTCAGGCACCGCGCACAATGTATTTGGTATTCAGGCAGGAGTGGCCATTAGCTTTCTCGTAAAGCGGCATAGAGCACAGGGCTGTCGAATATTCTATGCGCAACGGCCAGAAATGGAGAAGGCAGAAGAGAAGATTGCATTCTTGAGCACCGCACGGCTCAGTGAACTCAATCTTGATGAAGTCAAGCCTGATGCCAAATGTAACTGGATCAATCTTACCCACAACGACTTTGATTCTCTGATTCCCGTGGCATCGAAGCAGGCGAAGGGAGCAAAGAAGCCATCACAAGAGAAAGCTATCTTCAAATTGTTCTCGCTCGGTGTTGTTACCAATCGAGATGAATGGGTATATGGCCATGATTTGAGACAAGTCGAAAATAAAGTGCGGTTTCTTATCGATATTTATAATGCCGATGTTAACCGCCTGAGTGGGATTCAAGATAAGAGTAAGCGCAAAGACATGGTTGATACAGCTATTAAGTGGACTCGGGCGGTGAAAAACGACCTTGTCGAAGGGGTTCGCTATAGTTTCGATGAGGACGGCATTGTGGAAAGTTACTACCGTCCTTTCGTTAAACGCCGCCTGTATTTTAGTCGTAAGTTGAACGAGATGTTGTATCAAGTCCCTCAGCTATTTGGCCCAATGGCAGGCGCAAACTGTGCGTTCTGTTTTTCGGCAGAGGAGCGTTCAAATTTCGGAGTGATAGCATTCGAAGATATCCCGAATAAAGATGTTTTCATGCCGAGCGCTGCGCAGGTTCTGGCGTGTTATCGGTTTGATAGCGAGGGAAATCGTATCGACAACGTCACCGATTGGGCTCTCGACGGATTCAAGAAACAGTACCAACCTGGTAGGGTCAAGCAGACTCGACCGATCACAAAAGAAGCGATCTTTCACTACGTCTATGGCGTGCTGCACGATCCGGTCTATCGTGAGAAGTACGCGCAGAATCTGAAGCGAGAGTTTCCCCGCATTCCCTTCTACGCCGATTTCTGGCAGTGGGCTGATTGGGGTAAAGAGTTAATGGAGCTGCACATTGGCTTCGAGCAAGTCGAGCCGGCCAAGCTCATACGGACGGACATTCCCGACGAGAAAGCACGCAAGGCAGGCGTGCCCCCCAAGGCCATGCTCAAGGCCGACAAGGCGGCAGGTGCCATAGTGCTCGACAGTGAAACCACGCTGTCGGGTATTCCCAAGGAGGCCTGGGCCTACACCCTCGGCAACCGTTCGGCTTTGGAGTGGATTCTCGACCAGTACAAAGAGAAGAAACCCAAAGACCCCACCATCCGCGAGAAGTTCGATACCTACCGCTTCGCTGATTACAAAGACAAAGTCAGTGACCTCTTGATGCGTGTGACCACTGTGAGTATCCGCACTGTTGAAATTGTTGACTTGATGAAGAAGACGGCTCGTTAGGGTTTGTTGTTATTCGGTCAGGATGCGCGACAGCGCAAGTGGCATTCCTACTGACTTGCGAATGTGAGTCGTTTTGTCCGGGGTGAAATGGATGGAGGCTTTAGAGGATGAAAGTGGATATTGGTGGCTGCCACAAGATCCGTTACGCCGTTATCACGGTCGGTTGAGTTTTGATAAAAAGGATGGCGCCCGGCTCGAACTCTCGATTCCAATTCAGGAAAATGCTCCATTCTTTACAAAGGCTAACGAAGAATACTCCTTAATTCATGGCGTGACGAGCCAGAATAGAGAAGTATCGCTAGTAAATTGCTACGCGACACGCGATCATTGGCCAACTGCTGAAATATTCACGCAATCTATATTCGGTCATTTGGTCTTTGACGGATTTCACCTGCCCTCGGTTGAGACGGCAAACATCAAAAGTATATCTGCGACCGTGCCTTTTCTGAGTTCGTGGCTGGGTTCCACAGGAATCGATGTTAAGCACAGTAATGACTTCAAAGATTTTGATATCAGCTACAGACAGCCGTCTCCATTCACAGCAAAGATTTCTTCGTCGATTCAGATCAAAATCTTCGTGCGCCCTGCTGGAATACCCATTTCTGGATTGCCTGGGGCAGAAGTAAAGATTCGAGAGGAGCTTCGTTTAGTTCTTGAACCAGCTGCAGCGCAGACATACCTTCAACTGCTTGATAGTATTCAGGTAGTGTTCGACTTCTTTACATTTGTTTGCTTGGATCTTTGTTCTCCAGAGGACATCCAATTTGAGGGCGATTTTAACCCTCGAACTTTAACAAATGGAGAGACTCTATATCCGCATGCCTCTCTCAAGTACATGCCGGTTTATGATCCTAAGAGGAAAAGATCTCCCCATCCAATGGATCTGCTTTTCAAAAGCTCCGATTTGTCTGAGCATATTGAGCCAGTTCTATCTAGTTGGCTGGAGCATTCGCACGATTTGAAAAGCGTTCGGGTGCTTTATTTATCTGCTCTTTATGGTGAACATCCCTATATCGAGAACAAATTTCTTTCGATATGCCAAGCTGCTGAGGTGTTCCATCGCCGCTTTCGACAAGGCGAATATATGGATTCTGCTAGGTATGAAAATGAGGTTTTGCCACGGCTGATATCACAGATTCCATCTGACTTGTCTCCTGATCTGATTGAAGTGATGCAGCAAAGGTTTGAATATCTGAATGAGTTTTCCCTCGGGAAAAGGTTAAAGGAGCTGGTATCTGAAAACAAAGATATTCTTCTCGAACTGGTTCCTGACATCAAAAGTGTGCTTAGGGCGATCGTTGAAGCCCGAAATCAATTCACGCATTTTTCTGGCAAGCGTGGGCGTAATGCTATTAGCGGTGAAGAAATACTTTATTATATTTACGTGCTTAGAGTGATTGTCGATCTAGCGGTTCTCAGGCAAGTCGGAGTGCCTTATGAAGCCTTGCGAAAGGCTGCTTTGCAAAACCAATTGTATCGAAGGATGTTTCGGATAAAGCAGCGGTAACTGAGCGAGTTGGGATATTCATTCTCAGCGCCATTATGGGTGTTCGCAGTACATTCTGAATGCGTGCCTCATCTGTGCTGTCTAAACCGCATTCCCCTGCGAAGGGCCGCGTGAGGTGCAATAGCCAGCAATTAGGCGCCGAGCCGCTAAAAGTCTGCCCTTAGCGAAATCGTCGAGTGGCTAGTTTCTCTATCTGCAGATGGAGATCAAGGTGGTATGCCTGACCGGACTTGAACCTGTCTGCCAAGGATCCTCCCGCTCTACCTTGCAAGCGGGATCGCTTCATTAACGCAATCTGCTACAAGCTCCTTATACATCCCATTTGAGATAATAGTATTCGGTGCATTACGAGGCCCAGGTACTGGACCAAGTGCAAGCGTTGATCGGATATTAATTAAACCAATGCCACCGTCTCGACTTTCTATGCAGATGTCCTCAAGCTCTGCAGCAAGAGGCCGTTTCGCGTCTGCTTTAATCATTTGATCAGCGGACTGCCAGCCACTTATTCCGACTAAACTAGATTTCTTCACTTCATATCCCGGGATGCGAGATCCAACATAAGATCCAAGCCATTCCTTCGAATGAGCCGACTTCGGCTCAGCATGAAGGAAAGAGGGGAACAGAACCCACAGTGCTAGACCGTACACAATAGGAATCGTTATCTTGCCTCGAGGCCAACCCATCCAGAACCTCTTATTCTTCATGATCTTGTAAGTCTTCATTCAGCCCTCCATAGGGCCACTCAATCGTGAGGAAGTCATGATCGCTCATCCCCACTTCACTTGCTAATCCAAAAGCACCTTTCACTAATTGCCACCACTCAGCCAGCTTTTCATGAACCGTTTCAGTTATCGTTCCCATAGCAATGACACCTCCGGGTTAGAGCTGGCGTTGTTCGAGTTGGCTCGCAACGTTGGGCGTAGTGAATACTATAGTCTGTAGATGTTTAGTATTCAATACGGCACACCAATGGCATGCCGCAGGTGGAAACGATATTTGGTATGGTCTTGCGTGAATTGCGTCAGGGTAAAGGTTTTTCTCAGGAAAATCTTGGCTTTGAGGCAGGATTTCATCGGACGTACGTAAGCCAATTGGAGCGTGGACAGAAGAGTCCTTCGCTCAATGCGGTATTTCGCCTGGCCGCAGCATTGAAGATAAATCCTAGTGCGTTCATCGCAAAAGTAGAGCAACGTGCTGGAAAAGTGGCTTAATGAATCTGTTGCAGTCTCTGTCCATTCGCGAGTGATGCCGATAAGCTCGACGGCATAACCACCTAGACGCTCCTCCCCGCTCAGATCCGTAATATATAAATTTGCAGAAGTCTCCTCAACGCTCGCATGTACTGAGTGTAGGGTATCCCTCGATCTCTGATTGCGATACGTAGGCAGCGTTTGATCTCTTGGGGAGTCTGACCTGCAAGCTTAAGTTGATCCTTCCTCACTTCACCCCCACTCCGCCTGATAGCTGCCACGTAATAGATAAATCATCACGAGTCAGCGCGGGGCTGATTCAATTCAATAACTGTCGAAGGAGGAGGGGGTATGGAAGACCACGACAAGAGCGAAGACAGGTCTGAAGAGGAGTGGGTTCAGGAAATTGCACGAGCCAAAGGAGTGTTTGGTCGGTTCACTGAAAATCAACTGGAAAGGTTCACGGAAGAAATCCAGACGATCCTAAGTGCGGCAGCGATATACCCGGAACTTGTGAAACGAATTCATCTCTATTTTTTGGTTGTCTCAAAGTCGAGGGCCTATTGGAGGCAGGTAGAAGAGAGTATTGAGCTATTGGCTATTGAACAGCCAACTCTCTCGGCAGCTGTTTTGGCAATGCGAGCACGTGAGAGATTCAATACGCCCAGTCAACTTCATTACTTGATTTATGTCCTGGCCCATAGGATTCAGCACCAGGTCCGCACAGACAAAAAACGGCAAACTCAGTTCTGTGGCTGGAGAAAGTATCCGCAGGGTCATTCGTTTCTCGGCGTGCAGATCTCCCGATTGGCTTGGCAAAACATTATCGATTCAGATCAAGACACTGTGAAGTTGAAAGGATTTGAGCCAGAGAAATGGTGTGAGGTTCACCGTAGCCCGGAGTTGACAGGATTCCCGGGGAAGGATTTATACAATCCTAAGCGAATTGATGAATGAAGTTGTGACCGAGTTGTGCGGAGTTTGTGTGGATATAACAGATAAAGGATATAAGTCATTTTCCGTAACTATTGCAGATCGGCGGATTCTTACCAGAGCAGAGTCCGCCGAGGAGGGAATCATGAACGTTCCTGAAATCGGACCGGAGATTAGCAGCGAGGTAAAGAATCCGGAGTTGCTAGCAGGGGAAATTGATATGGCTCCGGCTCGGACGGAAGAATACCTGGCAACTATTGGCAACAAACAGAGCACACATCATCTGATGATTAATGCCAGGCGAGATGAGCTTTGGGAAAGCTTCACGAAAAGCCTGGGCGATATCCACAGGGAGTTTCCCGGATTGGTTGAGCGAGCCGTACGAGAAGTCGTATTGCTAAAGTATCCACAAATCAAATGGGCCAGGCTTGAGGCCAGGCTTGAAGGGTGGATTGAAAAACATTCCGAATGGACTCCGAATAGGGTTGCCGGGATGGCCTTGTATTATTTCAAGATGGATTCGCGGATGAGGCCGTTCTTGATCGCCACGGCTCAACGGATCAAGAATCGAGTAAGAATGAGGAAAAAGCGGCAAGAGGAAGGAGCTTGGCCAACAAAGCCTGAATTTATCTAGCGCGAAGAGGGGTATTAAGTCCTACCTGCTGCTTTTTGCGCGGTCCGACGGGGTGGTAGCTGATTTGGGGATTCTGTCATGTGGGTGATGATCACGCGTTTAAGCTTGTTTGACTGTTGCTGTTCCGACTTAGTTAATCGATTGAATCGTTCCATGGCATCAAGCTGAGCAAGAAGCTTCTCGTATGGGTCATGAAGCCATAAGTAGGCGATACAGCCAACGAACATGGCATTAGACTTCCGTAATCCAGGACGGTGGGTAGCAATATCATTAACAGAATTCTGGAGCTCTAGCAGTTTAACGTTCTTCATGAAGTTCTCCATTGCCACTATCCTATTGAGAAAGTCGCTACACGATTAGCTAAGGTGTCGACGGAATGACGACGGAACGATCTGAAGTGGTCGGTTTTCGTCTGAGTCAGTCGGAAGGGAAACCGAACTGATTTCCTGCCAAATAGTAAAAACCCATTAACCACAGGGGATTTGGGGCTATCAGAAGAGGATAGTTGGTGCCCCCGATACGAATTGAACGTACGACCTACGGTTTAGGAAACCGCTGCTCTATCCAACTGAGCTACGGGGGCGTAAGAATACGATACTGAAAGCAGGTGAGATTGTCTATAACGGGGATGCCTCCGAAGTGACTTCGTCACCTTCGGAGGCGTACCACTGCTCAAACCGGCTGGTCAGATTACCGTTGGTTGGCTTGATCGCGTTTGCAGCTCTCTTCGGCCAACATCCGCTGCCCTACGGATCCATCTTTCGGAATCCGGGCCATACAGGCTTCAAGGCTATCCCCGGCGGCGCCGGCTGCGGCGCGGCCGGCACTCTTAGCCGTGGCATTGCCTGCGATGGATTGGCGAAGGGCTTCGTCCCGCTGACAGCTTTCTTCAGCAATCATACGAGTGCCTGCTGTGCCGCCGGACGGAATCCGTCCCAGGCAGGACTGGAGGGAGTCGTACGACTGTGCAGCGGCTTTCGTTGACCCGCTCACTGCGGCGGCTTGAGTTGATCCGCCCGCGGTCATGGTTTCTTCTGTGGCACAAGCACTGAGCAAAAGCAGAGATAAGGACAGGACAACAGCACCGTGAGAACGCGAGTACGTCATTGAAGGATCCTCCTTGATCAAGAGCGATGGGCGCACAGTAGCATAAACCCCTGCTCCCTGGAAACACCTTCGGAGGCTGTTTATGGGGGTGTTCCAGGCCCTTGGGCGAGCAGCGCGAGCCGGGAGGGAATCTGCGTCAGCAAGTCCGGTCGTACTTGGAATACCCCGGGAATTCGATGGCCGATGGCATACACGAGCCCTCCGACTTGATTGCCCAGGGCGAGGCGGCCGGCTATGCGTCCATCCTTCCCGGTGGCGACGAATTCGGCCACCGGAGCCACGAGGCCGTAGGGAGCCAGGGGGCCGGCTTGTTTCAGGACACGTTCCTCGGCCGGGAGATTGACGATTCGACTGACGAGTAAGTCCGCGACATCCTGGCGGAGTTTTTCCGTCGGCTGATCCTCCAGGATCCATTCGTTGCGATCGTGAATGAGCGCGTATTGCTCGTCGCGCGTCTTGATGGACAGCATGGCAATATCCCCTGTCTCCACCCCGAGCAACCGCTTATCTTGAAGCGCGAATAGATCTCTGGTCAGGTCTTTAATGGCCGAGGGACTGATTTTGTAAATAGGGCCGTCCGGTGTCGTCTGCGCATAGGCTTCTCCGCTGGTCGGATCGGGCTGAAACAGGCGAACAACTTGGTCCGCGCCTGCTGCGTGCAGGGTAACTTTGATTTTCGGTTTGGTGAGGGTTGGCGCCAGCTTGTCCCGTTCAGGACCCGGATCCACGATGGCCAGGGCCTTGAGATCTTCCAACCGAAAGAGGAGGGCCTGGATTTCCGTGCGATCAGCCTCGGCTTCGATCGGGTAGCGGATTCGCCACTTCTTCTTCGGTTTCTCCTCGTACGCGTACAGCACCATTTCCGTGGTTGGGTAGGTGAGGCGAAGCTGTTCGGTCTCTTGCTGATTGAACTGCAACAACTCCTTACGCCGGAAAGACAGCAGCGTCCTATTCAGAAAATCCTTGGGTGCTAGGTCTGTCAAAAGCACGGCTTCATCGGAGGCCCTCAATACATAGAGCGTCGAAGACAATGGTCCGGCATCCCCGATCGAGAGAGTCTCTTGCCGATCCCCTGCGGTTAACGTCACGACTGTTGAGGGATGGTCAAGACCAAACGGGGTTAAGGAAACAGGGTGGGTTTCAACCAGGCGGGTCACCTTTCCCGTGACCAGTGCCCGAAGCAGGGCCTGCACCTGCCGTTGATCGGCGTCAGTATGAATCGGTTCCGTGATAGCCCATGGCTGGCCTGGTGTCTGGCTCAGCACGACTTCACCGGAGTGGCTGCGGACTTTCACCGCGCTAATCTGGGCTTCGGCGAACGGAAGGATTTGTTTGGCTTGGGTGGCAGTAACGACTTCCGTCCGCTGCTCGGGGAGTTCGACGAAATACAGGTAGCCACCGAGCCCTGCGAGGACGCCTGCGAGAAGGAGTGTCGGCCAATAACGCGACATGGCCTTACAAACGACGCCGTTTCCGCCAGACCAGAAGACCGCAGAGAACCGTCATTGCCGGAAGCAGAATGACTTGCACGTAGAGCAGGATGCGTTCCTGGAGCGGGTTTGGAGTGAACGGTCTGACCGCCGGGTCTTTGGGGGTGAGGGAGATCAGATCACGTTCCTCCGACAGCCATCCCACCGTGCGTTGGAAGAAATCGCTATTGCCCACGAAATTGATAAATCCGTTGCTGGCGAATGCCGAATTGCCGACGACCACCACGGCAGGGCGCGGCTTGCCTTCTTCGGGCGTCTGCTTTGGCGTTAAAGCGGCGGCCAGCGCCAGGGGGCCTTGAACGTCTTCCTTTTCGTCGTAACTGACGACCCGACCCTTCATATCGGTCTCGGCCCAGCTGCGAGGCGAGGTTCGGGCGAGAGGGACATAGTCCCACTCCTTTCCCTGTTCTTCCTGAAAGATGAGATGCCTGGCCAGGGGAAACAACACGGCGGCCGTCAGTTCATGGGTGATTTCATGGTCGGTGAAGGTGCGGACCAAGAGGGCCGTCAGATCACCCTGGGCGAGCCGGTCTTGCAGATCGACGAGTACGCCGGGCCCCAGCTCCAGTCCCCAGATCTTGAGGAGGTGGTCCATGTTCGATTGCGTGTCGGGATCGAGCAGAAGGAGGAGATGGCCACCCTTGGCTACGTAGGCTTGAATGCGTTCCTGCTCTTCTTTCGTGATGGCTCGCCGCGGACCGGCAACGATCAAGACATCGGTGTTTTCCGGCACGGCTGGCTCTTGCAGCAATGTGACCGTCCCGATGTCGTAGCCTTGCTTCTGGAGCACTTCCTTGGTGAGCGCCATCCCGCCACGATCTTTGTCCTCCAAGCTGCGTTCGCCGTGGCCTTCCAAAAAGACGACCCGCTTTTTGGTGTCCTTGGACACACGCACCAATGCGCCGGTGATCTCCACTTCGGCCGGCGAGGTAATGCGGACGGATTGGGGCCCACTTTCGAAGATGGCCACGTCAGTCCGGGTGACGCCGTAATTTTGTGCAACCTTTGGTTGGCGTTCCGGGTCGATGAACTGGACCGTCAGCTTGGGACTGGCCTGACGATAGCTGTCAAAGCGCTCCTTATATCCCTGGTACCCCGGGTCTTTTTCCCTTGTGAACACGGTCACGCTGACGTCTCGAGTAAGGTTTCGAAGGACGCGGTAGGTTTCCGGCGCGAGCGTGTAGTTCTGATTCTCTGAAAAATCCCAGCGGATCGAATGCCGGACGGCCAAAAAATTCACGATGGCAAGAATGGCTAGAAATAGCGCCACCATGACCGCGCTGTTTGCACCCATCCGCGTTGAGCGCTGCGCGGAGAACTTCTTGAGCCGGTCGAAATGGGTGGCAAAGGCCCAGATGAGGCAGCTGAGGGCCAACCCTTCCAGCAGCGTCACAAGCCACAGTTTGTCGGGCACAAGAGAATAGGCTACTACGCCTGCGATGGCCAAGCCGGTTCCGATGGCGCCGATGGGAGCGGGGTTGCGCGTCATTTCCATCGTGAGGCATCCACAATCCGGTGGGCGAGGAACAGCATTAGTACCGTTCCGCTCACGTAATAGACGAGGTCTCTCGTGTCGATCAGGCCCCGGACCAGGTGGTCGTAGTGTTCCATGAACGAGAGATAGGAGACCACTTGCCCCGCAGGCGTGTCACCCAGGAGTGAACCGAGTCCGGCCAACAGCCAGCACATGAGGAGCAGGCCAAAGCTGGTAAAGGCGGCCACGATTTGGTTTTCGGTGATGGATGAGGCGAAGAGGCCGACGGCTAGGAAAAATCCGCCCAGGAGCGTCAAGCCAAGGTAGCCTGTGAGGACCGGGTACCAGTCGAAGTCGCTGAAGAGGGCCAGGGTGAGCGGGACCAGCGTGGTCAAGAGCAGCATTCCGACAAACACCAGGTACACGCTGATGAATTTCCCGACGATAATTTCACTGACCCTGATGGGAGCAGTCATCAGGAACTCGAAGGTGCGGAGCTTTCGTTCCTCGGCCAGGAGTCGCATGGTGAGGATGGGGAGGATCAACAGCAGCACGAACCGCATGCTGGCAAAGAGGTTGCGGAAGACCAGGTCATTCAGGTTGATCTGCGCCGTGCCGCCTTGCATCTGCATCAGCTGGATGGCCTGGGCTCCGGTAAACACAATATAGAGATAGGCGAGGAAGCCAAAGGTCAGCAGGAAGACTCCGCCGACGACATAGACGATCGGGGACACAAAATAGGAGCGCAATTCCTTCGCGATGATGGCTTGGACAGGTGGCATCGGTTAGTGTCGTTCGGTCTCGGTGGTTTCGTTCGACTTCGGCAATTCTTCTTCGCGCTGAGTCAGTCGCAAGAAAACGTCTTCCAGTGTCATGGAGACGGGCTTCATTTCAAGCAGTCCCCAGAGTTGCCCGACCGCAAAGCGGGCGACGTCCTCCCGGATATCTCTGCCCAAGGCACATTCGAGCAGGACTGTCTGGGGATCGGAGGTGGTCAGGACGTGTTCTACCCCGGCGACTTCACGAAACCGCTCCAGAACATTCGCCGGCGGGGTTTTCAGGGTGACGCTGATCTTTTCCGATCTGCGAAGGCGGGCCGACAGTTGGTCG
>WBZP01004827.1_pt1 | contig 13885 bp, 16 predicted proteins | sample 5204301 | NCBI WGS metagenome assembly WBZP01 (sample SAMN12412401, study PRJNA552823) | activated sludge metagenome | isolation source: activated sludge from nitrification reactor of wastewater treatment plant... | place: USA: Pennsylvania | collected 2017 | reverse complement strand
CGCGGTGCCGGAGGTCGCCTTCTTGGCCTCCGCCGCCGCGACCTCGCGCTTGATCGTCGCGCCGTCGTGCCGGTTGGTCGAACGCTTCTCCTTGTGCTTGACGACCTGCCGATCGAGCTTGTCGGCGAGCGCGTCGATCGCGGCGTACATGTCGGTCTCGATCGCCTCGACGTGGATGTCCTTGCCGCGCGTGTGCAGGTTGGCCTCGACCTTGTGCTGCAGCTTGTCCACCGACATCACGACGCTGACGTCGATCACGTGATCGAAGTGGCGCGTCACGCGATCGAGCTTTCCGACGACGTAGTCGCGGATCGCGGGGGTGATCTCCAAGTGATTACCGGTGAGATTCATGTTCATGCGATGCTCCTCTCGTTGCTGCGGTATCCGCGCCTCCGGCGTCACGGCGCCCGGCGCAGGTTGACGGGAGGGATCTGCAGCGCCTCCCGATACTTGGCGATGGTGCGGCGAGCCACGATGATGCCCTGCTCGCCCAGCAGTTCGGCGATCTTGCTGTCGGTCAGCGGCGCGTCGGGCTTCTCGGCCGCGACCAGCTGCTTGATCAGCGCGCGGATGGCCGTTGCCGACGCGGCGCCCCCGGTGTCGGTGGCGACGTGGCTGCCGAAGAAGTACTTGAGCTCGAAGGTCCCGCGCGGGGTCAGCATGTACTTCTGCGTGGTGACGCGGGAGATCGTCGATTCGTGCAGGTCGAGCATGTCGGCGATCTCGCGCAGCACCATCGGCCGCATCGCGACCTCGCCGTGCTCGAAGAACCGGCGCTGGCGCTCGACGATCGCCTGCGACACCCGGAGGATCGTCTCGAAGCGCTGCTGCACGTTGCGGATCAGCCACTTCGCCTCCTGCAGCTGCGCCGCGAGCTGCTGGTTCGACGATTCACGGTTGCGCGTGAGGATGTCGGCGTAGATGCGGTTCAGCCGCAGCTTCGGCATCGCCGCCTCGTTGAGCGAGGCGACCCACTGGCCGCGCAGCTTCTTCACCAGCACGTCCGGGACGATGTAGTTCGACTCGGTCTTGGCGAACGGCGCGCCGGGCCGCGGATTGAGGCTGGTGATCAGCGCGCGGACCGCGCGGATCGACGGGTCGTCGCAGTGGACGATGCGCTTCAGCTTGGCGAAGTCGCGCGCGGCGAGCAGGTCGAGGTGCTCGCGGACGACGACGATCGCCTCGTCGCGCCAGGGCGTGGTCGCCGGCAGCGCGAGCAGCTGCAGGGCGAGGCACTCGGCGGCGTCGCGCGCGCCCACGCCGGCCGGCTCGAAGCTCTGCAGGTACTTGAGCGCGATCGACAGCTCGTCGGCGTCGATCTCGAGCTCGTCCGGGAAGATCTCGAGCAGCTCGGTGAGCGGCGTGCCGAGGTAGCCGTCCTCGTCGACCGCGTCGATCAGCGCCGCCACGATCTGCCGGTCGCGGTGCGGCAGCTTGAGCATCGCCAGCTGGTCGAGCAGGTGCTCGCGCAGCGTGCCGGACGCCGCCTGCTGCGGGTAGTAGGTCTCGTCGTCCTCGTCGGAGGGGTTCGCCCCGCCACCCCAGTCCGACTCGCCGGAGGAGAAGTCCTCGAAGTCGGCGCGATCGACGTTGTCGACGGTATCGGGCGGTTCGAGCGCGCGCTCGGCCGGCGCGGACCGCTCGGCGGCGTCGAACGGGTCGTCGCGGGCCACGGCGTCGCCGGGGCCGGCGGTCGCGGCCGGGCCGAACACCTCGGGCGGCGCCTCGTCGTCGCCGTCGCCGTCGGCCTTCTCGAGCAGCGGGTTCTCCTGCAGGATCCGCTCGACCTCGGCATTGAGTTCCAGCGACGACAGCTGCAATAGCCGGATCGACTGCTGCAACTGGGGTGTCAGCGTGAGGTGCTGACTGAGCTTGAGCTGGAGGGTCTGTTTCACTGTCTGGCATCATGCCGCCCCGTCAGAGGCGGAAGTGCTCTCCAAGGTAGACCTTCCTTACGTCCTCATTATAGACAATGTCGCCCGGCGCCCCCGAGGCGAGCACCCGACCTTCGTTGATGATATACGCCCGGTCGCAGATGCCCAGCGTTTCTCTCACGTTGTGGTCGGTGATGAGGACGCCGATCCCGCGGCTCTTCAGGAAGCCGATGATCTTCTGGATGTCGAGCACGGCGATCGGATCGACGCCGGCGAACGGCTCGTCGAGCAGGATGAACCGCGGCCGCGTCGCCAGCGCCCGGGCGATCTCGACGCGGCGCCGCTCGCCCCCCGACAGGCTGACGGCCGGGGCGTCGCGCAGGTGCGCGATCGACAGGTCCTCCAGCAGCGCGTCGAGCCGGTTCGCCTGCGCGTCGCCCTCGAGATCCTGCAGTTCCAGGATGGCGCGGACGTTCTCGGCGACGGTCAGCTTGCGGAAGATCGACGCTTCCTGCGGCAGGTACGAAAGCCCCATCCGCGCGCGGGCGTGGATCGGCATCCGCGACAGGTTGCGCCCGTCGAGCTGGATCCGGCCGCCGTCGGCGGCGACGAGCCCGACGATCATGTAGAAGCAGGTGGTCTTGCCGGCGCCGTTGGGGCCGAGCAGCCCCACGACCTCGCCGCTGGCCACCATCAGCGACACGTCGTGGACCACGGTCCGCGCCTTGTACCGCTTTTCGAGGCGGTCGACCGAGAGTTCGCTCATCGCGGACGGGGCCGGAACCGCTATTTCGCGGCGGGCGCGGTCATCTCGCCGGCGGGCTTTAGCGGCAGCGGCGGCACCGGAGCCTTGTCGCCTGGCGCCGGGTCCTTGCCCTTGCCGGCCAGCGGCGTGTCGGACTTCGGCTGGAAGACGCCGCGGACGCGGGTGTCGGCGGCCGCGCCGGGCGCCGGCGCGGCACCCTTGTCCCGGCCCTCGGCCTTGAACTGCTCGGTTGCCGAGTTGTACGAGATGTAGCTGCTGCGGATCTCGTCCTGGCCGCGCTTCAGCAGCGCCCGGTCGAACAGTTCGAGCAGCTGCCGGGTGCCGTCGTACTCGGCCCGCTGCGCGTAGCCCTCGAAGTACTCGTCGTAGCCGTCGCGCTTCTGGCGGAAGCTCACCGGGTTGCCGTAGGCGGTCGCCGACATCGAGTTGTCGGGATTCTGGCGGAACACGATGCGATCGGCGCGGATCGTCAGCGTACCCTGCGTGATCACGACGTTGCCGGCCAGCGAGCCGATCTTGGTCTGGTAGTTGACGTCGCCGGTGTCGGACGAATAGTTGATCGGCTGCTGGCGGTCGGTGTTCTCGGCCGCCGACCAGGGCGCGCCGAAGGCGACGGCCACCATCAGCGCGAACGGCGCGCTGCGCCGGAGCAATCGATGCGGATGTCGTGTCACTTGGTGGCAAGCGTGTTCGGCTGGATGGTTCCGTGCACGCCCGAGATGAGCTTGAGTGTCTTGGCTTCGTTGTCGAGCTTGAGTCCGGTACTGTGGATTATTCCACGGGGCTCCTCGATCGTCACCGGCCGATCGGTCTCGGCGAGCCCCTTCTTCGGCACCACGCGCAGGTAATCGGTGGTCAGCGTCGCCGGTCCCTCGCCCTTGCCATCCTTGGCCGGAGCGGCCTCGCGCAACGCGCGGACGTTGCCCTCGAGTGCCAGCGTCTCCCGATCGCCGGCGATCGAGCCCTTGTCCGCGCTGACCGAGAGCCTGGGCCGGTCGGGATCGGTCACCACCAGCGCCGGCGCGACCAGGTTGACGCTGCCGTCGTCGGGGTAATGCTGCGCCTTCTTCGCGGACAGCACCTGCCGCTGCCGGCCCTCGACGTCGAAACTCACGCCGCGCAGGTTGGTGATGAAGAGGTCGGGGTCGTGCCGCGAGCTGCCGTCGATTCGCGGCGGCGGCGGCTGGATCTGCGCATCGAGCCAGTAGGTCAGCGCCGCGAGCCCGCCCAGCAGGAGCACCGGCGACCAGGTCACCAGGCGGTCGACGAGGCGGCGGGTGCGGTCGACGGCCATCGTCCGGTCGGTCAGGCGCCAAAGGCGGCCAGCGCGCCCGCGAGCGAGCCCTGGGCGGCGAGCAGCAACTCGCAGACCTCGCGGACGGCGCCGCGCCCGCCGCGGGCGCGGGTGACGTGGTGCGCGCGCGCGGCGACCGCGGGCGGCGCGTCGGGTACCGCGATGCCCAGCCCGCAGAGCGCGAACAGCGCGACGTCGGGCAGGTCGTCGCCGACGTGCGCGCATTCGACGGCGTCGCGCCGGAGTTCGCTGCGCAGTCGCTCCCACGGCGCCACCTTGTGGTCGGCGCCCTGGACCAGGTGGCGGATGCCGAGCTGGCGGGCGCGGTGCGCGACGTTGGGCGCGTTGCTGCCGGTGATCCAGGCCACGTCGATCCCGGCCTGCATCGCGAGCTTCATGCCCACGCCGTCGAGCGCCGAGAAGCTCTTGAACTCGCGCCCGTGGTCGTCGACGTGGACGCAGCCGTCGGTCAGCACGCCGTCGACGTCGAAGGTGACGAGGCGGATCCGGCGGGCACGGGCGACGAGCGCGGGGTCCATGATCAGACGACGCGGGCCCGGAAGAGATCGTGCAGGTGCAGCGCGCCGACCAGTCGCCGGGCCTCGTCGACGACCAGCAGCTGCGTGACCTTGGGCGCGGTTTCCATCAGGTCGACGCAGTCGATGGCCAGCCGGTCGGGCCCGATGGTGCGCGGTGCGCGGGTCATCGCCGCGGTCACCGCGACCGCCCCGAGGTCGCGCACGCGGGCGAGGCAGCGGCGCAGGTCGCCGTCGGTGAAGATCCCGGCGACCCGCTCGTCGCCGTCGACGACGACCGTCATCCCCATGCCCTTGCCGCTCATTTCGACGACGGCCTCGGCCAGCGACGCGGTCACGGGCACGGTGGGCAGCGCGTCGCCGCTGACCATGACGTCGCGGACGCGGGTCAGCAGCCGGCGGCCCAGCGCGCCGCCGGGGTGCGCCCGGGCGAAGTCCTCGACCGAGAAGCCCCGGGCGTCGAGCAACGCCAGCGCGAGCGCGTCGCCCAGCGCCAGCGCGGCGGTGGTGCTCGCCGTCGGCGCGAGGCCCAGCGGGCAGGCCTCGACGTCGACGGCGACGTCGAGGTGGACGTCAGCCGCCAGCGCCAGCGACGACTGCTCGTTGCCGGTCAACGCGACGATCGCGGCTCCCTGCCGCTTGAGATGCGGCGTCAGCGTGACCAGTTCGTCGGTTTCGCCGGAATTGGACAGCATCAGCACGACGTCGTCGGGCGTGATCATCCCGAGGTCGCCGTGCGAGGCCTCGGTCGGGTGGACGAAGAACGCCGGCGTTCCCGTCGATGCCAGCGTCGCGGCGAGCTTGCGGCCGATGTGGCCCGACTTGCCGACGCCGCAGACGACGATCCGGCCGCGACAGTGCAGCATCAGCGCCAGCGCGGCGACGAACGGCTCGCCGAGCCGCTGTTCGAGGGCCAGGATGGCATTCGCCTCGGTCGCGAGCACGCCGCGCGCGAGTTCGAGCGCGCGGGCGGCTTCGAGCCGGTCGGCTGGGGGCGACAACATGGCGGCGGCGACCATGCGGCCCAGTATAACCGAGCCCCCTTGGGCCGCCGATCTGCGCCGGGGCGCGGTGCCCGGCGACGGCCGGCGGCGGGCTGCCGCACCGTGCTACAGTCCAGACTGGAATGCAACGCACGACGCCATCGAGGTCCTGATCGGCAATGCCTGAAGCGCTGCGGCTGATCCTCGTTCTGCTCGGGTCCGCAGTCGTGGTCGTCGTCCTCTGCCGCCAGATCCGGCTGCCGCCGGTGCTGGGCTACCTCGCGATCGGGATCGCCGTCGGGCCGCATGCGCTGGCCTGGGTGCCCGAATCGGCGCCGACGCGGGTGCTGGCCGAGTTCGGCCTCGTCTTCCTGATGTTCTCCATCGGGCTCGAGTTCAGCCTTCCGCAGCTGAAGGCGATGCGCCGCGCGGTGTTCGGGCTGGGCCTCGCGCAGGTCGCGATCACCACCGTCGCGGCAATGGTCGGCCTGCAGCTGTTCGGCTACAGCTGGCAGGCGGGGCTGGCACTGGGCGGTGCGCTGGCGATGAGCAGCACCGCGATCGTGTCGAAGATGCTGGCGGAGCGGACCGAGCTCGCCACGCCGCACGGCCGCGACATCATGGGCATCCTGCTGTTCCAGGACCTCGCCGTCGTGCTGTTCCTGATCGTGCTGCCGTCGCTCAGCCGCAGCGGCGAGGAGCTCGCCGCGGCGCTGGGGCTCGCGCTGCTGAAGGCCCTCGCCGTGCTGGCGGTGATCCTGTTCGGCGGCCAGCGCCCGATGCGCGCCTGGCTCAACGTCGTCGCCCGGCAGCGCAGCTCCGAGCTGTTCATGCTGAACCTGCTGCTGATCACGCTCGGGCTCGCGGCGCTGACCGAACTCGCGGGCCTTTCGCTCGCGCTGGGCGCGTTCCTCGCCGGCATGCTGATCGCCGAGACCGAGTTCCGCTACCAGGTCGAGGAGGACATCAAGCCGTTCCGCGACGTGCTGCTGGGGCTGTTCTTCGTCACCATGGGGATGGCGCTCGACCTGGCCATCGTCGCCGCGCACTGGCGGATGGTGGCGCTGCTGCTGGTGGGGCCGGTGGCGGTCAAGCTCGCGCTGATCGTCGCGCTGGCGCGGGCGTTCGGCGCGCCACCGGCGACGGCATGGCGCACCGGGTTCTACCTGGCGCAGGCCGGGGAGTTCGCGCTGGTGATGCTGGCGCTGATGTTCAGCCACGGCATCGTCGACGCGACGCTCGCGCAGGTCGTCCTGGCGGCGATGGTGCTGTCGATGCTCGGGGCGCCGCTGGTGATCCAGTTCGCCGAGCCGATCGTCCGCAAGCTGACCGCAAACGACTGGCTCGCCCGGGCGGCGCAGCTGACGCAGATCGCCGCGGCGACGATGGCGCGCCAGGAGCACGTGATCATCTGCGGCTTCGGCCGCACGGGCCAGAACCTCGCGCGGCTGCTCGACGCCGAGGACATCCCGTTCGTCGCGCTCGACGACGACCCGCAGCGGGTCCGCGAGGCGGCCGGGGCCGGCAGCAGCGTGGTCTACGGCGACGCGGCCCGGCGCGAGACGCTGGCGGCGGCGGGGCTCGCCAGGGCGCGGGCCGTGGTCGTGACCTTCGCCGACGTTCCCGCGGCGCTCAAGATCCTCCACCAGGTGCAGCGCGTGCGTCCGGAGCTGCCGGTCGTCGTGCGCACCGTCGACGACACCGAACTCGACCGGCTGATGGCCGCCGGCGCCACCGAGGTCATCCCCGAGGTGCTGGAAGGCAGCCTGATGCTGGCGTCGCATTCGCTGCTGCTGCTCGGCGTGCCGCTGAATCGCGTGCTGTCGCGGATTCGGGCGATCCGCGAGGAGCGCTACAGCCTGTTCCGCGGCTTCTTCCACGGCGCGACCGACGCCGCCGACGCGGCGGAGAATCTGCAGCCGCGGCTTTGCTCGGTGTTGCTGAACGAGCGGGCGCACGCGGTCGGCCGGACGTTCGCCGAGGTGGATGTCGGGCAGCTGGTCGAAGTCACCGGCGTGCGCCGGCGCGGCATGCGGTCGCAGCGCCCGGGTGACGACTGGCGCTTCGAAGCGGGCGACGTCATCGTGCTGCTCGGCCGCCCGGAGAGCCTCGCCATCGCCGAGCGGGTGCTTCTGCGCGGCGACTGAGGCATCCGGCGAGGGACCCCGGCCGCAGGCCGGGGATCGACGGTCAGCCGAATGTCGCCGGGGCGGCCGACACGACGCCAGCAGCGAGGCGCGTCGAAGCGGCGGAGGCCGACGCGACTGAGGCATCCGGCGAGGGACCCCGGCCGCAGGCTGGGGATCGACGGTCGGCCGAATGTCGCCTGGGCGGCCGACTCCGCGGCGGACGTCGAGGACGCATAACTGACCGTCGGTCATTGTCGGCCGCGAGGCGGAGGGCTACAATCGCCTTCCCTTTCCAGGCGTTCGCAGCCCCTTGCCCGCTCACCCTGCGCCGGACGCTGCAGTCGTCCCGGACGACTCCCCGCCCCTTGCCGTCGAGCTGGACGGCGTGCACTTCGCCTACGATCGGCGGCCGGTGCTCGACGGCATCACGATGACGATCCCGCGCGGCAAGGTGGTCGCGATCATGGGCGGGTCGGGCTGCGGCAAGACGACGATCCTGCGGCTCATCGGCGGCCAGCTGCGGCCGAAGGCCGGCCGCGTGCAGGTCGACGGCCAGTCGGTGCCCGAACTGGATCGCGAGGGCCTCTACGCGATGCGGCGGCGGATCGGCATGCTGTTCCAGTTCGGCGCCCTGTTCACCGACCTGTCGGTGTTCGAGAACGTGGCGTTCGCCCTGCGCGAGCACACCGAGCTGCCCGAGGAGATGATCCGCGACCTCGTGCTGATGAAGTTGCACGCCGTCGGGCTGCGCGGCGCGGCCCGGCTGCGGCCGTCGGAGCTCTCCGGCGGGATGGCGCGCCGGGTGGCGCTCGCCCGGGCCATCGCGCTCGACCCGATGCTGGTGCTCTACGACGAGCCGTTCGCGGGGCTCGACCCGATCTCGCTCGGTGTCGTCGGCCAGCTGATCCGGCGCCTGAACGACGCGCTGGGCACCACGTCGGTGGTGGTGACCCACGACGTCTACGAGTCGCTCAAGATCGTCGACTACCTCTACTTCGTCTCCGAGGGCCGGATCGTCGCCCAGGGCACGCCCGCCGAGGTGCGCGAATCCGCCGAGGCCTTCGTCCGCCAGTTCGTCGATGGGGCGCCCGACGGCCCGGTGCCGTTCCACTATCCGGCCGCCTCCTACGCCGGGGAGCTGATCGGCCGTGGCTGATCCCGCCGGCTCTGCCGTCGCGGGGGTCCTGCGCCGCATCGGCGGGGGCACGATCCGGCTGCTCTCGCGGCTGGGCTACGCGGCGCGCTTCGCCCTCGCGGTGCTGCTGCAGTCGCCGGCCGCGTTCCGCCGGCTGTCGCTGACGCTGCGCGAGATCTACTTCTCCGGCACGCTGTCGCTGGTGATCATCCTGGTGTCGGGGCTGTTCGTCGGCATGGTGCTGGCGCTGCAGGGTTACGACGTGCTCAATCGCTACGGCGCCGACGAGTCGCTCGGCATCCTGGTGGCGCTGTCGCTGGTGCGCGAGCTCGGGCCGGTCGTCGCGGGCCTGCTGTTTGCGAGCCGGGCCGGCAGCGCGATCACCGCCGAGATCGGGCTGATGAAGGCGACCGAGCAGCTGTCGGCGATGGAGATGATGGCGGTCGACCCGATGGCACGCGTGGTCGCGCCCCGCTTCTGGGGTGGCGTCGTGTCGATGCCGCTGCTGGCGGCGCTGTTCTCGACGCTCGGCGTCTACGGCGCGTACCTCGTCGGTGTCCGGCTGATCGGCATCGATGCCGGGGCCTTCTGGGGTAACATGCAGGCCGCCGTCGACTTTCGCGTCGACATCCTCAACGGCATCATCAAGAGCATCGTGTTCGGCTGCGCGGTGAGCCTGATCGCCGTGTTCGAGGGCTACGACGCCCAGCCGACGGCCGAAGGCGTGTCGAGCGCGACGACGCGGACCGTGGTCGCCAGTTCGCTGGTCATCCTGGCGCTCGACTTCGTCCTGACGGTGTTCATGTTCCGTGGAGTCGGATGATGCGGCGCACCGGGCGCCCGCGGACGGGCAAGGAGACAAGCGGATGACTCGCGCGACGCTCGACCTCTGGGTCGGGATCTTCGTCACCCTCGGCATCGGCGCCGTGCTGTTCCTCGCGCTGAAGGTCGGCAACCTCACCGCGTTCAACGCGGCGCCCGGCTATCACGTCGAGGCGCGGTTCGACAACATCGGCGGGCTGAAGCTGCGGGCGCCGGTCAAGGCGGCCGGCGTGGCCGTCGGCCGCGTCGAGGCGATCAAGCTCGACCCGGCAACCTACCAGGCGGTGGTCGCGCTGCGCATCGACCGCGGCTACGAGTTCACCACCGACACCATCGCCTCGATCCTCACTTCGGGCCTGCTGGGCGAGGTCTACATCGGGCTGGACGCCGGCGGCGACTCGAAGATGATCGGCGACGGCGGCAAGATCGGCAAGACGCAGTCGGCCGTCGTGCTGGAGAAGCTGATCGGGCAGTTCCTGTTCGACAAGGCGGCGTCGGGCAACGGGGGGGCCAAGTGACCGCCGCCGGGCTGCGCGCCGTCGCGTTCGCGCTCGCCACGGCGTTGCTCGCCGGCTGCGCGACGACCGGCTCGCGGGTCGACCCGCTGGAGCCCGCGAACCGCGCGCTGTACCAGGTCCACGAGGTCATCGACGGCAACCTGGTGAAGCCGGTCGCCCAGGCCTACGTCGACTACACGCCGAAGTTCGCGCGGATGATGCTGTCGAACTTCATGGGCAACATCGACGACCTGTTCTCCGGCGTCAACGGGCTGCTGCAGGGCAAGCCGCAGAAGGCGGGCGACGACTTCGGCCGCGTGCTCGTCAACTCGTTCTTCGGCATCGGCGGGCTGTTCGACGTCGCCTCGGAGATGGGCATCGAGTCCGGCGACGAGGACTTCGGCCAGACGTTCCGGTACTGGGGCATCCCGACCGGCCCGTATCTGTTCGTCCCGCTGTTCGGCCCGATGACGGTCACCGACGGCGTCGGCTACGTGCTGCGGGTCATCTGGAGCCCGGTGGACGAGTACGCGGCGGTCGCCGTGCGCAACGTCCTCTGGGGCCTGGGCTACGTCGACCTGCGTGCGGCGGCCCTCGAGGCGGGGGAGGTCGTCGACACCGCCGCCCTCGACCGCTATCTCTTCATCCGCAACGCCTACCTGCAAAGGCGCCGGTACCTGACCTTCGACGGCAAGCCGCCGTCCCGGGACGAGGACGACTGACATGCTCGGCAACCCAACGCTGCCCCGCCGCGCCGGGGCCTTCCTCGCCGTGCTCGCCGCGGCGTTCGCGTTCGCGTTCGCCGCCGCGCCGGTGCACGCCCAGGAGGCGCCCGATGCGCTGGTCAAGCGCGTCTCGCAGGAAGTCCTGCAGATCATCCGCACCGATCCGCAGGTCCAGGCCGGCAACGAGGCGCGGATCCGCGAGGTGATCGAGTCGCGGCTGCTGCCGCACTTCGATTTCACCCGGATGACGGCACTGGCGATGGGGAAGAACTGGCGGACCGCGTCGCCGGACCAGCAGAAGCGCCTGACCGACGAGTTCCGCACCTTGCTGGTGCGCACTTACTCCGGGGCACTCAACCGCTACCGCGACGAGACCATCGACTACAAGCCGCTGCGCGCGAACCCCGGGGACGCCGAGGTGACGGTGCGCACCGCGGTGCAGAAGCCGGGCGGCTCGCCGGTCCCGATCGACTACAGCATGGAGAAGAAGGCCGATGGCTGGAAGGCCTACGACGTGGTCGTCGGCGGCGTGTCGCTGGTGACCAACTATCGCGACGAGTTCAACCAGGAGATCCAGGCCGGCGGCGTCGACGGGCTGGTCCGCTCGCTCGCCGCCCGGAACAAGGGGGCGCCGGCCAAGTGATCCGGCACTGCGCGGAGAATGCCGGGACGCCGCCCGCGGCCGGCGCGAACGTCAGCACCGTCGACGGCGGCGCCCGCTGGACGATCGCCGGCGCGCTGACCTTCGGGACCGCCGCGGGGGCGATCGAGTGCGCGCGGGCGTTGCCGCTGCCGACGGCGGGCGTCGTCGACTGCGCCGGCATCACGGCCGTCGACTCGGCCGGCGTCGCCGTGCTGCTGACCGTCAAGCGCCGTTCGCTCGCCGAGGCGCGCGACGTCGTCTTCGTCGGTGCGCCGGCGCCGCTCCTGGCGCTGGCCGACGTCTACGGCGTCGACGAGTTGCTCGGCATCGGCGGCTGAGCGCGCCGCCCCGCGCCAGCTGCCGTCAGCCTGCGCCGCCGCCCGGTCCCGCCATGGCACCCGCCGTCGAAGCCGTCGCCGTTGCCCGCCGCTTCGGCAAGGTCCAGGCGCTCGACGGCGTGACCCTGCGGGTCGAGGAAGGCGAGTTCTTCGGCCTGCTCGGTCCCAACGGCGCCGGCAAGACGACGCTGATCTCGGTGCTCGCCGGGCTCGTCCGCGCCGACCATGGCACGGCGCGCATCATGGGCCACGACGTGGTCACCGCCTACCGCGCGGCGCGGCGCGCGCTGGGCGTGGTCCCGCAGGAGCTGGTGTTCGACCCGTTCTTCACGGTGCGCGAGACCCTCGAGCTGCAGTCCGGCTACTTCGGCATCAGCGGCAACGACGGCTGGATCGACGAGATCCTGCACCACCTCGGCCTCACGGCGAAGGCGAACGCCAACATGCGCTCGCTGTCGGGGGGGATGAAGCGGCGGGTGCTGGTCGGGCAGGCGCTGGTGCACAAGCCGCCGGTGATCGTCCTCGACGAGCCCACGGCCGGCGTCGACGTCGAGCTGCGGCAGAGCCTGTGGGCGTTCATCCGCAAGCTCAACCAGGACGGCCACACGGTGATCCTCACCACGCACTACCTCGAGGAAGCCGAGGCGCTGTGCGGCCGGATCGCGATGCTGAAGTCCGGCCGCGTCGTCGCGCTAGACACCAAGCAGAACCTGCTGTCGCGCTTCGCCGGCCTCACCGCGCGGCTGGCCGCGAGCGGCGTGCCGGCCGGGTGGGCCTCGCGCGTGCTGCGCTCCGAAGGCGGCGTCCACTTCATCGGGCTCGACCGCTACGCGGAACTCGAGGAACTGCTCGCTGCCCTGCGGCGCGAAGGCATCGCCATCGCCGACCTCGCGCTGCAGGAGGCCGACCTCGAGCAGGTGTTCCTGCGCATCATGGGCGGCGACGCCGGGACGGCGAGGGTGGAGGTCCCCGCGTGATCAGGATCGCCGGCGCCGGCTGGGCGACGCTGCTCTACAAGGAGGTCCTGCGCTTCTGGAAGGTGAGCTTCCAGACGATCGCGGCGCCGGTGCTGACCTCGCTGCTCTACCTGCTCATCTTCTCGCACGTGCTGGAGTCGCACGTCGCCGTGTTCGACGGCAAGGTCCGCTACACCGCGTTCCTGATCCCGGGCCTCGTGATGATGTCGGTGCTGCAGAACGCCTTCGCCAACAGCTCGTCGTCGCTGATCCAGTCGAAGATCACCGGCAACATCATCTTCGTGCTGCTGCCGCCGTTGTCGCCGGCGGAGCTGTTCGTCGCCTACGTCGTCGGCGCGATCGTGCGCGGGATGACGGTGGGGCTCGGCGTGTTCGTGATCACGCTGTGGTTCGACCCGGCGCTGCTGCAGGCCCCGCACCCGCTCTGGGCGCTGTCGTTCGCCGTCCTCGGCAGCGCGATCCTCGGCACGCTGGGCCTCATCGCCGGCATCTGGGCCGACAAGTTCGACCAGCTGGCGGCGTTCCAGAACTTCATCATCGTGCCGCTCACCTTCCTCTCCGGAGTGTTCTACTCGATCCACACGCTGCCGCCGTTCTGGCAGACGCTGTCGCGCGGCAACCCGTTCTTCTACATGATCGACGGCTTCCGCTACGGTTTCTTCGGCCTGTCCGACGTGCCGCCGTGGACGTCGTTCGCCATCGTCGCCGGCTGCGCCGTGGCGCTCGCCGGCATCACGCTCGCGCTGCTGCAGCGCGGCTGGCGGCTGCGCGCCTGACGACGGCCGCCGACCCGACCCCGCCACCGCCCCATGGTCACCGCCGAATCGATCGAGCAATCCATCGCCAGCCACGTGCCCTGCGACCACCTCGTGGTCCGGGGCGACGGCCACCACTGGGAGGCGCTGATCGTCAGCGCCGCGTTCGAGGGGCTGCCGAAGGTGCGCCAGCACCAGCTGGTCTATGCGGCGATGGGCGACCGGATGCGCGAGGAAGTGCACGCGCTGTCGATGACCACGCTGACGCCCGCCCAGTGGGCGGCGATGCGGCGCTGAAACGGAGACGGGGCAATGGACAAGCTCGTGGTCGAAGGCGGGCGCCCCCTCGCGGGCGAGGTCCGCGTCTCCGGGGCGAAGAACGCGGCGCTGCCGATCCTCTGCGCGGGCCTG
>WBZP01004824.1_pt1 | contig 13892 bp, 15 predicted proteins | sample 5204301 | NCBI WGS metagenome assembly WBZP01 (sample SAMN12412401, study PRJNA552823) | activated sludge metagenome | isolation source: activated sludge from nitrification reactor of wastewater treatment plant... | place: USA: Pennsylvania | collected 2017 | reverse complement strand
ACCCACGTCCGGGCCAACCGGGCAAGGTGCCCACCGCCCCTTTCAGCTCCGGCCCAGCCCAGCCTGCCAGCTACCCCGCGCTCGACTGGTTACGCCCGTTAGGAAAGGGGTTTCCAGAGTCGTGGTTTCGATGGAATCGTAGCGCCCGCCGAGAGTTAAAATGGTATTGCCGTCGTTGAAACGGAAGGTATTCTCGGCATAAATGCCTAACGTCTCTTTGCGGTTGTCGGGATAGAAAGGCGCTTGTCGCTCTCCGGTGCGGCTCAGTGAGCGGGTCTCGGTATCTACCCGCTCCCAATCAATCCCCATCACCAGATTATGCGCGTCGCTCCATTGCCAGTCGTTCTGCACTTGCACGCCGTACCAGTCAATCCGGTTATAGAAATAATTGTAGGGCAGATACAGCTGATCAAGCGGATTGGTCGAGGTCACGCGGCGATAGTCATTCTGTTCCTGGGCAGTGTATGCCGTCAGAGAAAGCGTATTGGTCTCAAATTTGCGGCTCAGCCGAAGATCGCCCGAAGCGCGATCTACATCCTTGCTGCCTTGATTGGTGCTGCCGTCGGCAATATCGCCTGGAGTCAGAATATCGCGTCCCTGAAAGACATCGAATTTAACGTCGGCCCGCCAGTGATCGGCGAAGTCAGCACCGAGCCGCCCATTCACATTTTGCGTGCGAAAGCGGGTGTAGGGCAGAATATCGCCCGAACCCATGCGGTAATCATCGGCTTGGTTGTGATAACTGGCGTTCAGATCAAAATCAATCGCTTCAGTCAGATTACCGCCCGCCCGCGCCCCCAAATCACGAGTGTCGAAGCTGCCATAACCGACCCGCGCTTCGCCTTGCACATCGCCGCGTGATCGGCGGGTAATAATGTTGACCACGCTGCCCATCGCCGATGAACCATATAATGCTGAAGCGGGCCCTTTCAGAATTTCAATGCGCTCGACATTATCCAACAGAATCGTGGCGAGATTGGTCGAACCCGCAGGACGGCCATCAATCAGCAATAGCGAGCGTTTGTTGGTGCCGGAAAATTCCGGGCGAAAGCCGCGAATGCCAATGCCCGATAACAAGCTGTTGTATTGGATGACATCCACTCCGGCATTCTTTTTCAGCACGTCGGTTAAATCCACTGCGACGGTTTTTTCAATATCTTCACGAGTGATGGTTTCAACTTTTTGTGGGGTTTCTTCGACTTTGCTTTCGACGCGGCGGGCGGTCACGATCACTTCATCCAGCATATCGTTGTCGAATGCCGCAGCGATGGATGGAATCGCGCATAGCACGGCCAGACTCAAACACGCACCGCAGTGAACGCACCTTCTCAAACGCCAGGATGAAGCGACGGTGAGCGGATTGCCGGAAAAGATAAAGCTGTAAAACATGAAACAGACTCCGTTAGAACTTGTTGCAAACAAGTAGAAACAGCATCTGCTAGCGCGAGCAAATACCCAAAAAACCACGACGACCGGCCAAAGCCGGAATCAAGCCAATATCGAGCGCGGACGGGTGAGAGGAGGTCACCTTCCAGCGGACTCTACGCATAGCAACGCACGAGGCGTCACCCAAACGGCAGGCCGCACCCTCGAAACACCCCGTTCGAAGGTAGGTGACGCAGTGACGGCAGGTCTCTTGGCTCGCGAGTCGGGGCCTTTCGCTCGGCCTTCCCAGTCGTTGAATCCGACCAGTGGCGTGTGGTGAGCGTCGGCTCGTCGCGTACAGTTGCGGGGGCAGCCACGGCTTGCGCGCTTTGCTCTCTCGCCGAGAGAAAGCGCACCGTGTTCCCTTTTCATCCCACTCGGGGAACCGTCAGATCGAAATGCTACAGTGCAACAAACCCGAGTTTACGTCGGATCGCGCGATCATTGCTTGGCGCGCATCCGAGTTTTTCGGAAGTGTTTGAACCCGAGGCAGAATACAACAGAGGCAGAAATATATGCAACAATGTTGCATAAAAATTCCTTGTAACTTTATGCGGAACAAGAAAAATAAGGCTTAAAAAGTTGCTGATCAGGCTCCGACATCTATTTGATATGCAACTTTGTTGCGCTAAATCCGCAACCCGGCAAGGTGCGGCATGAACCGATCCACGACGATTCCGTATCTGATCGATCGCGCTGCGCCGTTGCTTTTTTCGCGCTACCTGGCCAGGGTCCGCCGCGCGCGCGCGGCCTGAGCCAGTTGGTCGAGCAGGCGCACGGAATCCTCCCAGCCGATGCAGGGGTCGGTGATGCTTTGACCGTACACCAGGGGTTGATCGAGGCGCAGATCCTGCCGGCCCTCGACCAGATGGGATTCCACCGCCACCCCCATGATTCGCGCGCTGCCCGCCGCGATTTGCTCGGCGACCGCCGCGCCCGAGACCAATTGCCGCTGGAACCCGCCGGGCGTGTTCCCGTGCGAGAGATCGATCATCAACCGTTCGGGCAAATTGGACCGGGCGAGTTCGGCACAGGCCGCGTCCACGCTGGCCTGATCGTAGTTGGGCTGGCTCCCCCCACGCAGGATGATATGGCAGTCGGTATTGCCCAGGGTATCGACGATCGCCACCTGCCCGGACTTGTGCACCGACAGGAAGTGATGGCGCTGGCGGGCGGCCAGAATCGCCGCGATGGCGATCCGCACGTTGCCGTCGGTGCCGTTCTTGAACCCGACCGGCGACGACAGCCCGGAAGCGAGTTCGCGATGCACCTGCGATTCGGTGGTCCGCGCGCCGATGGCGCCCCAAGAGACTAGGTCGCCGATGTACTGGGGCGAGATCACGTCGAGAAATTCGCAGCCGGCGGGAACGCCCACCTGATTGATGCGCACGAGCAGGTCGCGGGCGATGCGCAGTCCCTCGTTGATCCGGAAGCTGCCGTTCAGATAGGGATCGTTGATCAGGCCCTTCCACCCGACGGTGGTGCGCGGTTTCTCGAAATAGACGCGCATGACGATTTCGAGATCGTCGCCCAACCGGTCGCGCTCCGCCTTCAGGCGCGACGCATAGTCCAGCGCGGAAGCCGGATCGTGAATGGAGCAAGGCCCGATGACCACCAGGAGCCGGTCGGAGACGCCGTGCACGATGGCGCGCACATTGTCGCGGGTCTCCGAGATGAACACTTCCGCCGGCGTGTTCTTGACCGGAAAGAACTGAATCAGGTGCATGGGCGGCGGCAACGGCACGATGTTCTCGATGCGCTGGTCATCGGTCGTCGAGGTGCGGTCGGTCAGCGGGGACGCCGACCGGTCGTCGAGGAAATGGGTCATGATCTGAGCATCTCTTGGTAAGGAGAATCGGTGTTTCAAGCGGGCAGGAAGGCCATCATATTGCGTTGGAGTTTATTCCGCATGGCGCCGAACAATCCGCGAGGCGGTCGGCCTCCTGCCGGACCGAGCATCGTCCGCCTCTTATTTGTGCAACACTATTGCATATATTGATACCTTGTGATTTATTAGCGCCCCATGATCGAAGAAATCGCCATCTCCTCCGATGTCCGCGAAACCGCCCGGCAACGCCTGCAAGCGCAGGGTCAACGGGTGACGCCGGCGCGCTTGGCGGCGCTGGCCGCGCTGCTGGATTCGCCGAACGCGCTCAGCCATCACGAGGTGGCGGCCAGGATCGCGGAAAGTGGCGAACACTGCGACCGCGTTACCCTGTATCGTGTGCTGGAATGGCTGGTCGAGCGGGGATTGGCGCATAAAGTGGCGGGCGAGGATCGATCCTGGCGGTTCGGCGCAATGCTGGACGAGAACCACCAACACCCGCACTTTTGCTGCCTGCGCTGCGGCAAGATGCTCTGCCTCGACACGCTGCACCCCGCGCTGATTCTGGGATTGCCGGCGGGCTACACCTTCCAGCGGGCGGAAATCACGATCCAGGGCACTTGCCCGACGTGTTCTCCCTAAAGCGATTTTTTCGCAACTCAATTGCATAAAATCATCGATTCGATCCATGGCGACGGCCGCCTTAGTCCAAGACCCCTACGCGCCGGATCACTCTACAAACCGAAGGAGACTGTCGATGGATTTTCCAGAACGGGGCCGCGTTGCCGAAATCGAGGAAGGCAACCGCTTCATGCCCAAGTTCGACGATGCGGGCCTGATCCCCTGCGTCACGCAAGATGCCGCCACCGGCGAAGTGCTGATGCTCGGCTACATGAATCGGGAAGCGCTGGCGAAGACCATCGAGACCGGACACGCGCATTACTGGTCGCGATCCCGCCAAACGCTCTGGCGCAAGGGTGAGCAATCCGGTCAGGGCCAGCGCGTCAAGCGGTTGCTCATCGACGACGATCAGGATTGCGTCCTCCTCCAAGTCGAGCTGACCGGCGGCGCGTCCTGTCACGTCGGTTATCGATCCTGCTTTTTTCGGGAACTGCGGTGTCAGTCCGGCCGCACGGATTTCTCGCTGGAGTTTCTGGAGTCGGTAAAGGTCTACGATCCGCGCATCGCCTACGGAACCGCTGCCCCCGATGGCGAGCGCTCTTCCGGGCACGACGCTTCTCGTCACGTCGGGTAAACGGCGCTCTTCGGGAACTCCTGACTCGGCGCCGTGGCCGCAAGAAACCGCGAAAACGATCCGACCGATCTTGCAGAGGAGAAACCCATGACCCAACGCAATCCGCTACCGAATACCCAAGCTCCGGACGAAGCCTCGCTGCTGGCGATGCCGGAAGCCGATTACATGAACGCCGCCCAACTCGCCTTCTTCCGAGCGCGGCTGCTGGCCATGCGCGCGGAACTGGAACGCAATGCCCGGACGACCGAGGAGCACCTGCACGGCGCCGTCGCCCTGCCCGATCCCAACGACCGCGCCACCGTCGAGGAAGAGCAAGCGCTCGAACTGCGAGTGCGCGACCGGGAACGCAAGCTCCTCAAAAAAATCGGCGAGGCGCTGGCCCGCATCGAGGATGGCGGTTACGGATTTTGCGAGGAGACCGGCGAGCCGATTGGCCTGCCCCGGCTGCTGGCGCGTCCCACGGCCAGCCTGAGCATCGAGGCGCAGGAACTGCGGGAACGGCTGCAAAGCGTTCAGGCCCTCTGACCGCATGACCTCTCCCATCGACCGTCGCATCCCGGTCACCGTGCTCACCGGCTTTCTCGGGGCCGGCAAGACCACCGTACTCAACCATCTCGTCCAACGGCCCGAGCTTCGGCGGACGCTGGTGCTGATCAACGAATTCGGCGAGATCGGACTCGATCACCTGCTGGTCGCGCAGGGTCGGGACGACGTGATCGTGGAAATGTCGAGCGGCTGTCTGTGTTGCACCATTCGCGGCGACTTGGTGGACACCTTGCGCGACGCGCCCTGGCGCTTTGCCCGTGGCGGCGAAACCTGGTTCGACCGGGTCGTCATCGAAACCACCGGGCTGGCCGATCCCGCGCCGATCCTGCACACCCTGATGTCGGCTCACACGCTCGCGCCGCGCTACCGCTTAAGCGGCGTGATCGCGACGGTGGATGCCGTCAACGGCATGGATACCCTGGATCGCCAGTTCGAGTCGGTCAAGCAGGTCGCGGTCGCCGACCACCTGCTGTTGACCAAAGCCGATCTGGCGGAAACCGACGCGGTCGAGCGCATCGAGCGGCGCTTGCGCGTGTTCAACCCCTCCGTCACCATCACGCGCGTCCTGCAAGGTGCGGTCGATCCCGGCATCCTGGACGCCGGATTTTACGATCCCGCCACCAAGGCGGACGATGTCCGACACTGGCTCGGCGCGGAAGCCTTCGATGATGCCGCGCACGAACACCACCATCACGATCATGCCGATCACGATCACACCGAGCCTTATCACGCCGATCACGATCGCGCCAAACACGATGTCAACCGCCACGACGAGCGCATTCGCGCGGTTTGTCTGACGTATGACAAGCCCGTCACCCGCCTGTTGTTTGACCTGTGGCTCGACATCCTGATGCAGGTCAAAGGTCCCGATTTGCTGCGGGTCAAGGGTATCGTGCGGATCGCCGATTTGGCGGGTCCACTGGTGATCCATTGCGTCCAACACGTCTTCCACCCGCCGCTGCTGCTCGATGCGTGGCCGAGCGATGATCGCCGCACCCGCTTGGTGATCATCACCCGTGATATCGACGCCGCGTGGCTGTGTAACACGTTGACTCTTTTCGAGGCCGGCGATGGCGCGGCGATGCAACCCGCGCCGGTTGCCGAGCCGCCAAGCGCGTAACGCGCTGGTTCATCGCGGGAGCGCTCCGTTTCGACCGCCGTTCGAGGTAACCGCCATGCCCACCGACCCGATCCCCGATTCCTACGCCGCCTGGAAACACTGCATCACCGTCGAGTGCCGCATCCCGCTGACCCGCGCTTTCGTCGAACAGCGGCTGGCGGTCTGGCAAAACCCCAAGCTGGAAGAAACCCAGCGGTTCCGGCGCTGCTATGGAGACGCGCACTGGCAGCGGGTCGTCGGCTGGTTTCAGCAATCGCTGGCGGAATTGAACCAAACCTCCGTATCCCTCTGAACGGTGTGTTGCGCCAAAGTCAACCGAGTTTTCTTCACAACCGGCTCTTGTTCACAACCAAAAGCGTCAATGCCCCATGATCTGCAAGAACCTGAACGGTCACTGCCGCAAATCCACGAAGGCGCCTACGTCGATTAAACCGCCATCCTGTGCAGCAAAGTCATCGTCTAGGAAAACGCCTTTATCGGCCATTACGTCGTGATCCGCGCCGACGAAGTGAACGAGTTAGGCAAAAAAACGCGCAAAACTGAAGAGGAAGCAATAATGAAAACTCCACAAGATGTTCTCGAACAATGGATGCAAGCCGTAAATAACGGCGATGTTGAAGGCCTGCTTGGTTTATACGATAGCCAAGCCGTGCTGATTCCAACATTTTCCAATAGATTACTGAATAAACAAGATAAATTGCGGGATTATTTTGAAAAGCTGGGCAGCCGTGAGGAGCTAAGCATCGCACTTCACGAGAAAACTTTGATTGTCCAAGAGCTAAAGAACCCAATATTTTCGCTGAGCGGCATTTACAACTGGCGTTTTATTGTTGATGGTGAATTGCTCAATTTCGAGGCTCGATTTAGTTATGTTATTGATCTCTCAAAGCCCAGCCCAATCTTGCATCATCATTCTTCACAAATCCCACGTATGCTGTAAAGCCGAACATTGTGCTAAACCGACCCACTTCCACTACGCTCCAGCGGTCGGCTTGGCGCTACGTTGGGCGACATGGAGCCGATTGTCATTGGCGCCAACTCCAGCATCCAGGATGGCGTGGTCATCCACTCCAAGTCCGGCGCGGCGGTGATAATTCGGCGAGAACACCTCCATCGTCCACCGCTCCATCGTCCACGGACCCTGCAAGGTGGGTAACGGCGTTTTCATCGGATTCAACATCGCCGCCAAAAACTCAAACCGTCAAGGAGAACGCAGCATGAAACACCTCGCAACCGGCATCGCCGCCGCCCTCGCTCTGTCGAGCGCCGCTTCCTTCGCCGCCGAACCCCACGTCCACGGCACCGGGACGCTGCAACTGGTCCTGGAAGGCGGCAGCCTCAACGCCGAACTGCGCCTGCCGGCGATGGACGTGGTCGGTTTTGAGCACGCGCCGCGAGAGGCAAAGCACAAGGAGGCGGTGAAAAAAGCCGTGGGTATGCTGAAGGATTCGCGCAAAGTGCTGGCGCTTCCCGACGACGCCCAGTGCACCGCCGCGCCCGGCGCGGTGGAAAGCGAGTTGCTGGAAGACGGGCATGCGGCGGGTCACAAACACGACAAGCACGAAGCCGACCACGACAAACACGATAAGCACGAAGCCGGTCACGATCATTCCGACGGCGAAGCGCACGCCGATTTCGAGGTGGCCTACCGCTTCGACTGCCGCCGCCCCGATGCGCTCAAGCAGATCAAGGTTCTTTTGTTCCAGCAGTTGCCCAAGCTGGAGCGGCTCGATGTCGAAATGGCGACGCCCACCGGGCAACGGGGCCAACGGCTGGTTCCGGGACAGGATACGATCACGCTGCCATGACCGACACGCCAGCGGTCAACGCGGACGCCATCCCGGCCATCGCCATCGGTGGGCTGCGTTTTCGCTGGCGACCGGATCGACCCTGGGTTCTGGACATTCCTGCCTTCGCGCTGGCGGCGGGCGAACGTCTGTTCCTGGCCGGCCCGAGCGGCTCCGGCAAGAGCACCTTGCTGGCGCTGATCGCCGGCATCCACCGAACGACCGAGGGAAAAATTGCCGTGCTCGGCGCCGAGCTGACCGCGCTCTCCGATTCGGCTCGCGACCGCCTGCGCGCCGACCGGCTGGGCGTGATCTTCCAGATGTTCAACCTTTTACCCTATCTCTCTGTGCTGGAAAACGTGACACTGCCGTGCCGGTTTTCGGCCGCCCGCCGCGCCCGCGCCATTACCACGGCGGGATCGGTGTCCGCCGAAGCGCGTCGGCTGCTGGCGCATCTGGGCCTGGACGATCCCGGCCTGGAGCGTCGCGCCGCCGCCGAGATGTCGGTCGGGCAACAACAGCGGGTGGCGGCGGCCCGCGCCCTGATCGGTCGCCCGGATTTGATCGTCGCCGACGAGCCCACCTCCGCCCTGGACACCGACCGCCGCCTGGATTTCGTCGAACTGCTGCGCCGTGAATGCGAAAGCACCGGCACCGCGCTGCTGTTCGTCAGCCATGATCGCTCGCTGGCCGGCCACTTCGACCGGGTGGCGGAACTGCCCGCCCTCAACGCCGCGCCATTCGCGGGGTGAATCGTGGCCATCCTGACGCTCGCCGCCAAGAGCTTGTGGAATCGTCGCCTCACCAGCGCGCTGGTGGTCCTGGCCATCGCCCTGAGCGTGACCCTGCTGCTCGGCGTCGAGCGGCTGCGCACCCAGGCCCGCGCCAGCTTCGCCAATACCCTGTCGGGCACCGACCTGATCGTGGGTGCGCGGGGCGGTCCGATCAACCTGCTGCTGTACAGCGTGTTCCGCATCGGCGATCCGACCAACAACGTCAACTGGACCAGCTACCGAACGCTCGCCGCGCATCCGCAAATCGCCTGGACCGTGCCGCTGTCGCTGGGCGACTCGCACCGGGGCTTTCGGGTGTTGGGCGCCAGCCGGGCCTATTTCGACCATTACCGCTACGGTCGCAACCAGCCCTTGCGACTCGCCGAGGGTCGCGAGTTCGAGGACGTGTTCGACGCGGTCTTGGGCGCCGAGGTGGCCGACCGGCTCGGCTACCGGTTGGGCCAGTCCATCGTCATCGCGCACGGCGCCGGCGAGGTCAGTTTCGCGCTGCACGACGACAAGCCGTTTCGCGTGGTCGGCATTCTGGCGCGCACCGGCACGCCGGTGGACCAGACCGTGCACGTCAGCCTGGAAGGCATCGAAGCGATTCACACCGACTGGCGCGGCGGCGCGCCCATCCCCGGACTGCGTCTGTCCGCCGAACAGGTGCGCCAGCTCGATCTGACGCCCAAGACCATCACGGCTTTCCTGGTCGGTCTCAAAGCCAAGACCGCGATTTTCCGGCTGCAACGCGAGATCAACGAATTCGCCGCCGAACCGCTGCTGGCGATCCTGCCCGGCCTGACCCTGCAACAGCTTTGGGATTTGATGGGTCTGGCGGAAAACGCGCTGTTGGTGGTATCGGGACTGGTCGTGCTGGTGGGATTGACCGTGATGCTGGCGGCGCTGCTGACCGGCCTCAACGAACGGCGGCGGGAAATGGCGATTCTGCGGGCTGTGGGCGCGCGGCCGGGACAGATTTTCGCCCTGGTGCTGGGCGAATCGCTGGCACTGGCGTTGGCCGGCGCGGCGCTCGGCGTGCTGTTGCTGCAAGGCGCGCTGCTGCTGGCCGGGCCGGCGCTCCAAGCCCGGCTGGGACTGGCCATCGCGGGCTGGCCGCCGTCGAGCCACGAACTCGGACTCCTGGCGGCGGTGCTGGGTTGTGGAGCGTTGGCGGGAGTCTTTCCGGCCTGGCGCGCTTACCGCTATTCTGTCGCCGACGGCATGACCATCCGGATCTGACCCATGTACCGTTTCGTTTTCTCTATTGCCTTGCTGACGCTACTTCTCGTCGGTTGCGATTCGTCGCCTCAGTCGCCAGCGTCCGCGTCAACGCCAAAGGATCAGTCAATTCCATCCGCCGATACGACCGCGCCCGACGCCGATGCCGCCCGCACGCTGGAATGGGACGATCTGATGCCGGCGGATTTCGATCCAGGTGCGCCGTTCAAGGATATCGACATTGCCAGCCTGAGCGACGACGATTCCCGCGCCCAGGAACTGATGGCGAAATTGCGCAAGCTGTGGGACGAAGCACCGGTCGTCGCGGCGCTGGATGGCGCCCGGATTCGTCTGCCCGGTTTCGCCATTCCCCTGGAAACCGACGGACAGACCGCCAGCCGTTTTTTGCTGGTGCCGTACATCGGCGCCTGCATCCATGTCCCCCCACCGCCGCTCAACCAAACGGTGCTGGTGGAAGCGCCGACGGGCGCGCGTATCCAGCGGGTTTTCGATCCGGTTTGGGTGACGGGACGGCTAACGGTCCAACGCGCCGACACCGATCTCGCCAACGCCGGCTACACCCTGATCGCTACCGAGGTCCGGCCCTATGGGGGCAAACAGCGTTGATGCGTCGGCCGCGCTTGCGGGAGTATTCGGTTCCACATTCGAGGAGCAGCGCGCCATGGCCGCTCGATTGATCGCATTCCTGTTCTTGCTGCTAGCGAGTTCCGCGCCGGCCCATGCCGGCAACGGCTGGAGCGAGGTCGCCGATCCGCTGCCCGGTCCGCCGCGGGTGATCGGTTCCTATACCGCCGGCTGCATCGCCGGAGCGGTGGCGTTACCGCTGGTGGGCGACGGCTATCAGGCCATGCGGCTCAGCCGCAACCGGTACTACGGGCATCCCGTGCTGGTCGCGTTTGTGGAACGGCTGGGTCGGCAGGCGGCGGCGGGCGGCAGCCGGTTGTTGATCGGCGATCTGGTCAACCGCGCGGCGGGCCGATGCCGAGCGGCCATCGCAGCCATCAGATCGGGCTGGATGTGGATATCTGGTTCCTACAACAACCGCGCGAGGGGGTGTTGTCGCGGCCCGACACCGAGCAGATCGGGGCGCCGTCGATGGTCCGCGCCGCCGAGGGCGCGCTCGATCGCGCCCTCTGGTCGCCGCGGGATCGGGACGTGCTAAAACTGGCGGCGCAAGCACCTGAAGTCGAGCGGATTTTCGTCAATCCGATCATCAAGCAGGCGCTGTGTGATGGCGAAACCGACCGTGACTGGCTCAATAAGGTGCGGCCGTGGTGGGGCCACGACGACCATTTCCACGTCCGGCTGGCCTGCCCGCCCGATGCCGGGCAATGTCAGCCGCAGAAGCCGCTGCCGCCCAGCGATGGCTGCGACGCCGATCTCGCCCACTGGGTCGAGGAAATCCGCCAGGCGGCGCTGTCGCCCAAGCCATACCGGAAGCCCGAACCACCTGCGGCGGACAACCTGCCGGCGGCGTGTAGTGCGATTCTGTACAGCCCGACGGCGTGGAAAAGGTAATCCTGGCCGGGGAACCTTCCGCCGCGACGCCCGCCCAAACGGGCGTCTTTTCGTTGCGGTTCGATGCGATCCATCGCACCACGGCCTTCACCGGTACGCCCTTCGGGAGCCTTATGGAACAACAAGCGTTTACCCGCGCCCACATCGCCCGCGTCTGGCGTCTGATCTACAGCTACTGGACCTCCGAGCAACGGCTCGGCGCCTGGCTATTGCTCGTCGTGGTACTGTCCGGCAACTTCGCGCTGGTCTACATCACGGTGCGCCTGAACACTTGGTACCGCGATTTCTACGATGCCTTGCAGAACTACGACACTGCCGCATTCTGGGCGGCGCTGGCGACCTTCGGCATCCTGGCGACGGTTTACATCGCCATCGCCGGCGCGCGCTATGTCCTGCGCATGTGGTTGCGTATCCGCTGGCGCACATGGTTGACCACGCGCTACCAGGGCGCCTGGCTGCACAACAAGGCGTTCTACCGGTTGAAACTGATGGGTGTGCAAGTCGATAACCCCGATCAACGCATCGCCGACGACCTCAACAGCTTCACCGAGCAGACCATGACCCTGTTCTTTGGCCTGGTGAACGCGGTTTCGACCCTGCTCAGCTTCGCCGTGGTGCTGTGGAGTCTCTCCGCGACCCTGCCGCTGACCATCGGTGACACGCAGTACCAGATTCCCGGCTTCCTGTTCTGGGGCGCGCTGATCTACGCCATCGTCGGTACCTGGCTGACGCATCTGATCGGCCGCCGGCTGATTCCGCTCCACTTTCAGCAGGAGCAGGTCGAGGCGGATTACCGCTTCAACCTGATGCGCCTGCGCGAAAACCTCGAATCGGTCGCGCTCTACGGCGGCGAGGAGGTCGAGGACGAACGCTTCCGCGAACGCTTCCGTCGGGTGATCGAGAACTTTCACCGCATCATCCGCACCGGCTTCAAGGTGGACATGTTCAACGCCGGCTATAGCCAGGTGTCGGTGATCGTTCCCTATCTGGTGGTCGCGCCGGTGTACTTCGGCACCCGCATGCCCTTCGGCCAGTTGATGCAGATCGGCAACGCCTTCGGCAAGGTCCAGGACTCGCTGTCGTTCTTCATCGACGCCTACCAGAGCATCGCCGCCTGGCGGGCGGTGACCCTGCGCCTGACCCAGTTCACCGAAGCGGTGGATGGTCTGGACGAGCGCATTGTTGGGATTACCCATGTACGCCACGAAAGCGCGGCGCAACCGGCCCTGCGGAACCTGGACATCGACCGGCCGGACGGGGCGGCACTGTTAAACGGCTTGACGCTATCGCTGACACGCGGGGATTCGTTGCTGATTGCCGGTGCCTCGGGCTCGGGCAAGAGCACCCTGCTGCGCACCCTGGCGGGAGTCTGGCCCTACGCGCGCGGCACGGTGTACCTGCCGGACGCGGATGTGCTGTTCGTGCCGCAGCGCCCGTACCTGCCGATCGGCACGCTGCGGGAAGCGCTGCTGTATCCGAAACGCGCCGTGCTCGACGATGCCACGCTGCGGCAGGTGCTGGGTGATGTCGGGCTCGGTCGGCTCGTGGATGCGCTCGATACGACCGAGGACTGGGCGCAGACGCTGTCCGGCGGCGAGCAGCAGCGCGTGGCCTTCGCCCGCATCCTGCTGCGCCAGCCGAAATGGCTATTCCTCGACGAGGCCAGTTCGGCGCTGGACGAGCCAGCCGAGCAGGTACTCTATCGGCTGATCCGCGAGCGTCTGCCGGAAACGGCCCTCGTCAGCGTCGGCCACCGTGGCACGCTCCGGGCCTTCCACAACCGGCAACTGCGACTCGACGGTCAGGGCGGTTGGCAACTTACCGCGGCCACGGTCGCGGCTTGAGCGGCGGCGCGCCGCCGTTACAACGATCTAGTGATGGGCGGCAAACAGCGTTGATGATCGAATCAAACGTGCTCGTGCAGGCCGCACTCGCGCTTGAGACCGAAGAAGCGGGTGTCTTCCTCGCTCATGCCATCGGCCAGCCGGCGGGTGGTGTGAACGTCGCCAATGGAGACGTAGCCCTGTTCCCACAGCGGGTGATAGGGCAGCTTGTGCCGGGTCAGGTAGCGGAAAACGTCGCGGTCGGTCCAGTCGATCAGCGGATGCACCTTGCAGCGGCCGTTGCGCCACAACAGCACGTCGAGATTTTGCCGGCTTTTCGCCTGCTGTCGCCGCAGGCCGGAAATCCAGGCTGCCGCACCTAGTTCGCGCAGCGCCCGCTGCATTGGCTCGACCTTGTTGAGCCAGTTGTAGCGCTCGATGCCTTCCAGACCCTGCTCCCAGAGCTTGCCATAGCGGGCTTCCTGCCAGGCCGCGCTGTGCCCGGCCCGGTAGATGTGGAGGTTCAAGGCCAGCCGCTCGGTCAGCTCGTCAATGAACTGGTAGGTTTCCGGGAACAA
>WBZP01004823.1_pt1 | contig 13892 bp, 12 predicted proteins | sample 5204301 | NCBI WGS metagenome assembly WBZP01 (sample SAMN12412401, study PRJNA552823) | activated sludge metagenome | isolation source: activated sludge from nitrification reactor of wastewater treatment plant... | place: USA: Pennsylvania | collected 2017 | reverse complement strand
TGTACGACCGCTTCGTTAACCACAAAGACGTGAGTGCTGGCGATATGGTCGGGCATGCCGCTGCGAACAGTGGCGTCGCGACGCTCGGTTCATTGGCCAATGATCGGCTATTGACCCCGCGCTTGGGCGGTGGTCTGCGTGGCGCAATGAAAGGTGGCGCCCTCATCGATGCGGTCACGAGCGGATTGTTTTCGACCTGGGACAATGCTTCCGCATTCCGTCAGGGGCGGGAGAACGCCGGACAGGCTACAGCCAACGTAATCGTTGATACTGGCGTCGGGGTCGGCTCTGGGTTGGCTGGGGCAGCGGCAGGAGCCGCGATTGGCTCTGTGATTCCTGTGGCCGGGACTGCGGTCGGTGCTGGCATCGGCTTTTTGGCCGGTATGGCTGGCAGCTATCTGGCGAGGACTGCGGCTGACAAGAGCGGGTTTACCGACTGGGCCAAGCGAGGCCTTGGCAGCGGACTACAGCGCTTCAATCAGCCGCTGGGAAGAGCCTGGGACGGCATCTCCTCCGCGACGAACTCGATGGGCAACATGGCCGCTGGGGCCTGGAATAGCGCTGGCAATGCGCTGTCAAGCACCGGACGCGCCATCGGTAACGGCGCATCTCGACTATGGAACAAGCTGACTCCTTGGTAAGCTGACGCTAGACAGGCGGCTACGATCGCCCAAAGTACCAAGCTGAAGGAACGAGGAGATGACCGATTCGCTTTTGCCCGATCTGCCGTCGGCGCTCGCGGTGTTTATCCAGTCGGTCTACCCCGAAGAGGAGCTGGCGCGTCGCGCGCTGCTTGCCCCTTGGCCGCTGCTCGGGTTTTGCTCGGCATATGAGGAACGCAGCCTCTGGAACAGCGTGACAGGAGCGACGGTAACTGATTCAGCGCGCCGAGCGTCCTTTGAAAAGCACTTACGCGAGGAACGCCAGCCGTTTCAGCGAACAGACCAGCCCTACTTTGTCAGTCCATACACGAGTGGGACGCTCCGCAGCCCGTATCCAGAGCTGTCCGATTCCGAGTTCTGGCTGTACGTCACGCTCTACGGATCCGAGTCGGCTGCGCGGCAGTCGCTTGAGGGGCGGCTTGTGCCGAGCCTCGGCTGGATAACCACGCTGGAGTATCTGCGAAAGGCTGCTCGCCCTGGACTCTGGGAATCGCTCCGCCAGCGACTGCGTTCGCGTCAAGGCCCGGAGCCTCACCTTTGTGCCTGGAGCGCGCAGACCGACATCCTGTATCCCGGCTACTCGTAGTCACATCGGTGCAGCTGGGCGTCGAGGTTGCCTGTACCTGGCTCGACTACGCTGTAGCTGGATGACTCAGCCATGCTCATCACTCCGCATCGGAATCTGTGCAAGCAGTAGAAGTTCCCTCACCTGCTGCGGATGCCACGTTCCGCCGCGCTTGGGAGTGAGTCCTCGCAGCGTCAGCTCCTCCGCAATTTTCCGCAGTGGATAGTTCGCGCGACGGAATCCGACCGCCAGCTCCATCGCCTTGTCTTGATCGTAGGAAGACGCCGATTCCCACCTGTCCTTCACGGTCTGGTGATGCCACAGCGACCCCACATCAGGCATCAGCTTTTCGGCGGTGAGCTGCTTCCCAATCTCTTTGTAAGTGAGCCCTCGCGCGCGCAGCTCAGCAATCCGCTTCTTCACCAGATCCTGATCGCGGATCGCGCCACTTCGGTCCCACTGCTTGCGTGAGTACAGACCCTCTTTGGTGAGGATTCGCCGCACCGAATCGGTATTCCACGACTTCTTCGGCGGCGGTCTTCCTTCCGCAGTCAGTGTGTCCGCGATCGTCTTGATTCCTTTGCCTTGGGAATGCAGCTCGCGCACCCTTCTAATCGTCGCCATCTTGGCTGGATTTTCGACGACCACACGCCGCCCCTCTGCATCGACTCGATCGGAGTATTCCTTTCCGTACGGGAGTGCTCCGCAAGCGATTCCCTTTGCCTTGAGCGCGCGCATCGCATGCAGTGTCCGTTCACTGGTCTGCGACACTTCTCCTTGTGCCATCACGGCTCGAAAGTAGATGAGGGTTTCCCCTGCTGCGGTCTTGGCATCGACCCCTGCGACATCGAACGCGAGGAACTTGTACCTCGCACTTCGACCGAAGTACGTATCCAGAAGATAGTGCCAGTCACCGACGCTGCGAGAGATCCGACAGAGCGAGACAGACATCAGCAGCGCATCACGTTGGATCATCGTTGCAAGCGCTGCTTGCAGCCCCGGTCGCGCGAGTTCCTTTCCGGTCCACTCGTCCTGATAGATGTCGAGCAGGTTCAGTCCGAACTGCTGACAGTAGTGGATGATGCGGTCCTTTTGGACCTCCAGACTGATCCCTTCTGTGGCCTGCTCATCCGTCGATACGCGGATATACCCGATGACCTTCTGCGCCGATTCCCCCATAGAAACAGAATACGAAAGCCGAGCGCGAGGATCAATGTGTATGGCTCTCTGTGCATTCCGAACACGCTTCCGCACACGCCTCATGACTGCGTGTCATGACAAAGAAGGGGGAACCCCTGCCTATATGCCCCCGGAACAAGCGCGCGGAAACGGTCGACACTTGGATCGGCGATCGGATGTGTACAGCCTCGGTGCGACGCTCTATGAGCTGCTTACCGGACGGCCTCCTTTTAGTGGTCCAGAAGTGGTCGATCTGCTCTTGGCCGTCCTACACGACGATCCGAAGTCGCCGCGATCGATGGTCCCCTCTGTGCCTGTGGATCTGGAAACGATTGTCCTCAAGTGTTTGGCCAAGGAACCAGAGCTGCGCTACGACTCGATGCGGGCACTGGCAAGTGACTTGCAGTGCTACATCGACGGAGAGCCAATCGCGGGACGGCGCAGTACGCTGCGCTATCGGCTGCGACGATATGTGCGTAAGCACCGCGCGCTGGTCGTTGTTGGCACGATCGCAGCTGTGGTCAGCTTGACGCTGGGAGGAATCGGAATCCGAACAGAGCTTCGCGCGCGACAGAGGGCGCAGCTGGCTCAGCAACTCGGGCAGGACATCCGCGACATGGAGCTGTTTATGCGGTTTGGGTACGCGCTACCGACGCATGATATCCGACGAGAACAGGCCGTGGTGAGGGTCAAAATGGACGGACTGTCGGCCCGGCTGAAGACCGCGAATCAGGAAGTGGCTGCGGCGCTGCACTATGGACTTGGGCGAGGACATCTGGTGCTGCGGCAATACGCCGATGCGCAGCGAGAGCTACAGCTCGCGCTGCAAGGTGGCTATCAGAGTGAGTCACTGCGCACGGCACTCGGCCTTGCGCTCGGAGAGCGTTATCGACAGGAGCTTGCACAAGCCAAGCAGTTTGGTAGCAAGGAGTCGATTGCCAAGCGGGATCTGGAATTGACCTCGGAGCTGCTCCATCCGGCGCTCACCTATCTTCGGGATGCGCCCCAAGGAGTCGAGAGTCCGCTCTATGTACGAGGGCTCCTCGCGTTGTATCAGCAGCAGTATGAGTCGGCTTTGACCCTCGCAAAACAGGCGCAAGCAGAGTCTCCATGGCTGGCGGACCCGCTGGTTTTGGAAGGCGATGTGTACCATGCCAAGGCGCAGCCGCTTCTGACCGCAGGAAAGTTGAAAGAAGCGCGCGAGCTGCTGCTGCTGGCTGCCGCGCGCCACCGGGCCGCCGCGTCGATCAGTCGCAGCGATGGCAGTGTGTATGAAGCCGAGGCAAACGACTGGATTCGTGTGATGGACGCCGATGCCCAAACGGGAGCTCCGGTGCGGGAGTCGTGGCGGGCAGCCAGCGAGGCCGCAGAGCACCTGATGACCACCAATCCACAGCTGGCCAGCGGCGCGACGGCAAAGGCCTGGGCCAACTGGCGATTTGGTAAGACGCTCCTGCTGCGCGGTGAAAACGGAATACCACCACTTGAGACCGCACTGGAATCGGCACAAGCCGCAGTCAAGTTAAGTCCAAATGACTGGCGAGCCATCTATTTCTATTCTTTGGCTCTTACAACATTGGCAGATGTTCCAGGAAAGCCTGCGAGCGAGCGAAGTAAGCTACAAAGCCAGAGCATGACAGCGCTGCGTCGAACGATAGAACTCAATCCAAACAGCGTCTGGGCTTGGCATGACTTGGGGCAGTTGCTCCAGTCTACGATGGAAGACAAGCTCCTGCGTGGTTCGTTTGATGAGTCACTGTTTGCCGAGGCAGAGTCGTGCTTTGCAAAGGCCGCGCAGATCCTGTCCAGTCACTTTCCGGCCCAGATGGGTCTGCTGAGCATGTATTCAGACAAAGTGCTATTCCGATACAATCATGGCCAGTCGATTGAACAGGAAATGGCGCTGGCGCTTGCGGCTGAACAGCGGGCGCTATCTATTAACAAGCGCTATTCATTTATTCATGCGCTTGGATTCACCGTGCGCATGTATCAAGCGGAGCTGCTGAGCTGGTCTGCGGAAGTCCCCGCGCAGATCCTCGAACAGCTATCGAACAAGCTGTCAATCCTTCAGGCCGCAGAAGCCGCAGAGGCTACCGAGGATCTCTATGCACCGCACCTCTCGGTGTTGCGCGCAGCCAATGAGCTGAATGCGGGACGCGATCCTCGTCCCATCATTGACGAGGGGCTACGCACCATTTTACAGATTCGCAAGAAGGTGCCTTCCCTCGTCTCTCTGTATACTGCGGAAGCGGCGCTGCACCTGATTGCTGGTCGATTCGCGGACGTCCATTCGGCAGAGGCTGCGCCGCACTGGCAGCGTGCAGTGACGGCAGCAGAGCAAGCGGTGGCACTTGGTCCCGATGATGCAGACGCACAGGCCCGGCTCTGTGAGTCCTTGCGCTATGCAGCCTCGGCGATGGGAAGTAAGCCCGATCTCGCGGCGGGAAAGCCCGAGCAGCTACGTCCGAAGAGCGAGCGAGGAATCAAGGCGTGTGCCGCTGCGCTGACCCTCAACCCGACGCTGGCCTTGGCTTACGCAAACCGTGGCGCGATCCTTACTCAGCAGGCACAGTGGGAATCCAATCCGACCCTCCGGGGAGCCTTGGCCCGTTCCGCGCAGGAGTCGCTGGAAAAAGCGCTGACCCTCAACAAGTGGCGTCACAGGGAGTGGCAGCCGCTGCTTGAAGCCGCCCGGGCGATCGGGCACTGAATGCACCCTCGAACCCTCTTATCCTCTTACCATCAAGAAGGGATGATCATGCGCACAGGATCAACGAGTGTCCACGGTACTTTGTCGCGTCGCGCTGGCTGGCTTCATCACGAGGGTCCGCTTCTGACGACTCTTCTGGCCCTGATCTCGCTGATGAGCGGCGCGTGCAGCGAGACGGACTCCGGTCCTTCTGTAAGCGCTGATCTGGCGGCCTCTGTGATGGACATGACTTCGATGTCCGGCACCGACGGTGGATCTTCAAGCGCCAACACCACTGCTGATGCGCTGACTGCCTTTGTCAAAGCCGGTTCGTACAGGACGTGGAAGGCCGAGCCTGCGATCCATGCCTCGACGGGACCGCACGGTGGCAACGTCCGAACCTATGTAAACGATGTGCTGTACGCATCCCTCAAAGCCGGCAACACCAGCCATCCCAAAGGCAGCATCGTCGTCAAAGAGCTATACGGCAGCGGCACGTCCAGCTTGACCGGCCACGCCATCGACATCAAAGACGAACAGACCGGCGAGTGGGTCTTCTACGAGGGCTTCGCCCCTGGCTACAGCTCACCCTACTACTTTCGCGGTACCGCCAACTTTTGCGCCAGCTGCCATGCTCCCGGACTGGACTACGTCCTCACCAAGCCCAGCGCTCTGTAGACAAGGCGCGCGCCGCCACGACTCTCGGCAGCCACTTCGTCACGGACTCGCTCGATCGGTGTGATGAAGACCCGCGCAGCGAAGGCCGCTGACTTGACGACAATGCGGCGTCTCCTAGTATGGGACTGGAAGCTGAGCCTGGTCCTTGGTCACGGAGCTTTGAATGGCAATGCATCATCCGTCCGCTCATCGACTTTCCCTGCATCTGTTTGCGTTGGTGGGCGTGCTGCTTGCGTCTGGATGCAACCGCAAGCAGGCTGCTCCATCTGCACCGACGGTGGTGCCACCTGTGTCCGTGGTGAATGAGCCAGTGCGAACGACCCGAGGCGAGATCGCAGGCGTGCGCTACCTTGAGTACATGACGGGAGGCGCACGACCGGACGAGCGGGTGCCGATGATCGTGGCGCTGCATCCCATGGGAGGTGACCCAGCGGAGTTTCTTCCGCTGCTCCAAGCTTACCGTCGCCGCGCTCGTCTCATCCTTCCGTATGGCCACCCAAGCGGTGGGATGTACATCTGGTATGACTCTGTCCGCGAGGACGTCGCTGCGTCGCTGGTCACGAGGGAAGCCGATCGAATCGCAGCGTTCCTTGCTGCCCTTGTCGCTGCGCGTCCCACGGTCGGAAAGCCCCTCGTCACTGGCTTTTCTCAGGGAGGCATCATGACCTTCGCCCTCGCGCTTACGCACCCAGAGTCGCTCGCTGCGGCCTTTCCCATCGGTGGCCTGCTCCCACCCTCGCTCTATCCATCGATGGCCCTCAGCTCTCGGCCTCGCCCCTCGAAGCTCCCGCCGGTTTCTGCCTTTCACGGTGCCGACGACCTTGCGGTGCCGACAAAAGGGGCGCGCGACTCAATTGCTGAGCTTCGGGGCGCTGGCTACTCGGCAGAGCTGCGTGAGTACGCTGGGGTCGCGCATGATCTCTCCGATGCCGAACAGAACGACGTCTTGGCGCAGATTGGGCGCGTCGCGGATGAGCTGATGGCGTCCGCACCGAAGTAGGGAGTGAAGGGGCGATCACGCCCTTGCGGGATTACTTGTCCTCTGCGCGACCCCGGACATCAGGATTGTCCGTCGAGGAAGGCTGGAGCCACAGGTAGAAAAAGCCAGCGAGCGCGCCTCCGATGAGGGGAGCCACCCAGAACATCCACAGCTGCGACAGCGCCCAGCCCTGCACAAACAGCGCCGTGGCCGTGCTGCGAGCGGGATTGACAGAGAGATTGGTGATGGGAATCCCAATCAGGTGAATCAGGGTCAGTCCCAGACCGATCGCAATTGGGGCAAATCCCGACGGAGCGCGTCCATGCGTCGAGCCCAGGATGATCACCAAGAAGATGAAGGTCAAAAACGTCTCTGCGGCAAAGGCAGATGCAAACGTGTAACCACCGGGAGAGTGCGCGCCGAAGCCGTTGGATGCAAAGCCACCGGCCAAGGAAAAGTCCGACTTTCCCGACGCAATCGCGTACAGAATCGCGGCGCCAATGGCTCCGCCAATGACTTGGCTCACAATGTAGGGTGCGGCCTCTTTGGCAGGAAATCGTCCCCCTGTGACGAGCCCCAGCGTGACCGCCGGATTCAGGTGACAGCCCGAGACGTGACCGATTGCGTAGGCCATCGTCAGGACCGTCAGACCGAACGCCAGCGATACACCCAGCAGGCCGATGCCAACCTGCGGAAACGCGGCAGCAAACACCGCTGCTCCACAGCCGCCGAACACCAACCAACATGTGCCAAGTAACTCTGCAACCATTCGCTTGGACAAAGACATTGAACCTATCCCCCGTTTGATTCAGCGGACTATGTTCTCTCAGCGCTTGCGATCTGTCACGGTGATAGTCGCGCGGGTGCATTTTGCGAGGGGTTTGAAGCAGCTAGACGCAAGCCGGGCAGGCGATCGCGACCGAAATGGGAAGGAAGATCACCGCACAGTGCGTGGTCCCTCACACTTCCGCAGCACAGTACGGAGCTGTCGGTTTCCGACGAGCTGTCGGTGCGCTGATTTTCAGTCGGCCAAGATCAGGGTCCATGTGCGAGGGCTGCGAGGGTGGCTGGGTGAGGACCATTCCCCTCGCGCTTCAGACTTTCGGGAGCCGGTCGGCGTACTGCGGATAGAGCCTCTTGACGCAGTCGGGACAGATGCCGTGCGAAAACTCGGCCTTCGAGCGACTGGAGACATAGCTCTCGACGCTCGACCAGCAGCCGCCGGTGTCACGGATCTTCTTGCACGATGCGCAGATGGGAAGGATTCCCTCTAACGTCTTGATGTTGTCGAGTGCGGCCCGTAGCTCTTTGATGAGACGCTCACGCTCCATCTCGATGCGCTTGCGGTCGGTAATGTCCTCGGCCATCAGCAGCAGGCGCTTTTCGCTGCCTGACATAAACTCCGAAAACGCAGCGCGCACCCAGAACTCGCGACCGAAGGTGGATCGCATGAAGATGTCGCGCATCGCTGGCTCGCCGGTTTCCACGGCTTGCTGGGCCAGCGCGTAAATTCCAGAGACTTTCCAGGATTCGATCTGGTGATAGTTTTGCGAAAGTAGCTCCGCCACCGTCGCTCCGGTCAGCTTCGAGGCCGCAGCGTTGGCCGACGTACACTGTCCCGTGGAGTCATACGTCACCATCGCGGTCGGCGCGTGATCGTAGATGGCGTTGACCAGCCTCGTGCTGGCAGCAAGCTCCGCCCTCGCTGCAATGTGGGCCGAGATCTCCTCTTGCAGCTGATTGTTGACCAGCGCGAGCCCACGACGCTGCGACTCGATGAGCCGCTCGTATTCCTTCATCTGGGTGACGTCCGCGACGTGCGCGACAAAGCCATGGACCGTCCCGTCGGCGATGTGAGGAATGTAGGTCGCGAGGCTGTGCCTGGTCGTTCCGTCAGGCCGTGGGATCGCTCGCTCGAACACCTGGATCTCACCCGCCAGCGCCCGTTCCATGTAGGGAAGGTTCTTTTCGTACAGCGGGCCGAGCAAGTCGCGGATGTGCATTCCGATCATCTGCTCCGGCGTGCGTCCAAACCAGGCCAGGTAGGCGCTGTTGGCGTACCGACAGATCTTGTCTTTGTCCCAGTAGGCGACCATCGCATCAAGCAGGTTGAACGCGATCCGTCCGTAGGCAAGCTGGGTGACGTCGGCTGCGTCGATCGACTGGGGCTGATTTGTGGGCATGTCGGAGCCTCTGGGACAAAAGACAGCGAGGATCAGTGAAGGCGGTCGGTCCTATTCTTGTATATAGCGAACGCGCATCCAAGAAGTCCATTTTCAATTTCAGTTGCTCCGCTGGGTGCTCGCCGACGGTGCGTGAGGCTGTGGCGCGCGGACCCAACTGCTCAATCTGCGCGCATCCATCGGTGTCCACCGCAGCACAGCGCGATCCAACGCCAGCTTGCACCGCTGACGCTGCGACGCTCACCCCTGACCGCGCACTTCCGCGTGTCGAAAGCGACAAGGCCTGATACGATGAGCGGTTGGAGGGGCGCTGTGAACCGAGAGCTACGTCCGGTGGGGAAGCACTCCTATTATCAGGAAGAGGATACGTATTTCTTCATCCTGACCGGCTCGCTGGAGCTTCCAGAAGCCGTCGCCATCCATGACCAGCTTGCGCTGATTCTGAAACAGCAAGGCCGACTGTTCGTCGTGGTCGATGGTCGAAAAGGGGACGGACGCGCCAACAGCAAGCCCGAAGTCCGTCGCTACATTGCCGAATGGAATCGACGTCACCGAGCCACAGGCGTCGCGGTGTTTGGCGAGCACGGACACGTCACACGCACCGTCATGAGCATGATCTTTTCGGCGATTCGCGTGTTTCGCAAAGATGCGCTCCCGCTGGCACTGGTGTCTGACGAAGCAGCGGCTCGGGCGTGGATTGCCCAGGAGCGCGCCAAGTTTCTTCGATCCACAGGCGGTTCCAGCGATTGACTGCTGAACCCATCCGCAGGGAAGCTGGTCGCCAAGCCCTTCGTTCCGTCGCTGCGTGCTACAAGGATCCGTGCTTTGGCTCTTTGTCACGGCGCTGCGCGTAGACCAGAAAGCTGCTGGCAGCCAGCGGCGCGATCAGCGAAATCACGATCGTGAGCCAGCCGAGGACTCCTTCGGCGCGCGGCGCGTTCCACGACACAACCTGTGCCATCGTCAGCGCAGCATCCACCCCGATCGCGACCGTGAGCACGCGCACCAGCCCGCGTCGCCAGGTCCAAAACAGCGATAGCAGCGCGACGGCAAGCAGCAGGTCAAAGACCAGCCACCCGCTGCGCACCGCTGAAGAGGGAAACCAAGTGCTTCCGACCGAAGCCATCGCCAGCATCAGCGTCCACGGCAGCAGCAACGCGCCCAGCACCAGCACCACCAGCCGTCGCTGCTTGCTGAGCGTCTCCAGTCCGAATCGCCAAAAACCGCCCGTGGCAAACGCGGTCAAGGCATCGCGAATCGGCCAGAAGGGATGCACCCCGCGAGGAAACGCCAGGTGCTGCGTGATCCATCGCGAGGGTCCAAGCCGCGCTTTGAAGGCACGCACCCCGTCGAAGTTGTAGAGCGGCTTCGACATCCGCGAAATGAAGCGCAAGGCCGGACTCACCTGTCCCGACAGCGGCGCAAGGCCCAGGGTCGCGGTGTGAACGCCACGCGCCAAGAGCGTCCGAAAGGCGAGATCGACGAGCAGCTCCGCCGTGCCATTGGGTGCATCGTGGGTGCGCAGCAGGTCTTCGACGAAAAAGCCCGATCGCTCATAGATGGGAACCGCCGCCAGAAAGCCGACGAGCCGACCGTCTCGCTCGGCGACCAGATACACGCGCTCCTTGGCAAAATCAAACGGACACACATCGACCAAAAAGCCCATCGTGGCCATGGGACGCGACGCCAGCCAGCCTGCAATCAGCGCGTCCAGGGCTTGTCGCAGTGGCTGACCTTCTGTCACCTCATCGCTTGGGACCACGCGGACGTGTAGGCCTTTGGCCTTGGCTCTGCGAAGCTGTTCTCGCAGGCTGCGGCTGCGACGAAGCGTCTCGGGCCACGAGGCAAGATCCCACTCCGCATCTTCGCCAATGGCCAGCGTCGCGAGGTCTGCTTGGTGGGCAAACTCAGCGTGTACGGCGAAAAACGAGGCCCGACGATGGTTCTTGCGGGCATGGGCCACGAAGGCGCGTGCGGTCGCAGCGATGTCCGACGGGGCTGCAATGGGCGGTCCCGCAGCAATCCACGCTGCGCCCGTATCCGCATAGGCCACGCACGCATCGTCGTGGGCAAACCAGTAGTGAAAGCCTGGCTCGAGCACTTGAAACGACGTGGTCGATCGGCCATGGCGTCGCAGCAGCGCGAGCACTCGCTGGCGAGGGTCCGCATCATCCGGCGTCCGTTTGCTGCGTGGTTGGGCTTCCATCAGACGATCGGCGGGATCGTAGTCGCCGCGACGCAGTAGCGCAAGGTCAGGACGAATCGCCGGACAGTCTCGTGACGGAAGATCTGTCGATTACGCGCCATCCTGGCTCGACGAGCGAAGTCGCGAGAGGAGTTCACCTGGCCACGCGAGGGAACGAACCCACAGCACCTGCGCGCCACAGTCCTGCGCAGCGGCTAGGTTTTCGGCCAGATCATCGACCACCAGCGTCTCCTGCGGGACAACACGCAGCTCGGCAAGCACGCGCGCCACGAGGCTCGGATCGGGCTTGGCTTGGCCCAGTTGAAACGAATAAAAGCAGCGCTCCATGCGACGAAACAACACATCGCACGAGGGAAGGAACGTGCGGTGGTGTAGCTCGTTGGTGTTGCTAAGCAGCGCGAGTCGCAGATCATCCGGCAGCGATTCAAACAGCGCGAGGGCCGCTGGACTGGGTCCGATCAGCATTGCATTCCAGGCCTGTGTGATCGCTTCGTCCGACGCCTGCACCTGAAGGTCACGACGGAATGCTTGAAAAAACTCCGGCGTCGTCAGCTGTCCTCGCTCATAGCGTCCGGCGAGGGTCCTGAGCGCTTGCTCCGCACGCAGCTCCGCATCTTGACCTGCGCCCTCGCGATGGCCTTGCGAGCGGACAAGCTGCGTCAGCGCGACCCTTGTGCGAGCCGGATCGATGTCATACAGCACGCCGCCGAGGTCAAACAGGATGTTGCGAATCATTTCTGCCACAGCGGGCTGAGGCTCGGATTGGCAACGAAGCGATCGAGGTACTGACGGAGCATCGGTAGCATCGGCTCTGGCAGGCTGGTCAGTGGAAAGAAGGCCGCATCGCTGACCTCGACAGGATTCGGGCGCAGCGTCTGCGTAAACTCCGTCGAGATGTAGACCGCAGTGACCGTATACACTTGATCGCCGTTGTCGTACGTCTCAAAGCAACCGGGACCCGATACGACGGTGTAAAACCGCAAGGCTCCGACTCGCAGTCCGGTCTCCTCTTCCACCTCGCGGCGCGCGGTCTGTTCCAAGGACTCGCCCAGTTCCATCGCGCCACCGGGCAGCTCCCAGCGTCCATCCAGCCGACGCTGTAGCAGCAGCCGGCCTGCCTCGTCAATCAGTGCAACCGAGGATCCGACCACAATGAGCGGGCGATTCCCTACCAGCGCGCGCAGATCGTCTACGTAGCTCACTGTCCACCCTCCGTGATGATTCCGGTGCGAATGCGAGCGGCCCTGCGCGGCTCGTCCTGGGCTACATCTTTCGTCGCTGATTCGCTTTTTCCAGTGCTGGCGAGGGTTCGTGACTTTGGCATACACAGACCCCGGCCAGACTCTTCATTCTCTGCGATAAACGCGATCAGCTCTTTTACTTCGGGACTGTCTGCGTTCTCTTCTGTGATCTGCTCGATCCGCTCGGCCATCGTTCCGTCGCTGTCTCGGAAGAGTCGAGAAAAGACGCGCCGCAAGGTCTGAATGGCGCTGCGACTGAACCCTCGTCGCTTCAGACCCACAAAGTTGAGCCCATCCAGCGACGCGCCAAAGCCGATGGCCATGCCGTACGGAATGACGCTGCGCTGAATGCCCGCCGCGCCGCTGACCATGGCGTGCTTGCCGATGCGCGCGAACTGATGAATGGCGCTCAGACCGCCGATGAAGACGTGATCGCCGACTTCCACATGGCCGCCCAGCGTGGCGTGGTTGGCGAGGACAACATGATTCCCTACCTTGCAGTCGTGGGCCACATGCGCGCCGACCATGAAGAAGCAGCTGTTTCCGACCCTCGTGACCTGGCTGCCATCTGCGGTGCCCGCGTGCATCGTGACGTACTCACGGATGATGTTGTCGTCGCCAATGATGAGAGAGACAGGCTCTCCGCGATATCGGCGATCCTGCGGTGGATGTCCAAGCGATGCGAACGGATAGATCGTGCAGCGCTTCCCAATGGTCGTGTTTCCGCTCACAGAGACATGGGAAATCAGTCTGGTTCCTGCGCCGATGCGGATCGCTCCGTCGAGCACGCAGTAAGGTCCAATCGCAATGTCTTCGGATAGCTCAACGGTGGGCGAAACAATCGCAGTGGGGTGGATCGTCAATGCCATGGACTCTGTGATCTCCTCTGAGAACCAAGCTCGTTGGGGGGCGATACCGCAAGGAATCCGTGAATCAAAAACCAGCGAGCCCAGCGACTCCGAATGTCCCGTGCTCGCACTTCCCCCTCGTCTAATGCAGCGACCGCGCTTTAGGGTATCGATGAACAGTGGTCTAGTCACTGCAAAAATCGAGACGGGAAAGCACATACAGAAGCCCTACTTGTCCTCGCGCAGGGTGGTCTTTCCATTGGACATCTGTGCTGTCTGACCTACCGTCGGAAACGTGAACCTGTTGGCTACATGATGAGGGTCAGATGGGGCGTCTTTTTCATGCGCCTTCCGGCAGATGCGTTCTTATGTGGAGCTGTCGGTTGTACGCTCGACAGCGCATCAGTTTGCGCCTATATTCGATAGACAATGCTCAGACGACAGTTCCTAGGCAGCACGATCCTGTTGGCGACGGCTGCTCGCGCTACATCCGGCCTCGCCAATCCCTCGTCGTCTTCCGCCCTGATGACGATTGCACAGCAGGTTGTTCAATCCAAATCAAGTCCAGCGATCCAGATTGCTGTCATGAAAGCCGGCGTATTGACAGAGAGCATCGCACTTGGTTCTGCAAATTTGGAATCATTGACAGCCGCATCACCGCG
>WBZP01004820.1_pt1 | contig 13895 bp, 7 predicted proteins | sample 5204301 | NCBI WGS metagenome assembly WBZP01 (sample SAMN12412401, study PRJNA552823) | activated sludge metagenome | isolation source: activated sludge from nitrification reactor of wastewater treatment plant... | place: USA: Pennsylvania | collected 2017 | reverse complement strand
GGCCCCATGAACGCGGCCTTCGAGCGCCTCACCGGGTACTCGCGGGGCCAGGCCGTGGGGCGGACCCCGGCTCTCCTCAAGAGCGGGGTCCACGACGCCGCGTTCTACCGCGACATGTGGACGACGATCACCGCCGGCCGCACGTGGAGGGGCCGCGTCACCAACCGCTGCCGGGACGGCCGGCTCGTCGTGGAGGACGGCACCGTCTCGCCGCTGCGGGACGCCTCCGGCCGGATCACGGCGTTCGTCTCGACCAAGCGCGACGTCACCCGCGAAGCCGAGCTCGAGGCGCGGCTCGCCCGGACGCAGAGGCTCGAGTCGATCGGCCGCCTCGCCGGCGGCATCGCTCACGACTACAACAACATCCTCGTCGCGGTGAACGGCTTCGCCGACCTCCTGCGCCACTCGCCCCTCGCGGAGAAGCAGCAGCGCTACGTGAACGGCATCCGCGAGGCCGCCGGCCGCGCCGCCGAGCTGACGAAGCAGATCCTGGCCTTCTCGCGACAGGGCCCCCGCGAGCGGGCGCCCCTCGAGCTCGGCGGCGTCGTGAGCGAGGCGGCCCGACTCGTCAGCGGCACGCTGCCGGCCGAGGTGGTCCTCCGCGAGACGGCGCGCGGCGACGCGCTCGTCCTCGCGGACCCGTCCCAGCTTCACCAGGTGATCGTCAACCTCTGCACCAACGCCGCCCTCGCGATGCGGGCGACGGGCGGCACGCTCGACCTCGAGGTCGAGGAGGTCGACGTCGACGAGACGATGACGGCGGTCTGCCCCCCGCTCTCGCCCGGCCCCCACGCCTGCCTCACGGTGCGGGACACCGGGTGCGGGATGACGCCCGAGGTGATGGCGCGGATCTTCGAGCCCTTCTTCACCACCCGGGCGCAGGGCGAGGGAACCGGCATGGGCCTCGCCGTCGTGCACGGGATCGTCGCCGACCACGGCGGCGCCATCGCGGTGGAGAGCGAGCCCGGCCGCGGCTCGACGTTCCGCGTCCTCCTCCCCGTCGTGCCGGCTCCGCCCGCGGCGGCGGCCGAGATGCCGTCCCCGCCGGCGGCCGCCGCCCGCGCCGAGCGCGTCCTCTTCGTCGACGACGACGCGGTCCAGGTCGAGGTCGGCCGCGAGATGCTCACCGAGCTTGGGTACCGCTTCACCGGCGCGACGAGCGGGCCCGAGGCGCTCGAGCTCGTCCGCCGCGACCCGCGGGCCTTCGACGTGGTGATGACCGACGCCCTCATGCCGGGCATGTCGGGGGACAGCCTCGCGGCCGAGCTGGCCGCGGTGCGGGCCGACCTTCCGATCCTGCTCTGCTCGGGCTACGGCGACCGGGCCACGAGCGAGAGCCACCCGCCGTCGGTGCGCGGCTTCCTCGGGAAGCCCTACTCCCTGGAGGTGCTCGCCGAGACCCTCCGCCGGGCCCTCGACGTGCCGACCGCGTAGGCGGCGGCCGGGACCCGCGGCGCCGCGGCCCTAGTCCCGGCCGTGCCGCAGGCTCGCGATCCAGGCCACCGCCAGCGCGATCGCGCTGCCGAGGAGCGAGTACCACGGCCAGGCGATCGCCCGCGCGTGCGGGATCGGGAGCCAGCCCTTCGAGCCGAGCCAGATCGCGAGCATGACGCCGGCCGAGGACGCCACCGCGACGAGCACGTCGCCCTGGGTGGCCCGCTTCAGGAAGAGGCCGATGAGGAACGCGCCGAGGAGGCCGCCGGCGGTGACGCTCGCGAGGCCGAGGGCCACCTGCACCGCGGGCACGTCCTGGCCGAGCCGGCTGAAGCCGACCGAGAGCGCGGCGAGGACGAGCGTCCAGACGAGGGTGAGGAGGCGGCCGAGCCACAGGCCGCGCGGCCCCTCGAGCACGTGCTTCCCGAAGACCGGCGCCACGATGTCGTGGGCGAGCGCGGAGGCGAGCGAGTTGAGGGCCGAGGACTCGGAGCACATCGCGGCCGAGAAGATGCCGGCCACGAGGTACGCCGACGCGAGCGGCGGGAGGCTCCGCACGATGAAGGCCGGGAAGATCTCGTCGCTCGAGCGGAAGGCGCCCGCGGTGAGGCCCGTCGGGTCGACCGGCCGCCCCTCGAAGAACGCGGCGAGCGCGACCCCGATGGTGAGGAACAGCGCGAACTGGGCGATGACGACGACGCCGCTGCCGACGAGGGCCTTCTGCGCGTCGCGCAGCCCGCGGCAGGCGAGCAGGCGCTGCACGATGAGCTGGTCGGCGCCGTGGCTCGCCATGGCGAGGAACGCCCCGCCGATGACGCCGGCCCACAGCGTGTACGGCTTCGACAGGTCGAACGTCGCGTCGATCAGGCGCACGCCGCCGCCCTTCGCGACGAGGTGCGCGAAGCCGCCGGGGACCGCCTGGAGGATGTAGAAGAGCGCGATCACCGCGCCGGAGAGGTAGACGAGCACCTGGATGAGGTCGATCCAGATGACCGCCTTCAGGCCGCCGAGGTAGGTGTAGACGGCCGTGCCGGCGGCGAGAATCAGGATCGCGGCCCACACCGGGATGCCGAGCATGAGCGCGATCGGGATAGCCGGGACCGCGAGGCGGACGCTCGCCGCCATCACGCGCGTGACCATGAAGATGGACGACGCGAAGCGCCGCGTGGCGACGCCGAAGCGCCGCTCGAGGAGCGCGTAGGCGGTGGAGATCTCTCCGCTGAAGTACGCGGGCAGGAGCACGAGCGAGACGACGATGCGGCCGATCAGGTAGCCGAACGTGAGCTGCAGGAACGCGAAGCCGGTGCGATAGGCGTCCCCGGGCACCGACAGGAACGTGAGGGCGGACGTCTCGGTCGCGACGATCGAGGCCATGACCGCCCACCACGGCATCGCGTGCCGGCCGAGGAAGTAGTCGCCGGCGTCCTTCTGCCCGCGGCCGAGCCAGGCCCCGAGCAGGTTGATGCCGGCGAGGTAGATCGCGATCGCGACGAGGGCGGGCAGGCCGACGCGCAGGAGCTCCATGGCCGGCCTACGGCTTCCGGCTCAGCTCGACCGCCCGGGTGGTCACGTAGTACTTGGCGAGCATGTTGGCCGTCTCCCAGCGCGGCACGGACGCGGGCGCCTTCAGGTAGTCGAGGAAGTGGCGCGTCACCTCGCCGAAGTGGGCCTCGTGGCCCAGGCGGTAGACGTCGGGCACCACGACGCGGAAGCCCGCCCCGGCCCGCTCCACGGCGAGGCCGGGGCGCTCCTTCGCGAGAGCCGCCACCCGACGGCCGAGCGCCGCCCCGACTGCGGCCGCGTCCTCCGGCCGGTTCGGCACCACGAAGAGGTCCGGCCGCCACTTCTCCTCGGCGCCCTGCCGGATCTCCACGCGGGCCCGGCTGCCCCGCACCACCGCGACGTGCGTGTCCCCGCCGCCGGCCGGCGCCTCGTAGCTCCAGAGCACCTTCGCCTTCGCGTGCACGCCCTTCACCGTCCAGGCGACCTCGCCGTTCGCGAAGTAGTCGAGCGTCCCGTCCTTCATCCGCGCCGCGAGCCCCGCCGGCAGCTCTTTCTCGCCGGTCACGCGGAGGAGCTGCGCGCGGTCGAGCGCCGTGGGCCAGCGGCGCGCGGCGATCACGCGCACGTCGGCCTCGTAGTCGACCGCCTGGCCTGGGAAGAGCACGAACGGGACGAGGTCGACGAGGTGCGTCGCCACGTCCCCGAGAGCCTCGCCCTGCTCCGCGGCGTCGAAGAACCACGCCGGCCGGAGGTTCGGCGCGCCCGCCACCATTTTCATGATGTGGTGGACGCTCTCCATCTCGATCGCCGGCTCCGCCTCGCTCCCCGGGCCGATCGCGCCCGCCACCTCGCGATCCGCGGCCAGGTCGCGCTGGAGGACCGTCGTGATCTCGTACCGCTCGGTCATGACGTCGTAGGCGACGAGGCCCTTCCGTGCGGCTTCCGCGAGGGTCCTCTCGAGCTTCGGGAAGTCGGCCGACTCGATCAGCCACGGCTTGTCCGCGAGCACGTTCATGCCCGCGTTCACGCACGCCTCGATCCGGTCCATCTTCCCCTTGTTGCGCCCGGAGAGGACGACCGCGTTGCCCGGCTTCTCCCGGAGCATCCGCTCCATGAAGTCGGGAGAGGCGTGGACCTCGAGCTTCCAGGACGTGGGCTTCTCCGCGCGGGCGTTGAACGCGGACACGCGGGCGAGGTGCGCGAGGAGGTCGGGGCCGAGCGGCGCGTACACGTGCACCGTCGGGTCGACGCCGGGGTACATCTCCTTCTGGATGAGGCCGGCGTGGAAGTGGCCCGGATCGAGGGTCACGAGCCGCACGGGCTCGGCGCCCGCGCTCACCGCCGCGCCGGCCCCGAGCAGGAAGAGAAGAGCCGTCTTCCGCACGAGTTCACCTCCGTCCGGCCGCGCCCGCGGCGGCCGCCGATCACGACGCCGCCCCCGCCTCGCCGGCCTTCGGAGGGAACTCCCTCTCCCAGCGCGCGATCACGACGGTGGCGAGGCAGTTCCCGATCACGTTGACCGACGTGCGGGCCATGTCCATGAGCTCGTCGATCCCGAGGATCGCGAGGATGGGCCACTCGGGCAGGCCGAACGAGGCGGCCGTGCCCATGAGGATGACGAGCGTCGCCCGCGGCACGCCGGCGACGCCCTTGCTCGTGATCATCAGGGTGAAGACGATCGCGAGCTGCTGCGAGAACGGCAGGTGGATGCCGGCCGCCTGGGCCACGAACACCGAGGCCAGGGCGAGGTACAGCGTCGAGCCGTCGAGGTTGAAGCTGTAGCCGGTCGGCATGACGAAGGCGACCGTCTGCCGCGGCACCCCGAGATCCTCCATCCTCTCCATCGCGAGCGGCAGCGCGGCCTCCGAGCTCGTGGTCGCGAACGCGATCGAGACGGGCTCCGCGATCGCCTTCAGGAAGCGGCGGAGGGGCACGCGGGCGAGGAGCGCGATCGGCAGGAGCACGAGCAGCAGGAACGCCGCGAGGGCCAGGTACAGGGTCGCGAGCAGCTTCGCGAGGTTCACGAGGATGCCGAGGCCCATGTGGCCGACGGTGTAGGCGATCGCCGCGCCGACGCCGATCGGGGCGAAGTACATGACGAGGTTCGTGAACTTGAACATCGTCTCGGAGAGCGACTCGCAGAAGCGGAGCATCGGCCGCCGCTTCGGCTCGGGCAGGAGCGAGAGCGCCACCGCGAAGAGGATGCTGAAGACGACGATCTGCAGGACGTGCCCCTCGGCCACGGCCTTCGCGACGTTCTCGGGGAACGCGTGGAGGACCACCTCGGCGAACGTCTGCTTCACCGCCTCGACGCCGGCCGGGTGCAGGTCGGGCGGGGCCTCAACGCCCACCCCGGCCTGCGTGAGGTTGATCGCGGCGAGGCCGATGAAGAGGGCGAGCGTCGTCACGACCTCGAAGTAGACGAGGGCCTTCACGCCCATGCGCCCGACGTGCTTCAGGTTCGGGTGGCCCGCGATGCCGACCACCAGCGTCGCGAACAGCAGCGGCGCGATGATCGTCTTGATCATCCGGATGAAGATCTGGCTGAGGAGGCGCGCCTGGACGCCGACGGCCGGGAGGTCGTGCCCGAGCTCGGCCCCGAACAGCATCGACACGAGGATCCACGCGGTCAGGGAGCGCCGGCGCCAGGCCCACAGCGCCGTGCCGGCGACGAGCGTCCAGCGGGCGGCGACGCCCACGGCCGGCCCGAGGCCGAGGGCCCAGGCGAGAGCGGCGACGAGCCCTCCGCCGAGGACGAGCGCGGCGACGAGGGGAGCGACCGGGCGCGGCGGCGCGGGGGCCGGGGCCACGCTCACGGGATGACCCACGGCGTGACGTAGGCGTAGAGCATCACCGTCAGGCCCACGAGAGAGGCGAGGACCAGGCTGTGCCAGAAGACCGCCTTCCACACGTCGCCCTCGCGGCCCTCGAGGCCCGTGGCGGTGGACGCGACGACGATGCTCTGCGCGTCGATCATCTTGCCCATCACGCCCCCCGCGCTGTTCGCGGAGGCCATCAGCACCGGCGAGATGCCGATCTGCTCCGCCGTCACCTTCTGCAGGTTGCCGAAGAGGGCGTTCGACCCGGCATCGGTGCCGGTGAGGGCGACGCCCATCCACCCGAGGAGCGTGCCGAAGAACGGGTAGATCCAGCCGGTGCGCGTGAGGGAGAGGCCGAGGACCGTGTCCATTCCCGCGTACTTCGTCACGTAGGCGAGGCCGACCATGAAGCTGATCGCGAGCATCGACGGCACGAGCTGGCGGAACGTGCGGCCGAGCAACTGCAGCGAGCGGGAGACCGGCATGCCGAGGAACGGCGCGACGAGGAAGGCACCGAGGAAGACCGCGGTGCCGGGCAGCGCGAAGAAGTTGAAGTCGACGGACGCCGTCTCCGGCGTCGTCTGGGGCACGACCGGCGGCGTGCGGATCACCAGGTTGTGGAGCCCCGGGGTCGGAAAGGTCAGGGCCGGGACCTTCAGGTACGCGGCGAAGGACGGCAGCGCCCAGAGGAAGATGAAGACGGACGCCAGCGCGAACGGCGACCATCCCCTGAGGACGGCGAAGGCGCCGTGCCGGCGCAGCTCGATCGTGCGCGCCTCGCCCTCCTCGAGCAGGCGCTTCGGCTTCCAGACCTTCAGGAAGGCCACCATCACGAGGAGGGAGAACATCGCGGCCACGATGTCGACGAGGCCCGTCTCCTGGTAGTTCGACCAGTAGAACTGCATCGCCGCGAAGCTCGCCCCGCTCACGAGGAGGGCGGGGAGCACCTCGAGCGCCTTCCGCCAGCCGACCATGGTGACCACGAGCCAGGCGGGGAGGATGAAGGAGAAGGGCGGGAGGATCCGGCCGACCATCGCGTTGAGCTCGTGGGTCGGAAGCCCGGTGACGCCGTTCAGGACCCGGATCGGGTTGCCCACCCCGCCCCAGGCGACCGGGGCGGTGTTCGCGAGCAGGCACAGCGTCGCCGCCTGGAAGTGCGGGAAGCCGAGGCCGATCAGGAACGAGCCGGCGATCGCCACCGGCGCGCCGCCGCCGCCCGTGCCCTCGAGGAACGCCCCGAAGCAGAAGGCGATGAGGATGACCTGCAGCCGCCGGTCGGACGAGAGCCCGGCGATCGACTCCTTCATCACCTGGAACTGCCCGGTCTCGACCGCCACGTTGTAGAGGTAGATCGAGGCGATCACGATCCAGGCGATCCGGAAGAAGCCGAACACGAACCCGTTCAGGCTCGCCGCGGCGATCATCCCGGCCGGCATCCGGAAGACGACGAGGGCGAGGCCGACCGCCATCAGCATCCCGGCGAGGGCCGACACCCAGACGCGCTTGCGCAGCACCAGCAGGACGAAGAACAGGGTGAGGACGGGGAGGGCGGAGACGAGGGTGGAGAGCGGCCACCAGCCGAGCGGGTCGTAGTTCTGGCTCCAGGTCAAGGGCGGGCTCCCTCCATCGGCTGCGAGCGGCTCGCCGACGTTATCCGCGCGCCCGGGGAGCGTCAAGCCGCGGGCGGAAGGCGGACGCATCGGCACCATTGACAAGGCACGGCCCGCCGCTAAGCTTCGACGGTTCGCCGTACGGCCGCCCCCCGTCCGTCCGGGGCCGGCCTCACTGAGCGCGTCCGACCCGATAGGAGAGTCGCCCTTGCGCCTTCACCTTCTCGACATCGCCATCATCGCCGTGTTCCTCGTGACGTCCGTCCTCGTCGGCCACTGGGTGTCGAAGCGGGCCTCGCGCGACACCCGCTCCTACTTCCTCGGCGGGAACGTCATGCCGTGGTACGTCCTCGGCGTGTCCGACGCCTCCGGCATGTTCGACATCGCCGGCACCATGTGGCTCGTCTACATCCTCTTCGTCTACGGCCTCAAGAGCGTCTGGATCCCCTGGGTGTGGCCCGTCTTCAACCAGGTCTTCCTGATGGTCTACCTCTCGTCCTGGCTGCGCCGGTCGAACGCGATGACGGGGGCCCACTGGATCGAGACGCGCTTCGGCAAGGGCCGGGGCGCGCAGCTCTCCCACCTGATCGTGGTGATCTTCGCCCTCGTGAGTGTCGTCGGGTTCCTCTCCTACGCGTTCAAGGGCATCGGCAAGTTCGCGACCGAGTTCCTCCCGTGGGGCCTCTCGGCCAACCAGTACGCCCTCATCCTCATGGCGATCACGGCGTTCTACGTCGTCAAGGGCGGCATGTTCAGCGTCGTCGTCACGGAGGTCATCCAGTTCTTCATCCTCGCCACCTCGTCGATCGTGCTCGGCCTGATCGCGATGTCGCGGGTGACTCCCGAGATGCTGCACAGGGTCGTCCCCGCCGGCTGGGACAACCCGTTCTTCGGCTGGCGGCTCGACCTCGACTGGGCGCCGTTCATCGAGTCGGTGAACGCGAAGATCGCCTCCGACGGCTACTCGGTCTTCGGCTTCTTCTTCATGATGCTGCTCTTCAAGGGCTTCCTCGTGAGCGCGGCCGGCCCGGCCCCGAACTACGACATGCAGCGGATCCTCTCGACGCGCAGCCCCAAGGAAGCGTCGATGATGAACATGTGGGTGAACGTCGTCCTCATCTTCCCCCGCTACTTCATGATCACGGGCCTCACGATCCTCGCTCTCGTGTTCTACAGCGACACCGTGCGGACCATGGGCAGCAACATCGACTTCGAGATGATCCTGCCCGAGGCCCTCGCCCGCTTCGTGCCGACCGGGCTCCTCGGCCTCCTGATCGCCGGCCTCCTCGCCGCCTTCATGTCGAACTTCGCGGCCACCGTCAACGCGGCGCCGCCGTACATCGTCAACGACATCTACCGCCGGTTCATCAACCCCCACGCGAGCGAGAAGACCTACGTGCGGATGAGCTACGCGGCGTCGATCGGCGTCGTGATCCTCGGGGTGAGCGTCGGCTGGTTCGTCGAGTCGATCAACTCCGTGATCCAGTGGATCACCGCGGCCCTCTGGGGCGGCTACACCGCGTCGAACGTCCTCAAGTGGTACTGGTGGCGCTTCAACGGCTTCGGCTACTTCTGGGGCATGGTGACGGGCATCGGCGCCTCGCTCCTGCTCGCCGCGGCGACGAGCCTCGGCTGGACGGACGTCTCCGCCCTGAACGCCTTCCCGGGCATCCTCGCGATCTCCCTCGTCGGCTGCTTCGCAGGGACCCTGCTGACCCCGGCCGAGGACGAGGAGATCCTGAAGTCCTTCTACCGCCAGGTGCGGCCCTGGGGCTTCTGGGGCCCGATCCTCGCGAAGGTCAAGGCCGAGGACCCGACGTTCGAGCCGAACCGCGACTTCGGCCGCGACATGCTCAACATCGTCGTCGGCATCGCGTGGCAGTCGGCCCTCGTGATGATCCCGATCTTCGTCGTCATCCGGAGGTTCGACTCCGCCGCGATCGCGTTCGCGGTCGCGCTCGTCGGCTCGATCGTGCTGAAGTTCACCTGGTACGACAACCTGGACGCGCGCGAGGCGCTCGCGGCGACGAAGGCGCCGGCCGCGGCGGTCGAGACGGCCTGACGCCCCACCCCGGCGGGCCGGTGCTACGCTCGTCGCCATGAGTCGACTGCACCGGTTCGCCTGGGTCGTCCTCGCCTTCAACCTCGCGGTGATCGCGTGGGGCGCCTTCGTGCGCGCGACCGGCTCGGGCGCCGGCTGCGGCGCGCACTGGCCCCTCTGCAACGGCGAGGTCGTGCCCCGGGCTCCGGCCGTCACCACGATGATCGAGTTCACCCACCGCGCGACGAGCGGGGTCGCCCTCCTCCTCGTCGCCGCGCTCGCCATCCTCGTCTTCCGCGGGCGGCCCAAGGGCCACCCGGCCCGGGCCGCGGCCGCGGGCTCGCTCGCGTTCATCCTGACCGAGGCGGCCCTCGGCGCCGGGCTCGTGCTTCTCCGCCTGGTGGCGGAGGACGAGTCGGTGGCGCGGGCCCTGTTCATGGCAGCGCACCTCGCGAACACGTTCGTCCTCCTCGCGTTCCTCGCCCTCACCGCGCACTGGTGCGGGGACGGCGCGCCGCCGCGGCGGGACACGGTCGCGCGCGAGGGCTGGCTCTTCGCCCTGGGCGCTGTGGCGCTCGTCGGGGTCGGCAAGACCGGGGCGATCGCCGCCCTCGGCGACACGCTCTACCCCGCGCAGTCGATCCTCGGCGGCCTCGCGCAGGACCTCTCGCCGACCGCCCACTTCCTCGTGCGCCTGCGGATCGCGCACCCGATCGTGGCCGTGGCGGGAGCCCTCGTGGTGGCGTTGCTCTCCGGCCGCGTCCTCCAGGCGGCCGGGGACCCGGCCACGCGCCGCGCGGCCTGGGTCGTGCCCGGCCTCGCCCTCGCCCAGATCGCGGCCGGGGTCGCGAACGTCGCCCTCCTCGCGCCCGTCTGGATGCAGCTCGTCCACCTGCTGCTCGCCGACGCGCTGTGGATCGCGTACGTCCTGCTCGCGGCCCGGGCCCTCGCCCGGCCCGCGCCCGCCGTGCCGCCGGAGGCGGCCGCGGAGGCCCGCGCGGCCTAGGAGGGGCCGGACAGCGCGTCGAGCGCCTCGCGGACGACGGCGGCGCTGCGGGTGAGAGCCGCCTCTTCCGCCGGCGGCAGGGTGAGCGGCAGCGTCTCGAGAACGCCCGCGCCGCCCACGACCTGCGGCAGCGAGACCGTGACGTCGTCGACGCCGGCCACCCGCGGCGACGGCGCGCACACCGTGAGCACCGAGCGGCGGTCGCGCAGGATCGCGTCGACGATCCGCGCGAGCGCGCTGCCGACGCCGTAGTACGTCGCGCCCTTGCCCTCGATGATCGAGTAGGCCGCCCGCCGCACGCCGCGGTCGATCTCCGTCCTCACGGCCTCGTCGAACGGGAGGCCGTGGCGACCGGCCACGTCGGCGAGCGGGACGCCGCCGACGGACGCGAGCGACCAGGTGAGGACCTCCGAGTCGCCGTGCTCGCCCACGACGTAGGCGTGGACGTGCTCGGCGTCGACGCCGAGCCTCCGTCCGAGCAGCACGCGGAAGCGGGCCGTGTCGAGTGTCGTGCCCGAGCCGAGGACGCGGCCCGCCGGCACGCCGCGGGCGGCGGCCGCGCGGGCGGCGACGTGCGTCATCACGTCGACCGGGTTCGTCGCGACGACGAGGACGGCGTCGGGCGCCTGCGAGAGCACCGACGGCACGACCTCGGCGAACACCGCGGCGTTCCGCGCGAGGAGCGACAGACGGGTCTCCCCCGGCTTCTGGCTCACGCCGGCGGTCAGGATGACGACGCGCGCGCCGGCGAGATCGGAGTAGCCCCCGGCCCGCACGTCGAGCGGCTCGGCGAACGGCACCGCGTGCAGCAGGTCGTCCGCCTCGGCGCGGGCGCGCGCCTCGTTCCGATCCACGAGCACGATCCTTCGGCCGACGCCGCGCAGGATCATCGCGTACGCCGCCGCCGAGCCGACGAACCCCGACCCCACGATCCCGATCTTCAAGGGAGCTCCCTGGCCGGATTATGCCCGGGAGCGGGCCCCGCGCGGGAGGCCTCAGGACGCGGGCGTGTCGAACTCCGTCGTCTGCCCGGCCGGCAGGGCGAAGCGCTCGAGGCCGAGCGCCGCGTCCTCGGGGGTGAGGACGACGCCCCGCCCGGTGCTCGCCGGCAGCAGGAGCTCGCCGGGGCACTCGGCGGGCAGGGTCACCCAGACGTGGTGCCCCTCCTCCTGCGGCTCGGCCCGGAAGGCGATCGGTCCCCGCGGCGTATGGCACGTCAGCTCCACCTGGGGCAGGTCGCCGAGCTGCGGCCGGACGACGACCCGCTCGAACCCGGGAGCCGCCGGGCGGATTCCGGCGAGGTCCATGAACAGCACGAAGAGGGGGCCCACGGCGCAGTGGCTCCACTGGTCCGACGAGTCGGGCCGCACCGCCCAGTCCTCGGGCGTCGTGTTGTTGAGCCGGACGGACGGCAGCGCCGCCCACCTCTCGCGCAGCTCCTTCAGGATCGCGCCGGGACGGCCGTGGCGCGCGAGGGCCTGCATCCGCCAGTGGGAGTTCGCCGGATAGGACAGGGCCATCGACGCGGGCGGGCTCGCGAGGGCGGCGACCGACTCGGCCGCGCGGCCGCCCGGGCACTGGTCGAAGAGGAGCGCCGTCGCGAGCGAGCGGTCGTCGAGCCGCGTGGCGCCCTCCTCGTCCTCCCACGGCAGGTTGGAGACGAACAGCGACCGCTCGGCGCTCCAGAAGCGGCGGACGCAGTCGGCCTCGAGCTGGGCGGCGGCCGCCGCCCACCGCTTCTCTCCCGCGGGGTCGCCGGCCAGCGCCGCGATCGGCGACGCGGCCGTCTTCAGGATGGCGGCCGTGAAGAGGTTGAAGGCGAGCTGCTTGTGGCGCGGGCGCGCGTAGCCGTTGTCGATCCAGACGGCCGGGGCGCCCCATCCCTCGACCGGCAGCAGGGCGTCCTTCCCGCGTCGCGCGAGGAGGTAGTCGAAGAAGCGGACGAAGCGCGGGTAGAGCTCGGCGGCCGGCTCGCCGTCGCCCGTCTCCATGTAGTGGCGCCACGCGTCGTAGACGAACGTGACGCCGTGGTCGAGGAGCGGCCCCCACGGCGTCGCGCCCACCTGCCGCTGCGCGAGCCGGTTGAGCCGGTCCCAGGCCGGCCAGCAGTCGAGGAAGTAGCCGTCGAGGGTCTGGCCGAGGGCGAACGTACGCAGGAAGCGCCGGGCGAGCTGGCGGTCGCCGCAGACGAGACGCGTCGCGTGGAGCTGATGGGCGCCGTCGCCGCTGTACTGCTGGCGCTCGCGGCCCATGCCGTCGACGATCGTCTCCTGCGCGGAGTTCACGAGCGTGTTGAAGGACGCCTCGAAGAGCCGCTGCAGGGGTGGCTCGCTCACGCGGAAGAGGGGAGGCTTCGGCCACGGGTAGGAGCGGCGCCGCACTCCGGCGTCGCGCACCGTCACGGGCCCCGGCGCGTCGTGGACGTGGACCTGCAGGAAGCGCAGCGACTCGTAGTCGAAGCACTCGAAGCGGTTCGCCCCCTCGCGGCAGACGAAGCGCGCCCAGGCGTAGCGGTGCGTGTCGAGCCAGGCGGGCCCGGCCGCGTCGTGCGACTCCTGGAAGATCAGCTCCACGACCGTCCCGGCGGAGGCCTCCACCGTGACGTACGGGAAGCCGACCATCTGCTCCGGCAGCTCGAACGTGAGGAAGGCGCCCTCCCCGGCCTTCGGCTCGACGGCCCACGCGCCGGCGCCCGATGGCGTCGCGGCGCTGCCGGCGGCGAGCTCGAACGAGCCCGGGATGCGGTACTCGAACCAGTCGCGGGGATCGCGCTTCCAGGCGAGTCGGCCCGAGCGGACCATCCGCTCGAACGGCCGCTCGGCCTCCCGCAGCACCGGCGTCTCTCGCGCACGGAGGACGGAAGAGGCCGGCGAGACGCCGCCGTCCGCGGTGTAGTCGGACTGCGGGCCTGCGGCGGCCGGAACGTCGGCGGGGAGATCGAGCGGCTGGGCCGGCAGCCAGGCTTCGTCGAGCGGACCGCCGGGCTCGCTCCAGGCCGACGGCGCGAGCCGGGCGTCGTAGTCCTCCTGGAGCGCGCGCAGGTACCAGCGCTTGAACTGACCGGGCCGATGGGCCCGGTCGAGGCGGACGCTCCATCCCGCGTCCGAGACGAGCGTGCTCGTCCGCCCGCTCTTCTCCTCGACGCGCAGCGCGAACAGGAAGCCCGGCTTCCCGCCGGGCCAGGTGCCCTCGCCGTGGCCGTAGTAGAGGACCTCCGCGCCGATCACGTTGCGGCCCGGCCGCAGGTGGGGCGCGAGGTCGACCGGGTCGGCCTCGTAGGAGCGCGGGTCGCACGGCGCCGGCCCCCACTGGACGCGACGGCCGTTGACGAAGAGCCGGTAGCGGCTGTCGGCGCTCACCCAGCCGCGGGCCGAGGCGACTTCGCCGTCGACGGTGAGCTCGCGGCGAAAGAGCACGAACGTGCCGGCGAGGGTCCGCTCGCACGGCAGCCAGATCCACCGCGCGGGAGCGAGGTCGACGCG
>WBZP01004819.1_pt1 | contig 13897 bp, 8 predicted proteins | sample 5204301 | NCBI WGS metagenome assembly WBZP01 (sample SAMN12412401, study PRJNA552823) | activated sludge metagenome | isolation source: activated sludge from nitrification reactor of wastewater treatment plant... | place: USA: Pennsylvania | collected 2017 | reverse complement strand
CGGTCGGGCAGGTTCCCACGTGTTCCTCAGCCGTGCGCCACTCAGCAGCCGAAGCTACTGCGTGCGACTTGCATGCATTAGGCACGCCGCCAGCGTTCGTCCTGAGCCAGGATCAAACTCTTCATTGCATGGCGTTCCGATCCAAAGGATCGGGTATGCACCGCACTGACTTGCATTTCTGTATTGGTAAGGTGCAGGCGTAGGGCCCTCGGCAAAGAAAAACCAGCACGCCAGAGGCTGTGCTAGCTCGCTCGCCTTGTGAATCGTTTACCTCTGTGAGGTGAAACTGTTGCCCTACGTCAACGCCCGCGGATTATACTATGCCGCTGTGGCTTTGTCAACTGCGATTCCGAAGTATGCTATAATGCCGCGGCAATTCGCAGTGCAGCCCACAGATAGAACAGAACCTGTGTATCTCAAACGCCTCGACATTCAAGGGTTCAAAACCTTCGCAACCCGCACTATCTTTGAATTTCGCCCCGGCATTACCGCAATTATTGGCCCCAACGGCTCAGGGAAGTCGAATGTGGCCGACGCAGTGCGCTGGGTACTTGGCGAACAAAGCTATAGTGCCCTGCGCTCGAAACGCACCGAAGATCTGCTGTTTTCGGGCGGTGGCAAGCGCGCGCCAGCAGGGTTAGCCGAGGTGTCGCTAACGATCGACAACACCGACCGCCTGCTGCCCTTGCCATATGGCGAAGTGACGATTACGCGCCGGGCGACGCGGGCAGGTGAAAACGAATATTACATCAACCGCAACCGCGTGCGCTTACGCGATTTGCAAGAGGCAGTTGGGCCGCTCGGCGGCTCGTACACCATCATCAACCAGGGCCTGGTCGATGCCGCGCTGACATTACGCCCCGAAGAGCGCCGCCGCCTGTTTGAAGATGCTGCCGAGATCAGTGTTTTCGAAACACGCAAGCACGATGCCGAGCGCCGCCTGCGTGAAACCGCTGCGAACCTTGAGCGCTGCGCCGATGTGCTCACCGAACTCGAACCGCGCCTGCGCTCGCTGAAGCGGCAGGCTAGCCTGGCCCGCACCCATCGCGAGCTGAGCGCCGAGCTGCGCAGCTTGCTCACCCGCCAGTATGTGGCGCACTGGCGCGCCGCCCGCACCGCCCTGGCCGCCGCTGAGCACGCCGCCGCCCAGCTCGATGCCGAGTTGCAAACCCGCCGCGCCGCGCAAGCTGCTGCAACCGCCGAGCTACGCGCTGTGCGTGAACAGCTGCGCACCCTGCGCGAGCAGCTTGGCGCGCTCCATGCCGAATCGAGCACATTGCACACCCAGGCCGAGGCACTACAGCGCGATATGGCGGTGGGCAACGAACGCCAGGCCGCACTTGTCCGCCGTGGCGAAGAATTTGCCCGCAGCCTGCAAGAATTCGACCTGCGCCGCGACGAGCTGGAACACGAACGCCATGCTGTGGCCGCGCGATTGGCCGAGGCCCAGGCCCAGCTGGCCGAACAGCGCGCCGCTATGGCCACGCTCGATCGTGAGCTGGCTACACACGAACACGAGCGCCGCACCGCCCAGCGCGCCCTCGAAAGCGCCCAGCGTACCGAGCTAGAAGCTAGCGCGGCATTAGCCGAGCGCCGCCGCCGCGCCGAGCAGCTGGCCGAACAGCACCAACGCTTACTGGCCGGGCAAGGCAGCGCCGACGAGCAGGTGGCAACCGCCGAGTATGTGCTGAATGAGCGCCGCACCGCCCTCGAAGGCGCGCAGCAACGCTTCACCGCAGGCGAGCAGGTACTACAGACCACTGCGACTGCCACTGAACAGGCCCGCCAAGCGCTCGATGCCGCGCGCAGCAAGCGTGGCCGTGCCGAGGAAACCCTGGCCCAGGCCCGCCGCGCCCTGGCCGATGCCGAAGCCCGGCTCGAAACGTTGACGCGCCTGCACCGCAGCTATGCCGGTACCTTCGCAGGCGTGAAGGCCGCAATGCAGTGGGCCGAAGGCCAGCGCCGCGACGGCTTTGTGCTGGTATCATCGATTATCCGCACACCCGCCGAGCTGGAAACTGCGATTGAGGTGGCGCTCGGCTCGCGCCTGCAAAACATCGTCGTCGAGCGCTGGGCCGATGCGGAAGAGGCGATTGTAGCGCTCAAGCGCGGCGGGCAGGGCCGTGCCACCTTCCTGCCGCTCGATACCATCCGGCGCGGCAATGCCGACGAACGCCAGCCAGGCGGCCAGGGTGTGCTGGGCATCGCCACCGATCTAATCGATTTCGATGAGCACTATCGCCCGATTGCGCAGAATTTACTCGGGCGCACCCTGGTAGTAGAAGACCTCCCCACCGCGCGCCAAACGTTACGCCAATTGGCCGGGGGCTGGACAATCGTGACTCTGGCGGGCGAGCAGGTGAATAGTGGCGGTGCCGTCACCGGCGGCGCACAGGTGAAAGAAACCGGCACGCTGCGCCGTGAGCGCGAGCTACGCGAGCTGCCCGAGCACGTTGCTAAAGCCCAGGCCGCCGCCGAGGCCGCAACCCAGGATCGGGCAACGATTGAAGCGCAGGTCGCGGCTGCCGAGCGGGCACTACGCGAGGCCGAAGGCGCACGCCAGCGCGCCAACCAAGACCTTGATGTGCTGCGCGGCGTGATTGAGCGCGCGCGCCAGGGCGCGGCCCAGGCCGAAACCGAGCTAGATTTGCAGCGCCGCCGCCGCGAGCAACAAGCCAGCGCGCTGGCCGATATTGGTGAACAGCAAACCACGCTCGCACACGAGCAAGCCGCGCTCGAAGCCCGCGAGGCCGAGGCCCGCGCCAACCTTGCCCGGCTGCGCACCGAAGATCAGGGGCGCGCCGACGCCGAACGCGCACTCCAACTGCGCGCCAACACCATTCGCTCAGCCGTGGCCAGCGCCGAAGGCACGGTGCGCGCCGAACACACACTGCTACAATCGAATAATCAGAACCTGGCGCGGCTGGCCGAACAGCGGGCCGCAGGCGAACGCCGGATCGACGATCTGGCCGGTGAGCGCGCTACAATCGATGCCCAATTGCACGCGCTACAACACTCGCACACAACCCTGCTTGAGCAGATCGACACGCTGCGGGCGCAGATTAGCCCCGCTGAAGACGAGCTAGCCGCGTTGGAAGCGAGCCAGGCCGCCAGCGAGCGGCGCGAGTCAGAATCAACCACTACACTCCTGGCTGCCGAATCGGCACATGGCCGCGCAACCGTCGAGCTACAGCGCGCCCACGATCGCCTCGATACGCTTTGGGAGCGCGCGGCTGCCGACGATATTGATATTGAGGCCGCTCAGGATGTCGCCGACGAACCCGAGGAAGGTGCGCAAGCAACGCCGCCTGAGCACGAAGAACCGCCACTAGACTCCATGCAAGCGCCATCATCGGCGGATGCACAAACACCCGCCCCTGAGCAAACCGAAACGCTTGAAGCCCGGATTCAGAACCTCAAAACGCGCATCCAGCGCCTGGGCGCGATCAACTCGCTGGCCCTGGAAGAATATGAAGAAGAGGCGCAGCGCCACACCTTCCTCTCGAACCAGATTGCCGACCTGCGTGCCGCCGAAGCATCGCTGCGTGAGCTAATCGCCGAGCTTGATAGCGCGATGCAGCTACGCTTCGAGGCAACCTTCCGGGCTGTAGCGGTTGAGTTCGAGCACAGCTTTACGCGCCTGTTCGGTGGCGGGCACGCTCAGCTGCTGCTCACCCGGCCTGGCAGCAACAACGCCGATGCCCCAGGCAATGGCGAAGACCATGAAACAGTGGCTGGCCTCGGCGTCGAGATTATCGCCCGCCCGCCTGGCAAACGCCAGCAAACCCTTTCGCTGCTCTCGGGCGGCGAGCGCACGCTCACCGCAGCGGCGCTACTCTTCGCCATTTTGAAGGTCAACCCCTCGCCCTTCTGCGTGCTCGATGAAGTCGATGCCGCTCTGGATGAAGCCAATGTTGGGCGCTTCCGCGATGCACTGCTCGATCTCGGTGCCCAGACGCAGTTCCTGCTGGTGACGCACAATCGCGGCACCATCGAAGCTGCCGACACGATTTATGGCGTATCGATGGGCGAAGATGGCGCATCACGCGTGCTATCGTTGCGCCTGGAAGAGCTGGTCGAAGACTAGCCCGCTGTTCAGCAATTCGTCCCTGGTTGCAGCTGGCCGCGAGCCTCCCCACAATAGCTTTCTGCCGATGTGTACGAGAGAAAGGGACTCCCATGACTGCCAATCGTGTCCCCGACCAGGTGCTCGACCGGCTGCATGAGAATTTGCGCGCAGCGGGCATTCAGCCCGATCCCGCCGATATTCAAGGCATCATCGCAAAAGGGTTCCTCAGCCGCCTGCTCGATTTCGAGAAACTGGTCGCAGCCCTACCCAGCGACGCTACGCCCGATTACCTGAATAGCTGGGCACCTGGCCCAGCCACATCGCAACAACCCGCCGCAGATGCGCCCGACCCGGCATCGCCAATTGGGGCGGTAGCAGCCCAATTGCGTGCCCGCCAGGTATCGCCGCAAGAGCTGACCGAGCAGGCCCTCGCCCAGATCGCGGCGCACGACCCGGCGCTGAACGCATTTCAGCTGGTACTCGCCGAGCAGGCGCGTGCCGCCGCCCGCCGCGCCGCGCACGAGCTAGCTGCTGGTCACGATCGCGGGCCGCTACATGGCATTCCCATCGCCATAAAAGATCTGCTGGCGATGCGCGGCACGCGTACCACCGCTGGGTCGCGTATCTTCGCCGAGCGTGTGACCGACTTCGATGCGGCTGCCGTTGAGCGGCTTGAAGCCGCCGGTGCTGTGATCATTGGCAAAACCCGCCTGTCGGAATTCGCCTACTCGCCCGGCTCGAACAACGCCCACTACGGGCCAACGCACAACCCCTGGGAGGCCGCGCACGACACCGGCGGCTCAAGCAGCGGTTCGGGCGCGGCCGTAGCCGCCGGGCTGGTGTTCGCCGCGCTCGGCACCGATACTGGCGGCTCGATCCGCATCCCCGCGTCACTGTGTGGCATTGTCGGATTCAAGCCAACCTTTGGGCGCATCAGCCTCTATGGTGTTACCCCACTGGCATGGTCGCTCGACCACCTCGGGCCAATGACCCGGAGTGTCGCCGACGCCGCGCTGCTGCTGTCTGCGCTCGCTGGCCCCGACCCGCGCGACACCCGAACCCGCCTGGGCAGCGAATTTGCGCTACCCAACCTGAAGGCTGGCGTGCATGGCTTACGAATTGGCGTACTGGGTAACGATGGCTCGGGGGGCGCGCTTGGCACCCCGGCGGCAATCGCCGCCTGGCAAAGCGGGCTAGCGGCGCTCGCGGCCGCAGGTGCCGAGCTTATCCCCGTCGATGCTCCTCAGCTCGAGGCGCTACGCCTGGTGAATGGTGCTATTCTCGGGCTTGAAGCATCGGCCTTTCACGAGCCAATGCTGCGCACCCGCCTGAACGATTATGGGGAATTCATGCGCCAGCGCGTTGTAGCAGGCTATGCCTATGGGCCGCGCGCATTCTTGCAGGCCCAGCAAGCCCGTGCCGCACTGCGCCGCGAGTGCAATGCCCTGTTCGAGCGCATCGACTTGCTCAGCACACCGACCCAGCCAGGCACCGCGCCCACACTTGGGAACATCGGCTCCACCGTGTTCACCGGGCCGTTCAATGCGCTTGGCTGGCCCGCGATCAGTATGCCCGTGGGGCTGGATGCCGGGCTACCACTGGGCTTGCAGCTGGCTGGCCGACCCTGGGACGATGCCACTGTCCTGCGGGCCGCTTACGCCCTTGAGTCGGCGCTACCTGTGCCTACGCCAAACTAACACAACAATACTGGGATTTTCGTTTGACGTATCTGGGTACTGTAACAGCCAGCTTCGTTGTCTCTTCTTCTTGATACTGTTAAGACTTTCGCTTACTGGTTTATTTGCCTGCGGCAGCAAGGTACTTTTCTTCTTTCTTGGTGATGTTTTGCGCTCCGCACAAAACATCACCAAGAAAGAGAAGAATTTGCTTGAGTAAGCGAAAGTCCTAACTGTTCTATACAGAACACAAAAAACATCAGGGAAAGAGGTAGGACTTACGCAGTTGGCGGCGTTTTGCGTGCCGCTCTGCCGCGCGCAAAACGCCGCTCATTGAGCTGCCGAACAACGCAACTGCGTAACTCCTAAGAGAATCAATTGTGTGGCAGCAAAAGCCTGCAACAAACAAAACGACGAAGGGCAAATATCCGCCCTTCGTCGTTCTGTTTACCTCAACCAGGCTACGCGCTATGCTTCCACCCGGCACTGCTCACGCAGCATATCAAGCGCATCGAGCGCGCCCAGGGTATTACGCTTCAAAAGATCCGAGAATGCCAGTGTATCGGCTCCCGACAGGTGGCCCTCGGCTAGCATATCGGCGGCCAGCACCAGCACCGTCAGGCTCTGCGACAGGTCGGTGAGTGCAGGCGATTTGATCAGGCGCAGGCCGCGCAGATCGTGCATTGCCTGTTCAGCGGCGCGGGCATTTGGCTGCAGCCAACGCTGCAACGCCGGGCGCGCGCGCTCGCGCTGCTCTCCGCCAAGCAAATGCCCCAGGTTCCGCAGAACCTCTAATGCTTGCGTAAGCTGATGAAAAATCCGTTTCAGCTCATGCGCAGTGTCATTATTAAGCGGCGTCACCAGGCCATACTGCGTTTGCTCATCGCCGCTGAAGTGCGAAAGGCCCTTAGTTGGGGTGTGCGACGTGGCAGCAAACCGTTGTTGCAAAGCCATAAAAAACACCAGTTCCTGTTCTGCTCATGCTGAATGGCGACGCGGCCACAGAACACTGAGCGCTAGGTCCAACGGTGTGCATTATACCTATTCTTAACCCATGTCTACAACCCGCCCATAGTCCTGTTTGTTCACAGTACTGAACAGCGCCTTACTACACGTAGGATTATACATAGAACTTTCGCTTACTCAAGCAAATTCTTCGTTGTTCTTGGTAATGTTTTGCGCGGAGCACAAAACATTACCAAGAACAACGAAAAAAGTACCATGCTGTCGCAGGCAAATAAACCAGGAAGCGAAAGCCCTAATACATATTCGCATTGGAAAAACCCAACTTTTGCGCTATAATCGGCGCTGGCGCTGCACAATAAAGGCATCATCTGCATGATCGACGATCGCCGACCGGGCAGCTCGTGGCTGCTGGTTTTGCTGGTGGGGTTAATCGCGGTTCTTTCAATAACACTGGCGCTGCGGTGGCATACGCTGGTGCAACCCGCTGGTGCGGCTGCGTTACCCACCGCCGTAGTACGGGCAGCGGTTCCCGAAAATGTCGCCGTTAATGGGCAGAACCCCGTGCGTATTGCCCAGCCAGCCTCGATTGCCGATGCGGCAAGCCCGCCACCTACTTCCGCACTACCCAGCGCGGCACCCGCGCCCCCAGCAATCACCGCACCGACCGAGCCTGCGCCGCCCGCAACGATTACCCCGGTGCCGTTGGCAGGCATAGCCGTGCCCAACCAGCCACCACCGACCCTATTTCCAACCCAGCCCGCGCCTGCGCCTGCCCCAGTGGCACAGCCTGCAAACACGGCGGGCAGTGTGCCCATTCTGATGTACCACTACATCCGCGCGGTTGATGCCAGCGCCGACCCCATGGGCTACAACCTTTCAATTACTCCGGGCGAGTTCGAGCAGCAGATGGCCTGGCTGCAACAACAAGGCTACGCCGGCGTGACCATGGCTGCTGCCCAGGCATGTTTACGCGGCGAAGCCTGCCCGCCGCACCCGGTTGCGCTCACCTTCGACGACGGCTACGACGATGCCTTTACTGCAGCGCTACCGATTATGCAGCGCTATGGCATGCGCGGTACGTTCTATATTGTCAACACCTTTGTCGGCCAGCCGGGGTATATGGGGTGGGAGCAGCTTGCAGCCATGCGCGACGCAGGTATGGAAATCGGCGCGCACTCGGTTAGCCACCTGAACCTCACCACGCTGGATCAGGCCATGGCGAACGACGAAGTTAGCCGCTCAAAGGCCGAGCTTGGGGGGCGACTGGGGATTAACATTACCAGCTTCTGTTACCCGGCGGGCTTCTACGATGCCAATATTGAGGCACTGGTACAGGCCGCAGGCTACACCAATGCCACAACCACGCGCTGGGATAATGATTACAGCGATAGGTTCGCCCTGCCCCGGCGTCGCGTCGCTGGCGGCACCTCGCTCGATGGCTTCGCGGCAATTGTGGCGGGCACATAGCCGCTGCCCAAACACAACGCAAACACACACGGGAATACGTTTGTTACGCGCACCGCCGTGTGTGTTCGTTTCCCGATCTTCAGCTCAGAATCGCGGTGCTACGCCGCGCGCTGCCGCCAAAGTAGGTATGAATAGCCAAACGAGAACACCACGATCGCCAGCACACCGCCCATCACCAGCACCATGTTCGCCGCCAGCGGCAGCAGCAGCCCGGCCACCGCAAACAGTAACCCTAGCGCGAAGAATAAGCGCCCGCCAACCCGGTGCGTGCGCCGCCATACTTCAGGGTCGGCCAAGGTCCAGGGCGTGCGAATGCCCACAAACCAGTTCGGCTGAACGCGCCCAAGCTCGTTGCCCAGCACGGCAAACAGCAGGCCCACGCCCACAATGATCAGGCGCGGCATGTCGATACGCCAGCCCAATGCGATGCCAAGCATACCCACATGAATAAGCGCAAAGAACAGCACCAGCGTATTGATAAAGAGCTGCAATGTGCCACTGAACGCCGCATACGCATCGCGCCGTGGATCGATACGCGGCAATACCAGCAGCAATAGCCACATGAGTATGCCAATGGCTGGGGAGAACAGTGCGCCAACCAGGCGACTCATGGTGCCATCGATCTGGCCATTGATGCCCCAGTGGCTCGGCACCTGCGCGGGCAGGCGGCTATACACCGCCGCGCTAAACGCCAGCATGGCAAGAATAATACCCGGTGCAATCCAGCGATTACGCATGACGTTCCTCCCCTACCCGCAGCACGCGCATGATCTCTTGTAGAAATTCCTGTACTACCGTGCTATTGAGCGAATAGACAATTGTCTGGCCGTTACGCTCGGCGCGCACCAGGTCGGCATTTTTCAGCACACTCAGGTGGTGCGACACACTGGGTGCCGAAATGTCGAAGCGCGCGGCAAGCTCGCCAGCGGTGCGGTCGCCTTCGCCGAGCATCTGCAATATCTCGCGCCGCTTGGGGTCGGCCAGAGCCTGCAAGGTTTTGTTTAATGTCAGTTCCATAGATAATTAGCCAACTATCTAAATATCAAAGTTAGTATAGCACGTTTTGCGCTGCTGGCAATCCATCGTTCGACGCAGTTCGCGCCTTCCCGCACAAACGAACGTTCGGGAGCAGTGTGTTGCCCCCGAACGTCGCTTGCCTGCCAGGGTTGATCGTAAAACGACGCTTAGCGCCCGGCCACTGGCAGCCAGGTGTGGTTATTTTCGCGCGCGACGGTGAAAGTGAACTGCTGTGTGGCCTCGGGCTGGATGCCGTTGCTGGCAACCACCGTGAAGGCAAAGACCCCGGCCTGGGTGGGCGTGCCGTGTAACACGCCGGTCGGCTCGAGCACCAGGCCGGGCGGCAGGCTGCCCTGCGCCACACGGAAGCGCGGGGCGGGCGAACCCGTAGCCGTGAGGGTATATTGGTATGGCCAATCAACTTCCCCGCCGGGCGGCACCATGCTGGTAAAATAGATCATCTGTAGGAATCCGACCCGATTTTCACCGGGTATACCAGCTATGATTTGGTGATACACTGGATTATATTGTGCGGGTGGCCACCAGTAACCAGCATCTCCTATCTCACCCTTAATACTAGGAGTGTCGAGCACTGTGCCGCTTGTTCCAATTGTACCATTGCCCCAGGTCACACTCCCTACATTGAGTTTCCCCAATGTACGCCAAGAGGGGCTATGAACAATATAGTCACCATTCGGCATTAGAACGATACCTCTGCGGCCAATACGATCTCCTAGAGTGCTTCCAACCAGTGAATTATTGCCAGATACACCCCCAACAGTTCCAAAGATACCATTTCCCCAGGTGACGGCCCCGACATACCGCGATGTTGTGTTCACACTCCATTCGGGGCTGACGGCTACATAATTTCCATTGCGTAACGCCACACTGCTCCAGCCAACTAGATCATTAGCACTGGTACCCACGAGCGAATTCGCAGCAGAGATGCTGCCAACCGTTCCAGTAGTGCCATTGCCCCAGGTTACTGCACCAACATTCTGAGTAGTTGTGCTCGCGTCCCAATACGGGCTACTAATTACATAGTTGCCATTACTCAGTGCGATAACTTTTTGTAAATAACTATCTTCAGTATGGCTGCCAACCAGCGAATTAGTTGTGCTTACCACACCCGTGATACTTGCCGAACCATTAACCCAGGTAATCGCCCCATAGCTCCTCTCGGTTACACCTGGCCCCCAGGCGGGAGCTGTAACTACGTAGTTACCATTCGTGAGCGCTACAACTTGATCGCCTACCATCTCATTCGATTGTGTCCCAACAAGTGAATTCGTGGATGATCCAACACCAACCGTTCCCTTTTGCCCATCGCCCCAGGTGACTGCTCCCGCAAACGGTAGGTTAGACGCATCTAGTGAACTGCTGACGACAACATAATTCCCGTTGCTCAGGGCTACGATTTTATAACCGGTATACGCCCAACTTTGGTTTCCAATGAGCGAGTTTGCAGTCGAAACCTCCCCGGTTATTCCCTTCATCCCATCGCCCCAGGTGGCTGCGCCAACATTGCTACCCTGTGCGGATACCCACGTTGGGTTACCAACAACATAGTTTCCATTCGTAAGCGCAGTTACATTCGAGCATCCGCCAACCAGCGAGTTGTCACCCGAAATCTCACCGCTAATACCAATGGCACCATTTCCCCAAGTCGCGGCACCAGCGCTGAGGGTTCCAGGTAGCTGCCAATTTGGGCTACAAACCACATAATTCCCATTTGTCAATGCAGTCACATTCCCCACGGTTTCATGCGGTCTACTCCCCACCAGCGAATTTTCAGAAGAAACCAGCCCTACAGTACCAGTGGCCCCATTGCCCCACGTTACCGCCCCAGCATCTGGAATGTCACCTGGCCCATTGAACATACCTGGCACATTCCATATTGGGCTACTGACGACATAATTCCCATTCTGCAGCGGAGTTACTCCGCCCTCACCGATCATATCCTGGGCGCTACTCCCAATCAGCGAATTTGTAATCGAGACTATACCAGTGATGCCTATGGCCCCATTGCCCCATGTCACTGCGCCAGCATCTTCCACCCCAGGTGCATCCCAAAACAGGCTACGCACAACATAATTATCATTCGTTAGCGCTACCAAACCAAAATATCCCACATTATCACCGGCAGTACTCCCAACCAGGGAGTTAGCACCAGAGACTGTTCCGCTAAGGCCAGTAGTACCATTGATCCATGTCACTGCTCCAATGTTATGCCAATTTGGGTTGGCCACAACAAAATTACCGTTCTTGAGAGCAAGAATTTGGCCTATCCCCACCCGATCGCCTACGGTATCACCAGTAAGCTTACTAACCATCTGATGCGTTGCCCCGTTATAGAGATATATGGCCCCAACATCAGCGCGCGATCCAAGATCATAGTTCGGATCCGTGACGACGAAATTGCCATTGGTGAGCACCACTACCTGATTGCCAAAAAATCGACTACCTGGTGGGCCATACAGGTCGCCGGGGGCTGCGGTTGCCGCAGATGGCACAAAGCCCAGCAGGCCCAGCACAAACAAGAGGGCAAGCACGCTCAACCACTGCCCCTTACGCCTACGCATACGTGCTGCGTTGCGCAGAGCATTCAATAGCATATTCATCACTCGGCTCCTTGTGAGCAACGACCTACGGTTGCGCTGCCGAACAACGCACCTGCGTAACTCCTCATTGATAATACCAGGTTCGGCACGATACGACACATTACGAAGTAGGTTCCTGGCGTTGTAGAGCGTCATGTATCGGATTGTATCCGTAAGCCTTTAAGCGAATTCTGTATCAGCGAGGATGTGCCGTGTGGGGAACAGGCCTAGCATCGCGTGGTTGGGTACCGTGTAGGGTAACGGGTGAAGCGAACGCGGCGGATACCAAACTAGCCCGGCCTGAGCGGCCAGCCGACAAATCAGGCATATAAGTTAGGTTGATGCGGGCGATATTCAAACACTGGGTATTGGCAGTATATCATGGGTTATGCGATCTATCAATTGCGTTCAATTGCGTTCAATTGCGTTGCATTATGCATCAGGGCTTATGCACAATTCTATGTAGGGTGCCGGGCGGTTTTGCCGCGCGCCCCCACAAGCTGTACCTCCTCCACGGGTAATAGCTAGCGCGCGCTGCCTGCGGCAGCGCGCGCTACTATGCTAGAGCTATGTGCAGTGTCGCTGGGTGAGCTACGTGAGCGGCGGGGCGGGCGGCGTAACGGCGCGGCGGGCGGCGCGCTTGCGCTCGCTCAGGCGGGTGCCGCCAACGATTGAGTATTCCGATGAATCATCGCCGTACACGCCGCGCACGGTGGCGCGCACGCGCTTGGTGGTATCCCACAGCTGGGTTAGCTGGTTGTCGCGCTGGTTGCGCAGCTCAAGCAGCTGCAGCTCCAGCTGGGTGATCTGGGCCTGGCTGGCCTGCGCCGCAGTGATCAAGGCGCTAAATGTTTCTTGCGTGATTGCGCCGATCGTGAGCGCCGGGTCGATCTGCTTGCAGGCGGCCAGGACAGTGCTGGCCTGTTCGAGGGCGTTGGGTGGGTAGTTTTTGCTCGACATGGGTGTGATGTACTCCTCATATGTATGGCTACCGGTCGGGGCGCATTGCTGCGCGCTGTATTTACGACAGGTTATAGCACGTTAGGCTGTGTCTGTTCAAGCGGCGAATCGGCAAGAAATGATAGCAAAAGCATTGCGAAATCGAGAATATACTATGATATGCACGCTTGGCGTACCTCGCCTGCGGCAGCCAGATACTTTTTTCTTCTGCATGATTGCTACATGATTGTTTGCGCGGGGCGTAAATAACTATGCGCGCTCTTGGTGATGTTGTGCGCAGAGCGCACAACATCACCAAGCAATAAAGAAAAAGTACCGTGCGACCGCAGGCAGATAAACCAGTAAGCGAAGGTTCTGATGCTCGATCCCTGAGCGCGCCCGCCCGCTCAGGCCGCAGGTGTTGCGCCGGGCAGCGCTGCGCCGCCTAACCTGCCCAGCAGCTCTTCCCAGGCCGCGCGCATGGGTTCCGGTACGCGCGCCGCCAGCCCTGCCGCATCCGCGCCAGCCACCAGCTCGCGCAGCAGCCCGCAGAAAGTGGCGAACTCATCCAGGCCCTGGGCCTGCGCACCTGCCTGCCATTGCTGCAACGTTTCGAGCCATTCCGCCTGGTGCTCAGGCGCGCTGGTGAGGACGGCGGCGCTGGTGAGGACCACCAGCTCAATGGCCTGCGCCACTGTCATGCCGTCATCCGCGCTGGCCGCGCCAGCATCGTCCGCCGTATCCAGCGGCAGGGCTGGCAGCCCTGCCGTCGCCAGTGCCGCATCAAACGCCGCCTGACCCATGGCGCTGCGCAGGCGTAGGAGTGTGCTGCGCGCGATTGCGGCATTTGGTGAACCCAATTGAGACAAGATCATAAAGGACTGTGCAGCATGGGGTACAGCCTGCTCATACGCCTTAGCCTCTTCAAAGAGCCTGCCCAGCTGGTGCAGCGAGGACGCCACCCCCGCCTGGTCGCCCAGCGCTTGAAACGTTTGCAGCGCCTGCTGGTAGCGCGCCCGCGCCGCCCCGTACTCCCCCTGATCCTGATGCAGCACCCCCAGCTGGTGCAGCGATCTCGCCACCCCCGCCTGGTCGCCCAGCGCTTGCAATATCGTGAGCGACTCCTGGGTGCGCGCGCGCGCCGCCCCGTACTCCCCCTGCAG
>WBZP01004817.1_pt1 | contig 13901 bp, 9 predicted proteins | sample 5204301 | NCBI WGS metagenome assembly WBZP01 (sample SAMN12412401, study PRJNA552823) | activated sludge metagenome | isolation source: activated sludge from nitrification reactor of wastewater treatment plant... | place: USA: Pennsylvania | collected 2017 | reverse complement strand
GGTTTGTCCGGCTCCTGACCTCTGTTCCCTGTTCCCTGAGAAGGCCAGTAGCTCAATTGGCAGAGCGGCGGTCTCCAAAACCGCAGGTTGGGGGTTCGATTCCCTCCTGGCCTGCCAGCCTCAGGTATCGGGTGACAGAGGTCAGGTACCGGAGAACGGCAGCAGACATTGAATGGCAATCGTGAATGACGAATTCAGGCGTATCACTCGAGGGCAGTCGGATGCCGTGCGGCGTACCGTCTCGATCTGTTCTCCGGCATCTGTCCTCTGACCTCTGACCTCTGACACCTGGAATGCTCGACAAACTGAAAATCTGGCTGGCCGTGGGCTGCATCGTCGCCGGCCTCGTCGCGTACTACCAGTTCGCCGACCTCGCGCTGCTCTATCGCGTGCTGATGGTGCTCGGCGGCCTGGGCGCGGCGGCGGCGGTCGCGTGGTCGTCCGCCCAGGGCAAGCAGTTCTTCGCCTTCGCGCAGGAGGCGTGGCAGGAGGCGGGGCGCGTGTCGTGGCCGACGCGCAAGGAGACGCTGCAGACCACCGGGGTCGTGTTCGCGTTCGTCGTCGCGATGGCGCTGTTCCTGTTCGCCGTCGACTCGACGCTGGCCTGGATCGTATCCCTGCTCACCGGACGAGGCCAATGATGACGAAGCGCTGGTACGTCGTGCACGCGTATTCGGGCTTCGAGAAGAGCGTGCAGCGCGCGCTCGTCGACCGGATCAAGCGCTCGGACCTCGCCGACCAGTTCGGCCAGATCCTGGTGCCCGTAGAGGAAGTGGTCGAGATGAAGAACGGCGCGAAGGCGATCAGCGAGCGCAAGTTCTTCCCCGGCTACGTCCTGGTCGAGATGGAGATGACCGACGACACCTGGCACCTCGTCAAGAGCACGCCGAAGGTGACGGGCTTCGTCGGCGGCACGGCCAACCGCCCGACGCCGATCTCGCAGAAGGAGGTCGACGCGATCCTGCGCCAGGTGCAGGAAGGGGTCGAGAAGCCGCGGCCGAAGGTGCTGTTCGAGTTCGGCGAGGCGGTCCGGGTCAAGGAAGGCCCGTTCACCGACTTCCACGGCAACGTCGAGGACGTCAACTACGAGAAGAGCAAGCTGCGCGTGTCGGTCACGATCTTCGGCCGCTCGACGCCGGTGGAGCTCGACTTCTCGCAGGTCGAGAAGGCCTAGCGCGGCGCGCGAGGCGGAACGGATCCCCGGCAGGCGCCGGGGCGTTGAAGGACAGGCGGCGCGCTGGCGCGGCGCCGGCGATGTGGGCGGCGCAGTCGGCCGCCGTGTGCAGTCGAACGGGGAGGGCGCGCAGCGATCCTGCGGCCCGCTTGCACCCACGAGGAGAAGGTAATGGCGAAGAAGATCGTCGGCTTCATCAAGCTGCAGGTGCCGGCGGGCAAGGCGAATCCCAGCCCGCCGATCGGTCCCGCGCTCGGCCAGCGCGGCCTCAACATCATGGAGTTCTGCAAGGCGTTCAACGCCCAGACGCAGAAGCTCGAGGCCGGGCTGCCGATCCCGGTGGTGATCACCGCCTACGCGGACAAGAGCTTCACCTTCGTGATGAAGACGCCGCCCGCCACGGTGCTCATCAAGAAGGCGGCCAAGGTCGACAAGGGCAGCAGCCGGCCGCACACCGACAAGGTCGGCAAGCTCACGCGCGCGCAGGCCGAGGAGATCGCGACGGCGAAGATGCCCGATCTCACCGCCGCCGACATGGACGCCGCGGTCCGCACGGTCGCCGGCAGCGCCCGCAGCATGGGCATCACCGTCGAAGGGGTGAAGTGATCATGGCCGAACAGAAACTGCCCAAGCTGTCGAAGCGGATGCAGACCGTCCGCGGCAAGGTCGACCGCAGCAAGAGCTATCCGGTCGACGAGGCGCTCAAGCTCGTCAAGGCGACGGCCGTCGCCAAGTTCGACGAGTCGGTCGACGTCGCCGTCAATCTCGGCGTGGATGCGAAGAAGTCCGACCAGACGGTGCGCGGCTCCGTGGTCCTGCCCTCCGGCACCGGCAAGAAGGTCCGCGTCGCCGTGTTCACCCAGGGCGAGAAGGCGAAGGAGGCGCTGGCCGCCGGCGCCGACGTCGTCGGCTTCGACGACCTCGCGGCGAAGGTCAAGGAAGGCTTCATGGAGTTCGACGTCGTGATCGCGTCGCCGGACGCGATGCGCGTCGTCGGGCAACTCGGCCAGATCCTGGGTCCGCGCGGCCTGATGCCCAACCCGAAGGTCGGCACGGTGAACGCCGACGTCGCGACGGCGGTCAGGAACGCCAAGGCCGGCCAGGTCCAGTACCGGACCGACAAGGGCGGCATCATCCAGTGCACGATCGGGCGCGCGTCGTTCGAGCCCGAGCAGCTCAAGGTCAACCTGCTCGCGCTGATCGAGGCGCTGAACAAGGCGAAGCCGTCCGGCGCCAAGGGCGTCTACCTCAAGAAGGTCAGCGTCTCCAGCACGATGGGCGCGGGCGTGCGCGTCGACACCTCTACGCTGGTCCAGCAGGCGGCGTAGCAGGTCACAGGCTACAGGCAACAGGTAACAGACTTTTGGGGGAGCGCCGGACGGTAGCAGCGTCCGGCGGGCCGTCAAAGACCGCAGGAGCCGCGAGGCTCAAACCAGGAAGTGGGGGATGGACGAAGGATTCGGTACTTCTGATTCCTGTCCTCTGTCCTCTGACTCCTGATCCAGCGTAGATGGTGCCCCGCGGACAGGAGTACTCCTGGCTTGAGGTCACCGCGATTGCGCAACGGCACCCTGGTGCCGTGGCGCGCAGCAGGAGAGGCAGGAACGGCGTTGCGAACGGATCACCTGACGCGCCGCCGGTCGTGACTTTCAGAAATGGAGGGAGACCTTGGGTCTAAATCTTGAACAGAAGCAGGCGGTAGTCGCGGAAGTCGCGCGGGTGGTCACCGGTGCCCAGGCCATCGTACTGGTCGAGAACCGGGGCCTGCCGGTGGCTGCCATGACCCAGCTTCGGGCCAAGGCACGTGCGTCCGGCGTCTATTTCCGGGTGTTGAAGAACACCCTGGTGCGCCGGGCGGTCGCCGACACGCAGTTCGCCGGGCTGGCCGGGAAGATGGTCGGCCCGCTGGCGTACGGCATCGGCACCGATCCCGTCGCCGTGGCGAAGGTGCTGAACGACTTCGCCAAGGGCAACGACAAGTTCGTCATCACCGGCGGGGCGATGCCCGGCCAGGTGATGAACGCGAAGGAAGTCGCGGCGCTCGCCGCGCTGCCGTCGCGCGAGGAACTGATCGCCAAGCTGCTCGGCACGATGCAGGCACCGGTCGCCAAGCTCGTCCGCACGATGAACGAGGTCCCGGCGCGATTCGTCCGGACGCTCGCCGCCGTGCGCGACGCCAAAGGGGCCGCGTAGCCGCTTCGCCACCGCATTCCGCCATCCACTCAACTCGTAAGCAAATCAGGAGCATTCCAATGTCTGCAGCCCAAACCGAAATCCTCGACAAGATCGCGGCGATGACCGTGCTCGAGCTGTCCGAACTCATCAAGGCGATGGAGGAGAAGTTCGGCGTCTCCGCCGCCGCCGCGGTGGCTGTCGCCGGCCCCGCCGCAGCCGCGCCGGCCGCCGCCGCCGAGGAACAGACCGAGTTCACCGTCGTCCTGGCCAGCTTCGGCGAGAACAAGGTCAACGTCATCAAGGCGGTCCGCGAGCTCACCGGCCTCGGCCTCAAGGAAGCCAAGGACCTGGTCGACGGCGCGCCGAAGCCGGTCAAGGAAGGCGTCAACAAGGCCGATGCCGAAGCGGCCAAGAAGAAGCTCGAGGAGGCCGGCGCCAAGGTCGAGGTCAAGTAACGGCATCGGGACCGGGGCGCGGGCGCCGCAGGGCGCGCGCGGTCCGGGGCCCGGACCTTCGCGAAGGCGAAGGGAAACGGATTCGCCGGCGAGTCCCTTTCCCTTCGTCTTCTGAAACGACTGCAGAGGACGGGCTTGGTCGGGCGGCGTGCCCGGGAATTCGCCGGGTGCGCCGTTGTCCGCCAGCGGCTGGTAGAGGCCAGCCACCACGCCTGCAGGGGGCGCAATGCTCCCGCCCAGTCGGTGTGCGACTTGAATCCGCGCGCGCCCACGGCGCCGCGGACCGGGTTCCCGGGCGCTTCCGCCCGGCCCGAGCGATTCGGAGAAGTTATGGCCATCGAAGCGTCGACTTCGCAACAGTACTCGTTCACCGAACGGAAACGCATCCGCAAGAGCTTCGCCAAGCGCGCGAGCGTGCTGGAGGTGCCGTTCCTGCTCGAGACCCAGCTCGCGTCGTACCGCGCGTTCCTGCAGTCGGACACGCCTCCGGACCAGCGCAAGAACGAAGGCCTGCAGGCGGCCTTCACGTCGATCTTCCCGATCGCGAGCCACTCCGGCAACGCGCGGCTCGAGTTCGTGTCCTTCTCGCTCCTGTCGCCGGCGTTCGACGTCACCGAGTGCCAGCAGCGCGGCCTCACCTACTGCTCGGCGCTGCGCGCCAAGGTGCGCCTCGTCATCATGGACAAGGACGCGCCGAAGGAGACGGTCAAGGAGGTGAAGGAGCAGGAGGTCTACATGGGCGAGATCCCGCTCATGACCGACAACGGCTCGTTCGTGATCAACGGCACCGAGCGCGTGATCGTCTCGCAGCTCCACCGCTCGCCCGGCGTGTTCTTCGAGCACGACCGCGGCAAGACGCACAGCTCCGGCAAGCTGCTGTTCTCGGCGCGGGTGATTCCCTACCGCGGCTCGTGGCTCGACTTCGAGTTCGATCCGAAGGACTTCCTCTTCTTCCGCGTCGACCGCCGCCGGAAGATGCCGGTCACGACGCTGCTGAAGGCGATCGGGCTCACCAACGAGGACATCCTCCGCCAGTTCTTCCAGTTCGACACCTTCCAACTGACGACCCGCGGCGCCGAGCTCGAGTTCGTGCCTGAGCGGCTGCGCGGCGAGATGGCCCGCTTCGACGTGCTCGCCAAGGACGGCAGGGTGGTCGTCGCCCGCGACAAGCGGATCACCGCCAAGCACATCCGCGAGCTCGTGGACTCGGGGACGAAGACCATCGTCGTGCCGGCCGACTACGTGGTCGGCCGCGCGCTCGCGACCAACATCGTCGACACCTCCACCGGCGAGGTCCTCGCCAAGGCGAACGAGGAGATCACCGAGGAGGTGCTGAAGAAGCTCGCCGACGGCGCGGTCCAGTCGATCCAGACGATCTTCACCAACGACCTCGACCAGGGCGCGTACATCTCGCAGACGCTGCGCACCGACGACACGCCGGACCAGACCGCGGCCAGGGTCGCGATCTACCGGATGATGCGCCCGGGCGAGCCGCCCACCGAGGAGGCGGTCGAGGCGCTGTTCCACGGCCTGTTCTTCTCCGAGGAACGCTACGACCTGTCGGCCGTCGGCCGCATGAAGTTCAACCGCCGGGTCGGGCGCAACGAGCTCAAGGGCCCGGGCACGCTGACCAACGACGACATCATCGCCGTCATCAAGATCCTGGTCGAGCTGCGCAACGGGCGCGGCGAGATCGACGACATCGACCACCTCGGCAACCGCCGGGTGCGCTCGGTCGGCGAGCTCGCCGAGAACCAGTTCCGCTCGGGCCTCGTCCGCGTCGAGCGCGCGGTCAAGGAACGCCTCGGCCAGGCCGAGAGCGAGAACCTGCTGCCGCACGACCTCATCAACGCGAAGCCGATCTCCGCGGCGATCAAGGAGTTCTTCGGCAGCTCGCAGCTGTCGCAGTTCATGGACCAGACCAACCCGCTGTCCGAGATCACGCACAAGCGGCGCGTGTCGGCGCTGGGCCCGGGCGGCCTCACCCGCGAGCGCGCCGGCTTCGAGGTCCGCGACGTGCACCCGACCCACTACGGCCGGGTCTGCCCGATCGAGACGCCGGAAGGCCCGAACATCGGCCTCATCAACTCGCTGGCGCTGTACGCCCGCACCAACGAGTACGGCTTCCTGGAGACGCCGTACCGCAAGGTCGTCGGCGGCCGCGTCACCGACGAGATCGACTACCTGTCGGCGATCGAGGAAGGGCAGTTCGTGATCGCGCAGGCGAACGCCAAGCTCGACGCCACCGGCAAGCTGCAGGACGAGCTCGTCTCCTGCCGCGCGAAGAACGAGTTCATGCTGTCGACCAGCGACCGCGTCAACTACATGGACGTGGCGCCGGCGCAGATCGTGTCGGTCGCCGCCTCGCTGATCCCGTTCCTCGAGCACGACGACGCCAACCGCGCGCTGATGGGCTCCAACATGCAGCGGCAGGCGGTCCCCTGCCTGCGCGCCGAGAAGCCGCTGGTGGGCACCGGCGTCGAGCGCACCGCGGCGGTCGACTCCGGCACCGCGGTGCAGGCGCGCCGTGGCGGCAAGGTCGACTACATCGACGCCAACCGCATCGTCGTCCGGGTCCACGACACCGAGACCGCCGCCGGCGACGTCGGCGTCGACATCTACAACCTGACCAAGTACACGCGCTCGAACCAGAACACCAACATCAACCAGCGGCCGCTGGTCCGGGTCGGCGACGTCATCGCCCGCGGCGACGTCATCGCCGACGGCGCGTCGACGGACATGGGCGAGCTGGCGCTGGGCCAGAACATGCTGGTCGCGTTCATGCCGTGGAACGGCTACAACTACGAGGACTCGATCCTGATCAGCGAGCGCGTCGTCGCCGACGACCGCTACACGTCGATCCACATCGAGGAGCTGTCGGTCGTCGCCCGCGACACCAAGCTCGGCGCCGAGGAGATCACGCGCGACATCTCGAGCCTGGGCGAGGCGCAGCTGTCGCGGCTGGACGACTCGGGCATCGTCTACATCGGCGCCGAGGTCGAGGCCGGCGACGTGCTGGTCGGCAAGGTCACGCCCAAGGGCGAGACGCAGCTGACGCCCGAGGAGAAGCTGCTGCGGGCGATCTTCGGCGAGAAGGCGTCCGACGTGAAGGACACCTCGCTGCGCGTCCCGTCGGGGATCTCCGGCACCGTCATCGACGTCCAGGTGTTCACGCGCGAGGGCATCGAGCGCGACAAGCGCGCCGCGCAGATCATCGACGACGAGCTGAAGGGCTACCGCAAGGACCTGAACGACCAGCTCCGGATCGTCGAGAACGACCAGTTCGCGCGGATCGAGAAGCTGCTGCTCGGGAAGGTCGCCAACGGCGGCCCCAAGAAGCTCGCCAAGGGCGCCAAGATCGCCGACGACTACCTCGCCGGCGTCGCCCGCCACGACTGGTTCGACATCCGGCTCGCCGACGAGGAGGCGGCGCGCCAGCTGGAGGCGATGAAGGAGTCGCTGGCCCAGCTGCGCCTGCAGTTCGACGCGATGTACGAGCTGAAGAAGAAGAAGCTCACGCAGGGCGACGAGCTGCCCCCGGGCGTGCAGAAGATGGTCAAGGTCTACGTCGCCGTCAAGCGCCGGCTGCAGCCGGGCGACAAGATGGCCGGCCGGCACGGCAACAAGGGCGTGGTGTCGAAGATCGTCCCGGTCGAGGACATGCCGTACATGGCCGACGGCGTTCCGGTCGACATCGTGCTGAACCCGCTGGGCGTGCCGTCCCGGATGAACGTCGGGCAGATCCTCGAGGTGCACCTGGGCTGGGCCGCGAAGGGGCTCGGGCAGAAGATCGACGCGATGCTCCGGGCCGAGGCGAACCTGCGCGAGGTGCGCGCGTTCCTGGAGCGCGTCTACAACGGCACCGGGCGTCCCGAGGCGATCGACGGGCTGGCGGACGAGGAGGTGCGCACGCTGGCGCAGAACCTCGTCGGCGGCGTCCCGTTCGCCACCCCGGTGTTCGACGGCGCGACCGAGCAGGAGATCAAGGCGATGCTCGACCTCGCCGGCCTGCCGCGGTCCGGGCAGGTCGTGCTGCACGACGGGCGCACCGGCGAGGCCTTCGACCGGCCGGTGACCGTCGGCTACATGCACGTGCTGAAGCTGCACCACCTCGTCGACGACAAGATGCACGCGCGCTCGACCGGGCCGTACAGCCTCGTCACCCAGCAGCCGCTGGGAGGGAAGGCGCAGTTCGGCGGGCAGCGCTTCGGCGAGATGGAAGTCTGGGCGCTCGAGGCCTACGGCGCCGCGTACACGCTGCAGGAGATGCTCACGGTGAAGTCCGACGACGTCAACGGCCGCACCAAGGTCTACGAGAACATCGTCAAGGGCGAGCACAAGATCGAGGCCGGGATGCCGGAGTCGTTCAACGTGCTGGTGAAGGAAATCCGCTCGCTCGCGATCGACATCGACCTCGAGCGCTTCTGACCGCCGCCGCCCACCGCCAACAGCACACGGACCGCCCGGCGCCAGGTCGCCGGGAAGCCTCCAAGGAGTAGCGAATGAAAGCATTGCTCGATCTCTTCAAGCAGGTGACGCAGGAAGAGGAATTCGACGCCATCAAGACCGGCCTCGCGTCGCCGGAGAAGATCCGCTCGTGGTCGTACGGCGAGGTGAAGAAGCCCGAGACGATCAACTACCGGACGTTCAAGCCGGAGCGCGACGGCCTGTTCTGCGCCAAGATCTTCGGGCCGGTGAAGGACTACGAGTGCCTCTGCGGCAAGTACAAGCGCCTCAAGCACCGCGGCGTGATCTGCGAGAAGTGCGGCGTCGAGGTGACGCTCGCCAAGGTCCGCCGCGAGCGGATGGGACACATCGAGCTCGCCTCGCCGGTCGCGCACATCTGGTTCCTGAAGAGCCTGCCGTCGCGGATGGGCATGGTCCTCGACATGACGCTGCGCGACATCGAGCGCGTCCTCTACTTCGAGGCGTTCGTCGTGACCGACCCGGGCCTGACGCCGCTCAACCGCGGGCAGCTGCTCACCGAGGACGACTACCTCGCCAAGCTGGAGCAGCATGGCGACGACTTCTCGGCGTCGATGGGCGCCGAGGGCATCCGCGAGCTCCTGAAGGCGCTCGACGTCACGCACGAGATCGAGAAGCTGCGCAAGGAGCTCGAGACGACGGGCTCCGACACCAAGATCAAGAAGATCGCCAAGCGGCTCAAGGTGCTCGAGGCATTCCACAAGTCCGGCATCAAGCCGGAGTGGATGATCCTCGAGGTGCTGCCGGTGCTGCCGCCGGAGCTGCGGCCGCTGGTGCCGCTGGACGGCGGCCGCTTCGCGACCTCCGACCTCAACGACCTCTACCGCCGCGTGATCAACCGCAACAACCGGCTGAAGCGGCTGCTCGAGCTCAAGGCGCCCGACATCATCGTCCGCAACGAGAAGCGGATGCTGCAGGAGGCGGTCGACTCGCTGCTCGACAACGGCCGCCGCGGCAAGGCGATGACCGGTGCCAACAAGCGGCCGCTGAAGTCGCTCGCCGACATGATCAAGGGCAAGGGCGGACGCTTCCGCCAGAACCTGCTCGGCAAGCGCGTCGACTACTCCGGCCGCTCGGTCATCGTCGTGGGCCCGCAGCTCAAGCTCCACCAGTGCGGGCTGCCCAAGCTGATGGCGCTCGAGCTCTTCAAGCCGTACATCTTCAACAAGCTGGAGACGATGGGGCTGGCGACGACCATCAAGGCGGCGAAGAAGATGGTCGAGAACCAGGAACCCGTCGTCTGGGACATCCTCGAGGACGTGATCCGCGAGCACCCGGTGATGCTCAACCGCGCGCCGACGTTGCATCGGCTGGGCATCCAGGCGTTCGAGCCGGTGCTGATCGAGGGCAAGGCGATCCAGCTGCACCCGCTGGTCTGCACGGCCTTCAACGCGGACTTCGACGGCGACCAGATGGCCGTCCACGTGCCGCTGTCGCTCGAGGCGCAGATGGAGGCGCGGACGCTGATGCTGGCGTCGAACAACGTGCTGCTGCCGTCCAACGGCGAGCCCTGCATCGTGCCGTCGCAGGACATCGTGCTGGGCCTGTACTACGCTACGCGCGACAAGATCAACGCCCGCGGCGAGGGGATGTCGTTCGCCGACATCGCCGAGGTGCAGCGCGCCTACGAGTCGCGGCAGGTGGAGCTGCACGCGAAGGTGCAGGTCCGCATCCGGCAGACCGAGGAGGGCGCCGGCGGCGAGCCGGTCGAGAAGATCGTCCGCTTCGACACCACCGTCGGGCGCGCGCTGCTGTCGGAGATCCTGCCGGCCAACCTGCCGTTCTCCTTCATCAACAAGCCGCTCAAGAAGAAGGAGATCTCGCGGATCATCAACGCGAGCTTCCGGCGCTGCGGGCTGCGCGAGACGGTGATCTTCGCCGACAAGCTGATGCAGGCCGGCTACAGCCTCGCGACGCGCGGGGGCATCTCCTTCGCCGCCGACGACATGCTGATCCCGCAGGAAAAGCACGCGATCATTGCGGAGGCCGAGAACGAGGTCAAGGAGATCGAGTCGCAGTACACGTCGGGCCTGGTGACGCAGGGCGAGCGCTACAACAAGGTGGTCGACATCTGGGGCCGCGCCGGCGACGACATCGCGAAGGCGATGATGAGCCAGCTCGGCACCACCGACACCGTCACCCGCGACGGGCAGCCGGCGAAGCAGGAGTCGTTCAACTCGATCTACATGATGGCGGACTCCGGCGCGCGCGGCTCCGCGGCGCAGATCCGGCAGCTCGCCGGGATGCGCGGGCTGATGGCCAAGCCCGACGGATCGATCATCGAGACGCCGATCACCGCGAACTTCCGCGAGGGGCTCAACGTCCTGCAGTACTTCATCTCGACGCACGGCGCCCGCAAGGGCCTCGCGGACACCGCGCTGAAGACCGCCAACTCGGGCTACCTCACGCGGCGGCTGGTCGACGTCACGCAGGACCTGGTCGTCACCGAGGACGATTGCGGCACGTCCAACGGCGTCGCGATGCGGGCTCTGGTCGAGGGCGGGGAGGTGATCGAGGCGCTGCGCGAGCGCATCCTCGGTCGCGCCGCGGCTGCCGACATCGTGGACCCCGAGACGCAGGCGACGCTGTTCGAGGCCGGCACGCTGCTGGGCGAGGACGAGGTCGACAAGATCGAGACGCTGGGCATCGACGAGGTCAAGGTGCGCACGCCGCTCACCTGCGACACGCGCTACGGCCTGTGCGCGAAGTGCTACGGCCGCGACCTCGGCCGCGGTCACCTCGTCAACGTCGGCGAGGCGGTCGGGGTGATCGCCGCGCAGTCGATCGGCGAGCCGGGAACGCAGCTCACGATGCGGACGTTCCACATCGGCGGCGCCGCGTCGCGGACCGCCGCGGCGTCGCAGCTCGAGAGCAAGTCGGCGGGAACGATCCGCTTCTCGTCGCTGATGCGCTACGTGACCAACACCAAGGGCGAGGCGATCGTCATCGCGCGTTCGGGCGAGGTGCTGATCCAGGACGACAACGGCCGCGAGCGCGAGCGGCACAAGGTGCCCTACGGCGCGACGCTGCAGGTGAAGGACGGCGACGCGGCCAAGGCCGGCAAGGTCATCGCGACCTGGGACGCGACCAGCCGGCCGATCATCACCGAGTACGCCGGCCGCGTGAAGTTCGAGCACGTCGAGGAGGGCGTGACGGTGGCCAAGCAGGTCGACGACGTCACCGGCCTGTCGACGCTGGTCGTCATCGACCCGAAGCGGCGCGCGGGCGCCGCGGCGAAGGGGGTGCGGCCGCAGGTGAAGCTGATCGACGCCGCGGGCGAGGAGATCCGCATCGCCGGCTCCGACCTGCCGGTGAACATCACGTTCCAGCTGGGCTCCATCATCACCGTCAAGGACGGCCAGGACGTCGCCATCGGCGAGCTGCTCGCGCGGATCCCGCAGGAGACGCTGAAGACGCGCGACATCACGGGCGGCCTGCCGCGGGTGGCGGAGCTGTTCGAGGCGCGCTCGCCCAAGGACGCGGGCCTGCTCGCGGAGGTGACGGGGACGGTCTCGTTCGGCAAGGACACCAAGGGCAAGCAGCGGCTGGTCATCACCGACCTCGACGGCGTCGCCCACGAGTACCTGATCCCGAAGGACAAGCACGTCACCGCGCACGACGGGCAGGTCGTCAACAAGGGCGAGACGATCGTCGACGGCCCGGCCGACCCGCACGACATCCTCCGCCTGCTCGGCGTCGAGGCGCTGGCGCGCTACATCACCGACGAGGTGCAGGACGTCTACCGGCTGCAGGGCGTGAAGATCAACGACAAGCACATCGAGGTGATCGTCCGGCAGATGCTGCGTCGCGTGCAGGTCGCCGACGCCGGCGACACGCGCTTCATCACCGGCGAGCAGGTCGAGCGCTCGGACCTGCTCGACGAGAACGATCGCGTGCTCGCCGAGGACCCGGACAAGCGGCCGGCGGTGTACGAGCACATGCTGCTCGGCATCACCAAGGCGTCGCTGTCGACCGACTCGTTCATCTCCGCGGCGTCGTTCCAGGAGACCACGCGCGTGCTCACCGAGGCGGCGATCATGGGCAAGAAGGACGACCTGCGCGGGCTGAAGGAGAACGTCATCGTCGGCCGGCTGATCCCCGCCGGCACCGGCCTCGCCTACCACAACTCCCGCAAGAAGGCCAAACTCACCGGCGCGGACGTGTTCCTCGCGCCGGGCGAGGAGGCCGCGCCGGCGCCGACCGACACGCCGGAAGCGCCGACGTCGGAGATCCCCGCCGACGCCGCCTGACGCGCGGGGCGAGGATCGCGAACGGGCCGGCGGGCGACCGCCGGCCCGCGCTTCTTCGCCGGGCACCGGGCGCCGCCCCCGCAGCAGGCTTCCGGGACTGTGGCTGCGGCGCGAAGGCGCCGATGCTGCGCCGCACGCCCTGCTTGACCGGGAAGCGGATTAGCCCCTAGAATAGCGGTCTTTTCGCCCCCTCGGCCGCCCTCACACCGCGGCCGCGTGCAGTCCCGGGGGCAGGCGTACCCGGAGCGCGCTGCCTGGCAGCCGTCGCCCGTGGCGCCGGAAAGGTGGCCCGGGCCAGTCGCGCGGCAACGCGCTCCTCGCCGGGGCCACTTTGATTTGATGTACCCGAAGCGGTTTCGCAAAGCGATGAGCCCTGCGACCGATACGCTAGGTCGCACGAAACGGAAAATCAGGATGCCAACCATCAATCAGCTCGTACGGAAGGGCCGCGAGCCCGTCGTCTCGAAAAGCAAGGTGCCGGCGCTGCAGCAGAGCCCGCAGAAGCGCGGCGTGTGCACGCGGGTCTACACGACGACGCCGAAGAAGCCTAACTCCGCGCTGCGGAAGGTCGCCAAGGTCCGCCTGACCAACGGCTTCGAGGTGATCAGCTACATCGGCGGCGAGGGCCACAACCTGCAGGAGCACTCGGTCGTGCTGATCCGCGGCGGCCGCGTCAAGGACCTCCCCGGCGTTCGCTACCACATGGTGCGCGGCAGCCTCGATACCGCAGGCGTCAAGGACCGCAAGCAGAGCCGGTCCAAGTACGGCGCCAAGAAGCCCAAGACCACCTGATCGTGTCCTTTATTGCGCCGGATCGGCGGGCTTCGCCCGCGATCCGGTGGTGAACCCCCCGGCGAAAAGTAGGGTTGCACTTTTCGCCGCACGGAGAGAGTTATGCCCCGACGCAGAGAAGTGCCCAAGCGCGAGATCCTGCCCGACCCCAAGTTCGGTTCGAGCGACGTCGCCAAGTTCGTCAACGTGCTGATGACCGCAGGCAAGAAGTCGGTCGCCGAGCGGATCCTCTACGGCGCGTTCGAGTCGATCTCGAAGAAGGGCGGCAAGGACCCGCTGGAAGTCTTCAACCAGGCGCTGCAGAACTCGCGGCCGATGGTCGAGGTCAAGAGCCGCCGCGTCGGCGGCGCCAACTACCAGGTGCCGGTCGAGGTGCGCCCTATCCGTCGCCAGGCACTGGCGATGCGCTGGCTGAAGGAGAGCGCGCGCAAGCGCGGCGAGAAGAGCATGGCCGCGCGACTGGCCACCTTGGGTCATCCACACACGGTGCACTACAGCGTGCGCGAGCGATCGGACGCTGCCTTTGTGGCCGAGCGGCGCGACGTCGGTATCGATCCCCTGGCCAGCGGC
>WBZP01004814.1_pt1 | contig 13909 bp, 11 predicted proteins | sample 5204301 | NCBI WGS metagenome assembly WBZP01 (sample SAMN12412401, study PRJNA552823) | activated sludge metagenome | isolation source: activated sludge from nitrification reactor of wastewater treatment plant... | place: USA: Pennsylvania | collected 2017 | reverse complement strand
GCGAGCAGGGTCAGGTTCGAGGTGGTGCCGAACTTGCCGGGCGCCAGCGCCGAGAAGACCACGATCAGGCCGAGCAGGAAGAGCGCGGTGATCAGGATCGGGGTGGTGGAGAGGGCCCGCAGCCGGGAGGGTCGGGCGCCCTCGGCGGCGGCGGCGTCCGCGGCCACCTCCTGGGCGAGCAGGCGGTCGGCCACGGCGGGGGGCGCCGCGTCCTGTGGTGTCGCGTCCGATGGTGTCGGGGCGTCGGCGGGCGCCGGTGTCGGGGCGTCGGCGGGCGGCAGGTTGCTCGCGGTCATGGCCGGCCTCCTTCGGTGGCCTCGTTCGCGTAGGCGCCGGAGATCGCGGCGATCAGTCGCTCGGCGTTCGCCTCGCCGCGCCGGAACCGGGCCACCCGCCGTCCCAGCCGCATCACCTCGATGCGGTCGGCGATCTCGATCACCTGCGGGATGTTGTGCGAGATGAACACGACGGCCAGCCCGCGCCGGCGCACGCTGTCGATCAGCTGCAGCACCTTGGCGGTCTGGATCACGCCGAGCGCCGCGGTCGGCTCGTCCATGATGATCACGTGGTTGGCCCACATCGCGGCGCGGGCGATCGCCACCGACTGCCGCTGGCCGCCCGAGAACGAGGCGACCGGCACCTTCAGGTCCTGGACCATGCCGACGCCGAGTTCGCTGAACCGGGTCGCCGTCTGCCGGCGCATCTCCGCCTTGTCGAGCCAGAAGCCGAAGCGGCGCAGCTCACGGCCCAGGTAGACGTTGGACGCGGCGTCCAGGTCGGGGGCGAGCGCGAGGTCCTGGTAGACCGTCTCGATCCCCATCGCGGACGCCGCCTGCGGGCTCGCCAGCTGCACCGGCCGGCCGTCCACCAGTACCTCGCCCTCGTCGGGGGCGTAGACGCCGGAGAGCACCTTGATCAGGGTGGACTTCCCGGCGCCGTTGTCGCCGACCAGGGCGGTCACCTCACCCGCCCTGGCCTGGAACGACACCCCGCGCAGGGCGCGGACGGTGCCGAAGGACTTCACCACGCCACGTGCTTCGAGAGCCGGTGTCGGGTCGTTCACGAGGTCACCTCCCGCCAGGGTCGGCCGATGCCGGCCAGGACGTCGATCAGGCCCTTCATCCGGGGGACGGCGACCGCGGCCAGCCAGGCCCGCCGCTCGATCCCGGGCATGGTCACCGCCTCGCCCCAGATGGCGCGGCCCGCGATGATGCCGCTCGCCCCGTTGGCGAGGGCGATCCGGGTGCGTTCCACGAACTCGTCGTAGGCGACGCCGGCCGATAGCAGCGCCCAGGGCACCCGCCCGAGGTTCTCGCTGACCTGGGCGCACTCGGCGGCGCCGCCGGGCCATTCGAGCTTGAGCAGGTCCATCCCGAGGGGGGCGAGCCGGGTGGCCGACCGGACGACGGCGGCCTCCTTCTCGGCGCGGGTCAGCTCGCGGCCGGGCGCGAAGCTGACCAGCGGCTCGATCACGCTCGGCACGCCGGCCCGGGCGCAGTCGGCCACCACCTCGCCGGTCACCTCCAGGGCGATCCGGGCCAGGTCCGGCCCGTCGCCGGTCGCGGCGCGGTCCGGGTCCCAGTAGACGAGGAACTTCATCGCGTCGCCGGTGTTGGCCCGCACCCAGGCGGCGTCCCGCTCGGGGTCGCGGGTGGTCAGGTACTCGCCCTCGTGCATCGCCTTCGTGGCCGGCTCGGCGGCGATCAGCAGGCCCACCCCGTCGGCCAGGGCACCGGTCTCGCGAATGGCGGCGACGCCGTACTCGACGTCGGTCAGCACGCCGGAGGCGAGCGGCGACAGAGCGCCGATCACGTCGACCTTGAAGGCGGTCAGATCCGCCGGCTCGGCGCTCTGGCCGGCCTTGGTGAGCATGCTGCGCAGCGACCCGCGCTGGTCCATCGCCAGGACGGCGAAACGACCGTTCGCGTCCGCGATGGCATCCAGGGTGCTCGGCGTGCTCGTCATGGGGAGTCCTCTCGGGTGGGTCCAGGTGCAGGGGTGGGTGGGGCCTCGGCCGGGCCGCCGGCGGCGGGCGGCAGCCAGGGGGGGCCGGTGATCGTCTCGGCCGGGGGCAGCAGCCCGGCGGCGACACCGGCGAGGTAGGCGGCGCCGGCCGCGCCCGCCTCGGTGACCGAGGCCACGGCCAGCGAGGGCAGCCGGCGGCGCTTGGCGGCGAGCACCTCGGGGTCGTGCAGCCAGCCGCCGACGCCGATCACGGCGCGTGGCTCGCCGACGGCGGCGCGGATGGCGGCCAGCGCGGGGTCGGCCGCCGCCACCAGCCGTTCGACGCCCTCGGCCCAGGCCGGGGTGCCGGCCAGCCGCGTCCGGTCCGTGCGGGTGGGGGCGCCGAGCGTCCGGGCCAGCTCCTCCAGCCCGAACCCGGTGCGCAGCCCCGCGAGCAGGCAGTACTGCCCGGCGACCACCGTGCGGCCGACCGTGATCCCGTTCGCGACCAGCGAGGCGATGGCCTCGCGCTCGGGCGCGGTGGGCGTGAAGCGGAGCAGCGCCTCGGCGGTGCCGAGGGAGTCGAGCAGGGTGTCCCCGGCGGTGGCGCCGGCGGCGAGCCCGGCGGTCTGGTGGTCGTGACCGGCGACGGTGAGCACGGCGCCGGCGACCCCGGGGGCGCCGGGCAGGGCGGCGGCCCGGCCGCAGTCGGCGCCCGCCGGGTGGAGCTCACCGAGCAGGTCGGTGCCGAGCAGGTCGATCGCTCCGGGCCAGGCGGTGCCGGCCGTGACGTCGAGCAGCCCGGTCCGGCTGGCGAGCGACCACTCGCTGCCGGGGCGGCCGCCGAGGCAGCGCACGGCCCACTCGGGTACCGACCAGAAGCGTCGCGCCGCCGCGGCGGCGGGCCGCTCCCGGCGGAGCAGCAGGATCTTGGGGAGCGAGGGCTGCGGGTCGAGCTCCATCCCGGTGGCCAAGCGGAACTCCTTCTCGCCGTAGGCGATCCGGATGGTCTCGACGTCGGCCCGCAGGTCGTGCCAGGCGCGCACCGGCGCGAGCGGGCGCGCGTCGTCCGGGCCGGTGAGGACGCCCGCCTCGCCCATCCCGGTGACGCCGATGCCGCTCACCCGCGGCAGCCCCGCGCAGGCCTCGGCCACCACGGCGCGGACCACGGTGGTGAGCTCGTCGGCGTCCATCTCGACGCCCTCGGGTGACCGCAGCCAGGGGGTGGCCCGCTCGGCGACCGCCAGCGGCGCGCCGTCCGGGGTGTAGGCGACGGCCTTCACCCGGGTGGTGCCGACGTCGAGCCCGACCAGGGCCGGCGCGGTCACGGCGCGACCTGGGGCTGGTCGAAGAGTGGTTCGAGCACCACCGATCGAGCCGAGGCCCGTGATCCGTCGAGTCGCTCGATCAGCATCCGCCCGCCGAGGTGGCCGATCCGGCTCGGGCCGCAGGTCACCTCGAGCACCGGTGGCGTGGCGTACAGGTCGAGGTCGGTCATCGCGTCGAACACCGCCACGTCGATGGTCACCCCGATCCGCCGGGCGGCCCGCATCGCCGCGGTGCTGGTGAGGTTCGACACCGCGAGCACGGCCGTGGGGGGCCGGTCGAGCGAGAGCATGCGGGTCAGCGACGACTCGGCGCCGGCGGAGTCGACGCAGTCCAGGTCGACCAGGGCCGGGTCGTACTCGATGCCCGCGTTCGCCAGCCCCTGCCGGTAGCCGTCGTGGCGGCGCTGCAGGGTCCACAGCACGCCGTGGTTGCCGAGCACGGCGATGCGCCGGTTCCCGCGGGAGGCCAGTGCCTCGACCGCCCGGGCCGCGCCCGCCTCGTTGTCGGTCACCAGGGTGTCGACCGCGAAGGCGCTGCCGGGCTCCATCCCCGGCAGCGGGCGGTCGAGGGCGACGACGGCGAGGCCGTGGCCGATCTCGACCCGCAGTTCGTCGCACGGCCCGGGGGCGGGAACCATGACCAGCGCGTCGACGCGGCGCTCGACCAGGGCCCGGACGATGCTGCGCTGCCGCTCGGGGTCGTCGCCGTGGCTGATGGTCACCAGGTGCAGGTCGCGTTCGGAGAGCACGTCCTCCACCGCACCGACCAGCGCGGCCATGAACGGGTCGGCCACGCTGGGCAGCACCATGCCGACCGCGGCGCTGGTGCCGCCGGCGGCGAGCGAGCGCGCCATCCGGTTCGGCCGGAAACCCAGCGTCCGGGCGGCCTCGAGCACGCGTTGCGCGGTGGCCGCGGCCACGCCGTACTCGGCGTTCACGGCCCGGGAGGCCGTCTTCAGGCTCACCCCGGCGAGTTCGGCGACGTCGGCCAGGGTCGGTCGCCCGGTGGGACGCGCGGCGGGCGTCGGGCCGGTCACGGGGCGGCCTCGACGGCGGGCTCGGCGAGCAGCGCGGTGAGCAGCGCGGTGAGGGTCGCCGGGTCGACGTGACCGGCGAGGGCGGTGGTCACGGACGCCGCCCCGCTCGCCACCGCGACCCGGGCCGCCTCGCGCAGCGGGTCGCCGCGCTCGAGGGCGACGGCCAGCCCGGCGGCGAAGGAGTCCCCGGCCCCGATCGGGTTCACCTGCTGCACCCGCGGGGCGGCCTGCCAGAACGAGCCGTCGGCGTCCGCCCCGGCGACCCCGTGCCGTCCCACGGTGACCAGCGCCGCACCGGCGCCCGCCCCGAGCAGGCGCCGGGCGGCGTCCAGGGCGCTGCCGCGCGGGTCGGTCAGGCCGGTGTCGACCGATTCGGGGGCGGCGACCCCGTCGAGCACGGCGAGCGCCTCGGCCAGGTTGGGCACGACCACGTCGGGCCGGGCGGCGAGGGCGTCGGCGAGGTCGGCGCGGGCGGCGTCGAGCACGACCCGGACGCCGCGCGCGTGGGCCACCTCGGTCAGCTCGGCGTAGAGCCGGGCTGCGTGGGGGCCGGGCGGGAGGCTGCCGCTCAGCACCATCACCCGGTGCCCGGGGCACTCCTGCGTCGCCGCGGCGACCAGGGCGGCCCGGCCGGCGGAGGTCAGCATCGGGCCCGGTTCGTTGAGCACGCTGGCCCGGCCGTCGGCCTCGAGCACGATGATCGCGCTGCGCAGTTCACCCTCGGTGCGCACCGCGCGGACGTCGTGGCCCTCGGCGGCCAGCCAGTCGGCGGCGACCGCCCCGAGGGCACCGGGGAGGTTGGCGACCAGCCGGGGTCGAACCCCGTGCGCCCGGGCCGCCCGGCAGACGTTCACCGCCTTGCCGCCTGCGGTGGCCACCGCGCTGTCGGGCCGCATCACCGAGCCCGGGACGAGGCGGTCGAGGCGCAGGGTGCGGTCCACGGTGAGGTTGGCGCCGACCACGAGCACGGGGGCCACCACCTCTCCGACGGTCTGGGGCCCTGGCGGGCCCGTCTCCGGCGCCCGGTCCAGGTATCGCGTCCAGATGCCCTGTTCTGCGTTCATGACAGCGCTGTCTGACAGCGCTGTCGCAGACAATAACCGTGTGGCCGGGGTCACGACAACGGCTCGCAGGTCACGAGACGATGAAGGGCCGTTGCAGATTGGTAACGACGCCGGGATAGGCCGAACGGGGGACCCGCGAGGGGTGCCCGCATCGGGCCCGCCGGCGCGCACCCGGTCGGCGCTCGCTGCGCGACAGGACGGCGATCGCGGCATGATGCCTCCCAATCACGCGATCGACGGGCATCGCACTCAACGGGTAGCGCACTCAGTGGAGGGGCCATGGGCAAGGGCATCAGCGTCACCGGGCAGGGCCGGGCGAGCGCCACCCCGGACGTCATGCGGGTCAACCTCGTGGCCACCGCGCTGCGCCCGTCGGTGGCCGAGGCCCTGGCCGCCTCCGAACGCGCGGTCACCGCGATGCGGGCCGCGCTGGCGGCCCGCGGCGTGCGTCCGGACGACGCCCACACGGTCGGGCTGATGCTGAACCCCGAGCAGGTCTGGGCCGAGCAGACCGGCCCCCGGACCGTCGGCTACCGCAGCGAGCACCGGCTGGCGGTGACCCTGCGCGATCTCGCCGGAGCCGGGGTGGCCCTCGGCGAGGTGGTCGCCGCCGGCGGGGACGACGTCCGGCTCGAGGGCATCTCGTTCGAGGTGGACGACGACTCCGCGCTGCGCGAGACCGCCCGCGAGCGGGCCTGGGCCTCGGCCGAGGCAATGGCCCGACAGCTGGCCGCGCTCGCGGGCCGCGAGCTCGGGCCGGTGCTCGAGATCCTCGAGCAGGGCGGCTACAGCCCCGGCCCGATCCCGATGATGGCCATGGCCTCGGCGGGCAAGCGCGAGGCGACGGACGTCGGCGTCCAGCCCGGCTCGGTCGCGGTGGAGACCTCCCTCGCCGTCCGCTGGTCCCTCCACCCCGCCGAGAGTCGGTGACGCGCCCTCGACACGCCGCTTTCCCGGGCCGGTAGCCGACTCTCGGCGGTCAGGCGTCACCCGGCGAGGTGGCCCCAGCGGTCCTCGAGCTCGGCCCAGGTGCCCTGCGCGACGTCCACGCCGTCCTCGAGCACGACCACCCGGTCGGCGCGCACCAGGGCGGCCCGTTTCGACGTCGACCCGATCACCGTGACCCCCCGCTCGCGCAGCGCCCGCCACAGCTGCAGTTCGGTGGTCACGTCGAGCGCCGAGGAGACGTCGTCGGCGACGAGCAGTTCGGTGCGCGGCGCCAGGGCGCGGGCCAGGGCCAGACGTTGCAGCTGCCCGCCCGACAACCGCGTCCCCTTGTGCCCGATCACCAGGGTCAGCCCCGCACCCGACTCGATCAGGTCGTGGTCGAGCTGGGCGGCACTGACCGCGGTGCGCACCTCGACCTCGCGGCCGAGCCCGATGTTGTCGGCCACCGTGCCCGAGAGCACCCGCGGCAGCTGCGCCACGTAGCCCACCTGGTTCGGCCGCAGGAACGTGGCCGGGTCCTCCACCGGCCGGCCGTTCCAGCTCATCGTCCCGGTGTGGTGGACGATCCCGGCCAGCGCGCGCAGCAGCGACGACTTGCCCGATCCGACCGCTCCCAGCACCAGCACCAGCTCGCCGCGCCGCACCGTGAGGTCGATACCCCGGACGGCGAGCGTGCCGTCCTCGTGCACCGCGCCGAAGTCGCGCAGGTCGAGTCGGGTCAGCGGCACCCGCGGTGCCGGTGCGGGCTCCGGCGCGGTCCCGGCGGACAGGTCCACCCCGGGCAGCGTCCGCGAGTAGGCCGACGTCCCGCTCATGGCGACCGTCCGCCGGGTCCACACCCGCGCGGCCGGGAACCGCGCGGCGAGCGAGGCCGCGGTCCAGGCGAACCAGCGTGCGGAACCGAGGGTGGAGACCGCCACCAGGGTCGCGGCCACGTCGACGCGGCCGAGCAGGTAGAGCACCCAGACGCCCAGCGGGGCCAGGCCCGAGAGCATGCCGGGGGTCGACCGCGCCCAGACCTGCAGACCCACCTCGTGCGCCTGCCGGTCGCTGCGCCGCCGGTCGAGGCGCGCCAGGTGCGCCAGCACCGGGGGCGTCGCCCCGGCCAGCTTCACTGTGCGCGCCGCCGACAGGCACGACACCAGGGCCGTGGCGAAGGCGGCCCGGGACGCCGTGGTCTCCTGCGCGGCCCGGCTCAGGAAGCGCCCGAACAGGCTCGCGACCAGCGCCGAGACGACCATCGTGGCGGCGAAGAACAGCCCCGGCACCGGGCTGTCACCGGCCACGGTCATCACCGCGATCAGGACGAGACCGGTGGAGATGTCCACCACGTTGTCGGCCAGCATCACCACGCGCTCGGTGTCGCCGACCTGCGCGACCACCTCGGCGGGGGTGTGCGTGCTGACCCGGCGCGGGCCGGTCTGGCCGTGCACGAGCCGGGCGCCGATCCGCAGCATCTGGCGCACCCACCACTCCGGGAACAGCATGCTGGTCCGGTAGTGCAGGGGCGTGATCAGCAGCAGCGCCGCGACGATCGCGACGGCCGGGGCCGCCGCGGTGGCGGCGGTCGGTGATCCGTCGCCGATCAGACGCGCCCACAACGCGGGCAGTGCCGCGCCGTCCAGGGCGAAGACCATCATCACCAAGAACAGCCCGAGGGCGGCCAGCCCGTACCGGGCGTCGTTCACCACCAGCCGCAGGATCTCCCGCAGCGTGCGCACCGGCGGCAGTTCCGGCAGCGGCGGCGGGTCGGTGCGGGCCGGGCCGGACCCGTTGCCGGCACCCTGCTCCTCGGCCGGCGGGCCACCCAGCGGCGGGCCGTCGGGGGAGCGGCGCGGCCCGGGCACGCCGGGTGCCTCGGTCACCGCCAGCAGCTCGGCGAACCGGGCCGAGTCGGCGATCGGCCCCGCCTCGACCACGGCGCCGTCGGCCATCACGACCACCTCGTCGCACGAGGTGACCGAGCTCAGCCGGTGCGCGATCAGGACGCCGATCCGGCCGCCGTCCGGCCCGCCGGCCAGCAACCGTTCGGTGGCGCGCTGGACGGCCCGCTCGGTGTGCGGGTCGAGCCGCGCGGTCGCCTCGTCGAGCACCACCACGTGCGGGTCGCGGACCAGGATCCGGGCGAAGGCGATCAGCTGTTCCTGCCCCGCGGAGAGCACGTACCCGCCGTCACCGAGCCGGGTGTCGATGCCGTCCGGCAGCTCGGCGATCCAGTCGTCGAGGTCGAGCTCGGTCAGCGCCGCGGCGGCCCGGTCGAGCAGCTCCGGGTCGAACAGTGCGATGTTCTCGGCCACCGTGCCGGAGAGGATCTCGGTGCGCTGCGGCACCACGGCCACCCAGCGACGCAGCTGCTGCAGGTCGAGGTCGGCCAGGTCGACGCCACCGAGGAAGACCCTGCCGCGGGGCACCTCGACCGCGCGGGAGAGCACCTTGGCCAGGGTCGACTTGCCCGACCCCGACCGCCCGACCAGGGCGTAGCTGCGCCCTGGGCGCAGCACCAACCGGACGTCGCGCAGCGCCGGCCCGTGCCGGGCGTCGGTGTCGCGCGTGGGGTAGTGGAAGGTGAGCCCGCGCAGCTCCAGGTCGCCGGTGGCGACGTCGCGGCCGCCGTCCGGTTCCTGCGGGGCCGAGGCGAGCTGGAGGATGCGCCCCCAGGCGCCCAGGGCGTACTGCAGCTCGGGCACCATCCGGGTGGCGTGCTCGACCGTGTTGCCGTAGGCCAGGGCGAGCAGCCACAGCGAGGTGAGCCGCGCGGCGTCCAGCCGGCCGGTGACCAGCGCCCACGCGCCGCCGGCGACGAAGGCCGCGATACCGCCCCGGGTGGCCAGCGCGGCGAACAGGGTGACCAGCGCCGAGGAGCGCCAGACCACCCGGCCGCGGCGCAGCACCTCGGCGCTGTGGCGCGCGTAGCCCTGCAGCACGAAGGGCTGGGCGAGGGTGGTCCGCACGTCGTCCTGACCGTGGATCGCCTCCTCGGTCACCGCGGCCAGGTCCGACCAGGCCTCCTCCTCGGCCATCCGGGCGGTGGCGATCCCGGCGATCCGGCGGCGCAGCAGGAAGCCGGTGACGATGGTGACCAGAGCCATCACCAGGCCGCCCGGCCACCAGGTGACCAGGGCGGTGACCACCGCCGCGACCGCGAGCACCGCCGACTGGACCACCCGGACGCCGGTGTAGCGCACCTCGGACCCGACGTCGTAGACGTCGTTGTCGATCCGGTCGAGCAACTCCCCGACCGGGGTCGCCTCCAGCGTGGGCAGCGGTTGGCCGAGGGCCACCCGGCACAGCCGCACCCGGACGTCGGCGGTCCAGTCGGCGGTCAACCGGGCAGCGACCAGCCCGATCACCAGGTCGGTGAGCACGGAGACCGCGGTCGCCCCGGCGAGCCAGGTCAGTGCCCGCCACGATCGGTCCATCAGCACCGGCCCGGCCAGGCGCAGCGCCGCCGCCTGCGCGAGCGCCCAGAGGATGACCAACCCGGCCAGCACACCGGTCCGCCGCGGCGAGGTCGACCACAGATCGCGCAGCAGGCGCACGGTGATCTCCTCGGGTGGGGCGCGGCCCCGGGTGGGGGCCACGATGGTGTCGCCGGGGTGCCGGCGATGGCGGTGACAGGCGGTGTTCCAGCCTGACGCAGCCCGGGTGAGCGGCACAAATGGTTTCCGCGTCACCCGACGGGGAGGCTCCGGTCAGGCCTTCCCGGTCAGGCCTTCTCGATCAGGCCTTCCCGATCAGCCCGGCCACGATCCGGGCCGACAGGCCCGCCTGGGCGAGCCCGCTGCCCGGGTGCGTCGAACTGCCCACCAGGTACAGCCCCGGCACGGGGGAGCGGTTGGCCGGTCTCATGAACGCCGCCCGGGTGGTGTTGCTGCTGCTCCCGCACAGCGAGCCGCCGACGCGCCGGGTGCGCCGTTCCAGATCGGCTGGGGTGATCACCTCGCGCCAGCGCAACCGGTCGCGCACGTCGAGCCCGCGCTCGGCCATCAAGGCCAGCAGCCGATCGGCGTAGGAGTCGGCGAAACCCGGTGCGTCCCAGTCGATTCCGCGGGCGATCCCGCGGATCCGGCTCGCCGCCGGGTCGCCCGCGCCGGTGGCGACGTGGCGCGGGGCGCTGACGCTGACGACGAGTGCCTCACCCGCGGCCGGCGCGGTGGCGGGCTGCGACCGGACGGTGATCGCCGGGTCGGGCACCGCCCGGGGGCCGCGCAGCCGGTGCACCCCGGTGCCGAAGACGGAGTCGAACTCGTCGTCGTAGTCGGCGGGGAAGAGCACCGTCTGCCGGGGCAGCCCGAGCGGGGCCGCCGACGGGTCGAGGGCGAGCAGCAGGGTGACCACCGAGAGCGAGGGGCGCACCCGGCGCAGGGTCGCCCGGGCGAGTTCGGCGCCCGGCCCGCCGACCAGGTCGTGGTAGAGCGACATGGCGTCGACCCCCGACACGACGGCGTCCGCGGCGAGCACCTCGCCGTCGCTCAACCGGACGCCGCACGCCCGCCCCGCGCCGTCCAGCACGACCTGGGTGACGTCGGCCCCGGTGCGCACGGTGACCCCCCGCTCGACCGCCCGGTCGTGCAGCGCCCGGGCGAGCCGGCTCAGGCCACCACGCACCGACCAGGCACCGAAGGACTGCTCGATGAACGGCACCATCGCCAGCAGCGCGGGCGCGCGGCGCGGATCGGAGCCGGCGTAGGTCGCGTACCGCTCCAACGCCATCCGCTGGTGGGGGTGGCGCAGGTACTGCCGGCCGAGACCGCGCAGCGAGCGCCACGGCGCGATGGCGCGCAGGTCGGCCATCCGGCCCGGCTGGTGTGCCAGTTCGAGCGGGCGTTCCTGGGGCTGCTCCAGGAACGGCCCGCGGGCGGCGTCCCAGATCCGGGCGGCCCGCTCCAGGAACGAGGACCAGTCGGCCCCCGCGCCGCCGCCGAGCGCGGCGTCCCATGCGGCGGCGATCTGCGGGCGGGAGACGTTCGGCAGGTCGACCTGGACGCCGTCCGCGAACCTCAGCCGCACCACCGGGTCGACCGGTTCGAGGTCGAGCACCTCGTCGAGCTGGGCCCCGGTCGAGGCGAACAGCTCACGGTAGACCGCGGGCAGGGTCAGCACGTCGGGCCCGGTCTCGAAGGCGTAGCCGTCGCGTTCGACCCGGTCGAGGGCGCCGCCGACCCGCTCGGCCTGCTCGCAGACCTGCACCTCGTGCCCCGTCGTGGCGAGTCGGGCGGCGACGGCCAGGCCTCCCGGCCCGGCTCCGATGACGACGATGCGGGCCATGGTCAGCCATCGTGCCCGGTGCCGTCGCGGCGAACCACTCGCGCGGCCCGCCGGCGCCGCCAGGCGGCCCGGATCCGGCGCAGCAGCAGGGCGACCGTGACCAATCCCACCAGCAGCAGGACGCCGGCGATGATCGCCGACGCCACCGGGTGGGTCACCCCCAGCACCACCATGCCCGCGACGGTGAGGTCCTCGGTGGTGCTCACCGCGATGGTGCTGGCCGGCTCGGGCGAGGTGTTCACCACCGCCCGCAGCCCGGCCTTGACCGAGTGGCTCGCCAACGCCGTGATCGCGGCGACCCCGGCCGCCGCGGCCTGGTTCAGCGTCCCGGCCTGACCCGCGATCAGCGCGCCGACGGCGGCCGCGATGCCGGGGCGGATCACGGTGTGCACCGCGTCCCAGGTCGAGTCCAGGTACGGGATCTTGTCGGCGACGATGTCCACGGCGGTCAGCACCGCCGCCGCGACCAGGACGTCGGTGCGCTGCAGCGCCGGGGGCACCCCGTCGACCCCGGCGAACCGGCCGAACACGCCGAGCAGGAGCACCACGGCGTAGCTGTTCAGCCCGCTCGCCCAGCCGCTGCTGAAGATCCAGGGCAGGACGTCCATCAGGCCCCTCCGGCGGCGGACACGGTCTCGTCGATCAGGTCGCAGACCCGCACCGGCTGGTCCCACATCGGGGCGTGGCCGCACCGGTCGAGCCTGACCCAGCGGGTGCCGGCCGGCACCATCTCGCGCCGCTGCGCGGCCCGCGGCAGGATCCAGTCCCGATCCCCGAACGCGACGGTCACCGGGACGTGCAGCTGACGGGCGCGTTCGAACCGGCGCCGGCACGCGGCGTCCAGCATTCGTTCGTAGTCGATCGCCCCGGCCATCGCGGCGACCATGGCCCGGGCCACCCCCGGGTGCACCTGCGCCGGGGCCGAGCTGCCGGTGGCCAGCACCGCACGTCGCACCGCCGCGACGCCGAGCCAGGGGTCGACGAGCCCGCGGGTGCGCCGGGCCAGGGTGCGGTTGCCGCGCAGGATCGGGCCCGGCGGCACCGGCCGGCGGCGCAGCCCGGCGGGGGCCAGGGCGGTGACCGAGCTCGCCGCACCGTCGGCGGCGAGCTCCAGGCTCACCCAGCCGCCCAGGGAGTTGCCCACCACGTGCGGGCGCCCTGCGGGGCTGGTGCCCACCTCGACCATCGCCTCCTCGACCCGGCGGGCGAGCGCCGCCGGGTGGGACGGCGCCCGCGCGGGCAGGGGGTCGGAGTCCCCGTGCCCGGGCAGGTCGATCACGATCAGGTCGTAGCGGTCCTTCAGCAGCGGGACCAGGGGTGCCCAGGCGGCGCGCGAGGCACCGACGCCGTGGACGAGCAGGAGCGTGGGCGCCGTCCCCGGGTCGGCCCCGGTTCGGGTGATCGCCAGGCCGTTCACCCGGTCCGTCGGTGCGGCCCGCAGCACGGTCAGGGCGGCCTCGATCTCCTCGTCCGGTGGAGCACCGGGCACCCGGCGGTGGCCGGCGGCCCAGCGGGGCGCCCGGGTGGTCATGCCACCTCGACCGGCTCGCCGCCGGTGATCCGGACCAGTTCGTCGAAGGTGGTCGGGAACACCGTGCGGGCGTGACCGGCTGCGGCCCAGACGATCTCGTGCTCGGCCAGGGCCCGGTCGACTACGGTCTGCAGCGGCGCGGTGTGTCCCACCGGAGCCACTCCGCCGATCACGAACCCGGTGCGGTCGCGGACGAAGTCCGCGTCGGCCCGGAGCAGGGCCGGCACGCCGAGGCGCCCGGCCAGCGCGGCGGTGTCGACCCGGTGAGCGCCCGAGGTGAGCACCAGGATGGGCCGACGGCCGTCGGGGGCGGCGTCGTCCGGGACCGCGAAGACCAGCGAGTTGGCGATCTGGCCGACGGTGACGCCGAGCTGCTGGGCGGCGGCCACCGCGGTGCGGGCGTGCTCGTCCAGGACGACGACGCGCCCCCGCGCCCCCGCCTCGTCGAGCGCGGAGCGCACCCGGGCCACGGCGGGGTGGTCCTGGACGGTCGACGCCGCATCGGTCGTGCCCACATCGGTCATGGCCGGAACAGTAGACGAGCCGAACGCAACGGGCCGGTCGGCGTGGTGCCGACCGGCCCGTCGTCGGGCGCCGATGGGCGCCCTGGTGGTGCGGTGTCTGGTGGTGCGGGGTGGTGCGGGGTCAGTCCTTGTTCTCCTCGTGCGCGACGTGGGCCTCGTGCGCGACGTGGGCCTCGTGCGCGACGTGCGCCTCGTGGGCGTCGTGGGCGGCCTGCTCGGCGGCGTCCTCGGCGGCGGACTGCACCGCGGCGGTCTGCTGCGCGAT